>SKEW01000246.1_pt1 | contig 65975 bp, 50 predicted proteins | sample 4841441 | NCBI WGS metagenome assembly SKEW01 (sample SAMN11008799, study PRJNA524170) | human gut metagenome | isolation source: fecal sample from pouch patient p41 | place: Israel: Tel-Aviv | reverse complement strand
CTCGTATGCCGTCTCGCTTTAAAGTAAATGAAGAGCAGAATAAAGTGGCATTCCGTACAGCAGCTGCGAAAGTTCTTCCGGAAGAAATTGCATTCCGTAAGAAGTTGGGATTTATCGTACCAATCCGTATCTGGATGGCTGATGAGAGATATAATCAGGACGTACAGCGTCTCTTCCACAGTGATATTGCAGAGAAATTCTTTGATGTGGATGCAATCAATGCGATTTTTGATGAATATGTTGGAGGAAATTCTGATAACTGGAGAAAAGTATGGACAATCTATACGTTCCTTGTATGGTATGAAGAGTACTTTGTGAAGAGATAATAAAAAGACTATGTATTAAGAATTTAAACATTTTTAAGTGATGGGGTGGAAGCATAAAAAGCTTTGCCCCTTTTTGTTATCCCTTTGATTATCCGGGATATCCACGAAAAAGAGACAAAAGAAAATCCACCGTATGCACCTACGCTATACAGTGGATCTTCACTTTGTTATTCCATCCATTGGAATATTCCTCCTTATTTACTTGATATCTATCTGAAACTATTATCTCAAATAGTGATTTTATATTTTATTTCATTTAATTATCCCATTGGAATATCCTTCTTTCGATTCTTCTTTTATCTATTTTGGATTTTAACTTATCGTCCCATTGGAATTTACCTCTTTCAATTTATTTGTTTGATGATTTAATGAACTATCCCATTGGATTCTACCTCTCTCTCTTTAAATATCGTTTCCGTTTTTTAAATTACTCTTTCTGGTGGTCTGTACCTCTTTCTTTAGATTTTTAAGGATTTAATTTACCTTCCCATTGGACTATACCTCTGTTTCTTTAAAATTAATTTTAATGAAAGGATTAAGTGTCTGGTGGTTTGTCCTCCTTTTTGTTTTTTATTTCGTTTCCTTTTGTTGATTCTATATTAACTCACAGATAGGCATTTGTCAATAGAAAATCAGAAAAAAGTTAAAAATAATTCAAATATACAGAAAATAAGGAATAAAACACAAAAAATACAGGCTATTAATTGCGCCTAAGGTAATTGCATTAGACAGAAAAGTGGACGCAATCTATGAAAACATGGTATGATACTAAGAAAAGAGTTGCCAGCTGCACATAGAACGAACAGCAACAGAATGCAATGCTACAGGCCCTTGCAACGGGCGGGAAATGGAGAGAGAAAATTGAGTAAAGAGTCAAGAACCAGCTGTGAAACATGCACTTATTATATTTATGACGAGGAGTATGAGTGTTATCTCTGTGATAAGAATATGGATGAGGATGATTACATCCGTCTGATGACAAATCAGCACTATCAATGTCCTTATTATCGGAATGGAGATGATTATCTTGTTGTTAGAAAACAGCTGTAGAATCATAGAAAAAGCAAGGAAGTATAAAACCAAAAGAAAGAATAAGAAGAAAAGCGGGAGAATCGTTAGATCAGATTCTCCCGCTTTTTAAGAAAGACCTTTGTGCAAGCACCGGTGGTTTCAGATCTTTTGACCCTGGTATCATTAAATAGTTTTCAATACTTTTAAGAGCCGGTTATTGTCTTCTGGTTTCATAATGCAGAAGCGGATAAATTCGCCATCCAGACATTGGAAAGAAGAGCAGTCACGGATCATAAGTCCTTCTTTTATACAAGCTTCGAATACATCGAAAGAAGTTACTTCTGGTTTTAAAATCTTCACAAGGATAAAGTTTCCATATGGAAAATAAACCTTGAAAGAAGACATCTTTTTTAATTCAAGAAACATCCGGTCACGTTCCGTCAGGATTAATGCACGTGTCTGGCGGATGTAGGAAGTGTCTTTGAACATCTGCTCACCGGCATATGCTCCAAGGCTGTTTAAGGACCATGGAATCTGCTTTTCTTTCATCTGAGATAAGAACTCTTTATTTCCGGTAATGCCGTATCCAAAACGCATTCCCGGAGCTGCATAGAATTTTGATACACCGCGCAGTACCATGAGATTAGAGAATTCTTTCGTGTATGGAACAGCGGTTACTTCCTGAACGGAAGGTGCAAATTCTACATAAGTTTCATCAATCATGACAAAGATATCGCGGTTTGCACAGAAGGAAAGCAATGCACGCATTTCATCTTTTAAGATGGCAGAAGAAGTTGGATTGTTCGGATTGCAGAGAATCAGAAAATCATATCCGTTTAACAAAGTCCGGCAAAGATCTTCTACATCTAATTCAAAATCTTCCGCTTCCTGAAGATGATAATAGTCCTGTGTACTTCCGGAGAAAGAAAGTTCTCTGGAGTATTCAGAATAGGTTGGACCAAGAATCAGAGTGCGTTTCGGTGCTCTTGTTTCAATCAAAAGTGAAATCAGTTCGCTTGAACCGTTGCCCGGCAGGATGAAATCAGCAGGAACATCGCAGTACTCAGCGATTGTGTTGCGAAGCGATTTATAATCCCGGTCAGGATAAGAAGAAAAGAGGTCCACATGAGCCGCAACAGCTTCCTTAACAGAAGGGGAAAGTCCGAGTGGATTTACATTTCCGGCAAAGTTTGTAATACTGTTTTGGTCGATATGATAATATTCACTGATTTTCTCAATATCACTTCCATGAAAAACAGGTTTTGTATTCGTCATAGGCGTCTCCTCCTTAGCAGGTTTCAAATAAAATTCCAAGCGTATTTGGTCCACAATGGCTGGAAATCGTACAGCTTGCTTTTGTTATATGGATCTCATCAAAATGCATAGCTTCTTCGATTGTATTTTTAACAAGTTCAATATATTCCGGATCAATGCCGGAATGTGTGATAAAAATCAGCGATGGATCGATATCCGGATAAGCAGCAAGTTTGTCTTTTACATATTTCACAAGAACTTTATCAAGCGTTCCACGATATTTCTTTCCTACATTCATACTGCCATCTGCTGTGCTGACTTCGATACACGGCTTTAATTTCAAAACATTTGCTCCGAGAGCAGCGACCGTCGAACAGCGCCCACCAGCATGGAGAAATGTCAGCGTATCCAAAATAAAGCTGGCATGACAATGCTTTGTGCGTTCGCGAAGAGCTTCGGCAATGTCTTCCGCTTTCATTCCCTGCTCGATCATCCGACCGGCATCTGTTACAAGAAGTCCGGTTCCGGTGGAAAGAGAACAACTGTCAATCACGTGAACATGCCCGAGCTCTTCAGCAGCAATACAGCAGTTTTGATGAGCACTGGAAAGTGAGCTGCCAAGATTGATATGGATCACTTCATAGCCTTCATCGACCCATGGTTTAAAATGTTCAATATATTCCGCAACATTGACGGCAGCTGTTTTTGGAAGGATTTTTTCATCGTAATATTCCTGATAAATTTCTTCCGGTGTAATGTCAATGCCGTCCTTATAATCTTTTCCATCCAGAATGATGTGGAGTGGAAAATAATGTACATGATAACGTTCTTTTAGTTCCTGATCCAGGTCACAGGTACTGTCGGCACTTAAAATGATCTTATTTGTAACAGAATCAGTCATAATTCTCCTCCTAAATTAGTTCGAAAACTTGAATCGTATGGCTAGTATGTATTTATACTGCATAATGTGTACACAAATTATAACATATTTTTCCCATAGAGTATAGTTTTTGTATCCAAAAATAGTATTTTTCACTTATACAGTCGCCCAGAGCTAAATCTGCCCAGATGAGAAATATCATTAAATAATTTTTCACTTTTCAGATATAAATCCGTCCAGATTCTGATATCAACTACGTTATATTGTTTGTAACTTCACAATTATCCCTGTAATGATCGTAGAGACTTTAGAAATCACGTATATTATAATTTTTTAGGAGATGTTTCGTATGAAAAGAGAATTAACAATTTACAAAACAGGTAACTTAAAACGAGTAGGATGGAATCATCAGTACATAGAAGTTCCTCAAATCAAATGTTTCATCGGCTTACATGTAAAATGTCAGTATGGAAATGGTATGTTTCAGCATTCCTGTCCATTTTCATCGACATGGCATCGTTGGATGCACTGTGGGAAACATTCGATAGGGGCTGTATAAAAATAAAAGAAGCCCACATTGGAGAAGTAATAAAAACCGTTGGGACGATACTTGTAAAGTGATAGATTATAAGAATAATACAAATGTGACCGAGGAATGCAACAGTCATTTTTATTTCACGGAATATCACTTATTTCACTTCATAAACGCTATACGTGATTTTTATGGTCATGTCTGACTCAGCGATAATTGCATTGAAGATGAGCTGTATCTTGTAGCTCGATACCTGTTCCACACAGGGGGGATGTGACATGTCGTTTCGATGGCAGCAGTATGAGATTTTATCATGCAGTTCATGGCTGTGTATGCTGCCATTTCGGTGGGGAACGAATGTGCTGTGTAGTCGGATTCGTTGCTGGATTCACAGATTAAGATATACGTAGTTTTTGTCATAATAGGAACGTCCTTTCTGAAATATATGATATAGGTTTACACAGACATGCACTCGGATGAGATGTCATATTGGGTATAAAAACACATGTTAATCTCACATATACCATGAAATCATGACATAATGATAATATGATTTATCGGTTTTGAAATAATCTTTCTTGAGTGTCTAGTGAAATCATGATAGTATGAAATCATAAATAAATGATTTCGGAAAGAAAGGAAATTTTTGATGGCAGATAAGAATAATATGGTGGAGCAGGCTACACCGCAACAGAAGAAAGTACCAATACAGTTTTACTTAACAGAAGATATGAAAAAGCGTTTGAAAATATATTGCGTTGCAAACGATACAAATATGAAAGATGTATTGGTCGATATATTAGATGAATTTTTAAAGTCTGAGGGATTTTAGAAGAAAAGTTGAAAAGGAGAAAACATAATGGCGAATAGTGATGAATTGATTACAAATGTTGGAAGAAATTCCAATGATACAGCAGCTCTGGTTTGGTCTGTTGCAGATGACCTTGTAGGAGCTTATAAACCTCATGAATATGGCTTAGTTATCTTACCTATGACAGTTATCAAGCGTTTTCATGATTGCTTACTGCCAACACATCAGGCAGTTCTTGATACATACAAGAAAGTAGAAAAGCTGGCTGTAAAAGATGGTTTTCTGCGTAAAGCATCAGGCTATCAGTTTTACAATACAAGTCCATTTACGTTCAAGACATTGATTGCTGACCCTGAAAATATCGTAGATAATTTCAAGGCGTATCTGAATGGATTTTCTGATAATATTCAGGATATTCTTGCACGTATGGATTTTGATTCTCAGATTAAACACATGGAAGAAGCAGGTCTTCTGTATCAGGTAATCTCGGATTTCTGTACAGATAAAGGTGATTTTTCACCTGAGAAAATCAGTGCGGTTGATATGGGATATGTGTTTGAAAACCTTGTTCGTAGATTCTCTGAGTCTTATAACGAAGAAGCAGGAGCACATTTCACAAGCCGTGATATCATCTATTTGATGAGTGACCTTCTTGTGGCTGGTGATGAATCTGCATTTACAGGAGACGGCATTTCAAAGACTGTTTATGATATGACCATGGGAACATCTCAGATGCTTACCTGTATGGAAGAAAGATTGAAACAGATGGATGCGGATGCAGACGTTACTGTATTTGGTCAGGAGTTCAATCCATTTACATTCGGTATTGCAAAGGCTGATATGCTTATCCGTGGCGGTGACCCTAACAATATGCAGTTCGGTGATACCTTGTCTGATGACAAGTTCAGCGGATATAAGTTTGATTATATTATCAGCAATCCACCATTCGGTATTCCATGGAAACGTGAGGAAAAAGAGGTCACAGCGGAATTTAAGAAAGGTACTGCCGGAAGATTTGCACCGGGACTGCCAGCAAAAGGTGATGGACAGCTTCTGTTCATGCTGAACGGTCTTGCAAAGCTGAAAGATGATGGTCAGATGGCAATTATCCAGAACGGTTCATCTTTGTTCAATGGTGATGCTGGTTCAGGTCCTTCTGAGATTCGTAGATATTTAATCGAGAATGATTGGCTAGATGCGATTGTACAGTTGCCAAACAATGCTTTTTACAATACAGGCATTGCAACGTATATCTGGATTGTAATGAAGAATAAGCCTGTGGCACATCAGGGCAAAGTACAGCTGATTGATGCATCTGCTTGTTGTTCAGCAAGACGTAAGAATATCGGTTCAAAGAACGTAGATATTACAAAGGCTTGTCGTGATTTGATTATTGAAGCGTATGGTGCGTATGTAGATGGTACATACAATGGCGTAGATGAAAATGATAATGCAATCATTGTAAAGAGTAAGGTTATGGATGCTATTGACCTTGGCTATAACAAGATTGTAGTGGAGACACCACAGCTGGATGAAGATGGCAATGTTGTCATGAAGAAAAAGAAACCAGTAGCTGATACATCAAAACGTGATACAGAGAATGTGCCGCTTGCAGAAGATATTGATGCTTACTTTGAGCGTGAGGTCATTCCGTATAATCCGCAGGCTTGGATTGATAAAGCCAAAACAAAAGTAGGATATGAGATTCCGTTCACCAGAACATTCTATGAATATAAGCAGATTGAGCCGTCAGATGTGATTGCAGTACGTATTGAAGAACATGAAAAGAGCTTGATGGCGAAATTGCATGATTTGTTCGGGGGTGAATGATTATGGCAATGAAAGAAAGTGGAATTGAGTGGGTAGGATTGATTCCTGATGATTGGAAAATTGCAAAGAATAATCGACTTTTCAATATCTCGAAACAATTGGTAAATGAGAATTGGAAGAATACTCAGCTTTTGTCATTGACTAAAAGTGGGATTATTGAAAAGAATATCAATGATGGTGGTGGTAAACAGCCGGAATCTTTTGGAACATATCAGTATGTAGAAAAGGATGACATTGTATTATGCCTGTTTGATATTGACGTTTCTGCTGTTTTTTCAGATAGAAGTAAATATGATGGCATGATTTCACCAGCTTATCGTGTTATGAAATGTACAGATGCGATTCTTCCAGTATATGCAAAATGGTGGTTTGATGCTGTTAATATTGGTAGATATTATTTGATTTATACCAAATCATTGCGTAAAACCATTGATGCAGACGGGTTTGGGAATATTTTGACAGTAGTTCCACCGTTATCTGAACAACAAGCTATTGCCGATTATTTGGACGAAACTTGTTCTAAAATTGATGAAATCATTGCAGAAGCAAAGGCAAGTATTGATGAATATAAGGGACTGAAACAGTCTGTAATCTTTGAAGCAGTGACAAAAGGTCTTGATAAGAATGTTGAAATGAAGGATTCTGGCGTTGAGTGGATGGGCGTTATCCCTAAGCATTGGAGTACACCTAAGCTTAAATATTTCACAAATATTTCTAGTGGTGGAACTCCTGACAGAAATCATTATGAATATTGGAACGGCAATGTAAATTGGATTAAAACGGGTGAACTACAAAACAATGAATTATATGATTCTGAAGAAAAAATATCAGAGTTAGGGGTTGCAAATTCTTCTGCTAAATTATTTAAAGAAAATACAATTCTTATTGCCATGTATGGTCAGGGGAAAACCAGGGGAATGACTGCTTTGTTAAAAGTTCCATGCACTACTAATCAAGCATGTGCAGGTATAGTAATGAAAAGTAATTCACCATATGAAATTTATTATTTGTGGTTAACATTACAAGCTTCTTATAGGGCACTTAGGGAAAAGGCTGTTGGCACGGGTCAACCTAATTTAAGTATTGGGCTGTTGAAAGATTTTTATATTCCATTACCTACTTTGCAAGAACAGAAAGAAGTTATAAATTTTTTGAAAAAAGTAATGCCGAAATACGATTCACTCATTACTGAAAAAGAATCTCTTATCAATGACCTTGAAGCATACAAGAAATCACTGATTTACGAAGTGGTAACAGGAAAAAGAAGGGTGGTATAAGCTATGGCTGAAAATGAAAAACAGTTTGAATCCAATATCGAAGCCTTTCTTATCTCACCTGCTGGTGGATATGAAAAGGCGACAGATGCTGGATATATCTCATCTTCCGGTATGGCGTTGGATATTCATACATTGGTTGGGTTTGTGAAAGTAACCCAGCCGATTATGTGGCAGCGTTTTGAAAAACAGTGCAACTCTGACCCATACAAGAAGTTTTATAAATGTTTTGAAGATGCCGTACAGATGGATGGCTTGCTGTCTGTCATGCGACATGGATTTAAACATCGTGGAATGGATTTTAAGGTTTGCTATTTCAAGCCTGAATCCACTCTGAATGATGTTGCTGTAAAAAGATATGAGCAGAATGTGTGTCAGTGCATCAGACAGTGGCACTATTCAGAGCAGAACAACAATTCAGTTGATATGATGCTTGCAATCAACGGTATTCCAGTGGTTGCGATTGAATTAAAGAATCAGCTGACAGGTCAGACGGTAGACAATGCAAAATTGCAGTGGCAGTATGACCGTGACCAGAGGGAACCTGCATTTTGGCTGAATCATCGTATCCTGGCATATTTTGCAGTAGACCTTTACGAAGCATGGATGACTACAGAGTTGAAAGGTACAGATACATATTTCTTGCCATTCAATCAGGGTTCCAACGGTGCCGGAAATGACGGTGGTGCTGGAAATCCGCAGGCAGAGGATGATAATTATGTGACATCTTATATCTGGGAAAACGTATTACAGAAAGATAGCTTGCTGGATATTATCCAGAAGTTCATCAGCTTTGAGGTGAAGACCGAAAAGAAAGATGGAAAGAATGTCACAAGGAAACGTTTGATTTTCCCTAGATTTCATCAGCTGGATGTAGTACGTAAGCTGATTGCTGATGTGCGTGAGAATGGTTCAGGGAACAATTATCTGATTCAGCACTCAGCTGGTTCAGGAAAGTCAAACTCTATTGCATGGACGGCGTATCGTCTGGCATCCTTGCATAATGATGATAATGAGCCTGTATTTACATCGGTTGTTATCGTAACTGACAGACGTAATCTGGATGCACAGTTACAGGAAACAATTACAGGATTCGACCATACACTTGGCAGTGTATGTGCGATTGATGAAAAGAAATCCTCTAAGGATTTAAAGGACGCATTGAACGCCGGAAAGAGAATCATTGTAACAACATTGCAGAAATTCCCAGTCATTTATGAAGAAGTGGATGATACAACAGATAAGCGATTTGCGATTATTGTAGATGAAGCACATTCTTCACAGACTGGTTCCTCTGCAATGAAATTGAAGGCTGCACTTGCGGATGTATCGGATGCTCTGAAAGAGTATGCGGAACTGGAAGGAAAAGCCGAAGATGAATTGTTGGATGACAATGACCGTCTGGTGCGTGAGATGATTGCTCATGGAAGACATAAGAATCTTTCATTCTTTGCATTTACAGCAACACCAAAGGGTGCAACATTGGAGATGTTCGGTACAGAATGGAATGATGGTTCTTATCATCCATTTCATGTATATTCTATGCGTCAGGCGATTGAAGAAGGATTCATTTTGGATGTCCTTCAGAACTATACAACGTACAGAACGTGCTATCAGATTGCCAAGAACACGAAGGATAATCCTGATGTTCCACAGTCAAAAGCGTTGAAGACAATTAAGAAGTACGAAGAATTACATCCGTATAACATTCAGCAGAAATCAGCAATCATTGTTGAGACATTTCGCAATATAACGAAGCAGAAAATCAAAGGTAAAGGAAAGGTGATGGTTGTAACATCATCAAGATTGGCTGCGGTTCGTTACTACCATGAGATTAAAAAATATTTGGAATCAAATGGATATCATGATGTAGAAATTTTGGCTGCATTCTCTGGTTCTATCAAAGACCCGGATGATCAGAAGGAAACAGAATGGACGGAAAGTAAGTTAAACGGTGTAAGTGAAGCACAGACAAAACAGGTATTTCATGATGAAGGAAATATTTTGATTGTAGCTGAGAAATATCAGACTGGATTTGATGAACCATTGCTGCATACAATGATTGTTGATAAGAAACTGCGTGGTGTAAAAGCAGTGCAGACATTGAGCAGATTGAATCGTACACATCCAGATAAACAGGATACGTTTATCATTGATTTTGTAAATACAAAAGAAGATATTTTGAAAGCGTTCCAGCCGTTTTATCAGGAAACATCGTTGTCACAAGAAATCAATACAGATTTGATTTACAAGACACAAAAGATGTTACGTGCTTTTAAAATTTATGATGACACTGACATTGAAAAAGTAAATAAAATCTATTTTGATGAAGATAAGCGAAAAGCAAATAAGATTCAGGCTGCTATTACAAATGCGTTGTTACCAATTCAGCAGAAATATAATTCGTTGAATCAGGAACAGAGATACCAGTTTAGAAAACTGTGTAGAACATTTGTAAAATGGTATGGTTACATTACGCAGATTGTACGTATGTTTGATAAGCAGATGCACGATGAATATATCTTTTGTTCTTACCTGGCAAAGGTCGTACCGGCTGACCCAACAACACCGTTTGACCTTGGTGACAGAGTGAAACTTGAGTATTACAGTCTTGAGAAAACATACGAAGGTTCTATCGGGCTTGTGAAGGAAGAAAAGGGTGTTTATAAAACTGCTAAATTAAAGAAACCTGTAAAAATGGCAGAGACACTCAGTCCATTGGAGCAGGTCATCGAAAAAATTAATCAGCAGTATATGGGTGATTTTACAGATGGTGATAAGGTTGTAATAACTGCATTGCATCAGAAATTGAAAAACAATAAGAAACTGATAAAAGCTGCAAAGACAGATGGTCGTCAGATTTTTGAAAAGAACATTTTCCCACAGCTGTTCGATGATGCAGCACAGGAAGCATATGTTGAGAGTACGGAAACATATACGAAGTTATTTGAGGATGCCGGAAAATATCATGCTATCATGGGGGCATTAGCTCAGGCAATGTTTGATGAAATGAAGAATGAATAATAATTCGAGAAGATGGCGGCAAATAGAATGATGCGTAAATCTTATATTGATTTACAGGCGTTATTTTGTTTGCCGTTTTTAATGATTTGAAAGAAGGTTTTGGATATGCTGGGTACAGAATTAATAGATAAATACCGCGACAAATTATCATCACCTGATTGTACAGATGATGATAAACATTCTGCTTTATTATTTGCTTTACAGATACCTAGTGTCTGTAGTCGAATTGAATATCCGGCAGATGAATATACTGAGTTTTATCGGGGAGATGGTAGACCTATTGATAATAAGCTTTACAAATATTGGATTAGAAATCATAAAGGCAAATTTGAAACATTATGGCGTTTAATTATGAGTGTTGATGAACTTGCAGAAAGAATTTATGGGTTACGAAATCAGCTGACACATGAAGGGTACATCGTTGGAAAAACAACGAAATTCTATTTTACTGATGATTCGGATAAATCCATATTTGTTGATGAGATATTAATAATTTCCATTAAGTCATTTTGTGAAATATTCTTTGACATTGCATATGATGTTTTCAAACAGAATAGAATTGAAATTTGCCCGATGTCTAGTTTGACATTAGAATCTAAAGATGTTGACAACATTGTGAATGATATTTGTAAAATATATCGTGAATTTTGGAAGACACATACGACTTTAGATAACGAATTATCTATGCTTTATGATATGGTTTTTAAGTATGATTCGGATTTATGTGCCAATGTAGATAGTTTTTTTGCAAAAAATCCTGATAGTGTTTATGTGATTGAAGATTTTGATATGAAATATTCGCAGGTTAATGTTGATAATGAACTATTTTTTGCAAGAGAAATGAATGTTCCGTTTGGAGAAAATAATAAGCTGCGCTGGATTGATTGCCATATTACAAAAAGTCAGTATGAGCGTATGAAACAGGTACGCGATGATATAGCTGATTTTGAAGCGCAACATAGATTCGATATTCATAAATATCTATGATAAATCGCACTATATCAGAACTGTAAAAGAATACCTTTACACATGACATTCATTAGGACGTAAACAAAAAGCATGATGCCATGCATCATCCACAGCCATATGTCGCCTCGTCATATGGCGTATCGGATAGAGCGAATTGGTGTATTGAAATTTGCTCTATCCGATACGCAAACGGGAAGGGTTCGGGAAACCAGTAGAGGTTTCCTAAGTAAGCCCGTGCTTATATCGTGTAAATTGAATCATTTATAAACTATCCTATCCTATCCCCTATTACTCTGTATATGAGTAATAGGGGATATCTTAATATAACTATATATGGAAGAAACTCGAAAAAAATAGGCAGACGATTGTATGCAATGACTGTCTTATATTATATATTTACGGGGTGTAAAAGGTGGTGAAAAATTTTTTCGCAGATTTCCAATCTGGGCGACAGTATAAGTGAAAAAGTATAAAAAATAATACAAAATAAAACTTTTTTGCTATTGTTCGCTTTTACTATATTAAAAATGCAAAGAATTTTGGAAGCTTTTATTGACATATATAGATAATCGATATATAATCAAGCCAAGATATGTAGATAACCGATATATCAGCTGGGAGTCAATCCAAAGCTGATATAGCCTCCGGCAGGATTGCAGAGGTACTCGTCATTTTGCAGTGAAAATGTTAAGAAGTGTACGGTTAACGTAAAATCAGAAGATTAGGAGGAATTGTTATGGCAGTTGACAGAAGTCTGGTATCAGGAAGCACAACGATGTTGTTATTAAAGCTTTTATCTGAAAAGGATATGTATGGTTACGAGATGATCGAGACCTTAAGAGAAAAGTCCCAGAATGTGTTTGAATTAAAAGCAGGCACATTATATCCATTGCTTCATGGAATGGAAGATAAGAAATATCTGACAGTTTATGAGAAAGAGGTCGGAGGTAAGGTTCGTAAGTATTACAGTATTACGAAAACCGGGAGGAAAGTTTTAGAAGAGAAGAAAGAAGAGTGGAAAATTTATTCATCGGCTGTAGTGAATGTGATGAATGCGGCAGTTTGTTAGAAAGGGTGATGTTTGATGAGACGAGAGGAGTATTTGTATACATTAACAGAACAGATTCGCTGTAAGATGGCAAGAGGGACGATAGAACAGGAGATCAATGATCATATTGAGGATCAGAAAGCGGAATTCCTAAGTGAAGGAATGAGTCAGACAGAAGCAGAAGAAGCTGCGGTTCGAGAAATGGGTGATCCGGTAGAAGTCGGGCTTGAGATGGATAGAATTCACCGGCCGACAATGGCGTGGGGAATGATCGCATTAATTGTTGGATTAAGTCTTGCAGGCTATCTTTTACGAAGTGTTATGTATCAGACCGTTTTAGGTATTGAGCAGAGTGCGGGAAAAACAGAAGACTTGTTCTGGGTAGGAACGTCATCGAGCTGGCATACATCGCTGGAACTGCCGGCACTTTTGCTTGGACTTGTGCTGATGATTGGTATTTGCTATATGGATTATACGAGGATTGCGGTTTATGCAAAACCAATCTTGATCGCATACCAAGTTTTACTTTTAGTTGGACTGCAGGTCGCCGGTGCGCAAGTGAATGGATCAACAAGATATATCATAATGCCTTTCGGAAATATTGGATTGAATCTGATTGATTTGCTCTGGCTGACAATTCCGTTGTTTGCAGCGGTATTATATAGTTACAGAGGTCAGGGATACCGAGGAATTTTAAAGGCAATCCTTTGGATGATCATTCCGTCTTATTTTCTGATCATAAGATGCCAGAGCCTGATCGCGGCAATGATACTGGAAGTGGTTTATTGTGTGGTTCTGGCGGCGGCTGTTTACAAAGGCTGGTTTCAGGTTTGTAAAAAAGCAGTACTTACGGGAATCGGAGTAGTTGTTGTTCTGATACCGGTACTGCTTGCAGGAGGCATCTGGTGTTTTGGCATGGCTTACCAGAAAGAGCGTATAGCGGCTATTTTCTCGATCGGTGATTATGCAGTAGATTTCCCAAGAGTCAATATGATTCGGGAAATGATTTCCGGAAGCTCAGCATTTCATGGCAATCCGCAGTTTAAAGAACTTCTGAAATACGTAGACGGAAGTGTCCATCTGCTTGCCAGTGTGGTAGCTGCTTATGGAATACTGGCAGGTATTCTACTGGTTCTTTGTCTGGTGGTTCTGATCCTTCGGTTTGCTAAGATTTCATTAAATCAGAAGAACCAGCTTGGTATGGTGATGGGAACAGGATGTACAGCATTGTTTCTGATTCAGACAGTAGTTTTTATATTAGAAAATCTGGGAGGAGTCGGTGAGATGGGAATCTACTGTCCATTCTTTGGAACAGGAAGATCAGGTATGCTGACATCTTATATCCTGCTAGGATTATTACTCAGTATCTGCAGATATCAGAAAACAGCGCCGGAACCGGTAATCAGGTCCTGGCGCTGGAGGCAACGTTCTCAATCATGAAAAATAAATTATTTTGTTGTATTACGGCGAATTAATACAGGGGCAATTTGTTTATGAACAGGTTCACCTAATGGTTTGGGAACACGCTTTTTCTGCTCTTCCATCTGTTGGACAAGAAGATCCATGGCAGTCTTTGCAATCACATCAATCTGCTGGCCGATGGTTGTGATCGGAAGGATTGCCTCGCTGGCAATCGGAGAGTTGTCAAATCCAACAATCTCATAAGTAGAAGGAAATGTTCCATATTTTTGGAAAATTAAATTAAGAAACATATTTGCATAGGTATCATTCGCGAGAAAGATACCTTTTTTTTGATTGGGGTATTTTGCCTCTATTTTATTGAAAATCTCTCGGATTACGTTTAAAATCTCATGATAAGAATCACCGTCTACACTAAGATCTATATCATATGGAATATGATATTCTTCGCAAGTAGCCTGAAAGGCTCGGATTCGGTCATAAGCCGGGATGGATTTATTCACATTGACATTTATATGAATTAATATGTCACATTTATCCCGAATCAACAGGGAAGTAGCTTGAAGTGCACCCATATAGTTATCAGTATTGACACTGCTGATATATTCTGCTTCGCGTTCAATTGCGATGACAGGAATCTGATAGGAAGCAAGTTTCTCAGATGGAAGAGTGTGACTTAAAACAATCAGTCCTTCAATCTGATAAGACAGAAGTTCTTCAATGTACTGTTGTTCTTCTTCAGCACCATGTTCACTGGCGAAAACAAGAAATTTATAGTGATAATCACTGTAGCTGGAAAGGAATTGTGTCAGCATCTCAGAATAATAGTGCAGATAAAGGTTTGGAACAATGATTCCGATAAATTCACTTTTCCCATTTGCCAGAACCTTTGCCAGCTTATTCTTTTTATATCCAAGTGTATCAAGAGCCTGTGAAATCTTTTCCTGGTTTTCAACCGTCAGTGAATCCGGGTGATTGAAATATCTTGATATTGTAGTTTTTGAAAAATTGGTATATTCCGCAATATCTGCAAAAGTTACCTGTTTTTTACTCATAAAAGTTGAATCTCCTTCAATATGATGGCTGATGGTTCATAATATCTTTTAGTATAGCAATTTTCATGGAAAAACGCAACATTAAAATAACTGGTTACGTAATCGGTTATTTTATCGCGCGAAAGTGTTGACAGAAAGAGAAGAATATAGTAATATCAAACTATAAAGTAACCGGTTACGTAACCGGTTTTCCATAAGGTTAAAGGAATGGAGGAAGAAGTGCATGAAAAGAATGCAAAATCAAGCAAAGTCCGTAAGCAAACGAACGTGGAGAGAAAAGATGACTTATATGAAGAAAAACTGGCAGTTATATCTTTTCTTCCTAATGCCAGGGCTTTTACTGACAATTATTTTTAAGTATCTCCCAATGGGTGGTCTCCTGATAGCTTTTGAAGACTACAATGTAATAAAAGGAGTTCTTGGTAGTCCCTGGGTAGGACTTGAGTATTTTAGGCGATTTTTATCTTCACCGGATTTTATGAATTATCTGATGAATACATTAAAATTGAGTATCTATGGACTGTTGTGGGGATTCCCGGTTCCGATTATTCTTGCATTGCTTCTAAATCGCATCCGTAAGACAGGGATTAAAAAGAAAGTTCAGCTTTTGATCTATATGCCGAATTTTATTTCAGTCATCGTACTTTGCGGTATGGTTCGTATGCTTTTATCACCTGTAGGACCGCTGAACAAAGTGCTCGGAATTAGCACAAACTGGATGACAATGCCTTCTGCATTCCGAACAATTTATATTGCAAGCGGAATCTGGCAAGCAGCAGGATGGTCATCTATCATGTATACAGCAGCATTGGCAAATGCAAGCAAGGAGCTGGAAGAAGCAGCGACCATGGATGGAGCAAATCTTCTGCAGCAGATCTGGTATGTAGAGTTGCCGGCAATTAAAAATATTATTGTAATTCAGTTTATTTTGCAGGCCGGAAATATTATGAGTATAGGTTTTGAAAAAGCATATGCTTTACAGACAGACATGAACTTGCCGGCATCAGAAATCCTGTCTACATATGTATATCGTATTGGACTTCTGAACGGAGATTATGGATATTCGACAGCGGTAGGTCTCTTCAACTCGGTTGTAAATGTTATCTTGTTGATCTTTGTAAACCAGGTTGTTAAGAAACTGAATGACGGAGAAGGATTATAGAAAAGAGGGAGAAGAGATGGAGAAAAAAAAGAAGAAAAAATATTCAAGGACAGACAAAGTAATCCTTGGAATCGGATTTACCATTCTTGGTTTATTCGTCCTTTCTATAGCAATACCGATTATCTATGTAGTACTTGCATCCTTTATGGATCCGACTGTTTTGAATAACCAGGGATTGAGTTTTAATATTAAGGACTGGACATTAGATGCATATCGAAGAGTATTAGAGAATGAAATGATCTGGCGCGGCTTTTTAAATTCCTTCCTGTATTCACTTGCATTTACAGTTATTTCTGTTTTTGTGACATTGTTGGCAGCGTATCCACTGTCCAAAAAAGAATTTGTAGGAAGAAAGATTTTTAATATTATCTTCTTAATTACTATGTTTTTTGGCGGTGGAATGATTCCTACATTCATTTTGATCAATCAACTGCATATGGTTAATACAGTGTGGGCAATCCTGATTCCAGGAGCATTTAATGTATGGAATATGATTCTTGCAAGAACTTATTATCAGTCAATTCCAACAGAATTAAGAGAAGCATCTGCGATTGATGGAGCGAATGAAATCCAACATTTCTTTAAAATTATGATTCCGGTATGTAAGCCAATCATTGCAGTACTGGCGCTTTGGTCTTTCGTTGGAATGTGGAACAGTTATTTCGACGCAATGATTTATTTGAATGATGCGAATTTGCAGCCATTACAGTTAGTACTCCGTTCTATCTTAGTACAGAATACACCACAGCCAGGCATGATTGCCGATATTCAGAGCACAGCGGAAATGGCAAAAATAGCAGAACAGCTCAAATATGCAACCATTGTAGTATCAAGTTTACCACTGTTAGTAATGTACCCATTCTTCCAGAAGTACTTTGACAAAGGAATTATGGTTGGATCGGTAAAAGGCTAATAAGAAAGGAATGATACAGATATGAAGAAAAGAAAAGTAAATGCATTACTTGCAATTGTACTATCTCTGACGATGCTGGTGGGAGTTACAGGTTGTGGAAAAGAGCAGCAGCTTGAAGCTGAAATCAACCCGGATACACCTGCAACGGAAGTGCAGTTTCCATTGAAGGAAACTGCAGAACTTTCCTTTATTACAAGTGCACCGGCTACATCAACACAGGAGCCGAATGAACGAGTAATCTTTCAGAGAATGGAAGAGCAGACGAATGTTCATATTGATTGGACTTGTTTTGTATCGGATCAGTTTTCTGATAAGAAAAATCTGGCACTTGCTCAATTTGGAAATCTACCGGACGGATTATTCAATGCAGGAATGAGTGATTATGATCTATTGCGTTATGCAAAGCAGGGTATCATTATTCCATTAGAGAATCTGATAGATAAATATATGCCGAATTTACAGGCAGTATTTGAAAAATATCCAGAATATAGGACAATGTGTACAGCACCAGATGGACATATTTATTCATTCCCTTGGATTGAACAGCTTGGAGCCGGGAAAGAAGCCATTCAGGCAATCGGAGATATTCCATATATTAACAAAAAATGGCTGGATTATCTAGGACTTGAGATTCCGACAACAACAGATGAATTGGAACAGGTATTGATTCAATTCCGTGATCATGCAGATGAACTTGAAAAAGAATTTTCAATCGAAGGTGATGTGATTCCAATGTCATTTATTATCAATAATGGAGACCAAGATCCGGCAATTCTAATGAATGGGTTTGGAGAAGGTTATGGAGACACGGGAGATCATTTCGCTGTAACGGATGAAGGAAAAGTTATTTACACAACTGTTCAGGAAGGTTATAAAGAAGGAATTGAATGGTTACATAAACTTGTGACAGAGGATTTAGTTGACCCAGAAGCATTTACACAAGAGTGGTCCACCTATGTAGCAAAAGGTAAGAACCATCGATACGGTCTCTGTTTTACATGGGACATTGCAAATATTGATAACAATGAAGATTATGTGATGCTACCGGCGCTGACGGGACCGAATGGTATGAGAAATATTACGAGACAGAACAACAGTGAAACAAGTGGATTTGACCGTGGAAGATGTGTTCTTACATCAAGTTGTCGGAATACAGCACTTGCTGCTGCATGGATTGATCAGATGTATGCACCACTTCAATCACCACAGAATAACTGGGGAACTTATGGAGAAAAGGACTCCTTTAACATTTTTGAACTGTCCACAAACAAAGATGGTGGAAAAATGCTAAAGCATATGGATCTTGGAACACAGTCTCCGGTAGAAGTGCGTGAGGCACAATCGGTAAATGGACCTCTTGCAGTTTTAAATGAATATTATGATGTATATGTAACACAGCCGGAAGATGCAAAATGGCGTTTGGATAATATGCATGAAACTTATTTACAGGATATGAACAGTAAATATGTTTATCCAAATGTCTTTATGAGCATTGATGATACGAATAAAGTATCTCAGTACGATACAGATATAAAAAAATATGCAGAACAGAAGAAAGCAGACTGGATCCTGAATGGAGGAATTGAAAAAGAGTGGGATTCCTATCTAAAGAAAATGGAACAGTATGGGCTTTCAGATTATCTTTCAATTAAACAGAAGTACTTTGATGAGTATCAGAAGTCATTAAGTGAAGAAAAATAACGATACGAACAACAGGAGAATTTGCATGAGTAAGATGTTAGAAAAGGCTAGAAAATATGAAGATGAACAGGGAAAGCAGATAAAAGCAGAAGACAGACCGGCTTTTCATGTGAGTCCGTATGTAGGCTGGATGAATGATCCGAATGGATTTTCATACTATCAGGGAGAATATCATTTATTTTATCAGTATAATCCATACGATACACATTGGGACAGTATGCATTGGGGGCATGTGGTAAGTAAAGACTTATTGCATTGGGAATATCTCCCGGCAGCTCTTGCACCAGATGAAGACTACGATAAGATGGGCTGTTTCTCAGGAAGCGCAATCGAGCTGGATGATGGCAGACAATTGCTTATGTATACAGCCGTAGATCATGAAACATTAGAAGATGGAAGTAAAAGAGATATACAGACACAGGCGGTAGCTGTCGGAGACGGAAGAGATTATGTGAAGTATGAGAAGAATCCGGTCTTGACAGAAAAGGATCTTCCGGAAGGTGCAAGTAAAGTGGACTTCCGTGATCCAAAGATCTGGAAAGGAAAAGATGGAAACTTCTATTGTGTGATCGGAAGCAGACCGGCAGACGGAAGTGGACAGATTCTTCTTTACAGAAGTGCAAATGGATTTGACTGGGAATTTGTCAGCATCCTTGCAGAAAATAAGAAACGTTTTGGAAAGATGTGGGAGTGTCCGGATTTCTTTGAACTGGATGGAAAACACGTTCTCCTGACAAGTCCGCAGGATATGTTACCGGAAGGCTTGGAATATCATACCGGAAACGGCACTTTATGTATCATAGGAGAAATGGACAAGGATACATATACCTTAAAAGAGCAGTTCAATCAGTCTGTGGATTATGGAATTGATTTTTATGCAATGCAGACAGTGGAAGCACCGGATGGCCGCAGAATTATGATCGGCTGGATGCAGAACTGGGATACGCTTGCTCATCGTTGTAACGACTCAAAATGGTTTGCGCAAATGAGTCTGCCGAGAGAATTGTCTGTGAAGAACGGAAGACTTTATCAAACTCCAATCAAAGAACTCAATGCACTGCGCAAAAACAGAGTTGAGTACAACGATGTAGTAATAGATAATGATACGATCACATTAGATCGCGTCGAAGGACGAACCATCGACATGGAACTCGTGATACGTCCGGAAGATAAAGAAAATGTATATAAGAAATTCGCATTACGTTTTGCACAGAATGAGAAATTCCATACAGAATTGAGCTTCCGCCCGTATGAGTCTGTATTGAAAATTGACAGAAAATTTTCAGGAACCGAACGAGCACTGGTTCATCAGAGAAGATGTTTGGTAAATGGAGATGCCAATGAGTTAAAGCTTCGTGTGATTTTGGACAGATTCAGCGCAGAAGTATTTATTAACGATGGCGAGCAGGTTATGTCTGCTGTTATGTTTACAGAACAGGAAGCAAACGGAATTTCATTCTTTGCTGATGGTGCAGCTAAAATCGATGTAGTGAAATATGATCTGGTATAGAAGTTACATGATAAATATACATTGAGATTGAAAATGCATGGATAATGATAAGGGGATTCCTGATTAAGGAATCCCCTTATGTAGTATAGGAGTATAGTATTAATGATAGAAGTAAGAAGAAAAAGACATGAAAACGAACTGCACGAAAAATATATGCAGTTGTATCATAATGAACAATGTTATGAAGAATTAATGCAGTCATTGGAAGAGGCTTATCAGAACAGACCTGTTGAACTTAGACGGTTAGATAATAAAAGAGAAAAAGAACCGAATTGGTATCGAAACAGAAATATGCTTGGGATAACGATGTATCCGAAGCTATTTGCAGGGGGATTAAATGGTGTGATAGAGCATTTGGATTATTTGTCTGAGCAGAAGATCACCTATCTTCATCTGATGCCGCTTCTGAAAATGCCGCATCCATATAATGACGGTGGCTATGCGGTAGAGGATTTTAAACAGGTAGATCCTGAAATTGGAACAAACGAAGAGTTGGAAAAGTTGACAAAAGAGCTGAGAAAACGCGGAATCAGTCTGTGTCTGGATGTTGTTATGAATCATACAGCAGATACGCATGAGTGGGCGATGCGAGCCAAGAGAGGCGAACAGGAATATATGGATCGCTATCAGTGTTATGAGACACGCGAGATTCCGGATCAGTTTGAGAAGACGATGCCGCAGGTGTTCCCGGAAACTGCGCCGGGCAACTTTACATGGTGTGAAGAGATGCACAGACATGTGCTCACAACATTTTATCCTTATCAGTGGGATCTGAATTATCACAATCCGAAAGTATTTAATGAAATGATAGGAAATATCCTGTATCTGGCTAATATGGGAGTGGAAGTATTTCGTATTGATGCAGTTCCGTATATTTGGAAGGAGTTGGGAACCAACTGCAGAAATCTTCCGCAGGTTCATAGTATTGTCCGTATGCTGCGTATGATCCTTGAAATGGTTTGCCCAGGTGTGATCTTAAAAGGCGAGGTTGTTATGGAGCCAAAAGAACTTCCGGTTTATTTTGGAACAGAGCAAGAGCCGGAATGCCATATGTTATACGGTGTTTCCAGTATGGTGAATCTGTGGGCAGCACTGGCTACAAGAGACACAAGAATGTTGAAGCATCAGATGGATGTGATTCACAGTCTTCCTAAGAACTGCTATTTTGTCAATTACCTTCGCTGTCATGATGATATCGGCTGGGGCCTGGATGAAGAGCAGGAGAAGAAGCTGGAGATAGATCCGATTCAGCACAAAGAATATTTATATCATTTCTTTGAGGGAACATATCCGTACAGCTTTGCTCGTGGAGAGCTTTATAATTACGATCCGGTGACCAAAGATGCCAGAAGCTGTGGAACAACGGCAAGTCTGTGTGGAATCGAAAAAGGTGGATTTGAAGGAGATCTTGAGCAGGTGAAACAGGGAATCCAGAGAGTGCTGATGATGCATGCGGCATGTATGAGCATGGAAGGTTTTGTGATGCTTTCATCCGGAGATGAGATCGGTCAGGTCAATGATTACAATTATAAGAAAAATCCGGATACTGCTGCGGACAGTCGGTATCTGCATCGAAGTCCGTTCCAGTGGGAGAATGCAGAGAAGAGAAAAAAACCAGGTACTGTACAGTATGCGATCTGGAATGGTTTGAAACAGATGGAAGAATTCAGACGTGAGGAAAATTGCTTTGGAGAGACTGCCGGTATCTCTACATGGGATACAGGAAATTCTTCAGTCTTCGCAATCAGAAGGACAGCAGGAAGAGAAGAACTGATCTGTCTGGCTAATTTCTCGGAGTATGGACAGAATGCTTGGCTGAATTGTCTGGAAGGTGAATATGAAGATTTATTTACAGGAGAAAAACTGGAGATGAATTCGGTATGGATGAATCCTTATCAGTACAGATGGTGTGTGAAAAAATAGAAATCTGTTGAGAATAGAAAAAATGTTGTCGCTTTGGCAGCAGAATGGAGAAGAAAATGAAAAAATATGATGTAGTAGCACTTGGAGAATTATTGATTGATTTTACAGAAAACGGAAAGAGCAATCAGGGAAATCCTCTTTTTGAGGCAAACCCAGGAGGAGCACCGTGTAATGTGCTTGCGATGCTGACAAAGCTAGGACATAAGACAGCATTTATCGGAAAAGTAGGTGAAGACTTTTTCGGAGAGCAGTTAAGAGATGCAATTACAGAAGTTGGGATCGATGCATCCGGATTATGTACAGATAAAGAAATCCATACTACACTTGCTATGGTACATACTTATCCGGACGGAGACAGAGATTTTTCATTTTATCGTAATCCGGGAGCAGATATGATGCTGAACAAAGAAGAGATTTGTGAAGAACTTATCAAAGAAACAAAGATCTTCCATTTCGGAACATTGTCTATGACACATGAAGGAGTGCGCGAAGCAACAAAAGAAGCCATTCGTATTGCGGAGGAGTCCGGTGCGATTATTTCTTTTGACCCGAACTTACGTCCTCCACTTTGGAATTCACTGGATGAGGCAAAAGAGCAGGTGTTATACGGTCTCGGACATTGCCAGATTCTTAAAATCTCTGACAATGAGATTCAGTGGCTGACAGGTGAAGAGGATTATACTGCAGGTGTAAACTGGATCAGAGAAAGATATCAGATTCCGCTGATTCTTGTATCTATGGGAAAAGAAGGAAGCCGTGCATACTATAACGGAAGCATTGTAGAGGTAAAACCGTTCCTTCAGAAAAATACAATTGAGACAACAGGAGCCGGAGATACATTCTGCGGTTGTGTATTACATTATATCTGTGAACATGGAATGGAAGACTTAAAGGAAGAAAACCTGAAAGATATGCTGACATTTGCAAATGCGGCAGCTTCTGTGATCACAACAAGAAAAGGTGCACTGCGCGTAATGCCTACAAGAGATGAAATCCAGAATCTGCTGATCGAGCGAGCTGCAGAGTAATGTGTGCTGAAAAATAGTTGAGAAGAATAATACTCTGAAAAACGAAACAGAGAGGATACGCAAGTTACAAACGTATTCTCTCTGTTTTGTTTTCTCTTATATCTAGTAACTGTTCAGAGCCAACCTCCAAAATGCTACGCATTTCGTCGGTGTGGCGTATCCGCCAAATAAAATTTCAAAAACAGTCTTAAAAATGCAAGCATTTTACACCTGTTTTATGAAATTTTGCTTGGCTCTGAACAGTTACATTTCCTATAAGCAAATCTCGGCAGTCCGCCTTCTTCCGGTACTTTTACAGAACCCTGGATGAGAGGCAGTGCATAGTCAATGAACTGCTGTCCGATATCGGAACCATTTCCTGTGATCCAGTCTAAAGGAACTGTTTTCTCCTGATTACAGATGAGATTTACATCTTCCGGAGCGTAAGTAATGTGGTAATCCGCATCGTCTGTACGGTGGAAGGCGATCATCATTCCTGTTGTTCCCTTCAGTGCAGTCTGCACACCGAAAGAACCGGAAGCGATTGCCTCTTTCTCGTCTGTCGCAGAGAGCATAGCGGAAGAACAACGCTGGTTGACATTGAGTTCGATAGAACGAACTTTTACGCCAAGGCGGTCTTTCACGAGGTTTTCCAGATATTTTCCGGAGCCTGTCAGCATTTTATGTCCGAAGGTGTCTACGCCTACATCACTTGCAAGCTCGCAGACAAACTTACCGTTTCCATCATTAATTCCTTCAGAAATACATACAACCAGGTTGGAAGTATGCTCGAAAGCTTTCTGAATATCTGCAAGGAACTGTTCCTGATCAAATGCAACTTCCGGAAGATAGATGAGAACCGGATTGTCGCCTTCGAATTTACGGGCAAGGACACTGGCAGCGGCCAGCCATCCGGCATGACGTCCCATGATCTCAACGATTGTAACGGATTTTTTATTATCATAAACAGAAGCGTCGATCGCAATCTCACGAACAGTGGACGCTACATATTTGGCAGCACTTCCGAATCCCGGTGTATGGTCTGTCAGGACAAGGTCATTGTCGATTGTCTTAGGGATTCCGATGAAACGGATCTCGCTGTTTACAGTCTCAGCATAGCGGGAAAGCTTGCTTACTGTATCCATGGAATCATTTCCACCGATGTAGAAGAAGTAGCCGATATTGTACTTCTCAAATTTCTCAAAGAGCTGCGGGTAGACAGCGTCTGTCAGGTCTTCCGGAAGTTTGTAACGGCAGGAACCAAGATAAGATCCCGGTGTTGTCTTGATCAGTTCAAGCTCACCGTTCACTTCTAAAGGTTTCATATCCATCATATTCTCATTCAGGAAACCTTCGATTCCGTTGATCATTCCATAAATTGTTCCAATGACATCCTCACGATTCAGTGCTTCGTAAACAACCCCATAAAGGCTGGCATTAATAACTGCGGTTGGTCCGCCGGACTGTCCGACGATTGCATTCTTCTTCATAAAGTTTCTCCTTTGGTTTAAGTTGAGATAGTCGATTTCTGTTGTCAATATATTCTAAGAACTCAATAATATATTGATGATTCGTTATTACTATAGCTGAAAAAAAGAAAATTTACAACAATAAGTCGAAAAGATGCTATAATGAGCGTAAAAGAAAAGGAAGCGACGCCGTAGGCGGGCATTTAAAATGGAGGAAAAACCATGAAATATATTTCATTTGCAATTCCATGTTATAACTCAGAGGCATATATGGAAAAAGCAATCAATTCTATTCTTGTTGGGGGCGAGGATGTTGAGATCATCGTAGTGAATGACGGTTCAAAAGACGGAACTCAGGAAATCGCAGAGCGATATCAGGAAAAATATCCGACGATCGTAAAAGCAGTTGCGAAACCGAACGGTGGACATGGAGATGCAGTGAACTGTGGACTGGAGCATGCGACAGGAAAGTATTTTAAGGTTGTAGATAGTGATGACTGGGTAGACGAGGAAGCACTGTTAAAGGTTCTTGACACAGTCAAAGGATTTGTAAAAGATGAGTCTGAAGTAGATATGGTCATTGCGAACTATGTATATGAGAAGGTTGGCATGACGCATAAGAAAGTCATTCGTTACGATAACGTTCTTCCGGAGAATCAGATTTTTAAATGGGAGGATATCGGACATTTCCGTCTGGATCAGTATATCTTGATGCATTCTGTAATTTACCGTACAGAGATGCTTAAGCTTTGTCAGCTGGAATTACCGAAGCATACATTTTATGTAGATAATATTTATGTATATTATCCGCTGCCACATGTACGTACACTTTATTACATGAATGTAGATCTTTACAGATATTTCATCGGACGTGAGGATCAGTCAGTCAATGAGAAGGTGATGATCAACAGAATCGACCAGCAGCTTTTCGTAACGAAGAAAATGATCTCCATGTATGAGCTTCGTCTGATCGGAAGCAAGAAGCTGAGAAAATATATGGTGAATTATCTGGCGATCATGATGACAGTTTCTTCTATTTTATGCATTCGCTCTAAGAAGAAAGAGAATCTCGAGAAGAAGAAAGAACTGTGGGCTTATCTGAAGAAAAAAGACTATAGGACTTATATGAAGATCCGTTATGGAATTCTTGGACAGACGATGAATCTTCCGGGAAGATCAGGAAGAAGAGTGTCTTCACTTGCGTATACAGTTGCAAGAAGATTGATCGGGTTTAATTAAATAAAAAAATTTGTAACTGTTCAGAGCCAAGCAGAATTTCATAAAACAGGTGTAAAATGCTTGCATTTTTAAGACTGTTTTTGAAATTTTATTTGGCGGATACGCCACACCGACGAAATGCGTAGCATTTTGGAGGTTGGCTCTGAACAGTTACAAAAATTCTATGAATATTTAGGACGGGTGAATGAAAAAACCAGTCATGACATATACTGATTTGGATGAATTTAGCTTTTAGAAAAGAGTAGAAGATTTGAAGAAAGGAAGTATATGACATGGCTGTTTTATTTTCAGAAAGCAAGACAAAACAAAATCTGATGCGTGCGTTCGCAGGAGAGGGACAGGCGCGAAACCGTTATACATTTGCGGCGGAGCAGGCACGGAAAGAAGGAAAACCTGCAGTTGCAGACATTTTCCTATACACAGCAGATCAGGAGCGGGCACATGCGGGAAGATACTATGAATTGTTAAAAGAAGCATCAGGAACGAATATCTTTATTGATGGAAGTTATCCGGTAGATGAGACGAAGACGCTGGTTCAGCTGTTGCGTGCGTCAGAACATAATGAGCAGGAAGAGGCGGAGGATGTGTATCCGGCATTTGCAGATGTAGCGAAACAGGAAGGATTCTTTGAGGTAGCAGCAACATTTCAGCAGATTGCAGAGATAGAAGCAGCACATAGCCAAAGATTCCGTAAGATTGCAGACAGCCTGGAGAATAACACGTTTTATATGTGTGAAAATGCGGATGGAACAAAAAAATGGATCTGTACAAATTGCGGTCACATCCACGAAGGGAAAGAAGCACCTGCATTATGTCCGGTATGTAAGCACCCACAGGGATATTTTCTTCCTGGTTTTCTTGATTTGCACATTGGGTTTGAGGTAAAATAAAACCGAAAAAGAATGCAGTAATTACAATAAAGAATGATAAAAGGAAGATAAATGAACTCAAATTTTGAATACTATAAGATTTTTTATTATGTAGCAAAATATGAAAATCTGACCAAGGCGGCAAGTGTGCTTAAGACGAGTCAGCCGGCGGTGACAAGAACAATCCATAATCTGGAAAATGATCTTGGGTGCAGGCTGTTTATCCGAAGCAAAAAGGGAATGCAGATGACGCCGGAAGGGCATACTTTTTATGAATATGTTGCGGCAGGATGTGCACAGTTTTTTAAAGGAGAAAATGATCTTAGCAATCTGATCACCCTGGAAAATGGAACAATCTATATCAGTGCAACAGAGACGGCTCTTCATTGTTATCTATTCGAGGCAATGGGAGCATTTAATGAGATTTACCCGAATGTTCATTTTAAGGTATTGAATAACAGTACAACCGATTCAGTAAATGCGGTGAAAGAAGGAAAAGTGGATTTTGCTTTCGTATCTACGAATCTGCAGGTAATGAAACCGTTGAAAAGCAGGACCTTACAGAGTTATCAGGAGATTCTGATCGGGGGGAATAAGCACAAGGAACTTAAGGGAAGAGAAGTTTCTTTACAGGAGTTGTCCTCCTATCCATGGATCAGTCTTACAGCAGAGACGCTTACAAGAAAATTTCTGGATAATTATTTTGAAGAACACGGTCTGCAGTTTTCCCCGGATATGGAATTAGCTACAACAGATATGATCTTACCGGCAGTACGGCATAATCTCGGAATCGGATTTATCCCGGAAGAATTTGCACGAGCAGAAATAGAGAGTGGAAATTTGTTTGAAATTCATGTAAAAGAAAAATTGCCGGAAAGAAATGTTATTTTGATCTATGATACAGAGTATCCACAAAGTATTGCATCACAGGCATTTCAGAAATTTTTGAGAAAACGGACAGAATTATAGACGCATATAAAACTAAAAAATCCATGATATCTCGTTGGGTGATGATATCATGGATTTTTCCGTTAGTATGTTAGTAAATATAACAGTAAAACAATAAAATGGTTTTGGTATTGGTATATTTTTTGGAGAAAAGTTTTACTGCAGGCCACAGTATCCTGTGGCCGGTAACAATAGCTTAAAATAAATTATTTATGCCACTCCCAGTTTCTGATCTCTTCGAGATCCTGTCCGTATTCGGCAATATACTGTTTGTGTTCTACCAGTTTGTCGTTCATCTTCTGAATGAGGAAAGATCCTTTGTTGCCAAGCTGCGGCAGATGCATGATGGCGTCCTTTACAAGGTTGAAACGGTCAATCTGGTTCTGTACACGCATATCAAATGGTGTAGTGATAGTTCCCTCTTCCTGATAACCGTGAACAGACAGGTTGCGGTTGTGACGCTCATATGTCAGTTCATGGATCAGTGTCGGATATCCGTGGAATGCAAAGATAACCGGCTTATCTGTTGTGAAGATTGCGTCATATTCTCTGTCGCTGAGACCATGCGGGTGTTTATGGTCTGGCTCAAGTTTGAAGAGGTCAACAACGTTGACAACGCGAATCTTAAGTTCTGGCATTTCATCACGGAGAATTGTTACTGCAGCCATAGTTTCAAGTGTTGGTGTATCTCCGCAGCATGCCATTACGAGATCTGGTTCTTCTCCACAGTCGTTGCTTGCCCAATCCCAGATGCCGATTCCCTGTGTACAGTGCTTAACAGCCTGTTCCATAGTGAGCCACTGACAGCTTGGATGTTTGGAAGCTACGATTGCATTGACATAGTTCTTGCTCTTGATGCAGTGATCGAAGCAGGAGAGCAGACAGTTTGTATCCGGTGGGAGATACATGCGGACTACGTCAGCTTTCTTGTTTGCAATATGGTCTAAGAATCCTGGATCCTGATGTGTGTATCCGTTATGATCCTGCTGCCATACATTTGATGTAAGGATAAAGTTCAAGGATGCGATCGGCTGTCTCCAGGAAAGCTGATTACATACTTTCAGCCATTTTGCATGCTGTGCAGCCATGGAGTCTACGATACGGATGAATGCTTCGTAGCTTGCGAAGAATCCATGACGTCCTGTAAGAAGATATCCTTCCAGCCATCCTTCACACATATGCTCGCTGAGCATACTGTCCATGATACGTCCGTTCTGAGCCAGGCAATCATCTGTTGCAAGTAATTCTGCATTCCAGTCACGGTTCTGTTTTTCGAATACTTTGTACAGACGGTTGGACATACTCTCATCTGGTCCGAAGATACGGAAGTTTTTGTTCTCTTTGTTCAGTTCAAAGATATCACGGATATATCCTCCAAGTTCGATCATATCCTGTGCTTTTGTCTTACCAGGCTGAACATCGATTCCGTAAGAACGGAAATCCGGAAGACGAAGATCTTTCAAAAGAAGTCCGCCGTTTGCATGAGGATTTGCACCAAGACGTGCATTTCCCTTTGGAGTTAATTCTGCAAGTTCCGGAATCAGACGTCCGTTTTCATCAAAGAGTTCTTCTGCATGATAGCTTTCAAGCCATTCCTTGAGCTGGTCAAGATGCTCAGGGCTTTCCATAGAAAGCGGTACCTGATGTGCACGGAAAGAACCTTCGATCTGAAGTCCGTCTACAACCTTTGGACCTGTCCATCCCTTTGGTGTACGAAGAACGATCATTGGCCAGAATGGGCGTGTAGCATCATTATTCTCGCGGGCATTTTTCTGGATTGCTTTGATCTCTTCAATAACAGCATCCATAGTCTCGGCCATCTTCTTATGCATTGTCATCGGATCGTCACCTTCAACAAAGTAAGGTTTCCATCCACATCCCTTGAAGAAACTTTCGATTTCTTCATGTGAGATACGAGAGAAGATTGTCGGGTTGCTAATCTTGTATCCGTTCAGGTGAAGGATAGGAAGTACAGCACCGTCTGTAACCGGGTTTAAGAATTTGTTGGACTGCCAGGAAGTTGCAAGTGGTCCTGTCTCAGCCTCACCATCTCCGACAACAACAGTTGCGATCAGGTCAGGGTTGTCAAGAACAGCTCCGAAACCGTGGGCGATAGAATATCCAAGCTCTCCACCTTCGTTGATAGAACCCGGAGTTTCAGGAGCACAGTGGCTAGGTACGCCACAAGGGAAGGAGAATTGTTTGAACATTTTCTTCATTCCTTCTTCATCCTGGCTGATGTTAGGATATACTTCGCTGTATGATCCTTCCAAGTAAGTGTTAGCAATCAGGAAGTTTCCACCATGTCCCGGACCGGACAGGAGAATCATGTCCAGATCATAACGCTTAATTGCACGGTTGCAGTGTGTATAAATAAAGTTCTGTCCAGGAACAGTTCCCCAGTGTCCTACGATTTTCTTTTTAATCTGATCCATCGTAAGTGGCTCTTTTAAGAGCGGATTGTCCAGAAGATATAACTGGCCGGCTGAAAGATAGTTGGCAGCACGCCAGTAGGCATTCATTTTTTCGAGCATTTCCTGAGATAACGGCTGTTTCTCAAGGCACGTTTTTTCTTCGTTCATGTCATACCTCTTTCTTTAGAATGTAATGTTATTTTTTTAACCAAGCACATAGTAGCATACATGAAAAATGGCGTAAAATAGCAATTTTATATCAGAACCATAACAATTTGATATGGATGAAAGAAATCAAAAGATCAGAAAATTGAGAGAATATATATTACATCGGATAAAAAGTATATGGAAAAACACATTTATGTCATGAAAAATGTGATAGCATCACGTTTTTACGTCCTTAAAAATGTTGACACACCCGTTTTTGGATTATAAAATAGAAAGAAAAGGATATAATATAAGATGAAATAAGATAAGGAGGTATGCTATGAAGCGGTTTGCATTGGAAAGACTGAAAGAATGGAAAGAGAAACCGAACAGAAAGCCATTGATTATCCGTGGAGCAAGGCAGGTGGGAAAAACCTGGTTGATGAAAGAATTTGGAAAAACATTCTTTGAAAAAGTTGCTTATGTAAATTTCGACAGTAATACAAGAATGCAGCAGGTGTTTGACGGCGAAATTAATATTGAAAGAATCGTACTTGCAATCAGTGCAGAAACAGGAATATCCGTCAATCCTGAAAATACATTGCTGATCTTTGATGAAGTTCAGGAAGTTCCGAAAGCATTATCCTCTCTAAAATATTTTTGTGAGAATGCTCCGGAATATGCAGTTGTGGCAGCAGGTTCACTTCTCGGTGTTGCTCTCCATAAAGGAACATCATTTCCGGTTGGAAAAGTAGATTTTATGGATCTTTACCCATTGACGTTTCAGGAGTTTTTGTGTGCATTAGGGGAAGAGAGATTTGTAGAAATTCTTCGGGGAAAAGATACGGATATGGTAACGATGTTCAAGTCTAAGTATATCGACCGATTGCGTGAATATTATTTTGTCGGAGGCATGCCGGAAGTAGTACAGACTTATGTGGATACAAAAGATTTTAATCAGGTTCGGGAAATACAGAAAAATCTTTTGAACTATTATCAGCAAGATTTTTCCAAGCATGCGGAGATTTCTTTGGTTCCAAGATTAAACCTTGTGTGGAATTCAATTCCAATGCAATTGGCGAAAGAAAATAAGAAATATATTTATGGTCAGGTAAGAAAAGGTGCAAGAGCAAAGGATTTTGAACTGGCAATACAGTGGCTTCTGGATTGTGGTTTGATTCATAAAGTATACAGGATAGAGAAACCGGCGCTTCCGTTAAAAGCATATATGAATCTTGATATTTTCAAAATATATCTTTTAGATGTTGGATTGTTGATGGCTATGACTGGGCTGAATGCACAGGTGATTATAGATGGGAACCGGATTTTCACAGAATTTAAAGGTGCTTTGACAGAACAGTACATTCTGCAACAGTTGATTGCCGGAGAAAATGTGGAGCCATATTATTATTCTGCTGAAAACTCTAAGGGAGAGATTGATTTTATTTTACAGGGAAACACATCGGTTATTCCATTGGAGGTAAAAGCGGAAGAGAATCTGCGTGCAAAGAGTTTAAAAGCATTTTGTGAGAAATATAAACCGAAATATGCAGTACGGACATCTATGTCAGACTACCGGGAACAGGAGTGGATGACGAATATTCCATTATACAATATTGACAGAATCGGAGAGTATTTGAGACTATAAAAATCGAACATCACAGTGGTGTTCTGAGAGGAGAAAAGGTTACTGTTCACTCCCGTGTCAATCAGCGGAGTGATTGACACGGGAGTGAACAGTAACGAGAAAAAAACCTATGAAAAAAGGAAAAAAGATTTTGGCATTCTTGCTGATCATTACAATGCTTCTTCCATTTGTAATGAATATTCCGGCAGAAGCGGCAGAAAAAAGCAAACAGTTAGATGTTTTGTTTACGCATGACACACACTCTCATTTAAACAGTTTTTCAACAATTGTAGATGGAGAACAGAAAGAAGTCGGTGGATTTGCGAAGCTAAAGACTCTGATTGACGAGAAGAAGAAAGAGAATCCGGATACACTGATACTGGACGGCGGTGATTTTTCAATGGGGACGCTGATTCAGACAGTTTATGACACGGAGGCAGCGGAACTTAGGATGCTGGGATATCTCGGATGCGATGTGTCAACCTTTGGAAATCATGAATTTGATTATCGTTCCAAGGGACTGGCAGACATGCTGACAGCGGCGAAGGATTCCGGCGAGACGGTACCGAGTCTTGTCGTGTGTAATGTTGATTGGGACAGCATGGAAATGAACGGATTAAGTGAAGGTCAGAAACAGATCCAGTCAGCATTTGAAAACTATGGCGTAAAGGATTATGTGGTTGTTCAGAAAGGTGATGTAAAAATCGCCGTAGTGGGCGTGTTTGGAGTAGATGCCCTGAAATGTGCACCGACCTGTGAATTATTATTTAAAGATCCGGTTGAGTCAGTTAAGAAAACGGTAGAAGAGATCAAAAAGAATGAAAAGGTAGACATGATCGCCTGTGTGTCTCACAGCGGAACCTGGGAGGACGAGAAAAAATCAGAAGATGAGATCCTTGCAAAAGAAGTACCGGATCTTGATCTGATCATCAGCGGACATACACATACCGAGTTAAAAGAGCCTATTCAGCACGGAAATACTTACATTGTATCCTGTGGAGAATACGCAAGAAATCTTGGATCACTTTCCATGACACAGAAACAGGATGGTCGTTGGGAGATGACTTCCTACGAGTTGATTCCGGTATCTGAAGATATTGAGCCGGATCAGGCGACACAAGAGCGGATCGATGCGCTGATGGATACAGTAGATACTAATTACCTGACGAATTTCGGATATACAAGAGATGAAGTTCTTGCCGAGAATGATGTCGAATTCAACAGTCTCGGAGAAATGGAGACGAAGCATGAAGAACTGAATCTTGGAGATATTATGTCTGATTCGTATATCTATTCTGTAGAGCATTCAGAAGACTATAATGGAACGCCGGTGGATGTAGCTGTTGTCCCAAGCGGCTGTGTGCGCGACACATATACGAAAGGAAATATTACTGTAGAAGATGTATATAATTCATTTTCACTTGGAATAGGAAAAGACGGACTGGCAGGATATCCGCTGATTGATGTTTATCTGACTGGTAAAGAATTGAAACTGGCAGCAGAAGTAGACGCTTCGGTTTCCGATTTTATGACAACTGCAAGATTATATTGCAGCGGGCTGAATTTCACATTCAATCCGCATCGAATGATCTTGAATAAAGTAACAGACTGTTATCTGACAAGAGAAGATGGAGAACGAATCGAGATCCAGGATGACCAGTTATACCGAGTTGTGACAGATCTTTATACCGGACAGATGCTTGGCTCTGTAATGGAAATGTCTTATGGTCTGTTGAAGATCGAGCCGAAGGATAAGGATGGTAATCCGATCGAGAATCTGGAAGATCAGGCAATCATGGAAGGCGATAAGGAGCTGAAAGCATGGGATGCGATCGCAAGATATATGAAGTCTTTTGATGATACAGATGGCAACGGCATTTCAAATGTGCCGGAGTATTATGAGACGACACATGGACGTAAAGTTGTAGATGAAAGCAGAAATGTGATCGATCTCGTGAAGAATCCGAATAAGTTTTCAGTGATGATCGTTGGTATCGTTTTGGTTCTTATTCTGATCATTATTCTGTTGGTAGTATTGATTCGAAAGTTAATCAAGAAGAGACGAATAAAGAAAAAATAGAAGATTGAATTTATAGGAGCAGCGGCTGAAAATGGAAGTTTCGGCCGCTGCTTTTCTTAAAGCAAAACATTAATTCAGTCTTTTGATAAAAGATAATGGTGTCATGTGATATTTGGCTTTAAAGGCTCTGTGAAAATAAGAAAGATTATGAAAGCCAACGGAGAGTGAGACTTCCAGGATGGAAGTTTCTCCATGTTCAAATAATTCCACTGCTTTTTCGAGCCGGACATTATTAATATATTGGATGCAGGTCATGTTCATATGCTTTTTGAAAAAACGCATAAAATGATATTCACTGAAATAGCAAAGCTCTGCGAGTTCGGAAATTGTGAGAGGCTCAGCATAGTGGAGATCGATATAATCGAGTATATTTTTCAGCTTATCTGAAGAAGCAGAAATAGTTGCAGACTCCGTGGTGCTATATTGAAGTAGGAGAAAAAGTGCCTGCAATAGTACTGATTTCAGGGCAATTTCATATCCAAATGTTTGTTCCGTATAGAGTGAAGCCATTTTTATAAAGCATTCATGAAGAGAATGGTGTGCAGGGTGTGTGGATGAAATATGATAAGGCAAGGTCAATTCATGATTTATCATAGGTGTAAGATAACGGGTGGAGCATATATCTGTTGCATTTCCCCCTAAAAAGTTAACATGAAACACATAGGTTTCTGAGCAGAAATCATCAGTTCCATTCAGGCGGATTGAATGTAAAAGCAGTGGTGGAATGAATAACAGATCACCTTCATTTACTTCATAGTCAACTAAATCAATTTGATAAATACAGGAACCTTTTGTTATCAAAGTGAGTTCCGCTTCTTCGTGCCAGTGAGTCATAATGACCGGGGAATTTGAGTTAAGTTTTGTAATATATTTTTGGATCGGAAAGAATACTTCTCCATGTTTTGTATTTTCTTTTTGCTCTAATATGAGTGAATGTGGAACGTTCATACGAGTCCCCTCCTAAAATAGCAGTATTGTGTTATAAAATGAAAAAATAATGCAAGAATTCATGCAAATATAATCATATAATAGCAGTATAATACAGGCGATGGGATCTGGCAATACGAAAGCTTATGGGATCGTGACGCCATATTATGTGAAAGATAAAATGATGTGAAAGAGGTTGATAATATGGAAAAAAAGTGGTGGCATGACAAGGTAGCATATCAGATATATCCGAAGAGTTTTCTTGATACAAATGGAGATGGAATCGGAGATTTGAGAGGTATCATATCGAAACTGGATTATTTAAAAAAGCTTGGAATTGATATTATATGGTTATCACCAATCTATAAATCACCATTTGTAGATCAGGGCTATGACATTGCAGATTATTATGCAATCGCAGAAGAATTTGGAACGATGGAAGAATTTGATGAATTGCTGGCGGAAGCGAAAAAGCGAGACATGCATATTATCATGGATCTGGTAATTAATCATTGTTCTGACAAACATGAATGGTTTCAGAAAGCATTAGCGGATCCGGAAGGAGAATATGCGGATTACTTCTATTTCCGAGAAGGAAAGAATGGAAATCCGCCGAGTAATTATCGTTCTTATTTTGGCGGAAGCTGCTGGGAACCGGTGCCGGGAACTGATAAATATTATTTTCATATGTTCGCAAAGGAACAGCCGGATCTGAACTGGGAGAATCCGAAATTAAGACAGAAACTCTATGATATGATCAACTGGTGGCTGGAAAAGGGACTTTCCGGTTTTCGAATCGATGCGATCATTAATATCAAGAAAGATCTGAAATTTCCTGATTTTGAACCGGATGGGGCAGATGGCATGGCCAGCTGCTGGAAAATGGTTGAAAGTGTAGATGGTGTTGGAGAACTTCTGGAAGACTTAAAGAAAAATACATTCCAAAAATACGATGCATTTACAGTGGGAGAGGTCTTCAATATGAAAGCGGATGAATTACCGGAATTTATTGGAGAAAACGGACATTTCTCAACAATATTTGACTTTAGTGCACATTGTCTCAGTGATGGAGAACATGGATGGTATGATGCTCCGAAGATGGAATTTTCTAAATGGAGAAAAGCAATCTTCCAGTCTCAGTTGGAAACACAGAAGTATGGATTTAAAGCAAATATTATAGAGAATCATGACGAACCGAGAGGTGTGTCAAGATTTCTTCCGGCTTATGCCCAGACACCGGCAGGAACGAAGATGCTTGGTACGGTTAATCTTCTTCTCAGAGGAATTCCTTTCATTTATCAGGGACAGGAAATAGGCATGAAAAATGCGAAGAGGAACAGAATTGACGAATTCGATGATATCAGTACAAAAGACCAGTATCAGATTGCCCGTGAAGCTGGATTATCTGACCGGGAAGCAATGGAAGCTTGTAATCGGATGAGCCGTGACAATGCGAGAACACCAATGCAATGGACAAGCGGGGAGAATGCCGGGTTTACAAAAGGAACGGCATGGTTAAAGATAAATCCTGATTACAAAGAGATCAATGTCGAAGATCAGGAAAACAATCCGGATTCTGTTCTGAATTATTATCGAAAGTTAGTAGCACTGCGCAAATCAGATGAATTTAAAAATGTATTTACTTATGGAGAATTCATTCCGGAATATGAAGAAATGGATGATATCCTGGCATTTTATAGAACAGACGCAGCGACAAGTATTCTTGTTGTGGCTAATTTCGGAACAGATGCAGCAAGCATTGAATTGAAGGGGAATGTGAAAAGAGTATTAATGTCGAACCAGAAGAACGAGACAGTAGATTATACAAAGAACAGGCTGAATCTGAAAAGCTGTGAGGTGGTTGTCTTAGAGATGAAAATGGAATAATCTGCTAAATTACTTCATAAAACATAGAAATAAGAGATGAAGTAAGGTGCAGCCTTCGTGAGCCAGAAAATAGAAAATCAATTGAATCTTGCATTAAGTATCACAGAAGAAGAACGTCAGAAAAGCGAGAGTCTGGATATCGGATATGATCTGGAAGAAAAAGAATGGGAATTGATCGTGAAGTATTCCGGGACATTAGAGCGAGTAAGAACACGAGCTGTTTATGTGACGGAACTGACAGGTGGATATGCCATTATTCAAATAAAAGAAAGTCAGATAAAAGAACTGGCAGCATTTCCAGAAGTAGAATTTATAGAAAAACCGAAAAGTTTATATTTTCAAATAGAGAATGGAAGGCGTGTGTCCTGTATTGATGAAGTACAGGCTGCGCCTTTTTTTTCTTCGATTGGGCAAGAGGGTTTAGAGGATAATCAGCAGAAAAAACAGTCATTTCCACTGCTGGGAAAGGACGTATTGATCGGAATTGTAGACAGTGGGATTGATTATGAAAATCCCGATTTTAGAAATGCAGATGGAACGACAAGAATTCTTGCTTTATGGGATCAGACGTTACAAAATGGTAAACCGCCGCAAGGATATCATATCGGAACAGAGTTCACTTCAGAACAGATAAATGAAGCACTACGCATGGAAGTCAGGGAAGAAAGGTATCGCATAGTACCAAGTCGTGATACCAGTGGACATGGAACAGCAGTAGCCGGGATTGCGGCTGGAAATGGAAGGGGTAGTAAGAATGGAAAATATCGGGGAGTTGCACCCGAAGCAGGGCTGCTGATTGTAAAGATGGGGGGAGCAGGGAAAACAGGATTCCCAAGAACTACCCAGCTGATGCGAGGTGTGGATTATATCGTACGAAAAGCGGAAGAGTTAAAAAAGCCGGTGGCGATCAATATCAGTTTTGGGAATACATATGGTTCCCATGATGGAACAAGTCTTTTGGAAAGATATTTGAATACAGTATCTGAACGTTGGAAGAATGTGATTTGTGTAGGAAGTGGAAATGAAGGAACGACTGCGGGACATGCGGCAGGTGAATATAGAAAAGGAATGATGACAGAAGTTCAACTTGCAGTACAGCAGAGGGAGAAGTCATTCAGTCTGCAAATTTGGAAATCCTATGTCGATGAAGTCACAATTACAATTGTCGATCCATCCGGAAATCATTCCGGCAGACTGGAAGAAAAAGAAGGAACACAAAGAATACAGATTGGTGAAACAGAACTCCTGGTTTACTATGGAGATCCAAAACCATATAGTATTCGTCAGGAAATTTATATTAGTTTTCTACCACGAAATGAATTTGTCACAGCCGGAGTGTGGAAAATACAGATGATGCCAGGACAGGTTGTGGATAAGTTGTGGCAAATGTGGCTTCCGGTACAGAATGCACTTAATATCGGTACTGCATTTTTAAAGCCGGACAGTTCCACAACACTTACGATACCTTCTACTGCATCTCTTGTTATTACTGTGGCAGCGTATAATGCATTGACTTTTTCTTATGCAGATTTCTCCGGACGAGGACCGACACAGATATATGAGGGGGAAAATGCAAACAAACCTGATCTGGCCGCTCCGGGTGTGAGGGTAATGGCTCCGGTAGCAGGCGGAGGATATGCAGAGTTCACAGGAACTTCATTTGCAACGCCATTCGTTACAGGAAGCGCGGCACTTTTGATGGAGTGGGGGATTGTGAAAGGAAATGATCCGTATCTGTATGGAGAGAAAGTGAAAGCATATTTGCGGAGAGGGGCGAGACAGATTCCCGGGTATGAGAGGTGGCCGAATGGGGAGTTGGGGTATGGGAGGTTGTGTATTGTTCAAAGCATCCCTAGTATGTGAAAGTTAAATGTATTCATCTGAAATATTTACAATCTGTGATTTTCGAAGAAGAATACCTTTTGTAATATTCACAAATTTCTTCAAAATACAATAAAACTTTTTAACTTTAAGCTCTTGATAATAGATGATTATTTTGAACTTAAATTAATATATTGAAAAATATCTAAAATTTGCGCTTATTCACTCATTTTAAATTCATAAAGATATTGTTGCTTAAGTGTGCTTGTGTTAAAATAAAAACAAAAGCTAATTCAGGTTTGAAAAAGAACAGAACAAAGGGGGCATGACATCATGAAAAGAAAAAAGTAATTACTTTGATTGTCGCTGCATTGGCATTTACCATGACTGGCTGTGGCAGTTCAACTGCAAGTGCAGTATCAGAATTAACAGCGGAAAGCAAACCGGCTACCCAGTATACGATTGATGCAAATCAGGAAGTTTATGCATTGCTGGATTTTGAAGATACTGCGGAGTTTGAGAATGCGACCAAAGGTCTGCTTGCTTCTCCGGATACAGCGAATCCCAGCCTTTGGAGAGATACACAGCTGAATCATATTTATGGCCTTTTTGAAGTGACTGATGGAATTTATCAGGTGCGTGGCTATGATATGTCCAATGTCACATTCATAAAAGGTGATACAGGATGGATTGTAGTAGATCCATTGATGAGTGTAGAATGTGCACAAGCGGCTCTTGCCCTGGTGGAAGAGAATCTGGGCACTTTTCCTGTAAAGGCAGTGATTTACAGTCATTCCCATATTGATCATTTCGGTGGAGTCAAGGGAATTGTTTCAGAAGAAGAGGTATAAGCCGGCAATGTGCAGGTAATTGCACCGGAAAGCTTTGAGAAGTATGCTGTCAGCGAGAATATTTATGCAGGTACTGCTATGGGACGAAGAGCAAGTTACCAGTACGGAACAATGCTTGAGGGTGGTGAAACAGGATCCCTTTCTATTGGCATTGGTATGAGACAGTCCAAGGGCAGCACAAGTTATATTTCTCCTACACTTGAAATCACACAAACCGGTGAGAAGCATACCATTGACGGAGTGGAAATTGAATTTCAGCTTACTCCGGGTACCGAAGCACCGGCAGAGATGAACTTCTGGATTATCTGGGAATTTTTGTAGATACGACGAAGATTTCAGATCTGATTTTTACAGCAAATATTATATTGCCGGAAGGTAATTATGTACTCCGCGTAAAAAATGGCGTACTTCTTTATCAGAAGGATGCACAGGATGCGGATGCAGATGTAACATGGACTACAAAACGTGCCGGACTGTTGTCTATTGTTCAGAAAAACGCAGAGAATGTTGCTGCTTTGATCGAACAGGAGGGTGATGAGACCTGCCTGACACGATTGTTGGATGCGGTTACTGTTACGTCAGAGTATAAATATTTTAATATTATTGAACCATAAAGTTTTGGGGCGGAAGCAGGAGGATATGAATATGAAAAGATTTGCAGCATCTGTTGAAAGCGAGACAGATGAAAATATATGGGAGACAGTGGAAGATGCTTATGTTTATGCATTTCCGCTGGTGCTCATGGATGCAACTGAGACCTCGGCAACAAACACAGAGGAAGTTGTTACCAAAAAAGCACCTGTAAATCAGTTTATACACAGTGTTGCACTGGCAGATGCACAATTCAGGACTGTGGTGACTCCTAATGTGGACACGATCTATTCACAGGTCTGGTATGATCTGAGCGAGGAGCCGATGGTCTATGAACTTCCAAAAACAGATCGTTTTTGTAAGGTTCAGGTACTGGATGGATGGACAAATACTGCCGCGGTTCTTGATAAGGCTGGTGCATATGCAATTACTCTTTCTACGTGGGAAGGGAAACTGCCTGAGGGAGTTATCCGTATAGATGTTCCTACATCTATGGCATGGTCCATTACCAGAATCGTTTTATCAGGAGAAGAGGATCTTCCAAATGTGTATGCCATCCAAGGAAAAATGAAACTTATGCCGCTTTCCGATTATATATCCGGAGACACTTATGAACCTCCGAGGGGAAGCTACAGCGAAGAGAATGATTATATTCCTGTTGATAAGGTCCTTTCCATGGATCCGATCACATTTTTTAATAAGGCCAATGAGTTGATGGTAAAGAATTCTCCGACAGCTGCAGATAAGGAAATGCTTGAAAAAATAGCAGCTGTGAATATAGGTCCTGGTATGGAATTTGACATTTCTGTTCTTACCGGTGATGTTGCAGAAAACTGGAAGACAATGCTGACAGAAATTCAGCTAAAGCTTATCAAAGAGGGCCAAAAATTCTCAAAAAAGCTTGGTCAGTGGGATTATTTTGGTGAACCGATCGGAGATTTCAATACAGAATACGCTTATCGTGCACTGGTAGCTCTTGCAGGGCTTGGTGCTAATACAGTTGAAGTTGCACTGTATCCAAAGATAGAGCAGGATGCGGATGGAAATACTCTCACAGGAGAAAAATCATATATTCTTCATTTCGAAAGCTATCCGCAGGTTCTTGAAGGGGGATTCTGGTCTGTGACTGCATATGGGGACGATGATTTCCTGATCGATAATCCTATTGATCGTTACTGCATAAATGACCGTTCCGGTTTACAGGCAAATGATGATGGTTCCGTTGATGTTATTCTGTCTGAAGATGCCCCACAGAACACCATAAACTGGCTCCCTGTGGGCGCTGGAGGTTTCCATCTGTTTATGCGTATCTATACGCCTGATATGGACGCCCTGGAAACGTGGATGGCACCGACCATTACAGAGATTTATCCATCACATGTGAACTAAATATTTTCACATTGTACAGAAAGAGGATTGATTCTTCTGAAAAATGTGCTAGAATAAAGAAAAAACGAATATTAGATACCAGAGATTTGAGCAAGGTAGATGAAACGACAGGCAGTCGTTTTATTTGCCTTGCCTTTTTTGTGTGATAAAGGAGAGGAATGGATATGTTTGATGTTGTTATTATTGGTGCAGGAGTGACAGGCAGTACGATTGCCAGAGAGGTTTCCAGATATAAGTTGAATACGTGTGTGATTGAAAAGGAAGAGGATGTCTGTAATGAGACATCCAAGGCAAACAGTGCGATCATCCATGCGGGATTTGATGCAGTTCCGGGAACGATGAAGGCAAAGTTAAATGTGATGGGAAATGCGATGATGGACAGAATCGCAGAAGAGCTTGACATTCCATTTAAGAGAAACGGCTCTTTGGTTGTATGTACGAAAGAGCAGGATCCGGAAGGACTTCAGGTTTTAATGGAGAGAGGTAAGAAAAATGGAGTTCCTGGACTTCAGATTTTAGACAGAGAGGCTCTGATCGAGAAAGAGCCGAACCTGGCAGATGATGTGACATGTGCACTGTGGGCTCCAACCGGAGGAATCGTTTGTCCATTCCATATGACAATGGGATATGCGGAAAATGCATACGAGAACGGTGTTCGGTTTTTCCTGAATACAAAAGTTGAAAAACTGGAAAAGACAGGAGAAGGATTTAGAGTTCAGGTTCATCACGCAGATACCGGTGTTGATGAGACAATCGAGACAAAACTTATTATTAATGCAGCAGGAGTTTATGCTGATGAGATCAATAATCAGCTTTCAGACAGAAAGCTTCATATCACAGCCCGTAAAGGGGAATACATGCTTTTGGATAAGACAGTTGGAGATTATGTGAAGAGTACAATCTTCCAGCTTCCGTCGAAAATGGGAAAGGGAGTACTGGTCACACCGACAGTTCACGGCAATCTGCTTGTAGGTCCTACAGTAGTAAATGTAGAAGATAAAGGTGCTGTAAACACGACAATGGATGGTCTGGATCAGATCGCAAGAGTTTCCTCTCATAGCGTTAAGAATGTTCCGCTTCGTCAGGTGATTACTTCTTTTGCAGGTCTTCGTGCACACGAGGATGGAGATGACTTTGTAATTGGTGAATCAGCGGATGCAAAAGGACTGATCAATGCAGCAGGCATTGAATCTCCGGGACTTTCTTCAGCACCGGCAATCGGTGTTACGGTTGCAGAACTTGTAAGAGACCTTTTGAATGCAGAAGAAAAGTCTGATTTTAATCCGGTGAGACATGGGATTTTAGATCCGGATACGCTTTCTCTGGAAGAGAGAAATCAGCTGATCAAAGAAACTCCGGCTTATGGAAATATTATCTGCCGCTGTGAGATGATCACAGAAGGAGAAATCCTGGATGCAATTCACCGTCCGCTTGGTGCACACTCTCTGGATGGAGTGAAGCGCCGGACAAGAGCCGGCATGGGGCGTTGCCAATCAGGATTCTGTTCCCCGAAGGTTATGGAGATTTTGGAAAGAGAAGTCCCAATGCCGGTTGATCAGATTGGAAAAAACGGCGTTGGATCAGAATTTATCGTAGGTGAAAATAAAGAACTGGAGGATGAGTAAAATGAAAACATATGATTTAATCATAATTGGTGGAGGTCCTGCAGGACTTGCGGCAGCAGTCGCAGCAAAAGATAACGGAATTGACAACATTTTGATTTTGGAAAGAGATAAAAGTCTCGGAGGCATTTTGCAGCAGTGTATTCATAATGGATTCGGTCTGCATACATTTAAAGAAGAACTGACGGGACCTGAGTACGCAGCACGTTTTATTGAGCAGGTAGAAGAACGTGGTATTGAATATAAATTAAATACAATGGTCATGGACATTTCTCCGGAAAAGGTAGTAACCGCCACAAATCGTGAGGACGGGATTCTGCTTCTTCACGCAAATGCAATTATCCTGGCGATGGGATGCAGAGAGCGTTCTAGAGGAGCACTGAATATTCCGGGGTATCGTCCGGCTGGAATTTATTCTGCCGGAACGGCACAGCATCTTGTAAATATGGAAGGGCTTATGCCGGGAAAAGAAGTTGTGATTCTTGGATCCGGAGATATCGGTCTGATCATGGCGAGACGTATGACACTTGAAGGGGCGAAGGTTAAGGTAGTTGCAGAGCTGATGCCTTATTCCGGTGGATTGAAGAGAAATATCGTACAGTGTCTGGATGACTTTGAGATTCCGCTGAAGCTGAGTCATACAGTGATCGATATAGAAGGAAAGCATCGCGTGGAAGCTGTTACGATTGCAGAAGTCGGACCGGACCGCAAGCCGATTCCAGGAACAGAGGAAAGATATACTTGTGATACTTTGCTTCTTTCCTGTGGACTCCTTCCGGAAAATGAGCTTTCAAAAAGCGCAGGAGTAGAACTTTCACAGGTTACTTCAGGTCCGGTCGTAAACGATTCACTGGAAACAAGTGTGGACGGCATCTTCGCATGTGGAAATGTATTGCATGTGCATGATCTTGTGGATTTTGTATCTCAGGAGGCCGCGGCAGCCGGAAAGAATGCAGCCGCTTATATAAAGGCAGGAGAAAAGAAGGTGCAGGCAGAAATGCTTCCGATTTCTCCGGAAGGCGGAGTGCGCTACACAGTACCATCCTTTGTAAGACCTTCCGAAATGGAAGAAAATCTGACTGTTCGCTTCCGTGTCGGAGATGTATTTAAGAATAAAGTGATTGCAGTGTATTTTGATGATCGGCTGATTGGTAAGAAGAAACGTCAGGTGATGGCGCCGGGTGAGATGGAACAGGTAATCCTGAAGAAAAAGAAACTGGAAGAATACCCGGAGACAAAGAAGATTACGATTCGGATCGAGGAGGCATAAGAAAATGAGTGAGAGAGAATTAATCTGTATCGGATGCCCGATGGGATGTCCGATCGTTGTAAAAATGGAAGACGGAAAAGTTGTATCCGTTATAGGAAATACGTGTCCACGTGGAGAGGCGTATGCAAGAAAGGAAGTAACTGATCCAACGCGTATTGTAACGACTACAGTTCGTGTCGCAGACGGAAAAGTACCAATGATCAATGTGAAGACAGAGCATGACATTCCAAAAGATAAGATTTTTGACTGTATCGCAGCGCTTCGCGGCGTAACAATCAAAGCTCCAGTTCACATTGGAGATATTGTGCTGGAAAATGTGGCAGGTACAGGTGTAAATATCGTAGCTGCCGGAAATGTGGATGCAGTACACTAGACGATTGTGAAGGGGATATAGTATAATTTATGAAACAGATGCTAGATACAAGTACTGTTGTTCACAGTTTCTGTGTCTGGCATTCATTTGATCTTGGCGGAACAAAGGAGAATTGAAATGAATTATAAATTTCTGGATGCGTTGGAGGTATCCCCTGTGATTGCAGCGGTAAAAGATGATGAAGGAGTAGATGCCTGCCTGAAAAGTGAAAGCCAAGTTGTATTTATTTTATATGGAGACATCTGTACAATTCCGGAGATTGTTTCTAAAGTAAAAGCAGCAGGAAAACTGGCGGTAGTACATCTAGACTTGATCCATGGGCTGGCATCGAAGAACATTGCTGCAGATTTTATCAAAAAATATACAGAAGCGGATGGTGTAATTTCCACAAAACCGACGATCATTCATCGAGCGAAGGAACTTGGAATGCTCACGGTATTGCGCGTATTTTTGATTGATTCTATGGCTTATGAAAATGTGAAAACACAGGTAATGGCAGCAAAGCCGGATGTGGTAGAGGTTCTTCCGGGAATGATGCCGAAGGTGATCGGAAATATCTGTAAAGATCTTCCGGTACCTGTGATCGCCGGAGGAATGATCCGGGAGAAGGAAGATGTAATGGCACTTCTTAAGGCGGGAGTAACCAGTGTATCGTCTACGAATCCGGAAATCTGGTTTGAATAAGCTTTTATTTTTTCATCTTCTTTAATTTCAGCCACCCGGCATGAAGCATGTATACAACTGCAGGAATTAAGGAGAGCAGTTGTGTGTATGTATAATCTGTTGCCAGAGATACAGGTGAAAGCGCAACATGGAATGCAAGGAAGAGGAAAGCTCCGGCGGTAATCAGATTACAAAGGAGATACTTCCAGCCGAAGATTCCTAAAGCAGAGGCTGTCAGGAGTGCCACCAGCGATATCGTATCAAGTGAAACCGGCAAATGAATAAAATCATACTTTACAGAAAAAAGTGTCAGGATCGCGTAAAGGAAAAGAAGCAGGTTCAATAATCCCATGATCTTGAACAATAAACTGTAAAAAGGTGTGACCGGGCAATCCGGCCACAATTCTACATCCAGTTTTTCAGCAAGTTCAATCGCGGAGCGGGTGAATGTTGTGTTTGTCATTACGATGACCTTGTCACAGTCATAAAAATTTGCACCGGCATAAGCTTCCTGGACTGCTTTGTTACCAACGGGATACGTGTAATACTTACACTGTATCCCATATTTTTTTCTGTGTTTATAGGCAATGATGTCAACGCCTTGATCCCCAGAACTTTTAGTAACTTCTATTTTTGAAAAATGTCTTCTTTTTAGTATGATCGCACACTGTTCTTCGAACTGATATCCATCCATGTGTTGCTGCTTCTCCTATATGCTGTCTGAAATCATGATGTTGGGGTCAAAAGGTATTTTGACCCCTATGATACACGGATTGCTTCGCATTTCATGCTCTCGCAATCCTAAAACACCTCAAATCCGCTCATTTTTCTACGAAAAATGGCTACTTTTCGGTGTTTTGCGGGTCAATAAGTCATGCTTTTTCATGCAAGCAAGAAACGCATGACCTTTTGACCCTTGTATCAAATCATTTAAGTAAGAAGAATGCGGGGAGGCATTCTTCTTACGTGATCAGGTAGAAATAGAATAGCATATTTCAGAGAAAAGAACAAGTGTTCTTTTTACATTCCGTCCTTCAGTACATTGTGATCACGCAGTACCTTTTCAATCACATTTCCTTTTACGAGTTTCAGAAGAGGTTTCTTCAGTGCGTTCAGCGGTCCAGGCAGCTGGATCTCGAGTGGAGATTTTCCGTCCATAAGTTTTACAGAGCTGTCGAGAAGCTCGCGGATATCATAAACACTTCCCCATACTTCAGGCACACCACGGTCTACTTTGAGAAGTCCATAAACAGCTTCCATAGCAGTACGTACAGAATACTCTGTTGTGAAAACAGTATCTCTTGGAGTTTCAGCAAACTGTCCGAGGAAAGCGAAGTTGACACATCCATCCGGGATAACATCCGGGCGGTCACCTTTTGCACGTGGCATGAAGAATGCTGTGATGTAAGGCATCATTGTCGGTACACAGATTGCACTGTTTTCTGCCAGATCCATGATCTGATCTTCCGGAACACCAAGGTGATAGAGCCATTCTGCTGTGATTTCTTTTCCGGTACAGTCTTTCATAGGCTTCTTGATATAGTCACCAGGTACATCAGTAAATAATCCATAAACCCAGACACATACCTTATCTTTATCCTGGTCTTTGAACTGTCCCTGACGATTGATCGTCCAGCTTAACAGCCAGCTGGAATCCTGGCAGCTGACGATACCGCCGGTTACAACATTTCCGGTGCGAGGGTCACGTTTGCAAATGTCTGTGATATAAGGAATGATCTTGTCATCCAGAGTTGTAACTGTTGCAGATTCCCAGTTTGTCTTGGCAATGTCGGAACAGAATTTTTCCGGATGTCCGAAGGATGGATCCTGACGGGCAATGTTTTTCCAAAGGTTCCATACACCGCTTGTACGGACTTCGGCATCCCCGTTTGGTGCATGGTTCTGATCTCCGTAAATGGTTCCCTCTGTACAGCTTCCGTTTGTGACAAATACGAGGTCGTTTTCTGTCAGGACGATACCTCTTTCCTGTCCGTTTACTTTACATTCAATTGCAGATGCAATCTTTTTGTCTCCTTCGAATTTGAATACAACATTTGTGACTTCTGTATTGAACTGGAAGTCCACACCGGCATCTTCGAGGTATCTCTGCATCGGAAGAATGAGGGATTCATATTGATTATATTTGGTAAATTTCAATGCACTGAAATCAGGCAGTCCGGCAATATGGTGGATAAATCTCTGGAAATATAATTTCATTTCCAAAGCACTGTGCCAGTTTTCAAATGCAAACATTGTTCTCCAATAGAGCCAGAAAGTAGAATCAAATACTTCTTCGTCAAAAACATCTTCGATGGTTTTATCGTAGAGATCTTCGTCTTTTGTCATGAAGAGTTTCATGATTTCCATACAGCCCTTCTGACTGAGGTTGAATTTTCCGTCTGTATGTGCGTCTTTGCCACGATTTACAGTTGCACGGCAAAGGGAATAGTTCGGGTCATGTTTATTGAGCCAGTAATATTCATCAAGTACAGAAACACCAGGTGTCTCGATGGATGGAATGCTGCGGAAGAGATCCCACAGACATTCGAAATGATTTTCCATCTCACGTCCACCGCGCATTACATAACCTCGGGAAGTATCATAGATTCCATCACATGCACCACCGGCAATATCCATTGCTTCTAAAATGTGGATCTGGCATCCAGGCATCTGTGCATCACGGACAAGGAAACATGCCGCTGCCAGAGAGGCAAGTCCGCTTCCTACGATGTAAGCATTTTTCTGATCTACACCTTCCGGTTTCTCCGGATGTGCAAATGCTTCGTAGTTTCCGTTGGAATAATAGATACCTTTGCTGTTGCGGTCATATTTTCCGCGCTCAGTGTTACGATAGTTATCTGGAACGGAAGAATCGGCAACAGTACTCTTCTTAAAAATAGAATTACCGGATTCTGAATTACCAGATTCTTTTTTTGCTTTCTGTGCGAGATAAATTGCAGTTCCTGTTCCTGCTGCTACTGCAGAGATTACACCAAGTTTAGATTTCTTATTTGACATAATAAACCACCTTTCTGAAAAAACGGATTCATGTCTCGTTTTGAGATCATCTCATCATAATTACTCTAAATAACGAGATATGAAGTATAGTTGTTATAGTTATAGTATGGACATTTTTAAAGATTTTCAATTTACAAAAAGAGGCAAGTGATAAAAAACTTATCATTTGCCTCTTTTTGTAAAGTGTTATAGTTGGGGGCTTTTGTCCTCAACATTTATTCATGTGATAATTATAGGAAATATTATATATGGAGATTATGAATTCTCTTTTTCTGAAAGTGCTGCGAAATTTTCAATTGAATGCGTAAGGCTTCCGTGGATGGTAATACTGATCTTATGTGCCAGATCGACATAATCGTCTTTCATTCCCTGTTTGATCCAGTCGAGCATAAGACCGACAAAGCTGTATTTATAAAAATCGGCAATAAAGCGCCGGTCTTCTTCAGAAATACTGGTGCCTTCTGCTTTTTCCTCTACAACATTCATCAGTAAATCGGAAGTCAGATGAAAAAGGAAACTTTCAATCTGATCCCGGCTGATGCAGCGGTAAGCATTTAATATAAATGGCTTATTTTCATACACAACATCAAAAATCTGTACCAGTCCTTCAGACCAGGTGTCGTAAGTTTTTTTGCCGGCAAGAGCGCGGGTTGCATCTTCCAGGCAGGACCATTCGACCAGATCATAAATATCTTTAAAGTGATAGTAGAAAGCCATACGGCTGATGCCGCAGTCTTCGGTTAAATCGCGGATGGTTATTTTATCGAGCGGCTTTTGAAGCATTAATTTTTTCAGAGATTCTTCCAATATTTGTTTTGTCTGGTTTATCATAGAGGGACCCTCCGTTTGTTACGAAAATTAAGTGTGACTATAATTTATAGTATCACATTTTCCAAAACAGATAGCAAGTATTACACCATTTTTAAAAATCCTCTGGTGATGTATTTTATTATGGGAAAACAAAGGAGATTCTGTTATAATCTTTAAATAAAGTAAAAGTAAGGTTATAAAGATATGAAAGAAAAGAAAATCACACGGATTCTGCGTATTTTCATGATGCTTCTTACCTGTATCCTGATTGCATTATTCTTTGGAATTATGATATTGGTCAGTGATATGCAAGGGACGGCTCGTGTAGTGAATTATGCAGGACTTGTGCGTGGAAAGACGCAGCAGATCATCAAACTGGAAAATGCACAGAGACCACAGGATGAAATGATCAGGGAAGTGGATGCGTATATCGATGGGTTACGTCATGGCAGCGATAAACTGAACCTTGTCCGTCTAGATGATAAAGCATTTCAGGATAAGATGGAAGTGCAGGAACAATTTTTTGAACAACTAAAGGAAGAAATCTATAAGGCTCGTGAAGAAGGATATGAGAATACACAGATTATAAATAAAAGTGAAACATTTTTTACAATCTGTGATGAGACAACAGGGCTTGCGGAAAGTTATTCGCAGAAGCTGGCATCTTCCTTAAACCGTCTGGAGAAAATCGTTGTCGTGGATATTATTGGAATTGTGTGTCTGTTGGGATATGAGCTTTTCAAGGCATTGCGGTACGCGGCACAAAACCGTGTGCTTCGTCAGAAGGTTTATCTGGATGAGGCAACAGGACTTCCGAATAAGAATAAGTGCGAGGAGATTCTGGCATCTGAAGAGCCGCTTACGGGCAGTGAATCAACAGCGGTAATGGTGTTTGATTTAAATAATCTGAGAATCATTAATGACCGGCAGGAACATGAAAGAGGCGATCAATATATCAGATCATTTGCAGAACAACTGCGGGCAGCACTTCCGGAGAAATATTTTGTCGGAAGAGACGGTGGAGACGAGTTTATTGCAGTGTTAAAGCAGGTGGATCATGAGCAGGTGAAAGACTGTCTGCAGATGATACGGGAACAGACGGAGCGTTATTCAAAGAATCATCCGGATATGCTACTTAGCTATGCAGTGGGATATGCATTGTCTACAGATTTTCCGGGAAGTAATATGAAAGACCTGTTCCGATATGCGGATAAGAACATGTATGTAGACAAGAATCGGGCGAAGATGAAAGAAGCAGCTGACAAGCGGAGACTTAGGAGTCGGCTGTTACAATCTGTAAAAGAAAAAGGATTTCATTTTACAGATTGTCTGTACTGTGATGCGATTGTGGATCAGTATGTTGTTCTTCGTGCAAGCTCAGAATTTTTCCTTGCAGATGATGGTAGTTATTCTGGTGCAGTAGAGCAGATTATACAGGAGCTGGCGGAGGAAGAGAAACGCAGGGAACTCTGGGAGAAACTTCAGCTGTCGGAAATCCGGGAAACACTGACAGAGGAACATCAGGTAGAGGAATATTTTTATTGTCACAAAGATGGTGACAGAGTTTTGCGTGGCCGGATCACACTTTTACTGCCTGACTTTGCTGAAAATGGAAATCTGCATCATTTTCTTGTTGGGTTTGATGTTTATCAGGACAGGGACAGATTGATCGTAAATGAGAAAAAGCAACTGACACAGTTCTATGAACAGCTGACGCAGTCCATTTTGGAAAACGGAAACTATATAGAAGCATTGATGGATACAGCAGAAATAATCCAAAGTGTTAATCTGACACAGAATTTATTAGAAAAGATATTTTGGCAAAATAGGGAAAACAGACAGATTCCAGACATAAAACTTCCATGTCCTTATGATACGTATTGTAAGAACTATCAGCGGTTCGTGACAAAAGAGACGAGAGAAAATTATCGTATCACAGAAAATCCGGCACAGCTGATCGAACGTTTTAAAGCAGGCGAAAAGCAGGTGACTGTGGAATATCAGGTAGAGCAAAGTGATGGAAGCAGATGCTGGTGGCAGGAGACAGTCCTGATGTCACAGGAGATGGTTTATGAAAGTAAGACTAAGCAGACAAGTACGGTGATCGGTGCAATTATTTTGTTCAAGGATATTTCAGAGTTCCATGAGCAGGAAGAAAGAGAAAGAGAACGTCTGCAGGTTGCATACGAAAAAGCGGATCTCGAGAGCCGTGCGAAGACAGAATTCATGAATCGGATGAGTCATGATATCCGTACACCGATCAATGGTATTCTCGGAATGATCCAGATGATCCGTAAGAACTATAAGGATCAGGAAAAGATAGAAGAGTGTGTTGATAAAATGGATCTGTCTGTCCAACATCTGAGTGAACTGGTCAATGATGTACTTGATATGAGTAAAATAGAGTCAGGATATTTAGAGTTGCAGAATGATACGTTTGATCTGAATACGTTGATAGATCAGGTAGAAGTTGTGGTCAGTGCACAGGTAGAGGCAATGGAAATCAGCTATGAGAGCCATTGGGAAAAGGTGAATCATACGATGCTGAGCGGAGATACGCTGCAGATCAGAAGAATTATGCTGAATCTGTTCAGTAATGCAATCAAATATAATAAGCGTGGAGGAAGGATAGACACTTATGTAAAAGAACTTTCTTTTGATGGAATGTGTGCGGCATTCGAATTTCGTATTACGGATACAGGTGTCGGGATGAGCAGAGAATATATAAAAGAAGAATTGTTTAAGCCTTTTACACAGGAAATAAATGATGCAAGAACGCAGTATAAAGGAACGGGGCTGGGAATGTCAATTGTAAAAGGACTGGTCGAAAAGATGGGTGGAACAATTCGGGTGAGCAGTACGCCTGGCGTTGGAACGGAGTTCCGTTTTTATTTGAGTTTTCCAGTAGTTCAGCCGGAAAAGGAAAGCCAGAATGAAGAATGTGTGCAGAGAACAAAACAGGATCTGAAAGAGGATAAACCGCTCAGAGGATATCATATTCTTCTTGCTGAAGATAATGAGATCAATATGGAGATTGCAGAGTTTTATCTGGAAGAGGCTGGTGCACAGGTGACAAAGGCATGGAATGGACGGGAAGCTGTGGAGATATTTGAACAGTCGGGTCCGAGAGAATATGATGCTGTTCTTATGGATATCATGATGCCGGAGATGGATGGAAAAGAGGCATCACGAAAGATCCGCTCTATGGCAGACCAAAGGGAAGATGCAGCCGAGATTCCGATTTTGGCAATGACAGCACAGGCGTCTACCGAAAGTATACATCAGTGTAAGTCAGCCGGAATGAATGAGTGTATCTTTAAACCTGTGAACGCAAAAGAACTGATCAGATTACTTCAGGATATAGTTGCAAAAATATAAATTGAGAGGGAAGGAAAATGCACGAATTAGGTGTTGTCTTTTATGTTGTAAAAGATGTAAAGAAGGTTGCGGAGGAAAATCATGTGGAGAAGGTTTCTGCCGTGACACTGGAGATTGGGGAAGTGTCAGGAATACTACATGATTATCTGACGGATTGCTGGAATTGGGCGAAGAAGAAAGAACCGCTTATGGAAGAAGCCGAACTGAAAATCGAGCAGATAGAAGCAGTAACATTTTGTGAAGAATGCCAGAAAGAATATCCAACGGTAGAACATGGGAAAATCTGTCCGTACTGTGGAAGTGAAAATACCTATCTGCTTCGTGGGAATGAATTTTTAATAAAAGAGATAGAAGTATCGGACTGAAAAATCAGCGTCTTACCTATTGTCAACCGCTTTGATAGATGATACAATACGAGAGACTTAAAAGAATCACAGGTGTTGCTGATCACAGCAGCCCGTAAACATTTCTTACAGTTTCTAGTAATACACGAGTTAAGCGAGGAAAAGAATTATGCGTCAGATTATCTATGATAAGGTGAAATACATTGCAGACAAATACAAAGGATACATTGATACGGAAGATTTGATGAAGGAAGGACTTACAAATCGTCAGATCGGTCTGTTGACAGCAGAAGGAAAGCTTGAGAAGGTAGCACATGGACATTATTGGATCATTAGTCCAGAGTTTTCCAAACCGGAAGATTATAAGGCAGTGGAAGTGGCACGAGTAAATAGAAAAGCGGTGATCTGCGCAGACAGTGCATGCTATTACATGGGCCTGATCGATAAAGAGCCGGAGATTCTTTCAATTGCAACAAGAAGAAGTGACCGTCACAAGATGAAGATGAATTTTGAAGTCAGCAGACATTACTTCTCAGAGCAGGCTTTTGAGGATGAGAAGCATGTGTTTGATACAAAGTACGGTTCTTACAATGTATATGGAATTGACAGAAGCGTGTGCGACTGCATCCGTTTCCGTGAAGACATTGATAAAGATATCTTTGAACTTGTTATTGAGAACTACAGAAAGTACGATAAGAAGAATGAAGAACGTCTCATGGCATATGCAAAAGCAATGCGTATCGGAAGACAGGTAGAGAGAATCGGATTGGATAGATAGTCTATAATAATGATATAAGAGAGTCTGTCATTTTGACAGGCTCTCTTTAATTAAAATAAGAGAAAGGAAAGAGCACATTATGAAGACATTACTTGCATATCTGAAAGATTATAAAAAAGAATCCATACTTGCTCCGTTGTTCAAGATGCTGGAAGCATCTTTTGAGCTGTTTGTTCCGTTGGTAATGGCGGCAATTATTGATGTGGGAATTGCAAATCAGGATAAGCCATATATTGTGAAAATGTGTTTTGTACTGATCGCGCTGGGAATCATCGGACTTGTCTGTTCCATTACAGCACAGTATTTTGCAGCGAAGGCAGCAACAGGAGTCGGAACGGGAATAAGACATGGATTATTTGAACATATCCAGAAATTTACATTTACGGAAATGGACCAATTAGGAACATCTACATTGATCACACGAATGACAAGTGATATCAATCAGATCCAGTCAGGTGTGAATCTTGTTTTACGATTGTTCCTGCGTTCGCCGTTCATTGTATTTGGTGCAATGATCATGGCATTTACAGTAGATGTGAAAGCAGCACTTGTATTTGTTGTGACGATTCCGCTTCTTTCACTTATTGTGTTTGGAATCATGCTTGTGACGATGCCGATGTATAAGAAAGTGCAGGCAGATCTTGATCAGGTACTTCTTGCAACGAGGGAAAATCTGACAGGAGCAAGAGTTATCCGTGCATTCAATAAAGAAGAGGATGAGACGAAGCGGTTTGAAAATGCGAATCAAATTCTTACAGATGCGCAGAAATATGTGGGACGCATTTCCGGAATGATGAATCCGCTGACATATATTATTGTAAACGGAGCAATCATAGCATTGATCTATGTCGGTGCAGTCCGTGTTGATATCGGAGATCTGACCCAGGGACAGGTTGTGGCACTTATTAATTATATGTCACAGATTCTTGTTGAACTTGTGAAGTTAGCGAACTTGATTATTTCCGTGACGAAGGCAGCAGCATGTCTGAACCGTGTGGAGAGTGTGCTTGCTGTGAAACCAGATATGAATGAGGGAGATGTAAGATGGAAGAGCAATTCTTCCGAAACAGATTGGGATTTGAAAAATGAAATTCCGGTCGTAGAATTCTCGCACGTATCTTTGACCTATAAAGGAACTTCAGATACATCCTTATCTGATATAAATTTCTGTGCCAAGAAAGGACAGACGATAGGAATCATCGGGGGAACAGGTTCAGGAAAATCGTCTCTTGTGAATCTGATTCCGAGATTTTATGATGCAACAGACGGTACAGTGAAGATCAATGGACGTGATATCAAAGAATATCAGACAGAGAACCTAAGAGAACATATCGGTGTAGTTCTTCAGAAAGCAGTGCTTTTCAAAGGGAGTATTGCGGACAATCTCCGTTGGGGAAAGGAAGATGCAACAGAGCAGGAAATGTATGAAGCATTAGACATTTCTCAGGCAAGAGAATTTGTTGATACGAAACAAGGTGGATTAGAATTTCAGATTGAACAGGGGGGAAGAAACCTTTCCGGAGGTCAGAAACAGAGAATGACGATTGCGCGTGCACTGGTTCGGAAACCGGAGATCCTGATTCTTGATGACAGTGCATCAGCGTTGGATTTTGCTACAGATGCGGCACTTCGCAAGTCGATCAAAGAGATGAAAAACCAGCCGACCGTATTTATCGTATCTCAGAGAGCAGCATCTATTCAGCATGCAGACCAGATCATTGTGTTGGATGATGGAGCAATGGCAGGAATCGGAACACATGAAGAACTGTTGAAGGATTGTCCAATCTATCAGGAAATCTATTATTCACAATTTCCAAAGGAGGCGGTAATCAATGGCTGATAAAAGAAAGACAAATAGTGAGAAAAAACAGAAAAGTCAGGCGGCAACATTGAAAGAAGTAATCTGCCGACTTGGAAGATACAGAATTTTTCTCGTATTTTCAATTCTGCTTGCGACTGTGTCCGTTGCGCTTACATTATATATTCCAAAGCTGACAGGACATGCAGTTGATTATGTGATCGGAAAAGGCAAAGTGAATTTTCCGGGAGTCATTCAGGTGATGATTCAGATTGGTGTGTGCACACTGATCACGGCATTGGCACAGTGGCTGATGAATGTGTGTAATAACAAGATGACCTATCAGATGGTTCAGGATATCAGAAATGAAGCATTTGATAAAATAGAGCAGCTACCGTTGAAATATATAGATGGACATCCGTATGGTGAAGTCGTAAGCCGTGTAATTGCGGATGTTGACCAGTTTTCAGATGGACTACTGATGGGATTCACACAGCTTTTTACAGGAATTGCTACGATTGTCGGAACATTTTGTTTTATGTTATCCGTAAATGTATCGATTACATTTGTTGTGGTTCTTATCACACCGGTATCATTCTTTGTAGCAAATTTTATTGCAAAGAGAACATTTCGTATGTTCCGCCTGCAATCTGAAATACGTGGAGAGCAGACAGGATTGATTGATGAAATGATCGGAAACCAGAAAGTGGTTCAGGCATTTGGGCGCGGAGAAGATGCAACAGAGCGTTTCGACGAAGTGAATAAAAGATTGCAGGAGGCATCCTTGCGGGCAACATTTTTCTCATCCATCACGAACCCGGCGACACGATTTGTTAACAGTCTGGTTTACACAGGAGTTGGAATTACCGGAGCATTTGCAGTTGTACGCGGTGCAATGAGCGTAGGACAATTGTCCAGTTTCTTGAGCTATGCAAATCAGTACACAAAGCCATTTAATGAGATTTCCGGAGTTGTGACAGAATTTCAGAATGCGATTGCATGTGCGCAGAGAGTATTTACATTGATTGATGAAGAACCGCAGATACCGGAACCGGAACATGCAGTTCATCTGACGGATATTGATGGAAATGTGAAAGTAGAGGATGTTTCATTCTCTTATCTGCCAGGTCAGCATCTGATTGAAGATTTTAATCTGGAAGTAAAGCCAGGACAGCGTATTGCGATTGTCGGACCGACCGGATGTGGAAAGACAACCTTGATCAATCTGCTGATGCGTTTCTATGATGTGAATGCAGGAAGTATTAAAGTAGAAGATATAGATATTCGCGAAATGACAAGAAAAAGTCTGCGTGCAGGGTACGGAATGGTGCTTCAGGAGACCTGGTTAAAAACGGGTACAATCCGTGAAAATATTGCTATGGGAAGACCGGATGCAACGGAAGAAGAGATTGTCGAGGCAGCGAAAGCTTCTCATATCCATAATTATATCCGTCGTCTGCCAAAAGGATATGATACATGGATTACAGAAGATGGTGGCGGGCTTTCACAGGGACAGAAGCAGCTGCTTTGTATTGCAAGAGTTATGTTATGCAGACCACCGATGTTGATTCTGGATGAAGCAACATCATCCATCGATACAAGAACGGAGATCAAGATTCAGCAGGCATTTGCAAAACTGATGGAAGGAAGAACAACTTTCATTGTTGCACACCGTCTGTCAACCATCCGTGAGGCTGATGTGATCCTTGTAATGAAAGATGGAAAAATCATTGAACAGGGAAATCATGAAGTACTGATGAAGAAAGAAGGTTTCTATCATCATCTGTATGAGAGCCAGTTTTCAATGTAGGATAAGGTATGATGCGAGATAGTGAGATACGTTGCAGGTCGCATGAAATGTAAATAGTAACGAAATGAAAAAGGAAGGCTATTAACTACGATAACAGTATAAATCGTAGTTGATAGCCTTCTTCTTTTCGTTTCAATAAATTATATTTACGGTAGAAGGAATGTATACATTACCACAAAGTGACAGATGCTTCCGCCCATTACGAACAGATGAAAGATTTCATGGCTTCCGAAATTCTTATGCTTGCTGTTGAAAATCGGGAGCTTCAGTGCGTAGATGACACCGCCAACTGTATAGATGATACCACCGGCTAAAAGCCATCCGAAAGCAACAGCTGACAGATTATCAAGGATTGTAGAAAATGCAAGCACGCAAGTCCATCCCATGCCAATGTATAAAACGGAAGATACCCATTTCGGACAGAATACCCAGAAGGCTTTGATAAGGATGCCGACAATCGCGAATGCCCATACAATACATAGCAGTGTGATACCTTTGCGTCCGCCGATTACTAACAGGCAGACAGGTGTGTAGCTTCCGGCAATCAGAACGGAGATCATCATGTGATCGATCTTTTTCAGAACAGTGTTTACTTTTTCTGAAATATCAAATGTATGATATGTTGTACTTGCCGCATAAAGCAAGATAAGGCTGGCTGCGTAAATTGTAAGCGATACAATATAAAGTTTGCTCGGTTCACGAGCTGCTCTGTATAGAAGTGGTATTGCAGCGATAATTGCCATGATCATTCCAATAAAATGTGTAATTGCGCTTCCAGGTTCTTTGATATAAAGTCTTTTTTCCATAATATATACCTCCAATTCGTCTATATAATAACACATAGTTTTAAATACTACATCTCGAATATGTATATACTATAGCACATATTTCTAAAAAATCAAGAGATATTTTGAAATTAAAAGTATCTTATTCCACAAAAAAACAGGATGAAAGAAATCTGTGATGAAAAGTAAAAAACAGGCCGTGATTTCACAAAATTAAAATGTGAAATCACAGCCTGTTTCAGTTTATGTTTTTAATAAGTTTAAGATGTCGATCTATTCGATTACTGTTCCGGTCTTACCATTCAGAGCATCAGAGACTTTATCAAAGGAAGTAATGTAAGCTTTGCGGCCTTCGTGTCCTTCTACGAATTCAACTGCTGCACGGAATTTTGGAAGCATGTTGTAAATTCCAAAATGTCCCTCTTCCATGTAAGTTTTTGCCTGATCAACAGTAATTGTATCCAGTGGTTCCTCATTCGGTTTGCCAAGGTTGATACATACTTTCTCAACATTTGTAAGAATAATAAGAAGATCAGCATTAATTCCTTCTGCAAGCTTTCCGGCTGCGAGGTCTTTCTCGATAACAGCACTTGCGCCACGTAAATGATTATCCTGCTCAAGTACCGGAATACCGCCGCCACCTGCTGCGATAACAATCTGATCTGCATCAAGAAGAGCTTTTACTGCATCAAGTTCAACAATCTTGACCGGATTCGGAGCAGAGACAGCACGGCGGAAACCTTTACCAGGTTCTTCCACTACGAAGTTGCCTTTCTTACGTTCTTCATTCGCTTCCTCAGCGTTCATGTAACGGCCGAGAACCTTTGTTGGTGTATAGAAAGCATCATCGTAAGGATCTACAATCACCTGAGTGAGGACTGTGCTGACTGTACGGTAGATACCGCGGTTGAGAAGCTCTTCACGGATTCCGTTCTGAAGGTCATATCCGATATATCCCTGGCTCATGGCAGTACATACAGACATTGGGGATGCTGTATATTCCGGATGGTTCTTTGCAAATTCATTCAATGCAGTGTGGATCATACCAACCTGTGGAGCATTACTGTGTGTGATAGCAACCTGATAGCCTGCTTCAATCAGATCAGCGATACATTTGGCAGTACTTTTAACGGCTACTTTCTGTTCTGGAAGTGTAGTTCCAAGTGCACGGTGTCCCAGTGCAACAACGACTCTTTTTTTCATAATATTTCCCTTTCTTCTAAGCTGTAATAGTTTGTCAGGGGGAACAGGTTCATACTGTATTAGAAAAAATCGAAACAGCAAAACCAACCTTACTGATAATTAAGATTTTACTATTTTTCATCAGTAAAATCAATATTGGATTATGCCGGACAGCAGATCAAATATAAAAACTGTTGTCAGAAGGATACAGATCAAAATTCTCATCCATTTCTTTAATTTCATGAAGAGACTGTTCCAGCGCGGAGCAAAGTAATAGAAAAATGCACAGCCAAGAAGTGCAAATACTGCCCCATCACCAAGATATGCTTCTCCATTCATGAAAGCAAGATAAGAATGATATTTCGGAAGCTCAATTCCAAAACCAAGATCAAGAAACAGCTGGATGAGATAATCAAGAACTGTATACACAATAAAGTTGATAATAAACATAGTAGCCGGTTTTTTGATATATTTCTTTAACAGCAACAGTATAAGCAGACCACAGATTCCGTACAACGGGAGCCATGGAAGCGTACGAAGGGTTACATTTTCCAGTGTGCCGCAACTGAGCAGTTCGGAAATGATTTCCAAAAGCCATCCGAAAATAGAAAAGGCATGGAATAAAAATACACAGGACAGAAAGTCATAATTCTGCGCCGGATTGACCGGTGATTTTACTGCGGCAATAGGTGGTTGCACAGAAAAAAGAAATACCGGATACTGATGCGGTGCAAAATAAGAGATCTTTGTGTAAGGACCTTCAGAATCGTCATAAAGTGCTTTACTAATCAGAAGTTCATCTTCAGAAGGAACATGCTCAAGATAAGAATCATTGAGCTGCTCATATTTAGGCGCTCTTGAAAGCACATAGTTTCTTCGTAAAAACAGATATAAGGATGCTTTACAGTTCATTTTGTACGGGCGGACATAAAGGATGTCCAGAATTCCAAGTGTAAAGAGAGATAAAAGCTCCCAGCCGAGGAAAGAACAATCTAACAAAAAGAGCTTCCATTTATTTCCCTTTGTAAGCTGTTTAGAGAGAAAAAAGGCATTCTTTTGACTGATTTTTGGATTCTCTGCGAGGATATATGGAATCATGCTATATTCATAATGCTTAATAATTCCACCGATAATTGTTAAATCCCAAAGTTTCTGAAAAAGCGTGTAGCAGAACATCACCCAGGAAGGATTTGCCAGGTAACGCAACTTATATAAAAAGAATATTTTAGAAATATTCGTATCTTCATAGTTATAAGATTCAACAAAAAAACGTTTCTCACCGACAATCAAAAGATTGCTGATAAAAAACTTATATAAAAGAGAAAGAATGACCCCAAGTGTAAGAAACGAAGTGACGATAAAGTCCGGACGCTTCAGGTAATTTTGAACCGTATGTAAAAAGGCAGCGGCTATGAAATTATCAGGAATAAAATCGAGAAATGCACTGCTGAAGCTTTCAGCAGAAATAAAAACAGGTAAAAAAAGCGCTATCTTTGTCTGAATCTTATCAGGAAAATAATTTAAAAATAAAGAGCGGGAAATTGGATACGAAGCTGTGAGCATTGCAATCAGAAAGCAGACAGACACACTTCTCCAATAGTTTGATTTTATTAAAATACGCGCCTTTTTCTTGAGCTCTTTTCTTGACCACATAAATAATATCCCCCATTGAATTGTTGCTGCGGTTCACATGCGTGCAATCAGCAACGCATCGTTTCCATAGATAACATCATTATAATTTAGTTGCGTACAGTTTACAAGTTAAGGTTCAGCTCATAAAGAAATATGTTATACTGTAGTTACTGGTCGCACACCGTGTGAACAGTAACATACTATAATTTACGCGAGCAACGAGCCAAAGTCCGTGCTTGCACGAGACCTTGGCGACTGCCGCGATAACTTGAGAAACTCGCAGAGCGTGTTTCTCATAGTTGTTGGGTTCAAGCGGATAAAAGCTGCAGGTTAAGCAATTGTGTACCTGCATCAGACATAAAGAAAGTGGAAAGAAAAGAGAAGTACGATGAACAGACAAAGCACATTATGTTATATTGAAAAAGACGGAAAATATCTGATGCTTCACAGAGTAGTGAAGAAAAATGATGTGAATAAAGATAAATGGATCGGCGTCGGCGGGCATTTTGAATATGCAGAGAGTCCGGAGGAATGCCTTCTGCGTGAAGTGAAGGAGGAGACCGGTTATACATTGACTTCCTGGAAATACAGAGGAATCGTGACATTTGTATATGGAGAAGATGTAGTGGAATATATGTCACTGTATACAGCAGACGGATTTACAGGTGATCCGATCGAATGTGACGAGGGGATTCTTGAATGGGTGGAGAAAGAAAAGATAAAAGACCTGAATCTATGGGAGGGAGACAAGATTTTCTTCCGTCTGATGGACGAAGAAGAGGAATTTTTCTCTTTAAAGCTTGTGTATAATAAATCTGATGTGCTTGAGTATGTGGCACTCAACGGAAAGCCGATGGAACTTTTTGATGTGATTGATGAAGATGGAAATAAAACCGGACAGGTGAAAGAACGCGGTGTTGCACATAGAGATGGAACATTGCATTCAACGGTACACATCTGGATTGTACGTCCGAATCGGGAGAGTGGCTATGATATACTCCTTCAGAAACGAAGTGAATGTAAAGATTCGAACCCGGGAGCGTATGACATTTCTTCCGCAGGGCATGTCAGTGCCGGGGATGAACTGATGGAAAGTGCATTGCGTGAGATGAAAGAAGAACTTGGAATTCATGCAAGAGAAGATCAGCTTCAGTTTATCGGAACACACAGAGGACAGTTTGAAGCTGAATTTCATGGAAAACCATTCCGTGACAATGAACGCAGTACCGTATATCTTTATAGAGAACCAGTGGACATTAAAAATTTGAAATTACAGGAATCTGAAGTGGAAGAAGTGATCTGGATGGATTTCGAAGAATGCAGGAAGGGTATTGTGGATGGTACCCTGCCGAACTGCATTTATGAAGGAGAATTCCAGATGGTAGGAAAAGCACTCGGGATAGAGTAAGAAAACGGAATAGAAGATAGAACAAGCGTGAGAAAAAAAGAGTTGAACCTTGCTTGTCCGGGACAGTAGAATGGTCCGGACAGAAGTTTCAACTCTTTTTTAAAGACTGACGTATATTTTCAGTGTGGTTTCAGCTTATGCTTCTTCTGACAGTTTCTTCACAATCTCAGGGAATTCCATAAAGTGGGAAGCTTTGACCAGAATCGTATCATTTTCTTTGAGAATCTGTCCCATGTTCTGGTAAAAGTCTTCTTTTGTGTCAAAATGGAAAACTTTCATGTTCTTCTCTGTTGCAAGAACAGTTTCCTTTGCAGCTTCTGCCATATCTTTGGAAAGTGCTCCGATGCAGACTAAAACATCAGTGTTTTTAAATGCTGCATATGCTCCAACTTCGCGGTGCATTGCAAGCTCATCGGCACCAAGTTCCCCCATATCGCCAAGAATAGCGACCTTTCTTGTATCTGCATATGCAAGTACGTCAAGAGAGGACTTCATAGATGCCGGATTGGCATTGTAGCAGTCATCAATGATCGTGTAATGTTTTGCTTCGATCAGGTTGTTACGTCCGGCAATCGGAACAAGCTTTTCAATTCCGCGTGCAATCTCATCATTATCCATGCCAAGCGCATATCCGACAGCAACTCCGGCTAAAGCGTTATAGATCATATGATCTCCCGGGATTGAGATATGTGCATGGAAACGGGATGTTGGAGTAACAAACTCAGCGTATGTTCCTTTTAATCCTTTACGTTCAATATTTTCCACATGGAACGGGCAGGAAGAGGTAAGACCGAAGTAAACAGGAGTTCTTCCATCACGGGAAGTGTAGCTTTTCAGCTTATCATCATCCCCGTTGAAGATAACAGAACCTTTCGGATTCATGTAGTCTGTCATGGAACTCTTTTCCTTTAGGATTCCGTCTCTTGTTCCAAGATTCTCAAGATGTGCATATCCGATATTAGTGATCACGCACACATCCGGGCGGGCAATCTTAGCCAGTGGTTTCATATCTCCAAAGTGGCTGATTCCCATCTCAAGAACTGCAACCTCATGTTCCTCACGGATATTGAATACGGTCAGAGGAAGTCCAATCTCATTGTTGAAGTTTCCTTCTGTTTTCAGTACATTATATTTCTCGGAAAGTACAGATGCGATCATTTCTTTTGTGCTTGTCTTTCCAACACTTCCAGTGATACCTACAACTTTGATATCGAGGGAACGGCGATAGTGTTCAGCTAAGTCTTTCAATGCTTCTGTGCAGGATGAAACGCGGATATAAGGATAATCAACGTCACCAAGATCCTGCTCAGAGAGGGAACAGAGTGCACCTGCTTCCATGACCTGCGGGATAAAACTGTGTCCGTCAACACGGGCACCTTTGATCGCAACGAAAAGAGTATCTTTTACTACTTTACGGCTGTCGATCGCAACACTTGAGATCTCACAGTCTAAGAATGCAGGATCACCGCAATAAATTCCGCAGCAGGCATCTGCGATTTCAGATAATGTCATATGTTTCATTAATATCTTGCCTCCATGGACTTCTTAATGATCAGTTCACAAAGATCGCCGTATTCGATTCCATAAACCTTAGCTTCCTTCGGGAGAAGGCTTGCGGAAGTCATTCCAGGAAGGGTATTCATCTCCAGGCAGAACAGATTACCATCTGCATCAAGCAGGAAGTCTGCACGGCTGTAAACATTGAGCTTCAGAGCATTAAATGCTTTTACAGTGAGTTCCTTCATGCGTTCTGCAACTTCTTCCGGAATATCAGCCGGGCATACCTCAGAAGTGGCTCCATCCTGATATTTATTCGCATAATCAAAGAATCCTGTTTTCGGGATGATCTCGATTGGCGGAAGTGCTGTTCCGTCAATGATACCGCATGCAAACTCACGTCCTTTGATGTATGGCTCAACAACAAGTTCATCTTCGTAATGGAAAGATTTCTTCAGAGCCTCTGCATATTCTTCATCTGTATTTACAATATATACTCCGATACTGGAACCACCGGAGCAAGGTTTAACAACAACAGGAAGTGTCAGACCAAGTGACTGGTAAGACTGATCTTCAGAGTTCTTATAAATCGTTCCACCTCCCGGAGTGTCTACGCCAGACTCAAGGAAAATCTGCTTTGCAACACCTTTGTGCATTGCAACCGCACATCCAAGAGAGTCAGGTCCTGTATATTTAATACCAAGCAGATCGAAAGATGCCTGAAGCTTTCCGTTCTCTCCTTCTCCACCGTGAAGGCCGAGGAAAGTAATGTCAGCCAGACGGCAAAGTTCGATTACATTCGGGCCGAAGAAGCAGTCTGACTGATCCGGACGGGAAGCCTTAACAGCTTCAAGATCCGGTTCCTCCGTGCTGATATTCTTCACAATCTCAAGCCCGTGATCCGGAAGAGTAAAGACATCCTCCAGATTCTCCGGTGCATTCTCTAATCCCATGAATACATCCAGAAGAAATGCATCATGTCCTTTTTCAACTAATGTACGACAGATTCCGGCAGCAGAAGAAAGTGATACGTCACGTTCTGTGCTTAAGCCTCCTGCTAATACAATGATTTTCATAATTTTATACTCCTTAAATGATTTATTCTGTTCTAGTTCTTTTGCTTATTTGTCTGCTGCGTATAGATAATGATAAGCAACATTCATGCTTTTACGATTATAGCACATGTTGGCAGAAAGTAAAACAGGGGGAATAAAGATTTAGATCAGATCGGTACCAGTTTACAGTTGTGATGCCAAATTTGAATTACAATGTCCCTCAGGATGTCCCTCGGAATGTCCCTCAGAAAAAAGAGAGTAATCTGTTGGAAATTCAAATATTGAATATGATAAAAAAGGATAATAAAATCAGTACAGAAAAAATGGCAATGACGTTAGGGACAAGTTCCAAGACTGTAAAACGTCACATCAAAGATATAGGTATTGTCCGATTTATTGGTCGTGGTTCCAATGGACACTGGGAAATAATTGATGATTAGAAATATAACTTAATATCATGTATAGCAAAGATTACAGAGTATAAGGTGAATAAATCGAACATGGTAGCCTTTTTTATGTAAATGGTAGATAGCCGGTACCGTGTCGCTTGCTAGTTTTTGTGAGATAATTACTCTAAAAAATCTAAGGTTTTTCAGGGAGGGCTATCTCATGGATAAAATTACTCACAAAGTTCGCTGCGAACA
>SKEW01000242.1_pt1 | contig 66840 bp, 66 predicted proteins | sample 4841441 | NCBI WGS metagenome assembly SKEW01 (sample SAMN11008799, study PRJNA524170) | human gut metagenome | isolation source: fecal sample from pouch patient p41 | place: Israel: Tel-Aviv | reverse complement strand
TTGGAATTTGTTCCGGAAGATATGCTTGATCAAGAGAAAATGATGGAGATGTTAAGGGGCGGTATGCTTCAGATTGAACGGATGAACCATTTTATTGATAGTATGAGGAAGATGACGAAATTGGAAGAACGGGAATTAAACTGTTCCGTGGTAGATATCCGGCAGTTGATAAACCAGATAGAAGCTCTGGCAGAAGTCGTGGTGGAAAAATCAGAAAAGAATTTTACAGTGACGACAGTGAGAGAATCTGAAATACTGACTGCGGATGAGGAAATCATCATGGAAGTAGCGGATAATCTGTTGGCTAACGCATTCCGCTATGCCAATCAGGAAGTTAGGCTGAAGCTGACAGTGACACCCCAATATCTGAAAATGAGTATCAGGGATGACGGAATTGGATTTCAGGAAAATATCGACAGGGTGACACAGGCGTTTTATCATGAGAATCCACAGGATGACTTAAAGCATTTTGGAATGGGTATGTATATCAGCCGTATCTACTGCGAACGGCATGGTGGGAAACTGCTGATAAAAAATGTAGCAGATGGCGGTGCGGAAGTTGAGGCAGTGTTTAAAAATTATGTATTAGAAGAACAACAGCAGAAATAAATGGCTGTTGTTTTTTTGTTGTGATTTGTAGGCTATGCTGTTTGTAGAAAAAAGAAAGGCGGGATGACTTATGAAAGCAATCATAAAAAGGAATCTGAAAAATTATCTTAAAAATCCGATATTCTGGATCGGTTTGATTGTTGTTTTAATCAGTATGTACCAGACACTTGCACCCTATCTGTCCATTCATTACGTGAAGTCGGATGAAACCTTCAGGAAGGTAAAAATGGCCTCCGATGGGGATGTTATGGAGGGATGTATTCCGGCAACACCGGATAAGGAGAGAGAACTGTGGGAGAAAGAGATTGTAAAGATACTTCAAGACACAGAGAATGGGTTTGGCATGTCGGAAGCAGAGGCGGAGGCAGTGATATCTGAGATGAAACAGATGGAGATTACGGAGGCGTGTCAGTATCTGAAAACGGAATACCACTTTAATGGTGCCAATTATGTGTATGAGGACGTTTCATGGTATCAGGGAAGCCCGGAGGAAGTCAATCGGTATATCAGAGAAAATCTTGAGAAACATCCATTCTCCTATTATTTCGGAAGAAAATTTACAGATTTTGCAAGCCTGCATATGGCATTCTTTGCAACGGTTCTGCTGGCGTTTTTATTTTTCCAGGATATGAGGAAAAATACTTATGAATTGCTGCACACCAAACCGATGACGGCTTTTCAATATATTGCCGGGAAAATAAGCAGTGGATTTCTCATTATGACGGCGGCACTGGTCATTATGAATATCGTATTTATCATTTTGTGTTACGCCACGGCAGTAAAATCAGGATTTGCTATGAACATACTGGATTTTGTTCAGAATTCGATCCTGTATGTCCTGCCGAACATCCTGATGATCTGCTGTGTGTATGCGGTTACAGCGCTGCTGTTTAAGAATCCGCTTCCAGCGGTTCCGGCGCTGGTTCTTTATATCATTTATTCTAATATGCTGACATGGGATAGCAAAGGACAGTGTCATGCAAGACCATTCTCTATTATGGTTCGATTTCCGGGGAATTTTTTTGAAACGGAATTGCCACATCAGGTATATCTCAATCAACTGCTTCTTGTGGCAGCATCCATACTGCTCATGTTTATAGCGGTGTGGATGTGGAAAAGGAGGAGAGTATATTGAAGAAAGAAGTAAAAATATGTATGCCATATTATAAAATTGCATATTCAATCGCTTTTGTTGTGATATTGAGTGCAATCCAGCCTGTTGTATATGCGAATGAAATCGGGCAGGCAGTAGAAAGAGCTGTTTCGCTTCTGGCAGTCGTTTTCTGTGCAGATACTTATCTGGTGGAAGTGCAGAGCAAACGCTCGGAAGTATTCTGCCTTTATAATCTAAAAAAGCAGGCAGGGGTAGTTTATAAAAGACTATTTGTGCAGGTAGCTTATCTGATTGGAATCAGTTTGTTGGCATATGGACTCTTTTATTGGCAGAAACCGGTGAATCTGACAGAAGAATTAGATGGCGGTGCCTTGTTTGGAATTTATTGTATTGCGATTCCCGGAACTGTTTTGTTTTGGAGTGTGCTTTCCGTAACTGTCAGCAATCTGGTTCGAAACAGATGGATTGGTATGGGTGTCGTGCTGCTTTTCTGGTTTTTCTCTATTTCCGGAAAGGCAACTCAGTTTTTGAAAAACTGGGGACCATTTTCCTACGGAACTTGTGATTTCGGTAAGCTGACAGAGTGGAGATGGCTTGGCGGGAAGGTGCTGTGCGTGGTATTTGCGGGGATGATGCTTGCATTTGTTCCTAAGATATTAAAGAAGAGAGGGTAAGATTATGAGTATAAGAATAGACGATTTAACAGTAACATTTAAAAATGGAGTGACAGCGGTAGATCATGTGGATCTGGAAATCCCACATGGGATATTTGGTCTGTTAGGTGAAAATGGTGCAGGAAAAACAACGTTGATGCGGGTGCTTACAACGGTGCTTGCACCCACAAGTGGAAAAGTTCTGTTAGATGGTACGCTATATTGCGAAGCAAATTACGAAAAGATACAGAAAAAGATTGGGTATCTGCCACAGGAAATTGATCTGTATCCGTCTTTGACTGTTCGAGAATGTCTGGAGTATATGGGAGATCTGGCTGGAATTGAGAAAAGAGAAAGCAAGAAAAGGATTGATTACTATCTGGAGAAGACCAGTCTTGCAGACCATCAGAAAAAGAAAATGCGGCAGCTTTCAGGTGGAATGAAGCGAAGAGTTGGATTAGTGCAGGCATTACTCCATGAGCCGGATTTTTTAATTGTGGATGAACCAACAACAGGGCTCGATCCGGAGGAACGCATCCGTATCCGTAATTTACTGGTAGATTTTGCAGAAGAACGCACCGTATTATTTTCAACGCATGTGGTGGAGGATCTGATGGCAACCTGTAATCAGCTTGCGGTTATGAAAAAAGGTAGATTCCTTTATACAGGAACAATGAGGGAATTATTGAATAAGGCAAGAGGGCATGTATGGGAATGCTGTACAGAGGACGAAAGCCTTGCAAGAGAATTAGAAAGAAAATATCATATTTCCAGTAAGCAGTATACGGAGGAAGGAATTAGATTAAGACTGTTAGGGGAGAATATGCCGTCAGAAAGTGGATGTATAGCTTGTGACGTAACTTTGGAAGATGCATATATCTATGTAACCAATCGATAAACATTGTTAATGAGGAGTGAAAGCTAAATGCTAAGAAAAGCAGGTGATGTTATGGGAAAGTGATGATTCTTACCATTTCTGATTCCGAAGAGGGAATCCTGAATAAAATTAAATCAGTTCTAGCCTGCGAAAGTACGTTAGAAGTTATGGAGATTACAAATTCTGAAAAGTTGACATTCCAAGGTTTGGAAATAGACCAGCTTCAGCGGAGCGTAATCAAAGATGGTAAGGTTGTGGAACTTACCAGACATGAATATGACCTGCTTTTTTATCTGGCCTTATCCCCCAATCGGGTATTTACAAAAGAACAGATTTACCAGCATATTTATGAGGATGTGGAGTCAGAAGTGGATAACCGTGTCTATGGGTTAGTCAAGAATCTGAGAAAGAAAATAGAAGAAAATCCGGAAGAACCGCACTACATAGAAACGATACGTGGTGTAGGCTACCGTTTTCGGGCATAAAAAGAGCCGTCCGATTGGGCGGCTCGAAGTATTTAAACAGCAGTTTTCTTCACTGCCTGTTTATAGTTACCGGTAGCATCGTAATCTCCAGAGAGGAGCAGATTCTGGCGAAATTGCTCCAGTTTGATCTTGAAGCGTTTCCCATCCTCAACAGTCGTAAGCATGGTAAGAGCTTCTAGCATTCCCTGAATATATCCGGTTAGCAGGTAATATCTGCAGGGTTCTTCCGATGGTGAGATATTGGACAGGGTTTCTTCCAGATGTTCCTGACGTTCCCTGAGCCATGCATCCCAGACATCCAGTTCCAAATCAGTCATGGTGTTCCTCCTTTAAATCTGATGATAATCGTCTTTGGTGTGGAGGGGAGAAGTTTCATGCACAAGCATTTTTCTGCTCCAGATCCAAATATGGATTTGTAAATTCAAAAATAATAAGTTCATCCGCATCGAACATGAGCTCCAACTCTTTTAGTGTAGCTGCTGGATATCCGCAATCTCTGAATCGTTCTAATACGTCTGTTTCCGTTTCAAATGGTTCACCGTCTTCCAGCTTTTCTCCGATTATTAAGCCACATGGAGTCAATAGGCTTTCTTCATATAAGCGGACACAATATCGGTCAGGGAAAAATAGGTGTGCTTCATCCGTGTTATAATAAATTCGTTCTCCAGGTTCTATGCTTTGCATCACAAAGGGAACATGATATGCAGCGGCTATCGCCTGATATGCTTCATAAAGTGGAGTCCATGCTGTCTCTAAAGAAAGTAGAATATACGTATCATTCCATTCCATGTAGCTGACATTTCCACGAAGAGATATTCCGGTGGAATCTATTTTCTTGTGGGAAAATAAATTGCCAATCCAGCATAAATCAGGATTCTGGTTCAGAATGATGTAGGTTTCCAGGTCCTCCCACAAGTCATATAGTCCTTCCGGATTTCCTTCTGTATAAAAGATCACATCATCACAGCAGATATTTGCCATTACACATCCACCTCCGTTCCAAAAGTTTCACCCATATTCTGGTTGGAAACCGTAAGGTTTACAGGGGATAAGGTGCCAGAGGCAAGCCATTGTTCGATTGCATCAATTACCTGCTCCAGCGTGTCGTTATAAGCCACATTGCAGTCTTCCAGTCGGAGAAACTGCAGGTATGCTTCATGAAGAAGGCTTGGATCATCACGCAGCGTTTCATATGGAAGGTTGCAGAGTCCGATTCTTTCCTCCAGACGTTCCATGGAGCGGCGGATGAAGTCGCAGGAAATAAATTGTTCCCGGTAGATGTTATAAGCAGCTTCAAGCTGGTCATAGGTCAAAATAAATGAGACTTTCTCGCAAGGATTAGATGGTTGTTCTTTCATGGTAAATTCCTCCATTCATACTATGATTGGCTGGTGGTACGGATTCTCTTTGTTCGGGAGTAAGATGTACCAGTAGTTTCCAGCGCAGGTCGATTTCTCGGTGAATCCAGGTATCATTTTCATAAACTTCATGTGTCAAAAAATTGTAAATTGTCGGTTCTTTTTCTATATCATCCAGATCTGCGACCAGACAAGTTGCCTGATTCACATAGGGCCAGAGTGCCTGTTCGACCATATGGCGTAGTTCCAGTATCAGAGGATATATCTGTCCTACATCATAGGTTTTGGACATGCAGGAGCTGATTTTCTTCAGCATCCCGGAAGTTTGTATCATCTGGTTGATGACGGTACATTGTTCCTCCACATCTGCATCCGGATTCAGGACCAGCCGGTGGAGCAGCACAGATTTTGCATAGGCAGAAGCGGTCAGGTTGATGTTTCTGACCAGTTCTTCATACGGCTGCTTATACTGTGTCTTCAGCACTTCCAGAGGCACATGTTCCCGGTTCTTCTTTAAGGTGGAGAGGAGCCCCGAAAGGCAGCTCTCCAGTTCTTCCATTCTTGTCAAGCACACATCGCCTCCAGCTCCATCGGAACACGGGTGTAGCTGAGACGGTAAATACTGTTGCAGGTCTCAAATACCACACCGTTTTCGGATACTTCCAGAATACTCTGCACCGGACTGGTAGCAAAGGTCTGGTTATAACTATAGATCCACGCCCGTTCTCCCAGATGGAGGGGCAGGGACAGGATTCCGGTGAGGACATATTCTTTCTTTTGGGTGGTGTGTAAGGTTATATTTGTATTCTTCATTGATTTCACGCTCCTTTCCTTACTTAATTTTGTTTGCAATTACGGCAGCGACCAGTTTAGCGCATCCCAATTCCATCTCGGATAAATGCTGTCCGGTTCTGGAACAGAGAAGAAGTGCCAGCGGCTCTCTGTCTTCCCTTAAAATCGGGAAAAAAGCACAAACCGGTTGACGGGTGTTGGATACCGGGTAGACAGGGCAGTTCTCAGCAGAGATCAGTTCCTGGCCGTCCGCAACCAATTCGGCGAGTTCTTCTGTAACGGGAGTGCCTTCCGGAAGATAGATGCCCGCAGATACGAGTATGTGAGCCTCACTGCAAATTGCGATACCACAGTGGATGACACTGTAGAGGACGGAAAGATAGGAAGCCATTTCCTCTTTTCCGTTTAAGTGGGTAGGGCATTTGCGTAAAAGCAGCTCCATTCCCACATTTTCCAGTTCCAGTGCATCTCCGTCTGAGAGCTTCATTTGTTTCCGGATTTCTGCAGGGATGACGATACGCCCCTGAGAGTCCATGGTCCGGATGAGTGCAATATTCATAACTAAAGTCTCCTTTCTTAAAAAGAGGAGAAGCAGTAAAGTACCGCTTCTCTTCTGAAAATTTAGGCAGCGTAAGGCGGAGCCTGTGCTGTCTGTTGCATTTGACTGTTCTGCTGGTCTGCCAGCATCCGTTTTCCGTTATTGATCAGTGATGCAGCAATCACCGTTTCCCAGTTGGAAATATAGGAATCCGTCCGCTTCAGAAGCGTGAACAGATCCATGTCGGTAAGCTGGATGGCTGTCGTCTTTTCGGACTGGAAGCTGCGTGGCTGCATGTAGGAACCACCGTTCTTATTCTGTGCTTTGATGCCTTTCCCATTTACAATCTGGATTTTCCATGGGCTTTTCATAGGCTGCCCTTTGGAATCATAGGGATGTCTGGAGATATAAAACATCTGGGCTGTGGAATAACCGTTCTGATCGGGATTGCCGTAGATCTTGCTCTGGCTCCATTCAAATTCCTGAAAACCGGAAGTGATCCGGGTTAAGAGGAACTGGATCTGTTCCGGTGCCAGGTTGAAACGGGTGATGATATTCCGGTCTCCGGTACCGTTGGAATAATCCTGAATGGTGATGCAGATTAAAGAATGTACTTTATGCCCGTTTTCCTGATATTCCCCTTTGGCATGTAGCTGTGCATAGTTGCCGAGTGGTGCGTAGCGGAGCCGGTCATAAAAGGCAATGAGTGCCCGGTCATTCTGGATCTTGCAGATCTGGTCGGTAATCCGGTTTTGATAAGTTTCATTCATGAGTATTCACCTTCCTTTATTTGAGATGCTGTTTGACAAGCTGTGCCATATTCTTTGGAAGCTCTTCCAGTTTCGTGATATCCAGGAATCCGTCCTTGTAAATCCTGCGGATATTTTCCTTATCGTCACCAATGGCAGCCGCAAACAGGATGACATCCCGTTTTTCGTATTCTTTCTTGATGCCCCGCAGATCTGCCTCTGCTTCCGTTCCGCTGTAGCCGTAATCGGCTGGCTGACCGTCAGAAATCAGGATCAGCAGCTTCTGAAGCTCCGGGCGTGTGCACAAATGCTCTGCTACGAAGCGGAGAGCTGCGCCGTCCCGGTTCCCGTTGCGGTCGCACATATCCATCAGCCGGTAACAGTCCTCATTGTCCACAGAATCAAATTCTGCATAGGAGTAAAGAGCAACGCCGCCTGCATCCGTGGAATGCCCGTAAATGGTGATAGGGATACCGAGGCTTTTACAGAAATCATAAAGGACAATGGCAGTCTTTCTTGCATGTGTCATCCGGTCACCCCAACCCATCGAACCACTCTCGTCAATCAGGAGGGCAACAGCCAGACGTTTTTCCTCTCCTGGAAGTCTGGTTCTGGTAAAGATGGTTCCGTCTGTCTTATAGAGAGCATGGGAGTCCAGACGTTTTCCAAACAGGAGATTCTTCTGCTTTCCGCCTTGCTGTTCTTCTTTCAAAAGCGGCAGGATGGTGCTTTGCAGCTTTTTGGAAGCCCGCAGGAGCGGGGGAGCAACTGTCTGGTATTCATTCTTCAGGTAATCGGAAACACTGGTCAGGCGATGGATGGTAACATGGATGCCTGCATGGGCATTGCCGTAATGAATATCATTGGCTGTTTTCTGCAGTTCCTCGGTCAGTTCCGTCTGACAGTCTTCCTGCACCTTTTCTGCAGCCACATCGTTCAAGATCCGGAACAGATCCTCTGCAGCATGCTCATAGCCGCTGCCCTGATACTGACTGACATAAGTGACGCCGGGGTTGTTTTCATCCAGAATGGTATTGGTCTTTGTAAGAGCGATGCGCCCGCCTTCTTCCGAAAGCACCTGTTTGGCTTCCTCTATAGCATCCTCTTTGGTACGTGGACCGGAAGGAGCATTGCCCTCATCATTCCCGCTTCCTTTTGGGGAAGCTGGTTTGATATTCTTTGGAATGGCACCGCTTTTTCCGGTCGGAAGAGGAGCGCCGCTGCTGACTTCATCCCCTAGAAGATCTTCCAGAGCATCGGCAGCGGAATCCTCGCCATGCATTTCCAATTCCTCCCGTGTTTTTTCGATGAGCGGCTGGATATAGTTCCAGGTCAGGGCTAAGAGCGCATTGGAAACCAGCATCCGGTCAGTGCCTTTTTCCGATTCCATTGCCGTATCCAGAAGATCGGTACAATCGGAAATGGTATCCAGATAATCCCCCTGATAGCCGGTGGGATTGTTGATGTTTCCGGTCCGGCAATAGGAAAGGATCAGGTTGGCAATGATGGAAAATGGCTGGTATTCTTTGTCAATTTGTTCCTGTATGGAAGGAATCTGTTCGGACATACGCAGGTTATTGAGTTCAATCCCCTGTCGGAAGGTGCCGTGGAATTCCTCACACATACGGTCTTCAATATGGATGTCTTCCAGAATGTTTTGAAAAGTTGCGGCGCATCGTGCCAGTGTCAGGCATCCGGCTTTGTCCTTTTCTTCTAACACTTCTTTGATCTCCTCCAGTGCTGTCTGATAAGCTGGAAGGGATAGCTCCGGCTCCTTCGGATAGAAGGAACCGTTTTCCAGACTCCTCAGATGAACAGCGTGGGCTGTGAAATCAGAATAGAGTAAGTGCCCCACTTCATGCCCGGTGAGCCCTGTCAGGCTCTGGGAACGTAAGAAACGGGTGGGGAAAGACTGGGTGATCGGGTTCGCTGCGTTGAGATGTACCTTATAATTGTCGGTATATGCAACGCCTGCCTGTTCGGAAATGTCCCAGTCCAGCAGTACCTGCAGTCCATACCGGTAACGTCCGGTAACGGCTCTGGCAAGGGAGGTCTGGTACTTCTGATAGGCAGCGGAGAGGAATAACTCCTCATCCGCAATGGAATCCTCTTTTGCCCGGATTAGTTTCTTTAAATTTCTTTGGCTGTGATTCACGTGATATTCTTCCTTTCTTTTCTTAGATTTTTTGTCAGCAGTTCCTCCATCGTGCAGCCGTAATACACAGCAAGGCGAAGGACGGCATAAGCCATCGGGGAGGAGTTTGCATTTTCATAATTCATAATGGTTTTTGGGGGAAGATTTAAGATTCTGGCAACTGCCTTTTGTGATAACTTCGGTGTTTTGGCTTGCCGGAGATAAGACAGATTATCTGCCAGATGCTTTCGGATCTGGGCTTCTGTGAGTGCTGCTTTTCTCATAGGCGTGTCCTACGCAGCAAGCACAGTATCCAGACAGCTTTCTTCCACTTCCGTACGGTTCTCAGCATCGGCAGAGGCAGAGGCAAGCACCGTGTAACGGGCCGCTTCCCGGATATCCCCGCAGACCATGTAGGACTGCACCCAGGAAATCAGCTCCCTCATGCCACAGCAGCCATCTGTAATGAGATTTTCCCGGCAGTAGACAGCCATGGATTTGACAATGCGTGTCATCAGACGTACCGTTTTTGCATCCTTGCATCCGGTAACAGCCATGGCACGTTCTACCTGTGTATCCTCATCCGGTTCATCCAGATCAATCACAAGGTTCATTCGGGAAATGACAGACTGGTTCATCTGTTTACAGCCTGCATAGTCATTGTTTGTGGTGATTACGATGGTCGTATCCGGATGACGGTGGATGGTTTCTCCGTTTGGAAGATATACGCTGTTACAGCGGTCTAAAAGGGAGTTAAGTCCAACCAGTACACCGGGATTAGCAATGACCGTAGGCTCCTGTATCTCAAGAATATACCCATAGCGGATGGCTTCGACTAGAGGCGTATCCACATACTGGAAGTTCTGTCCGGAGGTGTGTTCCTTATAATAGCTGTGCATTTCATCAAAAATCGTATCGATCAGCTTCTGGTAGGTGTCCTCGGCAGAAATTTCTTCATCATAGTTTCCGGTCAGCTTCTGATAGGCACCGGAGGGATCTAACTGGATTTCCTGAAAAGACGGGTACTGCCGCTGAAGCCGGGTGCGTTTTCCGTCCACATCCGGAAGAATCTGACCTAAAAGGTCGAATACCTCTGTATTTGCGGAACAGGTAATGCAGCGGTAAGGAAGGTGAAGTGCGGAAGCAATGGCTTTGGCTCCTTCGGTCTTTCCGGTACCTGCCGGTCCCCGTAAAAGAAAATTCCGCATCGGCTGTGTGGTATCCGTTGTCAGTTTTGCGTGTTCGCAGATCCGTTTGATTTCCGGAGGGATGATGTACCACTCTGCCAATGTCGGAACAGATACCTCCTCTTCCGGAGACAGCCTTCGGGATGCGGTCAGGATAAATTTCCCAACAAAATCATCTCTGGAAATGGCTGCCTGTGCTTTCTTAAATCCACTTCCTGGACGTAACACCTGAAAGTCTCCATGGAGCACTTCGGTTGGTGCATAGACCCCCTTCTGGATATTTAACGGTTTGATCAGCGACAATACGCCGTTTGCCGGAAGGTCAATCTTAACACCACCGGTCGGGAGACCTGATGCATAGCGGGTTCTCCGGTAAATGTTGTCGCAGAGAACGGCTGCTGTTTCCGCAGCGGCGTCCAGATCGGGATAACCGTTGTCCCGGTGCGCTTTTAATTCCTGATACTTTTCATTACACTCTTCATCTGCCAGAAAAACCGGCATCAGTGCGAACAGCAGAGCCGCACCGGACTGTTTGGAGTCTTTAAATTCGTATTTTTCCGGTGTGCTTTCCACATCCGGCGGAGGAGTATAGCAGCCTCCGTAAAACTTTCCGTTTAGCTGGTTGTAGACAACCACCTGAAGATCACCGGTTTTGCTCGGATATTCCGCCACAACAAAATTGTTGGATTGGGTACCGACCGCCCCAAGCTTTTCCGGCGGGGTACTGCCAACCGGGTTTTCCAGCTCCAGATAAGCAAGGACTGCCCGCAGGGTAGCTGCATGAAGCGTGGATTTTTTCCGTGGCTGAGTACAGTATTTGGATGCAATGTCATCAAAGATTGCATGGTCCGTATAATCCTCAAATGGTTCCGGGAGTTTGCGTTTGAACCCCCAGGTTGCTACGATGTTATTTGCCATGATTCGTTCCTCCTTCTTATGAGATCCAGGACAGTTCCAGTGCCTGCTCGGTCTCTTCTGTGGTCAATTCATCTTCAGTAAAAATCTCCGTCAATTCGCCCCAGTAATCTTTGGGCGGGAAATGTTCCAGCTTTCCCCGGACTTCCGGTTCAGTGCCGTTCAGAATATAGACATCTCCCTGCTCGTTGATAAACAGCTTTTCATAGCCCCTTGCCTGTAAGTCACCGACCAATTCCATCAGTAGCGGTTTCCCAATCAGGGAATACCATGATTTGGGATTAACGGCTGGTCTGGAATCCGGATTTCCTTCTGACGGTTCCTTTTTATGTAAGGATTCAATGGTCATCATCTGAAGCGTCAGACTGCCACGGGCATCCATGAGAATTTCCGCAAAATTATAACTTCCGGTATTCCGTGTGCGAATCCGTAATGGTTCCCCATCCAGTATCTGGGAGAGCGGTGGTTCTTTCACAAAATCCCATGTGGCATCCGGGAAGGCTTCCTTGAGCTTTCCGGTAATCTGGAATTTGATCTGTCTCCAGAGAATGGTTTCCAGATCAGGTGTTCCTTCCAGATGACGAGTTCTTTCTGGGCGTTTTCGTAGCTTATGCTCCCTGTTTTTCAGGCGTTCCGTGAAAAGCGGGAGAAGATAACTGAACAGCGTGACTCCGATACCGATCAGGGCAATGCCTGCAATCAGAAGCCGGTTGGCATCCTGTGGTACGAAAAGTGCTGCAAGAAACAGTACAAGCACGACAAACTGTAAGAATTTTTTTCGATTTGATTTTTTCATGAGCTGATTCCTTTCTGATTCATGATTCTTAGACAAGCCCGGAAGCTGGATGGGAAATCGCCGCTTCCGGACATGAAAAAGAGGAACTGCATCATCACAAAGATGATAAATGCAATTCCTCAACATAGGGTTCCTTGAGAGTTAATAGGGCAACTGGGATGCCATCTGTTCCGGCACATTTTGAAAGCCGTCAGTTGGCTGACTGCCCGGCATACCTCCGTAATTTGGCATTCCGGTATAACTGCCCTGCGGCGGGTAGCTGCTCTGTGGCTGACCGGTTCCGTTTGGCGGAGCCTGATACTGTCCGCCATTTGCAGGAGGCGTGTAGGCACCGTTAGCAGGAGCCATTCCCTGCTGTGGATAGCCGCCAGGCATTGCCTGATTCTGGTAGCTGCCATTGGGATTTCCCTGCATTGGGTAGCTGCCATTGCCGGCTGCACCGGGCGTTGCCGCACCACCATTCGGCTGGCTGTTCTGGTTTGCACCCGGATGTCCGGTATTGCTGTCAGAACGGTTGGATGGTACAAAGTGCCAGTCCTTGACATTGATCCTCGGACCGGCATTTGCCTGCCCCGCATTCTTTCCTTTCTGATAAATGAACGGATGAAGCTCCAGATCACCATAGATCATCAGCCCGGTTCCTTTCTTTACGCCTGCTTTTGCTAAGCGTTCTGCAAGGAACTTGTTAAAATAGCACTGATAGTAAATGGTTTCTTCCTTTCCATCCTGGCCTCGCTGTGAAACTGCAATGTCCAGAGAAACATATTCCGTACCGGAATTTTTTCCTTGCTGCATCTCAGGATCTCTTGTGGCCCTCCCTAAAATTGTTAAAATTGCTGACATAAAAATTCTCCTTTCTGCCTCTTTGGGCGTTAAAATAGATTAAAATAAAAAAAGTGCCATTATAGCACCGTATAAAACGGCAGTATAATGACACGATTTTCCAAACTTAAACTGCATATGCTTCTGGATGAATGGTCCAGACTCCCATGACGGGACAGCACAAAAACTTAAATACAAGATTATATTAACACAAGATATAGCATATGTCAAAAGAATTAGAACTATATATAGCATATGTAGACGAGGTGGAAGGATAATATCAAAAGAATTTTGGACATAGTTATAAAAGTGCAATATAATATTGTTTAAATCGGAAAATGGAAGGATGAGAAAAATGGAGCAGAAAAACAGAATTCTGATTGTAGAAGACGATACGGATATCAATAATCTTTTATATACGGCATTACAGAAAGCAGGGTATGAGACGGTACAGGCTTTTTCCGGGACGGAAGCGAGGATGCTGTTCCAGATGGATAAGGCGGGCTTTTCTTTGATTCTATTGGATCTGATGCTTCCGGGAATTTCAGGAGAAGAGGTGCTTGCCCAGATTCGGAAACAGGGCAATACGCCGGTTATTGTCCTGACAGCCAAAGACGGATTGGATGAAAAAATCGGGCTTCTTACCAGTGGGGCAGATGATTACATTACAAAACCGTTTGAGATACAGGAGGTGCTTGCCCGGATTCAGGTTCAGCTCCGCCATATGCAGCAGGAGCCGGAACATAAAAGCGTGTCATATAAAAACCTGGAACTGGACCGTGAGCGCTTTGAAGTCCGGATTGCCGGAGTGCTGCTTCCCAAAATTACAAAGCAGGAATTTGCAATTCTGGAGCTTTTACTGGAGCATCCGAAACAGGTCTTCAGCAAAGAAGAGATTTTTGAATATGCGTGGGATGAACACTATATGGGAGAGACAAAGACACTGGATGTACATATCAGCAATATCCGGAAAAAGATAAAAGCAGTAACGCAGGAGGAATATATTGATACCGTATGGGGAATCGGCTACCGTCTGCATTCTTAATCTTTACTCTTTTTTTACTATTTATTTGCGTTTGATTAGGATTTATCCGATATGATAACAGCAGATAAGAAAAGGAGATGAAAGCATTGAGTGAATTGTTATTAAGTACAAATGGATTGACGAAGCAGTATGGTCATCATAAGGCAGTGGATAAAGTAAACCTTCACATAAAAAAGGGTGCTATCTATGGATTTATCGGACGGAACGGTGCGGGAAAGACGACTTGCCTGAAGATGATCAGTGGACTTGCAAGACCGACAGCCGGAGAGATTGAGATGTTCGGGTGTAAAGGAAAAGAACTGGAGAGGATTCGTTCTCGTGTGGGGTGTCTGATTGAAGCACCGGGGCTGTATGGCAACATGAATGCATATACAAACCTGAAAATAAAATGTGAATTGTTTGGTATTCGGAAAAAGGGATACATCGAAGATATCTTAGAGACGGTCGGACTGGAAGGTGTCGGAAAGAAAAAAACGAAACATTTTTCCCTTGGAATGAAGCAGCGTCTCGGAATCGGGCTGGCACTGGTCGGGGAGCCGGATCTCCTGGTCCTTGATGAACCGATCAATGGGCTTGATCCCCAGGGAATTGCAGAGGTGCGTGATACCATACAGAGACTGCGAGATGAACGGAATATGACGATTTTGATATCCAGTCATATTTTAGAGGAATTATCTAAGATTGCAACGGATTATGGAATTATCCATAATGGAAGTCTTCTGCAGGAGCTGACAAGCGAAGAACTGATGAAACGCTGCAGTGAACGGATTGAAATAGAGTTAATCCATCCGGAGCAGGCAGTCCCGATTCTGGACAGAATGGGATTTACCAACTATCAGGTTACAGATAAGAGCCATATCCATATATTTGAACGATTGAATGAAAGCGCCAATGTCAATATGGAACTGGCAAAAGCAGGAATTTTGGTCAATGGAATTTCCATTACCAGTGAAGAACTGGAAACCTATTTCTTGAATCTGACAGGAGGGAATCAAAATGCTTAATATGATAAAAATGGATCTGTACCGGATGGTCCGGACAAAAAGTATGTATGTGGTATGGATTGTGATAGCGGCAGCTATATTCTTCTCCACATCCATGTCGAAACTGGATATTGATACGATGAACAAGGAAGCGGAACAACAGCAGACAGAAAACATTGCAGAAACAGTGAAACCAGAAACCATCAATATGGGAATGTCCGTATTCCTGCCGACACAGCCGGGAGAAAAAGTAACGGTCTTTGATCAGGTATATGCAAACCTGCAGGCGAAGTTTGTGGCGTTGTTTCTGGTGATTTTTACAGTGCTGTTTTCCAGTGCAGATATAGGAAGCGGTTATATTAAAAATATCGGCGGGCAGGTAAGGAGCCGGAGAAACCTGATCTTTTCCAAAGCTTCCGTGTTGTTTGTGTATACGACTGTTACCATGCTGCTTTATTTCATCATTCAGATTATTGCACAGCAGATGTACTTCGGATATCTGGAGTGGGGGAATGGAAGCGAGTTGCTGAGATACTTTGGTATTCAGATTTTGCTTCATTATGCACTGGTACTAATCAGTATGGCGATTGCGGTGGTTTTGAACAGCAACGTGTTCAGCATGACGATTGTTATCTGCCTGTGCATGAATACCATGATTGTCTTATACGGAGTGATCAATCATTTGATCCAGAAGGCAGGTGTGGAGAATTTCCAGATTTTGAAATATACAGTGACAGGAAAGATTGCACTTTTATCCATGTCACCGACCAATAAGGAATGCCTGACGGCAGTTGTGATTGCGGCGGCGTTCGGAATCGTGGTTACATTACTGACAGCATGGGTATTCAGAAAGAGAGATATCTAAATGATAAAACTAGGGTTCGTGCTATTGATAGCAGTGATACTGGTACAAGGAATGTTATTTTGGAAATACCAGCGGCAGGTGAAAGACATCTGCCGCCAGTTGTCGTTTCTGATGAAGCACGACAGCAACATGCTGATTACCAGAGAAATGGATTTTGGAGGCATTGGTGAGTTGGCAGATGTTTTAAACGAATGGCTGGAACTGAAGCGAAGGGAAAAGAAGGAATACTTGAAGAAAGAGGAGATGATTTCGGATACATATACAAATCTCTCACATGATATCCGTACTCCTTTGACATCCCTTGACGGATATTTTCAGTTAATGGAAACCTGTGAAGACCAGGAAGAGCAGAGACGGTATATGAAGATCATACAGGAGAGAATCGGCAGCCTGAAAGAAATGCTGGAAGAATTATTTACTTTTACAAAACTTAAAAACAATTCTTTTCATCTGGAAATGTCATCCTGCTGTATCAACAAGATTTTGAAAGATACCATATTTTCCTACTACGATGAATGGACGGGCAGAGGAATTGAACCGGAGATACAGATTACAGATAAACTGCTGTTTATGAACGGAAATGAACAGGGAATCCAGAGAATTTTTCAGAATATCATAAAAAACGGACTGGATCACGGGGAGAAGAAAATCAGTATTTCACTGGAAGAAGTTGAAAACAACATCCGGATACAGATAAAAAATCAAGTATGTCATGTGGAAAAAATAAATGTAGATCAGGTGTTTGAACGGTTTTATAAAGCGGATGAAGCACGCAGTAAGACTTCCAGCGGTCTCGGCTTATCAATTGCGAAAGAGCTGGTACTTCGTATGGATGGGAAAATCAGCGCCCGGATAGAAGGGAATGAGTTCTGTGTGGAGATTGTGTTTCCAAAATAAAAGGAAAAATTTATATTAAAGCAAGTGAAAATGGGGAATGACTTTATATAGGTTTCATGGTAGAATTACAGTAGAAAGAGAAGAGTCACTCAGTCATTTGTTGTATGAAAGGATGAGTATAATGTATAAAGTAGAACTTAAATTTGATACAAGCAAGCTCGCTCCGGAAACGGTAAATCAGATGTGTGAACAGGCAGATCAGATTTTTGAGCAGGAGGATTTAAGCTGTGCAGTCAAAGCCCTTGGAAGCAGGATTTATCTTGACCGGGGACGCAAGCAGGACTATGGAAGATTCTGGGCAGCAATCTTTCAGTTGAAAAACTCCGTAGGAATTGCAGAGAATTTGTTAGAGTGTTTCTGGTATAACGGAACAGAAAAGGAGAACCTGATTACAGACTTTATAAGGAACTAACAGATGGACAGCTTACAGAGGAAAGGCATCAATTTTGACCTGAATACACAAGCACTAAAGGAATATTATCCGAAAGGTGACTGGCATAATGCATATGCGGATGTAAGGGACTTTTTTGAAGCAAACGGATTTGAGCATATTCAGGGATCGGGATATCATTCGGTGGAAGCAATGTCAGAAGCAAAAGCCATGGCAGTTATTTATCAGATGACAAAAGAATTTCCATGGCTCAATTATTGTGTGAATGTGTGTACCATATCAGATGTACCGGAACTGTTTGATATCTCGCATGTATTTGCCAGAGAAGCGGAACGGTTGGAAAAGAAAAATGCATGATTTGACAAATTATTTCCAATATGTTATATTCATCTCAAGCAAAAAAGGGAGTAGCTGAACGCCTTGAAAGAGGTGGTTTTGTAACCGACAACCGGTATCGAGAGATACCCGTAGCAAATGAGATAGCAAGACTTTTATTGTGGCAGAGGTCATGATAGGAGTCTTTTTTTATTATGAAATATAGAAAATCTGCCGCAATAGTCTGCTAAAAAGAAAGAGAGGATAAACGATGAGTAACGAAATGATGAAACGGGAAATGCAGGAAGCAGTACAGGCAGGGGAGCGGGCGCTTCAGAGCCTTTACGCAGCAAGGGATAAGTTGGGAAGTGCGAGAAACTGGGGCATTTTTGATATGCTTGGAGGAGGCTTTATCAGTGACTTTGTGAAGCATTCTAAAATGAATGACGCAGCTGCGTTGATGGAACAGGCGAAAAGCGATATTCAGCGTTTTCAGAGAGAATTAAGAGATGTGCAGGTTTCCTTGGATCTGCGCATGGAAATCGGCAGCTTCCTTTCCTTTGCGGATTTCTTTCTGGACGGGCTGGTGGCAGATTATATGGTGCAGAGCAAGATTGCAGATGCAAGAGAACAGGTGGATGATGCCATCAACCGGATAGAAAAGATACTTGCTGATGTGAAAAATCGGATGAATGGGGAGGTGTAGCATATGGGATGCCTGGGAAATGTGTTGTGGTTTGTGTTTGGCGGCGCAGTCAGTGGGCTGAGCTGGTGTCTGGCAGGTTGTCTCTGGTGTATTACCGTTGTGGGGATTCCGGTGGGGATGCAGTGTTTTAAATTTGCGGCGCTTAGTTTTTTCCCCTTTGGAAAAGAGGTGCAGTATGGTGGCGGAGCTGGTTCGTTCCTTTTGAATATCATCTGGCTGATTGTATCCGGTCTGCCTCTTGCACTGGAGCATCTGGCGTTGGGTACAGCTTTATGTGTGACGATTATCGGAATCCCGTTTGGTTTACAGCAGTTTAAACTGGCGAAACTGGCATTGATGCCGTTTGGTGCGGAGGTGTATTAAGATGCGATTATTTGATAAAAGGACACCGCTTCAGAAGGAGTGGGAAAAGCTGGAAGTACAGGAGCAGAGATTCCTTCAGAAGCGTTCAGAGAAAAGGGAGAGCATTCTGAATCAGAAACTGGAGGAAAAGATACCGCCGAAACTTCAGAAAACATTGGATACCGCTTTTGCGAAGGCATTTGCTCTGATTTTCGAGAAAGGAACCGGGGTTATTGAAAAGACGTATCAGCGGACAAAACTGGAGCAGGATTATCAGGTGCGGCAGTATATGGCGGATGTAAAGCAGAATTCCAAATCCCTCCGCTCTTTTTCTAAAAAGGCAAGAGATACGGGAACAAAGAATTTACTGCTATCCGGTGTGTCTGGAATCGGGATGGGCGTATTGGGAATCGGTCTGCCGGATATTCCGGTATTTACAGGGATGATTTTAAAGAATATTTATGAGACTGCTCTGCAGTATGGATACAGCTATGAAAGCAGGGAAGAAAAATATTTTATCTTATTATTGATCCGGGGAGCAGTATCCTATGGGGATACACTTTGTGAGATTGACGGGAAAGTAAATGAATTTATCAGAAACGGAATACTGCCGGAAGAGTATCAGGATAAGGAGCAGATCGAACAAACGGCGGGAGCTTTGTCAAAAGAGCTTCTGTATATGAAGTTCTTACAGGGAATTCCGGTGGTTGGTGCTGTAGGCGGAGCTTATGATGCAGTCTACATGAAACGGATCACAGAGTATGCAGAGCTGAAATACCGGCACAGGTATCTGGCGGGGCGGAAAAAGGCAGAGAATGGACAATTATGTAAAAGGTGTAAAAGTTATAGAGATATATGATGCCGCAAATAAGGAATTGCTGGTAAAGTATGATGATAAGCATAATATAGACAAGGTTATTTCTGCTTTAAATATAAAATCATGGAAAGAGACAGAAAAAAGCATAGGTATGAACCCTAAATATACCATAAAATTTTATTGCGATACTACGAACCAAGATGAAGAAAAAGATATAAAAGAAATTACCCTTTATGAAAATGGGGAATATGCTACGATTTTTATTACTTCTCCTGGCGGAGTAAAACAAAACTATAAAACGAGCATTGATATTTCTGAATTGGTTATCTAATAATATTTGTGTAATGAGAATGAAAATCTAATTCTTTCAAGTTTAACTAAGACATTCCCGGAGCAAATGCTCATGGCATTGAAGCGGATACAAACACTATTGTTTGATAGAAATAAGAGAGGTTATTTATAATAAAATGAGCCGCCAGAACTGTAGGGGTGATGCAGTACGGGCGGCTCATTTTCTATCTAAACGGATGTATCCGGAAGTTCCGGCAGTTGATCGGTGAGTTCTTCATATCCGAGAATATCTCCGGCACATGGCATCGATTGCCCTGTTCCCTGCTGTGGTTTCCGGAAGTACAGCCGATACCGATGTCCCTCTAGGAGTTTGATATTCTTTTCCAGTGAGAAGGCGTATTCCTTTCCGTTATCACTGGCAAACCAATATTGCTGGTTTTTCCCGAAGAGTGTCTGTTCCCGTTTCGTGCAGCTTACGTCCAGTGACAGATAAGCATGTGTATGGATCAGGTGGTAGAAACTGAGTGCACGCAAGATGCTGCAGATTCCGATGAGGAGGCTCATGAGGATAAAGAGCCGGTCATGGGTGGCGATCCCGAAGATGCACCCAAAAAGTACACAGAAAAAGCCGATTGCACTGATGGCAACCAGCTTTGTGAAAAATGGTTTTGGCATAAGGTTCCTTCCTTTAACATGTATGAAATGTGATTTGTTTATTCAGGTACAAATTAGCAATAGCCTGCAGCACTGGATACTGGGTATGGTGAATCTGGACATCATCCACAAGTGTTTGGTAAGTTGTCTCCGGTTCTGTGTATAACTCATCCATAATATCCGATTCGTTGTGGATTACTTTTTCCTGCTCCATACTTGTGACAAGCTCAGCGGTCGTGAGGGATACCTTATCAGCCAGCTTCAGAATGGTATCTTCCATCGGTGAAGAGGGTTTCTTCTTTAAATATCTGCCAAACTCTTTTGCACCAATAGTTCCTTCCAGATAAAGCTGAACGCAGCCAAAGAGCCGGATGGGAAAGGTATCCTTCAAGGGAATAATGGTCAGACTGCCGAGAAGGCGATATAAGGCATCCACCCCTGTCAGTCCAATTCCGCTTACAACCAGACCGCGTAAGGAAAGTCGGTTCAGATAGTGTTGGAAGGATAAGCCTTTCGGACCTTCTTTCTGTATCTGGCGCAGGGTATAGGCATCCTGGAGTTCATGGAGCGTCAGAATCTGGAAGGCAAGACAGCTCCAGAGCAGCAGCTCGTCATCCGATAGTCCATATTCTTGTCCATCGTTGATTACAAGAGGAATGGATTTTCCGCCTGTCGTTTTTTGAAATTTTAAGGTTCCGACAGCAGTATAAAGTGTCAGCATAAAAGTTCCCTCCTTCAAGGTTAAGTCAGAAGTGCATAGAGTGCATCATCCTGCTGTAATAGTTTCCGTGCTTTGCTCTGCCATGCCCGTACACGATTGGCTGGTACTTGGTAGTGTTTTGCCAAGTCAAAGCTGGTATATCCCTGCTGTTGCAGATAGAGGGCTACAATTCCCTTCTGAATAGTTGAGGACTGTCCGGTGCCAAGCTGGGTTAAATGCTCAAGAAGCAAGGTCTGGTTTGTGTCCTTTTCCGGGTGAGTTGTTTGTGTATCCTCGTAGGAAAACAAATCACGATAATGGAGATGTTCATCTTCAGATGATGCTTCGTCCAGAGAACAGAGCATGGAGCGGTCACGGGCAATTTTCCGCCAGTAGTCAAAGATGGCATGACGGATGATAGTTTTGGCATAAGGCTGGAATGATCTTCCTTCCTCAAATCCGACAGCCGACCGGCACAAAGCCAGATATCCAATCTGACATAATTCCTGTTGTTCTTCCTCAGTTACATAGGCAGCGGTGCGGGTCATGGAACGAATCATGATCGGAACCAGATCCATGGATTTTTCCACCAGTTGTTTTTGCTTTTTATTTAGTGGTAAGGTCATCATCAATCACCGCCTTTCAGCTGGCTGCCCGGAGGCGGAAGGGAATATGGTTGTTCTTTAAAACATCTGCGGATTCCCGAATGAGCTGGTCGCACATATAGTTGCTGAACTGTCCGATGTGAGCCTGCTTATCTGTCAGACAGAACTTATCTGCCACCCAGCGATATGCTTCCGGTTTGGAAAGGATGCCCTGTTGCCAGATCTGATCGAAAATTCGATGTGCCTGAATCCGCTTTTGACGAAGCTCCCGGTTGGCGAGCGTTCCTTTTGGTATCTTGGTTCCCGGATGTACCCCGACATAGGAATTGCAGGATGGATAGTGGGAGCAGACATAAACCTGTCCGCCATGAGAATGCGTTCCATATACAAAGGATGCATCTCTTAATATTGCTGTTCCGCCGCAGTAAGGGCAGCGGATGATTTTTGGTTTCTTCATCTGTTTTCACCTCGCTTGTACATACACGATACGTAACGTGTACGTGAATAACCAGTACGTACTGTATACTTATATTGTAAGTAAGCAGGTGATGAATTCCCATAGGACGCAAGCGGATACTGATCCCAGATTCGGACTAAATGGCACGAATCCCCATTTTTCAGATACCGGGATAGAAAATTGCTCGGATGAGCGGGAATAAGCCGCTGTCTGTGAAACGTGGATAATTAACCGGTGTAAAGATGAACTTCTCACAGAAAATCCGTAGCAGGAATAAGCTGATCAGTACCAGACAGAGCAGGTAAGTGTTCCTGCGCCTTCTGGTCCATGGCTTTTTCGGACGGAATTTCACATACAGGACAAAAATCATGGGAATAAATATCAGGTTCGTAAAGACCTGATCGATACATTGGATGATTGAAATTACGTTTAACATAGGCAGTGCCTCCTTTCTTTACATATCCTGTACGTATAAGAGCCTGAAAGTGCAACTTTTTGTTACCAGTCATATTGCTGGTTCTCCTGAAGCCGGAGCAGTGCCGGAATGGGACATGGCTTTAAAGGCAGCTTCTGAGCGGCCAGATAGGGCAGATAAAGCTCTGTAAAAGCAGCAATGCTCATGCTTCCGGTACATTCGGTTGGCTCCGGTATCCGGGGAAACAAAAGCGCTGCATCTGAAAGAGGGAGGATGCAGGGGCTTCCCGTTTCATCCGGATGGAATAAAAAGCCAGAGTTCTCACAGCTTTCCTGTGCGTTACAAGTGCGGCACCAGACGTAGATACAGGAGTGCCAGTTCCCTTCACAGAGGTTCAGAAAATGACGGATGTGCTTGGCATCTGTCTTGCAGTGGGGGTGTTTCATATTCATCACCTACTAAAGAAGCAGGCAGTTCCATGTGGGAGCTGCCTGCAGGAGTCTTCGTTATGAGTTACTGATGTTTCTTTTTGCGTTTGAAGTAAACGATGCCCAGGACACTTGCACCTGCAAGTGCAGCTATGGCGATTCCGGCATACAGGAGAAGCGGCGTCTCATCGCCGGTCTTTACAGGCGGAGCTACCGGAGGCGTCTCCGGTTCTTTCGAAAGCTCCGTCATGTGTACGGTCTGACCTTCATCCTTCAGATCCTCATGGGAAGCAATCTCATGCTCGGTTTTTCCGTCTGTATAGTAGAGCTTTTCAAAGACAACCACATCCTGTCCGGCAAGAGCAGAAGCGTCGAAGGTAAAGGTAACTTCCACAGAGCCGCCAGCTTTTTCTGCTTTAAATTCTGCCTGAGCGGTAACTGGTTTTCCGTCTTTTAACAAAGCCTCTCCGGTTTCCTTATTCATCAGGGTTCCGATGACTTTGTACTCAGATCCAGGCATCAGACCATGATAAGTGACCGTATCTACGATAGTCGCTTCCTTGGAAGCAGAGACATCCTGATCCCCGTCACTGCCGTCTTTGGCTGTGGTTTTGATTTCCGGGAAGTAGATGGTCTGGTTGGCATCTTTGATGTCCGCATGTACCGCTACTTCGTGATCTTCAAAAGTCATTGTTTCAAATGCCACGAGCGTTTTTCCGGAAAGTGCAGAGGCATCAAAGGTAAAGGAAAGCTCTACGCTGCCGTTAGCTTCTTCCGGAGTGAAACTTGTTTCTGCAGTCACAGCTTTGCCATCCACATCGAAAGGTTTTTCGGTTTCCGCATCCATGAGTGTTCCTGTCAGCTTGTACTCTTTGCCTGGGATCAGGTTTTTGTATTCCACAAGGTCTGTAAGCGTCAGTTCTTTTTCCGGTTTTGCATAGTGTGTGCCGGAAGCAGCATCTGTTGCAGTGGTTTTGATTTCCGGGAAGTAAATAGTCTGTCCTTCATCCGCAATGTCTGTGTGTACGGCAACTTCCTTGTCTTTGTAAGCCAGGGATTCAAAGACAACTACTGTTTTCCCTTTTAAGGAGCTGGCATCAAAGGTAAAGGTAACATCTACCGTACCAGCGGATTCTTTTGGCTTGAAGGATGCTTTTGCTGTCACCGGTTTTCCGTCTGCTTCGACTGGTTTCTTTGTTTCTTTATCTATCAGAGTTCCAGTCACTTCATATTTCTGGTTAGGAACCAGCCCCTTAAAGGAAACCGTATCCACCAGCGTGATTTCTTCCTTTGCACAGGAAATATTGGAGTTCGTGTCCGCATCTTTCGCAGTAGTCTTGATTTCCGGGAAATAGATGGTCTGGTCTTCATCGTTGATGTCGGTATGGACTGCAAGCTGCATCTCATCCTGATATAATTCCTCGAAGACAACGGTTGTTTTTCCCTTTAAGGAAGTTGCATCAAAGGTAAAGGTTACTTTGACGGAGCCGGAGGATTTCTTTGCAGTAAATTCAGTTTCAGAAATCACCGGTTTTTCATCCACAAGGATTGGTTCCCCGGTTTTTTTATCCATTAAGGTTCCAGTCAGTTTGTATTTCTGGCCCTTTTTCAGTCCTTCGTATTCCACAACGTCTTCAATGGTCACTTCTTTTGCCGGCTGGCTCATGTGTGTACCGGTCTCGGCATCCAGAGCAGTCGTGCCGATCTCAATGGCATCATCGGTCAGAGTTCCAACCTGTATCAGAACAGAATCCTTATAAACCTTGACTTCAAAGGTTAAAAGATCCATGCCTTTGTTGGAATCACAACGCTGTTCCGCCAGAGTGTAAGTATCGTAAATGAGAGCGCCTTTGGAATCATCCGGTTTGGAGGTGCCGAACCAGATGCCGTCTTCCGAAGACTCACCCCGGTTGGTATTTGCGGTATGTTTGTTCCATTTGGAGGAAGTGCTGGCATAACCGTTGGCATCTGTCACAATCACATGGCTTTCGCCTGTTGTTTTGGAAGTGATCTTAAATGGCACATTTGCCAGACGGTTCTGGCTGCCGTCAGCAATCTTGACAAATTCCAGATCCCCGCGGATGACCTGATTGGAGATGGAATTGTCTTTTGCAGTCAGTTCCACGATTTTTCCCTGTTCTGTGATGTCAAATTCTACAGAGATCTTTCCGCTGTTCAGATAACCGGAAGGTGCAGTTGTTTCATCCACACGGTAATGTCCGAATGGGAGAGCATCTTTTGCAGTTGCAGCAGAACCGGATTTATCGGCAGTAAGTGTAAGGACAACCTGATCTTTCGTGTAGGATGTTCCGTCTACTAATACCGGATTTTCATTTAACGTAGTGATCGCAAAGACAGTACCTTCCAAAGTGGCAGAACCCTGCGGTTTTGCTTCTCCGGTCTCGCTGTCACGTTTCTGGATCTTCACTCCGCCACGGATGACAGATTCTTCTATGGTAGAAGACTGGTATACCGAAACCATTTCCTGCTTACCGTCACCTGTAATTTTCTGTACGAAGACAGTTGGATTGAGCTGGTATCCGGCAGGGGCTTTGCTTTCCTGTACCGTTATGGTACCGAGCGGAAGACAGACGGTCTTGCCATCACTGGTATAGTAAAAGGCATCGCCGCTTACAAAGGAATCTTTGGTAAAATGCATCTTTCCGGAAACATCTGTTTTTAATACCCAGGTACGTGCCGGTTTCTTTCCAGCTTCCGCAGGATCACTGTCAGACTGCTCGGTATAGAACTTGACTGTAAATTCTGCGTTTGCAAGGGAAGCTGCTCCCTGTGGGGAGGCTTTCTTTGTTTCGGCATCCAGCTTTTCAAGCACCAGATTCATGGGATTATTCTGCGGAATATCTGTTACGTTTGCAGCAGAAGTCTGTTCTGCTTTTACGGTGACTTTGTGAGCTTTGGTGTCTACAATGTAGCCTTTGGAAGCAGAGAGCTCTTTTATGGTATAATCGCCTTCCTCCAGTTCGCCGGATCTGGCATACCCGTTTTCATCAGTGGTCAGTTTCTGGATGAGCTTCTCACCCTGATAGATCCCATACACAGCACCCTTTAAGCTGTAATTCGGATTCCCGTCCGATACGCTTCCGTTGGCAGAAGATTTTTTCAGTTCGATCCAGCCGTTTGGAACCTGATACCAGCTTCCGGCAATGGTCTGGCTGCCCTGTCCCGGAACGATGAATGCCCGGAAGCCTTCCGGCGGGTTCGGAAGTCCCTGAATGGCACTGGCTACTTCCAGTGCTTTATCAATATAGGACTGCGGGGCGCCATGGAAAGCTCCGGTGTCAGCGGAATTACCGGCATAGATGTAAGCGACAACCAGATGTCCGATGACATAGCTGTTATCATCACTCCAGCCACTGAAATATTTATCCTTGACGACTTTATCGTAGCCGTAACCGCCGTTTAAGTAGTAGAGCGCTTTTCTGAGCGGGGAGTTCTGGCTTAAAAGGTCATAGGAATAGGAACCAGAGGAAGGTGTTTTCTTCAGTGGTTCCACGCAGTAGGCAGTATTGCTCCCGTCAAAGCTCATGCGGGAGGTAAAATAGCTGCCGTAAGGGATATTGGCACCTGCCTTATAGCTGATGGTGCCGTCGGCTGCATGAACCGGAAAACTGCCGGAAAACAATGCGCCGACTGCGACAAGGACTGCCAGCAGCATAGCCAGCGTCCGTCTGGTATAGGATTTGTATGTCTGTAACATAAGTCTCCTCCTTCTTGAAGTTCAAATGAAAAGGGCAGCGTCAGTGCTGCCAAAAGTTACACAGCCTGTTTCTTCTGTTTCGCAAGGATTTCCAGAAGCTCCTGCCGATCTGTGGTAATCAGCTCCTTTTCCAGATTGGAAGCCTTAAATTCCACAGTGATGTTATTGTTGTTGGTTGAGATCAGACCGTTGCCCCGCTGGAAATGGGTGATGTTCATTACTTCTGTTTCCGATAGATGCAGGATAGTCTTCACCCGCTGTGCCTCTTCATCCTCCATGTTCAGGATAATCTTGGTCTTGCAGTTATTGATGATACCCTTGCCGTACTTCCCGTCATCCAGAGCAAAGAAGTCGTTTAAATCCTGTGTGGCAAAGATGCCGGCTCCGGAGTAAGCACGGATGATCTTGGCAATCTCCAGTACGAATTCCGCTGCAAGCCGGTTGCTGGATGCACCGATGAGCTGCCAGACCTCATCGACAAAGATGGCTTTCTCTTCGGTACGGTTTTCCTTCGCTTTATCCCAGACATAATCCAGGGCAACGAACATGCCGACCGTTAAAAGATCGCTGGAACCGGTCAGTTCGGAGATATCCAGTACCGTATATTTATTGGTCAGGTCCACATTGGTCTGCTGGTTAAAGGAAGAAGCAGAACCGTGAACCAGGCGGTTCAGGATATGAGCCAGACGTTTGGTATCCTCGCTTTCCAGCAGGACATTGTAGACATCCTCCAGAATGGGCATCTTTTTGTACTGCTCCGGATGCTGCGGATCTGTCAGGGATTCATTTTTATGTGTAATCCCTTTTCTGGCATAGGTTTTGATTAGGGCTTCATCCAGAAGCTGCTTCTCCTCATGGGACATATCCGGGATCAGCAGACTGAAGAAGATGTGAAGCCTTTGGATCTTGCCTGCCAGTGCGGAGGCATCCAGTGTCGGTCCGTCCAGCAGTTCATTTACAGAATTGTCTACCTTCCGGATTTCCATGATGTTGATACAGTTCTTACTGGCAGGAGAGATCTGGATAAATTCTCCGCCGACATTCCTTGCAGCCCGGTAAAATTCGTGTCCCTTTAGCGGAGCGATGATGAACACCTGGATGCCTTTTCTTCGCATCCTTAGTGCCATGGTCTGCATGGTGAAGGTCTTTCCTGCTCCCGAACAGCCTAAGATACAGATGTTGCTGTTCTTGTACTGCCTGGAATCAAAGATATCCGCAATGACCAGGGAATTGTTATGCTTGTTTACCCCAAAGAGGATTCCGTTATCATCGCAGATACTGTAGCTGACGAAGGGATAGCAGCTTGCCGCCCCGGAAGTCAGTACGTTCCGCTTGGACAGCTTAAAAAGCTTCTTGTCCAGATTTGCCAGCGGCAGAGAGGATAAAAATCCCTGCTCCTGTAAAAAGTAGCAGGAGTGTAAGTTCATATCCTGCGAGATCAGGAGCTTTTTCATTTCCTGAATCCGCCACTGCAGTTCTTCCAACGTGGAAGCAGTAATGGTGATGAGAAGATTCATGTAATAGAAATCTTCGTTGTTGGCAAGTCCCTGCTTCAGAAAATATCCGGAGCGGATGGCAGAATCCAGATCGTCATAATCAGTGTTGGTATCGGACGCATCCTTTAATTTGGAACGGTTGATACGGATCTGCTGACCGAGACGCTGCTGAATCTTGTCCTTTGGCTGTTTCTGGAGAAAGAAATCAATATCAATCCCTTCCCCGGCATTGACAAGGAGTGACAGCCATCCGGGAGTTACCCGGTTTTTGTAGCCGTCAGACGGCACAAGCAGGTAGGAATGGTAAAGCCCATTGATCTGCACATAATGGGAGTGCTTGAAATCCACACTTTCCGGTGCGAGAAACTCGTTGATCCGGATGTGATCCAGTTCCTCCATGCGATTTTCCTTTGTATAGGCGGACAGTACAGTGCTGATCCGGTTCGAAAGCGGAACCTCCGTACAAAGGGTACGGTTTAAAAGGGTGTAGAGAACATCCGTAGTAAATTCATCCTCATTGTCATGGGAGACCACTTCATTCCCGCACTGGTATAGAAAGGTTTTGGCGGTCTGGGAGGCTGTCTCAAGAGCAGCAAGGATTTCCCGTTCCTCTTCCTTTCGGTTTGCGTTGAATGGTTCATATTCAAAGATCAGAAAGAACCGTCTGGATACTGCTTCTCTGGAACTTAAGTTCTGGACAAACTGGATGTAGTCACGCTGCAGTTCCTGACAGTGGGGATCGGTTTCCCGCTCCAGCTCCAGCTGGGACTGCTCCAGATGCTTATTGATGTCTGCTTTTTTGGAGATCATCTTGATCTGGAGTTTGACAGGGCTGATCTTTAAGTAACTGATAAAGCTGTAGATAATGCCCTGCTGTTCCCTGGCACTTCGAAGCAGAAAGTTGATTGGTTCAATCTCCAGGATCTTCACGTACCGTCCGTCTGTGGTATAGACGATTCCGTTTGCGATTTTTTCCACCGGAAGATAATCCTCCAAGGTCTGGTCTTTCTTTCGCTTTTTCCGGGAAACGGGTTTTGACGTGGCAGATGAGGTGTCCTCCTTGGAAACCACCTTTTTTTTCTGCTCTTTTTTTGCAGCCCGCTTTTCGGAAACTGCCCGTTTTTCTTCCTCCTTTCGTCTCCGGGCTTCCGTTTTTTTCTGTATTTTTATCTGTTTCGCCGCCTCTTTTTTCTGTCGGCTGGCTTCTTTCTGCTCCCACTTCAGATAACGGATATCTTCCTTTGCCTGTTTTTTGATGCCCCGCTTGGTGGAGGTATCAAACTGCCGGTGTTCTTTTTTTTTACTTTTTGGCGGAGCTGGTGCGTCCGGTTCAGACTGTGGGGGAGCCGATGCCATTACTTTGGAAGGCTCTGCCATTTTTTCTGCTTTCCGGTGTTTCTTTGTCTTTGGCTCTTTGAAACGTGGTTTCCTGCGTGGCTTTCCTTCCGGAAGACTGTCGGACCTCCAGATTACCCTGCGGTTCACTACAAAACGCAGGGCATTCATCAAAAAGGCAGTGATGCTCTCCCCGCCGATTCCAATCAGGGCTACCATTGCCGCTGGAAGTGCGGTCATGCAGAGAATGATGATGCGGGCAGTCAGGGACAGCGGCAGGTGGAAAACAGGGATACCGATTGCCAGGGAAAGAACAATGCTTTCTATGGCATTGCGGATGTCAAAAGTTCCGTTTAGGATCTTGCCTTTCTCAATGAAGTTGGAAGGGATAAAGGAAACCGGTGTTTCTTCTGGCTGTGTCATGGCTGCACCTCCTTTTTCGTATCTTTCGCATCTTCGGAAGGCACAGAGGCACTGCCGGATTCTGTGTCCGGAGCTTCCGGGCTGTCAGAAGTATCCGGATACCCGCCTTCCTGCAGGTGTTCAATGTCCTGCGAAGTCAGGGACGGCAGGGAATCATCGGTTTGCTTTTCGTAAACAGTCGTATCTGCAGAGACCTGTACCCCGTCTTCTCCAAATAAAAACACACCCGTCGGGGTGTGATAGGTAACCGGAAGCGTATCCTGATCGGAAAGTGAAAACATCAGGCAGACGGTTGTTTCGGTAGGGTAGCTGGTTTTTTCCGGCAGGAAGGTGATGCTTGTCTGTTCTTTTTTGACATACTCTTTTAGGTAGACAGGAAACTGCCCTTTGAGAGAAGCAATCTGGCTGTCGGAGAAAAATGCTTTTAAAGCATCAAAATCCAGATATTCCGGCATGGGGGTATCAGAATTTGTTTCTGTTGTTTCCTTTGCCGGTTCCCTGCCTTTGTTTCCGGAAGCTTCTTTTTTCTGGCTTTTCCAGAAACTGGGGAGAACCAGTCCGGCAAGCAGCAGAAACAGCATCAGAAAAATGGAAAGAATCACTTTTGTTCTGTTCATAATGGCTCCTTTATTTTTTGTCGAAGATCCAGTAGGCATTTGCCGTAGCATGGATTTCCGACATCATATCAAATTCACGGTTAATATAGTTCTTTGCGTCACTGTCATTGGGATCATTGACCAGTACCTTGCCGTTTGCCGTAACACCTCGGAGTACGATGAAGTGTCCGCCGCTGGTGAAAAGTCCTGCCCGCTGAGAGGAGATGACCGGACAGCCTTCGGAGAGTGCCTGAAGTACCGTATTGGCATTGCTGGTCTGTGTGACGCTGCCACAGCCGAAATGACTGGCTGCAGCCTGAAAGTAGCTCCAGTAGGTTCCAACTCCCGGCTTGTAATAGGAATTCCCGCACCATGCCACCGCATCCGGAGGGGTAATGGTATTCCCGGTCAGGTAGCTGGCGATCATGGCAAAGCTGGTAGGCCCGCAGCCGGAAGATGCGATGGAGCCGCCGCCATAAGGAATGTTCCCGTAATCGGTCTGGAGATAGTGCGGAATCTGCATTCCGTTTGCCGGATAGCTTCCGCCGGTATTGGTAATCTGATAATACCGGAGAACATGCTCCACATATTCCTTGTCCCCATACCGGTCATAATGCCAGTTCGGACGGGCACACATCATATCCGAATAAGCAATGGCGTTTTCTTTGGTATAACCGCCGTCACGTTCCATTGCCCAGTCGATATAGCCGGAGCCGTAATTGTAACCCTGAAGCGCCAGCTTGATGCGGTCCAGGTCGGTAGGTCCGGTACATCCTGCTTTATCCAGTGCATACTTTAATTCCTGAATCCCACATTCGATGGAATAAGCAGGATCGGTGATGCCGTTGGGGACATGGGGGTATTTCTTATTAAAGCCGCCTTCTGCCGCCTGCATGGGATCGCTTCCACGCCCGCCGCTTTCCTGCATCATGACTGCCATGAGGAGTTCCACATAAGCTTCCATGCCGTATTTCTGTGCGACCTGCTGGATGGTAGCCCGGTAAGCCAGCACCTCATCGCTGACACCTACCGCCATGGCAAGACCGGAAGCGGAGCCGCCAAAGAACATGGTCAGGTTTTCCACATAACTGTCTGCCGTTTTTTTCTGCTTATCGGTCAGATGAAAGACGTGATCTGCAAAGTAGGCATCTCCGGCATAGCTGACCGTGTAGGTATGGCGGGTAAAAGTAACCTTTCTGGGTGGTGCATTTTCCTCTTCCGCCGGAACTTCCACCGTGGCCGTTTCTGAAGTAACGTCATAAGAAAAAAGCCCGTCCTCGTTTTCCCGGATCAGGCTTTTGAGTTTGCTGATATTTATATTTTTATAGTCATCCTGGCTGGCACAAAACTGTGCGATGAGCTGGTTCGCATTTACGATGATACTGGAAGCGTAAGGATCGCTGATAGAGGCAGTATCTCCTTCCGGGAGTCTGGCAATTTCCGCATTGATCTTAGCAAGCAGTGCATCATGGCTTTCCTGAAGCACCTCCACGATTGCCTGATTGGAAGCCCGGATATTTTCACTGATTACCGTGTTGCTGGTCAGTGCTCCGGTATTTTCAGAGAGGTCTCCGAAGACGAGTCCCGGAAGCATGACAAGGAACAGAATGGGAAGCATCAGTACACCGCCGACGGCTGCTCCAGTTTTCGCAAGGGTGCGCCTGTGCCGGAATACTGTACCGATGACAGCAAGAGGACTGCCCATCAAGGCTGTTTTTGGCATGTTACATACGCTCCTTTCGCTGTGGGGCTGGCGGCAGTTTCTGGACAATGGATTCATTGTAGGCTACTTTGCCGCTGCCGGAAGTATATGGTGTTTTTTCGACCGTATCCTGTGCATACTGCTTGTACCAGGTGGAACCATCCACGGACTGTACCGTAGAGTAGGAGCCCTGAGTAGGAGCTGCATACTGGTCGGCATGGTACAGGGCAAAATCCCGGTTTCCGGAGCTTCCGGTTTCGGTACCGGTGATCCTTCCGCCACCGATTTCTACATTATCATAGGAAGAACCGCCGCCCGGATTGATGCCCATATAGGAAGTAAAGGCTTTCTGTGCGTCTGCTCCCTTGATGGAACCTACCTGACCGTAATTTCCCTGTGCAATGTTGCTGATGACCTGATTGGCAAAGTCTCCGCCTTTGTTCAGGGATGACTGGTAGAGCATGTTTCCGATACTGCTGTGTTCGGTATAACCGGTTGCGGAATTGACCGCTTCTCTTTGTACCTGTCTTCCCACTGCCCCGGCAAGCCCGCCGGATAGGAAGCTTCCTGCGACAGCCGCACTTCCGGGAGAAGAGGCTTTGTGGTAGCCGCCACCACCATGGGAACGCATGGAACCGGTCAGGCTCCGTCCTGCAATCAGAAGTTCAGCCATCATGTTTCCTCCGGTATTGCCGACATTGATGCCAAGCGATGCCAGAAAAGAATCAATTTTCTGGGATACCTTTAAAAAGGCAATGGCACACAGGAACCAGACGAAGACATTTCCGGTTACCGCTTCCTTTCCCTGACTGGCAACTGCCGCTTCCACGTCTGCTTCCGTAAGCTCCGCTGCAAAGACCGGCATGGAGCAAAACAGTACCAGACAGGCAGTTAGTACCAGGAATGGTATGAGTTTCTTTCTAAGTTTCATTTTGGTCCTCCTTTCTTATAGGGATAACGGATTGGCAAGGAAGGTGCCGACCATAGAAGTAAACAGCCGCAGGCACCACGCATTCATCAGAAGCAAAAAGAACTGGCCGCCAAGCATCCGGCACCAGCTTTTGAAGATATTTCCGGTTGACTGGCTGGCACCCATGGAAAAAGCTGCCGGGGCTGTGTAGACCAGTACCCCCAGAAGAATATAGCGTTCTGCCGCTTCAAAGAGCAGTTTGATGTAGTTCCACGCCAGAATCAGTACCAGAATCAGTGCAATGATGGCTACCGCCCCATTTGCACAGACTCCCAGGATGACTGTGACTACGGAGTTAAAATCCGCAAATTTTAAAGGCGGCAGGTCTTCCGTCAGAATCCAGTTGTACGGTGTTCCTGAAATCTTCAGGAGCAGATCCACAATATCTTTCGCATAGAAGGTGAGAAAGATAAAGAGGAAGGAACGGATGGACAGCTTAATGGGATCTTCCGCTTCGATACCGGCTCCCATAAAGTAATTTTTAAAGAGCTGCCATACCCAGTTTAAGAGGATCAGCCCGATGCCCAGTGCCAGAAAGACCTGATACATGGTCTCGGCAGCAGGAAAGTAGCGAAGAAACGTATCCATGGAACAGCCCAGAGCACCGAGGACTGAAGTGGTGATCAGATCCAGAATGTTCATGACCTGTTCGGCAATCCATTCCACGATTCCGTCAAGTATTCCCATAGTGGCATCTCCTTTCGTCTATCCGTTCCATTTTCCGCCTGCAAAGAACGGGGTGATGTAAGCCATGATAAAGCCAAGCCCGTTTAAGATCGCCCAGGTAATGACGATACGCTTGAGCCATGCACGTGATTCGTCCACGGTTTTTCCGCTTTTGGAAAAATTCATCATCAGAAGGGCAACCGATGCCGTTACGACTGCAGCAATGGTGGAAATGAGGATAATCTGGTTATAGACATCCTTCATGATCTCATTGGCTTTGGTCCAGATGGTAGCGGCAAAAACCGGCTGTGTGTATCCGCAGAGGACTGTGACAGCCAGAAATGCAGCATACAGGCATCTGCCATAATTGACATGCCGTTTTGTGTCCGGCGGAGCGTTTTTCAGTTTGTGTTTCACGTAAAAGTACCTCCTTTTTATAAGAGCGGCAGGAGAATTACCTCCCCTGCCTTTGCTTATGGTTTTCCTGCCTCAAGAAAGGACGCAGCCCGGTCAATGCAGGCTGCGTCCTAAATCAAAGTATGAAATTGTAAAGATCCTCCTATCTTACAGAAAAAACGCAGCTTATTTGCCGCAGGAGAGGCTTCCCATACGGCAGTGCTGCGTTTCGTTCTGCATATAATTTTGACAATATCAATTTTAACATGGGTAAATTACCGCTACAATCGCAGGACTGTGCCAGTTACAGACGATGGAGTGCCAAAAATGTGACCAACGCTAAAAGCGTTATAAATGCAATCCTTATGGATACTGTAAGCGTGATTTGCAACCAATTATACTGGATTTACATGACTAATGCTTTAAGCGTTAGTGAATACTGGAAGGAGGAGGTGTGCGTGTGAAAGGAATGGGAAAGGCAATCCGCAGGTACAGGGAAGAGGCAGGAATTACGCAGGAGAGACTGGCTGAACTGGTGGATATCAGTACCAACCATCTGGGTGCGATTGAGCGGGAAGTGAAAACACCTACGATGGAAACATTTGTAAAGCTGTTGAATGTATTAGGTGCGGAACCGAATGAAGTGCTGAAGGAAGTGATTCCTCTTACCAGAATGGAACATACTTCTGTAGTGGAAGGAAAGCTGGAAAGGCTCACACCGAAGAAGCAGGAAAGCGTGCTTCGGATGCTGGATGTGATAATTGAAGAGATGATGAAATAGAAGCTGTCTGCGAAATTGCCGCAGGCAGTTTTTTTGAAAGCTGTATATGCAATAAAACACATAAAAATATGCGATTTATGATGAAAGTGATTGCAAGATTTGATATAGTAATCCTAAAAGCATTATAAAACTAATTCTTAAAGGATGACTATAATATGAAAAAGGGATATGTGGGATTATTGGCATGTGCGTCAGGAATTCTGATCGGACTGGGAATCAGCCGGCTGGATCTGACAGGTTATCTTGAAAAAACACAGGAGCAGGAATATCACCCGGTAGAAAGAAAGGTGCCTGAATCAGTAGAAAGCAAGCTGAAAGATCCAAAACAGTGCTGGCTGTGTGGAAGCGATGAACGGAGTATGATGGATTATTTCCGGAAGTTTGACGATCTGGGAGTGATCTGTACCAATCACTGGTATGTGATGGATATGCATATCCGGAATCATGATGAGGACGGGAATCTTACCGGCCCGCAGGGAAACGGGCATATGGGTTATACCGGGACAGGAGAAGGCGGCTGCTTTTTCCATACGGAGCAGATGTCGGATTACGGGATTTCCGAAGTATCGGTGGATTACGGGGAAGATAGTATCTTCGATGTGAAAAAAGTACAGAACCATCTGTGTCAGGAATGCCTGGATAAGCTGGTGGAAAGCATGGAGGTATTCTGTGAGGAAACGCAAAAACCCAAGCCCCGTGATCTGGTACTGGTGGATTTTCAGACATTGGAGCTGTACGCCATTCAGGAGCATAATGCGGGATACTTTATCCGGGATTATTATGTGGAAATTGAGTCGGAGGAAGATGGGGTGGAAGTAAAGGCATTTTACTGCCCGAAGCTTAATAACGGGAAAAAGGATGGAGAATAAATTGAGGTTTGCATTGGTGAGGAGTATAATGTAAGTACGTGTTATGTATTGGAAAAACTTGAATTTAGCAGAAAGAAGGATTGTTATGAAATTTATCAATACTAGAAAATTCACATGGATAATTTGTATAATAGGATTTTTGCTTGCTCTTGTAAGTATATTTTTCTTACCGAGTATTATTCCAGTACATTTTGCAAATGGGATTGCGGATGATTATGGAAGAAAAATACAAATATTTTTATTTCCTATATTACAAGTGCTTATCACTTTTTTGACTGGACGAGAAAAAGTAAAATATTGCCTGACACATTCAAAAACTTTCTTAACGGACATTCAGTTTAATTGGATGATAGATGGTGTACTTTTATTGGTAATGTTTGCAGAAATATGGGTTATCTATGCTTCATTTGCATAGAAATACTTGCATAACAATTTACATTTGATTGAGCAGATAAAAATGATTTGAGGTGGTAGCAATGAAAAAGCGATTGGGAATCATAGCCGGAATTTTAGGAATTGTATTGGCAGTCATTGGCATTGTACTGAAGCAGAAAGAAAACACAGCCGTTTCTGTTATTGGTGGTGCGGATGGCCCGACTTCTATTTTCATAGCAGGGAAGTTAAATGGTGATAATTTTATTTTTATGATTGTAGTTGGAATTATTTTATTGATTTTGGCAGGAGTTATTTTTTACAAACGTAAGCATTAAGTTACAGTTTTTTAGACTGTGTATGGCGGAAGAACCGGGAAAGTGTAGATATATCATGGGGATTTTGGAAAAAAATAAAAAAAGTAAGGGTACAGCGTTTGTCTATGATGAGAATAATGATTACTATAAGATGGAAATAAACGGGATTGAATTTGTCTGTGACAGTATACATTCCGATTATGAGAAGCATGCAGTTGAACTGGCACAGGCGTATGAGAAAAGGCTGCCGGATATCGTGGATTATCTTATGCCGGATATAAAGGAGATGTTTGGAATTACAAATCCAGATGTAATAGCAAACTCACTAGGAAAGCCGAGTATAGATTTGGATAGAGGAACACTGACTTATCTGGAGCACACAATGGACAGCCTACATATTATTGAAATGGAATTTGACGGTATCTTCACGGCATTCTATAACTCCTGTATTGATGGATAGGACTTTAGTAACATAGAGCTGCAGTTGTCTACAGCTTTTATCCAGACTTCGGATGTTACAGAGAAGCAATCAGAAATGGATTGATCGATTTCTGAAGCAGTATCCGGTGAAATCCTTGAACATATGAAGGAAAAGTATGTATGTTAATTTTATTTTTATTGTAGACAAAAGATAGGACTGATATGATAAAAGAACAGGTTATTACAAATAGAGGTGGAGTATTTGATGCAGAAAATATTATTACTGGAGGATGACTTGAATCTAAATCGGGGAATTGCCCTGTTACTTTCACGGGAAGGGTATGAGGTTCGTCAGGTTTATACAATAAAGGAAGCAAAAGAAGCATTTCAAAAAGGAGATTATGCTCTTGTTATCAGCGATATTACATTGCCGGATGGTACAGGACTGGATTTTGGAAGGATGGTACGTGCAGGTGGAGATACATATCTTATCTATCTTACGGCTTTGGATCAGGAAATAGATATTGTAAATGGTTATGATACAGGGGCAGATGATTATATTACCAAACCATTTTCACTGATGGCTTTGGTGTCGAAGGTGAACGCATTGATGAGACGGCTTTCTAAGGTACAGGCACAGATTATGTCTTCCGGAGAGATTACGGTGCATATGAAAACGATGCAGGTGTATAAAGGGGATGAACCAGTTACTTTAAGTAAGAAAGAATTCTCTCTGTTGCTGTATCTCTGGGAGAATGCAGGACAGATTGTTTCAAAAGAAAGTATCCTGGAGCATGTATGGGATATAGACGGTCAATTTGTCGATGATAATACGGTTACTGTCAATATAAGCAGACTGAAGAATAAACTTGGAACAGAAGAGATAGCGAATGTGAGAGGACTGGGATATATATGGACCGGAAAGGTAAACAAAAATTAAAACGGTATTTTATCGTATATGTAATCTTTGCAGTATTTTTTACAGTAGGAATGTATCTGATAACAAAGTATGAGGAAAATGCGAAAGCAACGCAGATAGCACTGCTCCTTGCAGAACATCCTGAACTGGAAGGGGAAATAGTTGCAATCTGGGAAAAGTCAGGAACAGTAGATTTTATAAGAGACCGGGACGATCAGAAGATAGAAAGAGTCGTACAGATGCTGGAAGAAACTTATGGTTATCACTCAGGGAGTGGATCTTCAGATGTGGTTATAAGGATTATCTGGGGAATTGGATTACTAGTGGGAGTCATAGTATGTAGCCTGTTCTTGTACCTGGACCGAAGAAAAAACTGGAGCAGATACGGTGATGAGGAACAATTACAGCAATTATATGAATGTCTGCAGGAATTCAGAAAAGGAAAATTCCAAACATATCCTGAAGAAACATCAGAATCGGAACAATGGTTAAAGGTGTGGGAATCTGTAAAGGAGCTGGGGCAATATTTCGAAGATTTGAAGGAACGTCTGGAGCAGGAAGAAAATGGTACGAAGAGTCTGATTACAGATATTTCCCATCAGTTGAAGACTCCGCTTGCATCACTCCGGATGAGTCATGAGCTGGTGGCAGAAAATCGGGTTACAGGAGAAGAACAGAGGGAGTTTCTGGAGCAGGAATCACAGGAACTTACCAAACTGGAACAGCTCTTGAATGAACTGGTAAATCTTTCAAGGCTGGAAACACATATGATCCAGATACATTCGCTTCATGAAAGCCTGAAGAAAACGCTAACAGAGGCTGTCAGTCAGATTTATATGAAGGCAAGAGGAAAAGATATTTCCATTCAGGTGGAGATGGATGATGATATAGTTGTGAACCATGATTCAAAATGGACGGTAGAAGCATTAACGAATATCCTTGAGAATGCAGTCAAATATTCACCGGAACATACAACGATTACAGTGAGGACGCAGGAGCTAGCAAGCAATGTGCTTATTGAAGTAGAAGATGAAGGAATGGGCATTCCTGCGGAGGAACTGCATAAGATCTATCAGAGATTTTACCGGGGAAGGAAAGCAAAGGAACAGGTAAAAGACGGAGCGGGTGTCGGTCTGTATCTTGCCAGAAAGATCATAGAAGAACAGGGGGGGACAATAGCAGCCAAAAGAAAGGCTGAGAAAGGTATGATATTTAAAGTGACACTGCCGCTCATAATAGGAGAATAGTCGGAACCCTTACAAAACTGTTATGGTTGTTGTAAGGGTTTTGTAATGCAGGAATGTTATAGTAGGGGTATGAAATGGAAAGGGGACTTGAAGATATGAGTAGTATTTTAAAAGTAGAAGATCTAGTAAAGTATTATGGAGAAGGCGAGAATCAGGTGAGAGCCGTGGATCATACAAGTTTACAGATAGAGAGAGGCAAGTTTACAGCTATCGTAGGACGTTCCGGCTCCGGAAAATCTACACTTCTGCATCTGATTGGAGGGCTTGACAGACCGGATTCCGGCAAAGTATGGATTGATGGAACCGATATCTATTCTCGAAAAGATGATAAACTGGCACAGTTTCGAAGAAAGAAGATAGGATTTATCTTTCAGGATTTTAATCTGATTCCATCGCTGAATGTGTGGGAGAATATCGTTCTTCCGCTGGGACTTGATAATCGCAAGGTAAAGCCGCGGGAAGTGGAAGATATTCTCAAAAAAATCGGACTGCAGGATAAGAAAGATGCGATGCCGTCTGCTTTGTCTGGTGGACAGAAACAGAGAACTGCGATAGCCAGGGCATTGGTGACAAGACCGGCGATAATTTTGGCGGATGAGCCGACGGGAAACCTTGATTCCCAGACTGAGCTAGAGGTTATGAGCCTATTGAAAAGCTGCGTGTCGGATTTCGGGCAGACGCTTATCATGATTACCCATGATGAAACGATTGCCCAGATGGCGGATGAAATGATTATCATTGAAGATGGCAAGGCGGTGAGAAGATAATGAAGATGACGACCAGAGTTGCATATTGCAATATGCGGCATTATAAGAGCAAAAACATACTGATTGGAATTGCCATTATCCTGACAACATTACTGCTGTTCGTAATCCCATCAATCGGAAAAGATATGGTGGAAGTGAACTTTGCGGTAATCAATAAGATTTATCCAACATGGCATGCCCTTTATCGGAACGTGGACGAGAGTACAGTTATGAAACTGGCGGCACATCATGATGTGAAAACTTACGGACTCCGCAGCGATGCGGGGTACATGAATCTGGAAGATGCGACGGTTTCCATGATGTATATGGACAGAACAGGGATGGAACTTTATAAAGTGAAGCTGAAAGAGGGGCAACTTCCGCAGAAAGAAAATGATATTGTGGTTTCAAAAGGAATACTGGAAGCATTAGGACAGAATGGGAAAATCGGTGACACTATCACAGTACCTTATCAGATTCTGAAAGATGACGGACTGGATTATACGAAGGAGAAAGACTTTCGAATCTGTGGTTTTTTAGCAGATAATGAGAGCAGCAAAGAACAAAAACAATATACATCATTGGTTTCAGAGGCCTTTCTGAAAGCGGAGATACCGGTAGAACAGGTGAAATATCGGTTTTTACTTCAGGTGAATGGACAGAAAGGAAATACGACTGCAGATTATACAGAGACGATACAGAATATTGCCAGACAGTTCGGGATTTCCGAGGATGACATGAATATTAATAAAGAGTATCTTGCAGCAAATTATGTGGATCCGGCTACAATTCCGGTGATTGTAGGAATCATGCTTATTGTTGTATTGGCGGGCATTATCACAATTTATAGTGTTTATTATGTATCTATGAACCAGAGGGTTCGGGAATTTGGAAAGTTAAAGGCAATCGGGGCTACGAAACGGCAGCTTAGACAAATCGTACTAAGAGAGGGAATGGGAGTAGCGTTGTTTGCCATTCCGATAGGACTTTTGATCGGAACAGTTGCTGTGAAAGTTGTACTTCTCCAGTTTGTAGAACATGCAAAGGATTCAAACGTACTTATAACAGAGGCATACAAGGTTGTAGCTAAAGGAGAAGTCCAACTTTATTATTGGTGGATTTATCTGTTGGCAATTGCAGTGACTCTGTGTACAGTGTATCTGTCACTGATGAAGCCTATGCGTATGGCGGCGAAGGTATCAGAAATAGAAGCTATGCGTTACCAGGGAGGCAGTAAGCGACAGAAAAGCAGCAGGAAGGGATATCAATTTCTGAATATCGGACGACTGACCAAGAGAAATCTTGCAGAGAATAAAAAGAAGAGTACTATCACGATTGTATCTATGGCCGTTACCGGAATATTTGTCATGATGGTAGCAACGGTGCTGTCTTGTGCAAATCCGATGGAAAGTGCAAAGAGTTCGATTGTGGGGCAATATGAGATTTCTCCAATTGTGGAATCCGGGAATAAAGAGCATCCTGAATATGAATGGGCGGAGGTTCAAAAGAATAATCCATTAAATGAAGGACTAAAGCAGCAGATAGAGGAGCTTGACGGTGTTGAGCGGGTAGATGTGTTTACCGCGTTGAAGGTATCAGGAGGACCTTTTGAAGAAAAAATTGGAACCGAATTTATCAATGGAGTGCCGGAAGAATACGCAGAAGAGCTGAAAAAAGGAATCACTGAAGGCAATGTCACATACGAGGAATTGAAATCCGGGGATAAAGTGATTCTGGACCGCGCGCTACTTCACTGGTATCCAGATATTAAAGTGGGAGATAAGCTGAAACTCAATATTCATGATGGAGATAATACCTTTCAAAAAGAGATTGAAGTGGCAGCAATTGGTGAATATGGAACAGGTCTGACAAACTATAACTGTCTTATCATGGCAAAAGAAGGGGCAGAGAAACTTACCATAAATAATTCTTCCAGCTATTTTCAGGTGATTGCAGATAAGGATTATGATGAGGCACTGGAAGCATCTCTACAGGCTATTGTGGATGGATCAGGCAGACTGCAGATGCGTACCTGGAAGAATGAGTACGATACATGGGAAAATGCCATACAGATGACTAGAGGTGCATGTTATGCATTTATCATCATTCTGGCAGCAATCAGCATTATGAACTTGATTAACACAATGATCAATAGTGTCCATGTGCGAAAAAAGGAGCTTGGCATGATGCAGGCAATCGGAATGTCGGACCGTCAGTTGATGAAGATGCTCCAGTTGGAAGGTATATTCTATACAGTAGGCACTCTTATTATCAGTATCGGAGTGGGAAGTCTTGCAGGATATCCGTTGTTTTTATATGCAAAGCGTACAGGAATGTTTGATATCAGCACATACCATTATCCGGTAACAGCAGCTATTATTATAATTTTAACATTGTTTGTGATACAGATGTTATTGGCAATATTCATTGCAAAGTCAGTAAGGAAAGATTCATTGATAGAGAGAATTCGTTTCAGTGAGTAAGAATATAAATTTCTGATGTTTAATGCAGATACTAATCAATGTCATAATAAAAAGGGGGACTTGATTTCTCAAATCCCCCAGTGTATAATGAACTCAAGAAAGGTATTCAGATGCAAAATCTGATGCCCTCAGTTAAATTTTATATTCTATGTATAAGTCATAGCATCCAAAACTTTCCTAGGGTCGTGGATGCTATTTCTTATTATGTCGATCTATATAAGTCAAAGCCGCAAAAATTACCAATAGTAAAGTCAATACTTCCATTGTATTCATGGGCATCACCCTCCTTGGATACTAGAGGGCAAAATCGAAATGCATCCGTCTTTCCGGTTCAGTAATACCGAATCAGTATAACACGTTACCGTTTTCAGTACAATAAGGTAATGGTCTGAAAAATACTTTATTCTGTCACCTTATGTAGCTGTATCGTGAGTATTTGCTGGACTAATTGGTGCTGTATATGAAAAAAAGCTATTTAAAAATAAGGTGGAAGCCTTATATGGTCTGCTTGATGATGCGGGTGATGATGCCGAGGGCAACATTACGCTCTTCATCAATATGCGTCACCACAAAGGATACCTGATCCTTTTTCCCGACTGTCCGGCTGTCATAGCAGGAGTGGGCAATGGCATTGACACCGATGGAGAGCCGGACAAAGACGGTGCCTTTATGGATGTCTTCCACAGTTCCGGCGTATTTTCCCTGAATCTTACATTTTTTCATGTTTTCCTTGCTGGTGTTGCCTTCCACACTTTTGACATCTGCGTGGACAATGACCTGCTCCGGTGAGTCTGCCCGCACATCCAGGATGCGTACCAGGATGTGATCGCCTACCTGGAAGCGTTCTCTGGCATCACCCATCCAGTCGAAGGACAGGTCTCTGGCAAGAATGGAGGTTTCCACACCGAAAATTTCTGCCCGGACTACCTTTTCCGCAACAGCAATGACTCTTGCCTGCACGATACGGTCTTCATAAACTTTCGGCATTCCGGAAGCATCTTTATCCAGATAGAAGATCTGGCGTTTCTTCAGCATCGCTTCTTTCCGGCTGGCGACAATGCTGCGTGTCTTCGGATCTAATCCCTTAATCAGAAAATCAATCTCACATCCAAGCATATTGTTGAGGATTTTGTTCTGCCGCAGAGCAAGCTCCCCATAATCGTGTGCTTCATCCTGCATGAGATGGATCATCATCTCAGTTACTGGGATGACAGTACGGAAATCCTTGTAGTAAACCACGGCAATGAGGCTGCCGTTTTCTGTTTTCTCGATACCGCCAAGCATTCCGGTTAAGATCCGGCGGGTACGGTAGGCATTCTGGATCTCATGCCAGGTAAGGTCTGAAATGGACTGGGCTGTTTCCAGCTTCGCATCGGAATCCAGAGTTAAAATAGGTGTGTTGGTTGTTTCGTTTGGCATCATAGTGTCTCCTTTCAAATTATGACATGATAGAATCTTTATCTAAAGGAACCATGTCTGTGTGATCCGAATAGTTATCTGCTGAGAAGTCATCCGGGAAATCGTGATAGCCAGGTTCCTGATAAACGCTTTGCTGGTCAAAGTGCGGTTCAGCTTTTTTCTTTTTCTGCTTTCCATAAGAAGCGGTTTTTTTCGGGTGGGAAGCAGGAATAGTTGGAGTGTACGTATATTCTTCACTACATGCTCCTTTTCTCCATTCCGGAATATGTTCGGAAGCCTTCCGGGGAATGAGTTTTTGGGCATCCGGGTGCAGGGTGTAATCGTATTTTTCTACCTGCAGTACCTTCTGACCACGCAGGATAATCAGTGCAGTATCCAGCGGGAGCCGCAGGATCTCATCCGGAGTTAAGAGCTTTCGTTTCCCGATGGATCTGGTCTGGCGGTATTCCGGTGTATAATCGGATACCCTCCAGCTATTTAATTGTTTGGCTTCGCTGCTGACACCAACGGTCACATCACCGGAGCGGTTAGAGATAAATGTAGCAGTTACCTCATCCGTACAGCCTAAAAATAGCTGAGTGTCGCAGTTCCCGATGATTTCCTGCCATTGGTTTAAGGGATACCGGTTCTGCATCTGAGGCAGGTTTTGGAAAATGCAGGAAATACTGAGGTTTCGACTTCGGATCACGGAAATCTTTTTGTTGAGCGATAGGATTGCTCCCGTATTCGCCAGCTCATCAGCCAGGATATGTACCGGAACCGGCAGTTTTCCATCTTCCCCATAGGTGTCTGCATAACGGACCAGTTTGATAAATACGAAGGTCATAAACAGGGAAGAAAGAAAATCAAAAGTGCTGTCTTGATCCGAAGTGATGCAGAAGTATGCACATTTTTCTTTTCCCGGCAGCGTCAGGTTGATCTCATCATAGGAAGTGATCTGGCGGATCAGCTTGTTCTGGAATACCTGAAGTCTGGAACCGAGTCCGATGATGACGCCGGAACGTACCGTGTCACTTGCCTGCTTATAGATGCAGTAGGGGACTTTTGCCGGATGGGAGACCGGAAGCAGGTCAAAGAGGCTGTTCAGTTCTTTTTCCGAACTCATGGTCAGGAGTTTGTATACCTGTCCGATATTCTTTGCCTCCGGTGGGAATCCCTGATCCACATAGAGAATCAGAGCTTTTAATAAGTTCATCTCGGCATTGTCCCAGAAGTGATCGCCTTTGGCAGAACCGGTATTCTGGATGATGACATCAGCAAATACCTGTGCCATGGTTTCCTGTCCGCCAATTTCACCCAGACAATTCCAACTATCCGAGTTTTCCGGGTTTACAAGATTAAAGGATTTCACGATATATCCGGCATTCTCAAGGTAAGTGGCTGTACTTTCGTACAATTCCGATTTTGGATCGGTGATGATGAGGCTTTCCCCGCGGGCAACACACTGGAAGATCATGTTGCGTGCAAAGGCCCGGCTTTTCATGGAACCGCTGGCACCGTAAACGGCAATATTCCGGTTCATGCGGGTATCCTTCGGGAGACAAACGGCTTTTCCGTTCAGTTTTCCAAGAATGGTTCCCTTGTGTTTCTTGACATCATTCGTAAGCTCCAGTACCTGATGCATTTCCTCCAAAGTCATAAAACCGGAAGTCCCATAGGTTCCCTTTGTGGAATAATTCAGGTTCCGGCCCCGGTCTGTTATTTCCCCGTTTCGGTCAAATCCCATACGCATGAGAAGGAAGGTCAGGAGTCCAAAAGCTGCCAGACATAGAAAAATCCCATACAGATTGTACGGGAAAGCAGTCAGGGCATCCAGACAGGCGAGCGGGTGCGGGGAGGGGATCTGCGGGGCAGTTCCGTTTCCGGCAAAATTGCCGGCAGATTCCCAGGTCTGATAGTTGCGGATAAATTGAGCAACATAGCCTCCTGCATAGAGGGTGCAGAAGGTGATCGGAAGCATATAAATGAGCTTCCACCATTTACGGTTCATGTAAAAACCCCCTTTTGAATTTGCAAAGGTCAATACTGGAGAAATGGATTGTGGCAGTTAAGTATTTTTTCAGGACCGGAATCTGAAAATCGAAACAGATCAGGTTCCCGGATCTGCCGTATACATTTAAGCCGGTATTGAACCGGTTGATTCGCTGCATGTCAAAATCATAAGCAAGAAGGATGGGGTTCCCGGAAGCATCCGTGGCATCATGTTCCAGTGGAATTGAATCGCTGCGGCAGCCCAGATCGGACAGCAGGAGGTTGTCCAGCTTTTCCATGATCTCAGGGTGAACCAGCAGTTTTAAAAGCACTTCCCCTTCCGGAGTATTGGGAAGGTAATGGAAATGCTCGAAGGAGGTGTCCAGCATAAACAGGCTCTTTTTGTAGCCTCCGGTACTGGTAAACAGCCGGAAAGCCATTTCCATGTCGGTTCCGGTCATGATTGCCCGGATCTGTGGATGTCCGTTGTAAGGGTAGCCTTGCAGGTAATGCTGCAGGAAGGCGTTTAAGCGGACTTCCGTTCGATATTCCCATTTCAGGACTCCGTTTCCCGTGTTATAAAGGACATAGACACATTGCGGTGCCATCAGGATGCCCATGCTGCGGGAGTTCCTAATCTTCGTGGTCTCCGGGCCCAATTCCTTAATTTCTCTGGAAGCGTAAAAAAGAGGAAGGCTTCGCATACCGATGGAACCAGCTTCGCGGTGATTACAGAAGATGTCAGGTTTTACATCCGGATAAAAGGGAATCCCGGCATGAAGGAGTGTCAGATACGTTTCGGCTTTCTGATGTAAGCGGATACGTCGGGATACTTCACTTCGGATGAGGTTCGTCTCGGTATTGCCGGTCAGATAGCACTGGAAGCGTAGCGGCGAGACAGATAACAGCATCTCTTTCGCAGCTTTTGTAAGACGGTAGCCTCTGAGAGCATCCCGGTAGTGGGTACGGATGAGGTGTTCCGCCTTCAAATCCGTAATGAGTTTTTCCGCATAGGAGGCACTTGGGATGAGTCTGTTTAGCTGGTCTGCGGGAAATTCCCCGCACATCCCTATCATTTCCAGTAAGCGGTATTTCGTAGTGTCAGGTCTTATCAAATAAGCATCACCTCAATTCAGTTCTTACCCATGCAAGCCTATACTTGGGTAAATCTCCGGTGGTTTGGAGATAAAAAAAGCAAGAAAACAAAGTTCCCTGCGGTGGTTCTTACCGATGTCGGATTTCTGCCTGAGAAGTCAGGAGATTTTCCGACATGCTTTCGTGATGATTTTTCTGGTTCTGCAGCCATTTCGGAAAGTCAGCTTTTTCCATAACCGATACCAGTGTACAGTCCTTTAAGCCAAGCTGTGTCGTGTAGTAGGAATCACAGAAAAAGCCGCTGTCATCTGTCAGAACATAAGTACAAAGTGTATCCAGAATCTGTTTAAACTCCAGATTGTCATAATCCCGGATACGTCTTTGAGGAAGTTCCCTGTCATATATTTGACTGAAACATATCACGCAGTCACGATAGAGGGGCAGGGCATTTTGTTTTACATACTCCCGAAGCATATAATTAAGCGGTTCATGGAGAAATGCAGTGTTTGTGTGGACTCTTCGTTTCGGAAGCAGTCCGGGAAGCGTAATGGTGAGAATCCCCTGCTGTTCTGCAATCCGCATTCCCTGTGCATCTGCCGCTTTGGGAAGATAAGCTGCTTGATTTGGGGAGAGAGCCGGACAGACAAGGTTACGCATCTGGCAGGCAATCCGCTCCGCCCGAAGAGCAGCACTGACGCTCAGTTCCTCAAAATTTTTATCATAATTCTGGATATCAGTGACCTTCAGAGCGTAAACGGTATTCGTCAGTTTTTGCAGCTCCCCTTCCAGTTTTTCAAGCCGCTGGTAAATGGTTGGTGTATTTTGCGTCATAATAACCTACTTTCTCATGTAGTAACTGACAGCACCGGATTCATTTACAAGGCAGTAAGCGGCTACATCATCAATGGTGATTTTGGCAGCCTGGCTTTCGGATTCTAAGACAATCAGGCGTTTGGAACCATGTGATGGGATACTTTCCATCACATGATTGATCAGAGCCTCCTGTTCTTCACCGATATAGATGATTTCGTATTGTTCATCTTGCGAAAAGAAATTGAGCTTGATTGGAAATTCGCCACTGGTGTGGTATACAACACCTTTCTTAAAATCCAGCAGTACCCAGAAGCATGTAATTATAGCATAGTCAGGATTCTCAGCAGACTGCTGGCTGTCACAAAGAAGGTCATGCTCTTTATCGTAAATGATGCGCCCTTGTTTGATGAGGCTGGTAATCAATGACTTGATAGACTGCTCATGTCGGGAGAAAAGTTGTAAAACCTGGTCATACCTCAGAGTATGGTAAGTGGTAATGAACCGTAAGAGCTTGGCTCCCTCTCCTTGATAGATTTCGTTCCTTGTTTTCATGATTGACTCCCTTCTATATATAATAGGAAACTTTATACATATGGCTGTACGTACAGGATACGTTTGGTATTGTAAGTATAGTGTACGTACAAAGTACATAGAACCTGCTGTCAGCGATTGAATTTACAGGTACAAAAAAAGCACCATCTATGGGTGCTGGAAATAAGGAAAACTATAAGCAATACCTATTGTAGCATGGGTAATTTTACGCTTCAATCGCAGAAGCAGGTCATTTCTGTGCCATTTTCACTGGTTGGCATAAAAAAAGCAGGAAACCATTTTGATTCCCTGCATGGTGTATTGTTGTGCTTTTGTGTAGTTCTAATGATTACTTGTCTTTATAAAATGCTTCGAAAGCTTGTGCGAAGAATTCGGCTGTACCATTGCCGTATTTTTCATCTATCATAGGTTTGATTTTTTCATTACGGTAATATTGAGCCTGTGCAACCATCAGACCGTGTTCTTTCTTTATCTGTGAAAGTTGTTTCATAAGAAAACCGTATTCGGAAACAAGTTCTCTTACTTCAGAAGAATCTGGTGAACATACTTTTTTAGCTGCTAATTTGTATAAAAGATTGTCAAATTGTTGGTTGTAACTTTCTGCAGCCTCTTTGCTAATAGGATTGTTGGCAACAGACAGGAATTGCTCTTTTCCTCCATACCACTCAACAACTTTAGCATAGCCTTTCTGCATTTCTTCTGATGAAACTGTCTTAATATAATGCTTTTTCCATTCTTCAATGCTTCCAAACTCTTTTACAGCAAGTTCTTTCATATTGTCAGGCATATGTTCAAACATAGTTTGGAACATTTCTTCAACTTCCGTTTTACTAAAAATCGCAAAATCCATTTTATTCTCTCCTTTCAGGATATCATCAATGCTGGCAATCAGATGTTCCATACGTTCTTTCTTTGCTACCAACATTTTTCTCTGCATTTGCAAGATCTGGTTCCTTTCAAGAGCAGGATTCTCCAGAACAGCTTTGATTTCTTTCAAAGGAATGTCAAACTCACGGAAAAACAGAATCTGCTGTAATATTTCCAATGCCCTATCGTCATAAAGCCGGTATCCCGCATCACTTTTTTGTGTTGGTTTTAAAAGCCCGATTTCATCGTAATAGTGAAGCGTGCGAACGCTGATACCTGTAAGTTCTGATATTTCTTTGACTGTCCTCATAGTTGCTGACCTCCTGTTCCTGATAAGATAACTGTACGCTATGACGTTCCGTGAGAGTCAATATATATTTTGCATTTTTTAGTATAACATTTTTATGATATTACGAAAAGCCGAGGAGATAGGCGATATGTATTACTCTGGAAAGAACTTGTTGAGCGTATCCAATGTCTCTTTTGCAGTAAATCCCCAAAGGATGGTACTGAGTGCTTCAATCGCAGCCCTGCGTTTCCGGTAATAGGTGCGGTAGGAAATATTGGTGATGTGGTGAGCCAGCTTATCCAATATCTCATCTGTATTTTTCATTTCCTGTGGAGAGAGAAAAGCGTAGTAGAGAATCCAGTAATACTGTTCCCCATGCTTGTGATTGTTCCGGAGGAGATCGATGGATGATTCCAAAAGCTTCAGCATCTGGTTGCTTCTGGCAATACTTTTTGCCCGTTGTTCGATGTCGCTTCCGGTAAGATCAGCCCCGGCAGCATAGATGGAGTCCAGAAATTTGTCGATGTCATTGTCGTATTGGAGCTTAAACTGGTGCTCCATCTGGTGTACGACTACCTTCAGGCTGTAGGTTGCATCCCGGTATCTGCGTAAAAACTGATAGGTGTCGTGAAAACGTGGATCTTCTTCGGGTGAAGGAAATCCCTGTGTATTGCGGTTTGCCATGTCTATTCCCCCCCTTTCAGTGCAGAAGGCTCTGCCACGGCAGGCATCTTTTGGGCAGACTCATCCCCTGGACTTACGGACAACTCAAACCGATAAGCGGCATTTCCGTAGGGACAGATAATATTTAGAGTAAATGTATTAAATATATCTTTGCAGGCTGATAATGGAGATAATATATAGCGGGTTTTGGAGCAGTGGCAACATGGAATCCCTTGTGAATCCAATAGTTCTGCGACTTTTTGCACGATAAATTTCATGTGTGAATCTGGAACGCAGGAATCATTTTTTGTAACGGTGATTTGTGAGTCTGTGACAGTTTCTGAAACGCTAACAGAAGCAGAATCCTCAATAGTGATTTCTTCAGGTACATGGATTGGTAATTGCATCTTCATAGCGATCTCCTCCTTGTCAATCATAACGTCGCTGATATTAAACATCACGGACAGGTAATTGTTGAGATAAATTACGCTTCCGTGTTTTCCTGTAAATGAGATAAGTGTAATGTATTCTTTTTCCTCCAGTTTCTTCAAGAGTCGTGATACCGATGCCTTTGACAGACTCCACCTTTCACCCAGTTCATTAAAGCTGGTAAGGGGATTTCCGGTATTATCCCGGTAATAGACAATGGGACCGGAATCAGATCCCAGGACAGAGGAATCGTTGTAAACTGCATGAATCCACAGATCCAGAATAACATCCATTTCCGAGCATTTTCCAATGCCAATTAGTTCGTGAACTTTGGCAATCGGGAAAAAGAAAAACCCTGTATCTTTTTTACAGGGATAGTTGTATTCCAATACGGTATTGTCTTTGGGCCAGTCTGATATTTTGAATTTGACCAGGCGGTTTTTGCCGAGAAGAGAGTAGGTAATGTAATTCTGCTCTTCAAAAAATCGAAGGATGGACAACGCTTGATGTTGGAAACGGCAGCGAAACCATTCCTGAAGATCTGTGACTGTGCAGATCAACTCTCCTGGACCAATGGTATAGGTAATGTGTTCCATCCGGCGGTAGGATGTGCGGTAATTTGCATAGGAGCATAATACCAGATAATAAAAAAGAAAAGAGCCCCCGGTAGTTCGGATGCTCTTGGTAGTGATTAAAGTTTGTATGAAGTCACGGTAAATGCGACAGCGTGGAAATTCCACGATTTGTTTGAGTTCTAATTTGTAATTCATGGTGATCTTCCTTTCAAAGTATATTTAATTGTAATCGGACTTTTCATAGTGTTGGTATCAAGAAGAAGCCGATGGAAGTATAGCAAGTAGTCGTGTCACTCATTGCATTTTTATTGCATTTTTAAAATTTAGATTATGTGGCTATGTTGCTCTTAACTGGTTAAAAAGCCTTTAAAATCGTCTATATGCGTTAATACTCCGTACTGTCTGTCTGGAGTTCGAATAACGGACAAAAAACCTCGGATGCCCATTTTACAAGGGTTTCCGAGGTTTTGTTATGTCTGTTGGCTCTATTTTGGCTCTATTTAAGAAATTTTGATAGGTAAAAACGTCGACGGATTAAAAAATATAGGATTTGAGCAACCAAACAAAAAACATAGATATAATAAATCCGATTGTGGCACTTAGTAAAGCTGAAAGCAGTTGCTGATAAGGACGTTTTCCTTTTTCTTGTGCTTTTTCAATTTCATCTAATTGCTTTCCTTCGGTGAATGCCACAATTTCTTTGTACGTCATAATATCATTTTCTTTTTTGAACTTTTCTACTCTTAAAGCGTAATATATCATAATTAAGAAAAGAATTCCCCAAACGATATATCCACAATATCCTAAAAATACTGCCAATGGCACAGCTGCAATGACAGTTAATATTAAAAGTACTGTAAAAATAGCTCCATCACGATTAAATTTCTGTATAGCTTCTTTGCTAATTTCTTCTTTCATAGTAGTAATATCTCCTTTGATTAGTTGATCAAGAGAGATGTGAAATGTTGAACTTAACAGTAGCAGGCTATGAATATCTGGATAACTTTTATCATTTTCCCAATTAGAAATAGTTTGTCTTGTGACATATATTTTTTCTGCAAGTTCTTCCTGAGATAAATTCATATCTGTTCGATATCTTTTTATCTGTTTATACAGTTCCAATGCGCGTCCTCCTTTTTACGTGTTTTTTCTCTCGACCTAGACATATCGTATTAAATGTTAGTAAATGATTCTATCAAAATGCTTTTACATAGAGTAAATTCAATAGTCAAAGGTCTTTTACATAGTAGAATGAGAGGTTATATCTATTGTGGAAATACTTTTACAGTAATTCTGTTGGTTCCTTTTTTGACAACCATATTATCATCTACTAGATGATTTTTTATATCTTCCATGTTCTGCTCAATCTCAGTGATAGTTTCTGCATAATTATCTTCGGCACTCAATTTATTCTTGGAGTTTTCCAGATTTTCTTTTATTTGCTTTGCTTTAAGATAGGTGCAAAGTTTATTGTTGATAGCAGCGTTCTGAAAAGAAAATTTCACAGTAGAAGGGATAAACTCTCCATTTTCATCTCTTTCTGCTTCAAATTTCATATCTACTTGCTCATCTAATTTAAACAGTAAAGAAAGTACATCAGATACAGTTTCTATATCAAAATCCATGAATAGATTAATGCTGATGCCAAGAGCGTTTGTGATTTTCAGTAATTGATCCGGCTTTGGATTGCGAATACCATACTCATACTTTTTGATAGTAGCCGGATTTATGCCGGAAAGATTTCCCAACATTTCTTGTGATATTCCACGTATATTCCGATAATATTTGATTTTTTCTCCGACAGTCATAGTGTTTCTCCTTTTTGTGCTTTGTGGGTATAGAGATAGTTTAGCACATTGGGACACATTTGTGTATAAAAATTTATGAAAAATACTTGACGAACACAAATGTGTACTATATAATACGAATTACAAGGAACACAAAAGTGTACTAAGATTAAAGAGGAAAGGAGAAATGAATATGGAGAATACGATGAAAATGTATATTACCGCAGATGAAGTTGCTGAATTACTCGGAGTATCTAGAGGGTATGCATATAAAGTTATTCGAGGACTGAATGATGAGTTGAAAGCAAAGGGATTTCGAGTGATTTCAGGGAAAGTGCCAAGAAAGTATTTTCAGGAAAAATATTATGGAATGGTTGTTTAGAAGAAAGAGGGGATGAAGATATGCCGGCAACAAGAGACGGAAAATTATGGCGCAGTCAGTTTTATTATAAAGACTGGCAGGGAGTACGCCGCAAAAAGAACAAACGAGGTTTTAAGACAAAAGGAGAAGCAGATGAATGGGAAAGAAACTTTCTTCAGCAACAGCAGAAGAATCTGGATATCAGTTTTGAGAATTTTGTAGAAATTTATTTTGCGGATATGGAGAACCGTTTACGGGAAAGCACGATTATTAATAAGCGATATGTGTTTGACTTGAAAGTAACTCCGTATTTCAAACATAAGAAAATGTGTGAAATTCGAACTTCAGATATCAGAGCATGGCAGAATGAGTTGATTAAAAAGGGATATGCTCCGACTTATCTGAAAAGTATTAACAATCAGTTGGCAGCGCTTTTTAATTATGCTGTACGCTATTATGATCTGCGTGATAATCCTTGCAGAAAAGCAGGAAGTATCGGAAAGAGCAAGGCTGATGAAATGGATTTTTGGACAAAACAGGAGTTCAAAGAGTTCTTGCCATCTATGGATAGTAAGCCTGAAGCAAGAATGGCATTCCTGCTCTTATATTGGACTGGTATGAGAATTGGAGAATTGCTTGCTTTAACTTATGAAGATATAGACTTAGAAAAACGTTGTATCACGATTAACAAGTCATATCAGCGTTTGAACGGTAAGGATATGATCACGCCGCCGAAGACTCCGAAAAGCAATCGTCAAATATCTATTCCGCCATTTTTAGCGGAAGAATTAAAAGAATATTGCAGTATGTTGTATGGAATAACGGCAAATGAAAGAATGTTTCGATTTACAAAATCATTCATGGAACATGAAATGGTTCGGGGGATAAAAGAAACAGGTGTTAGACGTATCCGTCTGCATGATTTAAGACATTCTCATGTTTAACTTTCATAGGGATATTTTTAGAAGCGGGCTTGAAACCCTTATGTAATGGGAGTTTCCGGCAGTTGCCTATGCTCCCTTTTTAGATTTGCCAGTATCAGTTGCAGCTTCTAAAGCTGCTTTTTCTTTTTTAGCACGTTCTTTCTCAGCTTTGCGTCGGTTGTAGGTTCGATTCCACGCACGTTTGCGACGCTTCCGTTCTTCTTCGGCTAATTCTTCCGGGGTCAGTTCTGGCATTGGAACATCCAGCTTGCCTACATATTTGAGATAAATGTCGATTTCCTGTGTGCGTTCCCCTGTTGATTTGTCAGCTTCGTGAACTTCAATTCTGTCTATAAATTCGTGAATCATTGGTGTGGTCAGTTCAGAAAAATCTGTGTACCTATGAATCAGTGAAATGAATTTATCGACATTGGAAGCTTCTTCCTTTGCTGTGGCTAACTGCTCTCGGGCAGTAGTAAGGAATTCTTCTAATTCAGCCTGTTCCTTTTCGTAATCGGCAGACAGCATTTCAAAACGCTTATCAGTCAGTTTCCCGGATACATTATCTTCATAAATACGTTTTATCAGATGATCAAGCTCAGTAACCCGCTTTTCGGATTTTGTAATCTTTTTTGTGAGAGCCTTCGTATCTGCTTCCTGCTTCAAAACATTGGATTTTCTAACCTTTTCCATAAATTCATCCTCATGTTCTTTGACATAGCCTGCCGTATATTGCAGTGTTGTCAAAATCAGGTCTCTGACCACATCTGTTCTTACGTGGTGCTGGGAGCATTTGTTTTCAAAATGTCCCTTTGCCTTGCTGTAAGTAGAGCAAGTGTAATTATTCTGTGCATTGGTATATTTACCAGTCGGATTCCCATCCTTATCCTTTTTCTCATAGCCTTTTGTGCGGTGGTTGAACATTTTAGCACCACAATCTGCGCAAAACATGAGTCCGGTCAATGGATTTGCTTTTCCCTGTGCGATTGGGCGGTGCTTGGTCTCTCTGATTTTCTGAACCATATACCAGGTGTCTTCATCAACAATAGCTTCCTGCGTATCTCTGAATATCAGCCAGTCTTCAGGGTTAGCATATTGGGAATGCTTGTCTTTATAGGATTCCTTGAAAGTTCTGAAATTAACTGTGTGCCCCATGTATTCCGGTTTTGATACAAGGTCTGTGATGGTGGTAGCAGTCCATGAATAAGGTCTTGTCATATCACATTTACCTCTGCAAGTACCGAGTCCCTGCTTGGCAAGATAGTAGGATGGACGTTCAACTTTTTCATTTGTTAGAATTCTGGCAACCTGCATCGGTCCATTTCCTTCAATAATTAACTGGAAAATACGTCTTACCACAGCGGCAGCTTCTTCATCAACTAGCCAGTGATTGTTATCTTTCGGATCTTTTTTGTATCCGTAGATTGCATTGGAAGTCAGATGCTTGCCTTCCATCCCTTTGTTGCGTAACACAGTCTTGATTTTTCTGCTGGTATCACGCACATACCATTCATTCATGATATTTAAGAATGGTGCAAATTCATTGGATTCAGATTGCGTGCTGTCAACACCATTGGAAACAGCAATAAAACGAACACCCTTTTCACGGAATAGAACCTCCGTATAAAATCCTACTTCCAGATAATTTCTGCCGATTCGACTCATATCCTTGACGATAACACATCCGATTTTCCCTTCTTCAATGTCAGCAGTCAATCGTTTCCAATCCGGTCTGTCAAAGTTTGTGCCGCTATACCCATCATCGGTATAGTGTGCAAGGTTCGTAAACCCCTGTTCTTTGGCATACTTTTCAAGCATTTTCTTCTGGTTTACAATGCTGTTACTGTCTCCATTCAGTTCATCATCTCGCGACAGTCTTTCGTAAAGTGCTGTTATTTTGTTGTTGTCCGGTCTCTTCATAAAATCTCCTTTCCGAGGTATCCATACCTCTGTGACCGGGCATCTATGGATGAATTTATTCTATCATAGATACGAGGTCACTGCTATATAATCTTGTGATTCGGGAACAGATTTTCTAAAAATGACCATAAAAATGACAGGGCATGTAACCCTGTCATAAAGTCAGAAATTGTTCCTTCACTTATAGGAGAAATTTGAGGGGATAAGCGGAACTGTTTTTTTAATAATAGAATGTTAAATATTTACGACAAAACTGGGATTTATCTTTCTTTTCGCTTGTCCTGCTCTAATGCAATAAATCCAGCGGTAACAGCAAGGGCAAGCATAATATCATGTTCGCCTAATGGGTCTGTTACTATGGAATAAATCAAAAACACCGCACAAACCAGCAATACTGCCAATATAATCCCACGAACAATTTTTCTTTTTTCCATTGTATAACGCTCCTTTACAACTTCATGTTTTCTTTATTGTAGCACTGTTAAAAAAGTGATACAACATATAAGAAGGACAGGGCTCAATAAATGTCCTGTCCATATCGTTACGCTATGAATGTATCAGTTGTCAGGGCTCCAGCCTATCCGCAAATACAGTTCATAATTACGCTTATCATCATTTCTTTTTCATCTGGTTTTGATTCTGCAATCATAATCGTCAGTGCTACAAGTGTATGATCGTCAATCAGCTTATTTCCATCAGCAAACAGGATGCCATTTTTATCAAGGAAATACAGAAACATTGTTGCTGCGATTCGTTTGTTGCCATCGGAAAAGCTGTGATTCTTTGTTATGAAATACAAAAGGTTTGCTGCTTTTTCTTCCAGTGTCGGGTAAATATCCTGACCTGCAAAGCTCTGGTAGATATTACCGATGCTGCCCTTAAAGGAATCATCCTTTTCATTGCCAAACAAATCGGAATCAGTTGAAAACTTCATACTGTCAATGACTTGTCTGCATTCTTCATATGACAGTATATAGACTGCCTTGTTTCCGTCCGGTCGTTTCATTGTCTGGTGGTCATAATCATCCAGCAAGTCCAAGGCAAGACTGTATTTTTCAATTACCGAAAGCACCTGCTTTGCATCCAGACTGTTTTCTGTTCGTTTCATAATCCGTATCACCTCACCGAGTTGGTTCATACGGTTAGCATTCACAGCATATCCCTGAATTATGTATTCCTTCAAGATAGAGTTTGCCCATTTACGAAAAGCAATGCCCTGCTTTGAATTGACACGATAACCGACGGATATGATGACATCGAGATTGTAGAAAGCAACTGGCTGAGTGACACCAGCAACACGCATTTTTTGCGTGTTGCTCTCTCGTTCCAGTTCTCCATCGGCAAAAATCTTGTTGACATGCTTTCGAATGGTTTTTTCGTCTCTGCCATAAAGAAGTGCCATTTGGTTTGAGGATAGCCATACAGTTTCCAGTTGAGGAGATACATTTACTTCCAATGCTAATTCTCCATTTTCAAATAAAACTATCTCATCTTTTTCATTGATCATTCGAAATCCTCCTTTTTCGCCCGACACTTATATACATTATGCTGATTTTTACATTGCGGAGAACAGAACTGCACATTGGAGCGGCTGGCTACAAATATCTTTCCACAGTGCTTGCACAGTTTCAGCGTAGAGTTTTCATCCGTTATCATAAAGGAAAACATCATCTGAATAGCGAGCATCAGGGAATTGAAATCCCAGACAATGGTGGGCTTATCCAAAAGTTCTATGTGGTAAGTCGGTGCAATGCCGCCAAAACATCCCATTCCTTTTCGGTACACATTCCGTTCTGCTTCCTCCAACGTATCATAATCCTGATAATACAGAAAGCTGGTAACAAAGGTAAAAGCCCAGTCAGAGAATACCGTGGTAATCCAGTCATAGCTTTCAGCATATTCCTTCTGAAAGCTCATAAGCACCGCCTGTGGTTTGTCTTGCATTGCCATAATCACTGCAAGCATTTCACGGTTATCCGAGTTCCACACAGATTCTTGCCCATTTTTTCTGAATGAAATTCCGTCAAAAGGAAAAAAGTATGCAAGGTAATCTTCAGTAGAAAGTGTTTCTTGTTTGATGAAATGATTCTTTGGAAGATACACCGCATCATAGGTGATAAATTCCGGTGTGGTCGGAAGTGCGGTCATCAGTCCAAGAAGTCCAAAATGTTCTGCAAAGCTTTGAATCCTCTGTTTCAATTCTTCCATAGAAGCTTTTTTCTGCATAACATCAAGACCAATTCCAAGAGCGGTCAGTACCAGTTCCTCATACTCCTTGATGGGATTGTAAAGTGACATCACGGCATCTTTTGCCGGAGTAAGGTACAAAACGCCGTCAGTCGATTCTTTCCATTCATATTTATCATAACGTACCCAGTGAGCACTGGTGCGTTTAAAAATGTTATCCATATTTCTGATACCTCGGTTTCGTCATAAATGTCTATTTTTAATGTGAGTAATTGCTATAAACAAAATTCGATTACATGGCAATCATATCATCTATCCATCCGTACTGCAACGTCTTTCTAAAAAGTTTCGTTCTTTCAGAGTTGTTGACAGTCCGTTATCACATTTATACTGCAAAACCGGAATCAGTTTTTTGTGAATCTTCCTTAAAATGGTTGCTCTCACCTTACGGATATTCCGGTCAGACTGCTCATACATTTTCGCAAGACAGCATGTACTGTAATCCCTGATATATAAAAAATAGAAAAGTGCTTTGTGTTTTTCACTCAATTCACTTAGTATCTGTGAAATGCTGCTGTCGCATACAAGCTCCTGTAATTCATAAGGACAGTCAAATATTACATCTAAAAATTCGCCCTTCATCATTTGTTGCCAGTACACACTTTGAATGGGTGCCGGAATAACAATCTCATCCGGAGACATGTTGTACTCAAACGGAACCTCGGCATCATCCCGGCAGACCTCGTGATAACGCTCACGTCTTTCACGGTTTTTATCCTCTTTGTCCCATGCGTCAATGACATCTTCAAAATCTCCCTGTGTTCTGGCAGCAGCTTCCATTCTTGCAATGGCAGCTTTTCGCAGGTCTCTTTTTAATATCAGCCGTTCGGCAACCTCAGGTTCTGCCTGTTCCAGTAAATCCTCTTCCGGGATGAAAGCATCTTCTTTAGTTTCCTCTTCCAGTGAAATCGTCCATTTATAATGCTCTTCTTTTTCTATCGTATCATCTGATTCTGGATTATCCGAATTATCAAAATAAAAATCTTCTCTGCTCTCCATATAAAAATCCTTTTTCAAAAAATCTTTTCAAAACAGTTCCGTTTTGCATCGGAATTTTCTCCTTTAGGTGAAGAGGTAATTGTTTTGATTGAAACAGATTACTCGAATTCAAGAAAGGAGAAAACGGAAAATGAAAAAAGGAACGATTCACATTGCCATTCGTGCCCCAACTGCTATGCATTTATTATAACAAACAAGTGTTCGATTATCAATTGTTTATTGAAGGAATGGAGGGTTTTTATGGAGAAGAAACAGAATGGTGAAAAGTGTACCGGCACTTTTACAAAAAGAATTGGAAACACCACCTATCGTGTCAATGTGCATTTCGCAGAAAACACAACGGATACCGTAGAGGATAAGCTGCTACACCTGATGGGTACAGTGGCGCTTACAGATGAAATTTCATCAGCTACTGATGAAGCAGAAGCAGTTTAAAAGGAGGAACAATCTTATGGCTAGAACACAGAGAAGTATTGAGGAACGCATTTCTGAAAAGGAAATACAGTATGAGCAGGTAATGGAAAAGGCGAAACAGTATCAGGCGCAGATGAAGCGGCTCAAACAGCAGCAAAAAGCAGAGGAACGCAAGAAACGTACTCATCTGCTGTGTCAGATTGGAGGAATCGTGGAAAAGGTACTGGATCGTCCGCTGGTGGAGGAAGATGTGATGCGTCTTTTGAATTTCCTAAATCAGCAGGAACGAAATGGAAAATATTTTACCAGAGCAATGGAAAAATGCCCGGATACGGGCAGTGAAATGGAAGGTGCCAAGAATGAGTAATTTGGTATCTTCTTTTTATATGTTGGGAGTTGCAGAGGCAGAAATGCTTTTGCAATTCCCTTTTCTCGTAAGAGAGAAGGGCGCACTTATAGACAGGCAGAGCCTGTCTTGTATAAGTTTGCCACAGGTGGCAACCGGTCTGCGCTTTGCTTGCCGGGCTCGTTCCGTCGGCGGGACTTTCAGTCGGACCAAGTTATGCACTTGGATGGCAGCAACTTGTGCAGTTGCATTGCACTCTTCGCAGAGAGCGGTCTTGCAGACGGCTATGTGCCGGATACGGCAAAATGGTAAAGCAAAACCCGCCTATGCGGTTTTTCAATATCATATGGGGAGGTGGTACGATGGCGATTTTTCATCTTTCCATTAAGATAGTCAGCCGTAGTTCTGGAAAAAGTGCAGTTGCTGCAGCTGCTTACCGGGCAGGTGTCAAATTGGAAGAAAAGGAAACCGGATATATGCACGATTACACAAGGAAAAGCGGTGTAATCTATTCGGAGATTTTTCTCCCAGCCAATGCGCCACAGGAATATCAGAACCGGGAAATTCTCTGGAACGAGGTGCAGAAAGTGGAAAAGAAATCGGATGCCCAGCTTGCAAGGGAAATTGAAGTGGCACTTCCGGTTGAGCTTTCAAGAGAAGACCAGATTACACTTTTGCGGAATTATATTGCAGAAAATTTCACTTCCGCTGGAATGTGTGCGGATATGGCAATTCACGAAAAGCATGTGGATGGGAAAACAGTTTTGCACCAAAATCCCCACGCCCATATCCTGTTGACCACCAGAGGATTCAAGGAAGACGGAAGCTGGGCTCCAAAGGAAAAGAAAACTTATGCGCTGGATGAAAATGGAGAACGGATTCCGCTGATGGATGAGAATACTGGTTTGCAGAAACTTGGAAAGCGGAATGAGAAGTTATGGAAACGTGTTACGGTTCTGTCCAATGACTGGAATAGTCAGTCCAATGCTGAAAAGTGGCGCAGTTCCTGGGCGGATATGTGCAACCAGTATCTTGCACCAGAGAATCAGATAGACCACAGGAGCTTTAAACGACAGGGCATTGAACGGATTCCCACGATTCACGAGGGATACGCAGCCAGACAGATGGAACGGAGGGGGATTGTTTCGGAACGGATGGAACTTAACCGTGAAATAAAGCGGCTGAACCAAATCATTTCCAAACTGAAAAATACTGTTTTGGGAATAGGGAAAAGGCTGATGGAACTAAAGGACAATTTAATGAAAGTGAGGATGCACTATGGAGAAAGAAATATTGCAAAACGAACTTCCAATACTGGAAGAGATGCTCGCACTTATGACAGAGCAGCAGGAACTGATACTGGAGATTACAGAGGAGCTGCAGGCGGCGAATCAGGACTTGGCACAGGCAGAGAAAGTAATCAGGGAAAAGGACAGACAGATCAATTCGTTGCAGTCATTGGTGCAGCAATTGAACGACGAAAACGAACAATTGATGAAGCTTTAGAGAGGAGAAAAGAGATTTATGAACGATTTGAGAGGTTACAGAGACTCAGATCTGCTGGCAATGCTGGAACAGATGGAGCAAATGCAGGCGGAACTGACGGAAAAGACACAGACCATACAAGCATTAGAGAGCGAACTACAGCAGCTTCCGACCTTATCCGAATGGCAGAACGTGCAGGTGCTGATGCAAGAGCAAACGACGCAGCTTCAGGAGCAGTCATTAAAGATTCGCAGACAGGCAGAGCATATCGTGAAGCAGAACGAGAGCGACAGGATTCTGAAAGACAACGAAAGATTAAGTCTCGAAAACGAGGAATTGATCGATAAGGCAAATGCCGCTTTGCATAAGCAGAAACAGGCAGAACAGGATGCAGCATATGCAAGAAGCCATATGAAGATTAAGGAAGTAGAGGTTGAGAGAAAAGTGCTGTATGAAAAGTGCAAAAACTGTAAGCAGTCATTGCTTGATAAGAAGATTACAAACTACCGTAAACGAAAAGAGTATTTGGAAAATTATCTGTTTCTATTTATGATGCTTTGCACAACAACTATGATACTGACTGCGTTTCAGCAGGAGGCATTTTGGAAAGATACCGTGGATTTCTTTACCACTTTCTTGAATGGCTGTGGAGAAGTGCTGGAAATGATAGTTGATGCAGAATGTGGACTTGCACAACTGCTCGCCGACATGATTAGTCAGCCGATATGGAGCAATGTCGTTTATTGGATTGCATTGATACTGTTTCTCATCTCAACTGGAATCCTGCTCTTTTTTATCTGTCATATGGCGTGGGATAGGTATCGAAAGAAAGTACAGTCAGGAATCAATATGTGGACTGTATCAGCTGCGATACTGCTGTTGATGGTGGTTGTATATCTTGGTGATTATATCCGAATGATTTTGCCGATGAATTTGTTGCTGTTGTGGATAGTAGGTGTTGGTGTACTGCTTGTTGCTGGAATATATGTGGTTGAATGTAACAAATATCGTTATTAAGGGAGTGCGGCTCGTCTAATTTTGGGCAGCCTTGCCCAGTAGTAGAGCTATGCTTTTTTACTTGATGAAACTCATGGGTATTATTCGATATTTTCTTTGTACTGCTCAAAGTCGGTCATGGAAACGCCCCTCTCTTGAATAACAGTAAAGGACGGCAGCGCTTTTTGCTGTCGCCCCTTGATTACCCATTTGCGAAACCGGGCGGGGCAGTCAACGGCGGGCGAAGCCCGTTCATCTTGACCGCCCGCTGCTCCGCCTGGGTTTGCTGTTGTTCTTACCAATGTCGTATTTTTACATCTTATCTCGCATATATCTGATGTTTTTGATAAATAATTTTTCCCACAACAGCTAACAAAATTGCAAGTGTTAAATATGCAATCGGAGCAATCTGATAATTTGTAAAATATTTCCCAAAAACACTAATGAGCCGATTATCCCATAATTCCCATGCTACCAACAGATTTGTTGGTAGTAAATCATATATTTGTGAAGCGATTCGGAATTGATACGGTATATCTATCATCATTGTTAAAATCATAGTTCCAACTGGAATAGCCATAACAGCGACACTATTTTTCAATAGTTCAGATAAAACCATAATTGTACTGGAATACAATACAGATATTGCAACAAAAGTAAGAAGGAAGATTAGAATTGATTCTCCTACACTTACCGCCCATGATGACATCGGAAACGCAATCTGTAAGGCTGCATGAAAGCCATCCGCACCATACACGAATATGCTTGAAAGTGCCGTTGTTCCAAAAAACAGAATTGCTGATGTTATACCAAATGTTATCCCGGCAAGAATCTTTGCAAAATATAATCTTGTTTTTCCGTACTGACTGCACAGGATGATAGCGTCAGTTTTTCTTAAATGCTCTATTGAAAATGTACTGGAAAGGCAGATTGCAAGAAACAAAAACAGAATATAATTTACGGTATAGGCATATGTCCATATATTGCTCCATCCATCCGTATATTCATATACAAACGGCTTCTGAATTAGAAGCTCTTTGCTTGCCCAATAAGTGTTTTCTTCCTCTGTCAGCTTTTGGTCTGTGTTGCTTTGGGAAATTTCCTTTTCCCGTGTTGCATATAATTCATCAGAACTTATGTCTAATGTCAAGTCCCTATCATTTATAATCTGCTGCACATATGAGTGAATTGGTGCGTACTTTCCCGTAAAAACATTTTCGTTATCTTCATAACTTCCGGAAAATACACTGACCTGCTCGCCCTGTGGCGATGAGTGATTGATTATCTCACCATTTTCTCTGTTTCGATATTCGACCTGCATTTCTCTAAGCAAAGTATCGTCAATTACTCTTCCAGAAAAGCTTTTTGCATTGTTCTTATTGATTTTCATGGCTTCGTATCCACTTACCGCAGTTTCACCATAATAGGTAGAAGTAGATACTAAATCGCTAAACCCTAAAAAGAGACATAGTATCAACATGATTATCCCGGTAATCCATACAATTTTCCTCTTTGCAATTTTTTTAAGTTCATAAACATATAATGTACTTATCTTATTCATGTCCATCCTCCTGAAACTGTTTCAGATAAAACTGTTCAAGGTCACCTGATTTATCTGTCCATTTTCCTTGATAAATCATTTGTCCATCTTTCATCATCAGAACATCATCTGCAATGTGTTCAATATCAGATACAATATGCGTAGACAGAAGCACAATACAGTCCTTTCCCAAATCATCAATCAGATTACGAAATCGAACACGCTCTTTAGGGTCAAGCCCTGCTGTCGGTTCATCCAGCACAAGTAGCTTTGGCTCATTGAGAAGTGCTTGTGCAATACCTAACCTTTGCTTCATACCGCCGGAATAAGTCTTGATTTTCTTCTTCGCTACATCCTGCAAAGACACCAACTGTAATAGTTCGACTGCCCGCCGCTTTGCCTGCGGTTTTGCAATTCCTTTTAGTGCCGCCATGTATAAAAGAAAATCCTGTCCTGTAAACTCCGGGTAGTATCCAAAATCCTGCGGTAGATAGCCGAGGACAGCTCGATAATTTTCTTCACAAACATCTACACCATCAAAAGTGATTGTGCCGCTGGTGGGCTTCAAAATGCCGCAAATCATTCGCATAAGGGTAGTCTTTCCAGCTCCATTTGCCCCCAGCAAACCATAGACACCTTTTTCAAGTTTTATTGAAATGCGGTCAACTGCAATTTTGTTCTTATATTGCTTTGACAGTCTATCAATTATAAGTTCCATGCTAATTCCTCCGTTTGTTTTACCATCTGATAACATTGGTTTGTTGTTCCAATTCCGAAAAGTATGAAAGCTGCAATCCACCAAATAAAGCTTTGTCCTGCATAGAATGTCGGGAACGACTGGTAACCCAAAAGATTTCCTGCGCTGACAGCTACCGCAATTCCGGCGCAAAGATAGGTTGCTTCTTTCCCATGAACCTTACGAACTGCCCATAATCCGCCAAAGGTAGTGAGTAGGTAGGGACAAGCCATGTAGACACCCGTTTGCAAAATACTGGCTTCATTGTTCATATAAGCAAAAGGAACCAGCAGACCGAACAGGGCAAGATTAGCTACACCAAGAATACCCAATCTTGCAAGTACCACACTTTTTAGCGAGAACTGGGTAGATAATTCAAATTCAGCCATACCATAAGTTTCGGATCGTCCGCTTTCAGTAAGGACGGACAACGCCAGCAGCGGCATAAATGCAGAAATACACCAAAGCATATCAAGTTCCCAATATTCCGCACCGATTAACGCAACCGTAAAAATCAGGACTGATACCCCCCAAACCCATTTGCTGATATACGCAATCTGTGTTCCGACAAACTGAAAAATATTGATTGACGGTTTTTGAATACTGCGAAGAAACTCCTTCTTCCGGGTAGGTGCGGGAGCTTCAAAGCTCTCTTTCAATGCGTTTTTCAATTCTTTGTTCATGTGAAGTCCTCCTTTCCAAGTTTTCCTTTCAGATTTTTTATTGCCTGTGAAACTCTGCGATAGACAGCAAATCTTGAGATGCCGTACAGCTTACAGATAACAGAAACAGGAACTTCATTCACATAGCGAAGTAACAATAACTCTCTGTCAGCTTCATCAAGTTCCGCTAAAGCCATTCTCACGGAAACCCGTGTTATCATGTCATCTTCTGCATTACTGTCAACAACTTCCTCGTTCAAGAGTTCCATTTTGCGTTTGCGGTATTCGTCAACACAAAGATTACGGGCGATGGTATATAAGTATTGCATTGCTTTCCCTGTGTTCACATAATCACTGCTTTCAAGAAATCGAAGAAAGGTTTCTTGAGTAATATCTTCTGCTATTTCCCGCTGATTGACTTTGAAATAGCAGTAGCGATATATTTTGTCATATTGTTCTTCTAAATCCATGGACACTCTCAAAACCTCCTCTCACTATGTATAACGGTTTAGGCACATCGAATGTGCGGCTGTTCTGAAATAATTGTAACATATTTTTTCAAGTACCTCTTTTTGCTACGGAATAGCGGTGGGGCTGCTGCCTTTGTTTGTATTTATGTTACTGCTTCTTTATTAACCATGAGCATTCTGGGCAAAGTTTAAGCCGCAGATCTTTACGGCCTGCGGCTTATATAAGTTTATAGCCTTATAAAAACGTCATTGGAGAGGGATTGACAGCAACTTTTAATGCTGTCAATTCTGCATAAATCAATCTCATTTTTATCTGTCCTTTCCGTTGAAAATTATCTAATACATCATTTTATCCATAGATACCCGAATTTTGTATAGTTCTTATTTTATCCCTCAGAAAGTCAAACTCATGCGTCATTGTTGGTTGAAATGGGATTTCAGCCATTGGCGATTGCAGAACGGTTGGGGCATGAGAAGATTGAGACTACCTTGAACACATACTCACATTTGTATCCCAATAAACAAGCAGAATTGGCAGAGAAGTTGGAAATTGCCAATGGAGAGGAGTAGCTATGAGCGGAGTACACAAATACCCAACAATCAGTTTTCGTATTTCTCCAAGAGAGAGGGACGAAATAGAAGCAAAAATCAAAGCGAGCGGTATGCAGAAAAAAGATTATTTTGTACGTTCCTGCATTTATAACAAAGTGTGCGTAGTCGGGAAAAAAGAAGTGATATATCAACTGGTTGAGGAATTACAACTTATGCAGTACAACATTGTGTTATTCGGCAAATTAAACGCTGCCGTTTCCATCAGATTAAAACGGGTCTTTCAGAGCACCTAACGATGGGATGAAGCATATATTTTTGGACGCTTCAGGCACG
>SKEW01000239.1_pt1 | contig 67678 bp, 78 predicted proteins | sample 4841441 | NCBI WGS metagenome assembly SKEW01 (sample SAMN11008799, study PRJNA524170) | human gut metagenome | isolation source: fecal sample from pouch patient p41 | place: Israel: Tel-Aviv | reverse complement strand
TTATACATCTATTTTTTGTGAAAAATACGTATAGAAAGGGGCTTTTTATTATGAGTAAAAAATTAGTGGCATTTTTCAGTGCAAGCGGAACAACAAAAAAAGTAGCACAGATGATCGCAGAGGAAGCAAAAGCGGATTTGTTTGAGATTGAGCCGAAAGTTCCATATACAAAGCCTGATCTTGACTGGATGAATAAAAAATCCAGAAGCAGTGTGGAAATGAGTGATAAAAAATATAGACCGGCGATTATGAAAAAAGAGATGGATATGAGTTCTTATGACGAGATCCTTCTGGGATTCCCAATCTGGCTTGCGTACCATAAATTGATACAATGCACCCAACTTGCGTGAATGGGTGCATTTCAAATTTACATATAAAGTTCTTGCTTTTGCTCCTGCAATTGGCAGGGGCTTTTTTTATGGCAAAAGAAAAGCACATCTTTCCCGGTGTGGGAGTGATGTGCTTCAGATGGCATCCATCAGTTCAAGAAGGATTTGCTTTTGCCTATCTGTCAGGCTACTCCATTTTGAAAAGAGTTTCTGTTGTTCTTCGGTCAATTGCGCTTCTTCACCCTCGGCAAAGAACTGAGCCAGTGTGATACCAAATGCCCTGCATACTGCCTCCAGAGTTGGCAGCGTTGGTGCGTTATTTCTGTTGAACATATTTGTAACGGTGGAATGGGAAAGGTTTGCCTCCTTTGCCAGCCGATAGTCCGTCCAGTTCCGTTCCTCCATCAGTTGTCTAATCCGTTTCTGTGTATCCATATCATCACCTACCTATCTGTATCTATTCTAAGTCCCAGAATGGTGGTATAATAGTCACAATCGGTAGCTATCATATTTCCTAAAAGGGGTTTATACAGTTATAGTATTGTAGATGATGGAAATGCTATTCGCAAAAGACTGGAGGTAGAATAATGCAGGAGCATATCTTTGAAAGAATGGCGCGGGAGAGAAACATTTCAGTTGAGGAAATGCGGGCGATAATTTCCGATAGAATTGGCAAGGGGTGGAATGATAAAGATCCGGTCAAACGGGAGCAATGGAGAAAAATTCCCTGTGCTGGAGATGTGCCAACACCAGATGAATGGCTGAACTATGTGGTAAAGAAGATAAAAGATGATGGTCAAGAAGGGTTATTACGGAAATATTTAATTTGGTAGTTATATCTTGAATGCTATACATCTGATTGTAGTGATCCGCCAGCTCATGCAGGAGTATGGTTGGCAGCTTGAAGTTGGGGGCAAGGTACTCGGCGCGGAGATTGATTTCTCGCTACTGGCATTCTGTATCTCGTTGATACTGTACCAGCCATGTGCTCTGTGCCCTCCGTCTTGCGATACAGTGATGGCAGGGAGACTCACTTGTCCTCATAAAAATCCTCGTTGAACAGATCGAACATTTCCCTGGTTTCCTATACACATTTAAAAGCCTATTCTGGCGGGGATTGGATAATTCCAATTATCACCCTGTCAACTACTACCGAAATCCCTTGATGTTCATCAGATTTTATTCCTCTAAATGTGCAGACAAGAGGTTGTATTTATGCTGTTTATGCTGTTCTGACCCAGCATAAAAGATATAGTGATTGACAAACCAGGCTCTCCATAGTATTATTAGAAACAAGAGTTATACCTCTCAAAAGGAGATAAAGGCATGATTATGAATTTTCATTTAACCGATCAGCGTAAAAAGAAAATCAGCTCTGTACAATCCATACCGATGAAACATTGTGCAGAGTATAGCGTATAAATGACGCATTTCGATTTCATCGGGAAGCCATAAGGGGGATTTTATACCCATTTTGAGAAAGTGGCTTTCCATGCAGTTATAATGTGTATGAGGCTATGGACAATGTTTTGTCCATAGCCTTTTGTTTTTGGCGCTGCTATGCCAGAGGCAGAAGGCAGATACATTTGTGTATCTTTGCTTTCTGCCTTTTTCGTTTGTATCAGAGAATATGCAGGAAAGGGTTAATAAAAATGAGCTTATTAGAAATTGACGGACTGACACACTCTTTTGGTGAGAATGTGCTATACAAAAATGCAGGTTTCACACTCAATAAAGGAGAACATATTGGCATTGTCGGACAGAATGGAACCGGCAAAAGCACTTTAATCAAAATCTGTACAGAGCAGATCATACCAGACAGCGGGCGCATTGTCTGGCAGCCGAATACTACGATTGGTTATTTAGACCAATATGCGGAAATCGACCATACCTTAACGATGAAAGAATTTCTCAAATCCGCTTTCACAAAGTTATTTGAAATGGAGGCACAGGCGTTGCAGCTATATGAAAGAGCTGCTGACGGTGATACGAAAAGCCTTGAACTGGCCGCCCATTATCAGGAACAGCTTGAAGCCCATGACTTTTATTCGATAGATACCGCTATTGAGCGTGTCGCCAATGGGTTAGGACTTCTTGCGATTGGCCTTGACCGTCCGATTGCTGAAATGAGTGGCGGCCAGCGGGCAAAAGTGATTTTAGCAAAATTACTGCTGGAAAAGCCGGATGTCCTGTTGCTGGACGAGCCGACCAATTTTCTTGATAAAGACCATGTAACATGGCTGGCGGAATATTTATCTGCTTTGGAAAATGCTTTTTTAGTGGTTTCCCATGATTTCAATTTTCTGGATAAGATAGCGAACCGCATTTGTGATATAGACAATGACACGATTACAAAATACTACGGCACATATTCCGAATTTCTGCGGAAGAAAACCCTGCTGCGGGAAGATTATGTACGGCAATATGCGGCCCAGCAAAAGGAAATTAAAAAGACAGAGGAATTTATACGGAAGAACATAGCGGGCAGAAAAGCAAAAATGGCGCGGGGACGGCAAAAGCAGCTTGACCGAATGGACAAAATGGAAGCCTTAGACCAAAAGGAAATTATTCCGCACTTCCATTTTCCCGTACTTCCATTAACCAATACAGAACACTTGTTGGTGAAACATCTGGCAGTTGGCTACCATTACCCCGTTTTATCAAACATTGAATTTAGCATTAAGGGAGGACAAAAAGTTGTTATTACTGGATTTAATGGGATTGGAAAATCGACACTATTAAAAACCCTGATTGGGGAAATTCCATCTATGCAGGGCCATTTCAAATTTTCCGATCAGGTTACTATCGGATATTTTGAACAGGATTTAGAGTGGAAAGAACCTGAATTGACGCCCATTCAAATTGTTGCCAATGCTTATCCCAATATGGTGACAAAAGATGTCCGCAAGCATTTGGCACGATGCGGAATTTCCAGTAAACACGCTATGCAGTCCATAGGAACATTAAGCGGCGGCGAACAGGCAAAGGTAAAGATGTGTCTGCTTACTCTGACCCCCTGTAATTTCCTGATTATGGATGAACCTACAAACCATTTAGACGTACAGGCAAAAGAGGCTTTGAAAACAGCCCTTTCAACTTTTGCAGGAACGGTACTGCTCGTATCGCATGAGGAAGCATTTTATCGAGATTGGACACAACGAGTTATCAACATTGAAAAGAAATAGAATACAGTCCCCGCCTGACGGGGAAAGAAAAAACGTTGCCGGGCAGGTTGCTTTCGTATGCTCAATATACATATCCATGACCAATACCTTCCGAGAAAATGTGAAATTGAATATGGAGTGCAACGAACCGTTTTTCTAGGTCTGCAAAGATACGACAGCAAAGTTTGTTTACACGTTTCCGGATGAGCGGGAGGAAACACTGGTAATTGAATATGGAATATCTTCCATCTGCCAAACGAAAGAAAACGCCATCGTACAGCAGGTAATCAGCTTGATGGAAATATCTCTTCGAAATTAGTTGTTGGTAAGGCGGGGCAATTACCTGCCAAAATAAGCCAGTCTGTCTTGTACAGATTGGCCCATTACAAAATGCTTGCTTTTTACAAAATCCGCTACACTGTCAACCATACATTTTAACACCAGACTTATAAGGTAATAGCTGCTTTAGAGAGATCATTTGAGGAGGAATCAGAACAGATAAATCAATTTCTCAGACTTGACAAATGGAGCCAAAATGATTATAATCAGGAACACATTATCAGAAAGAGGTGAGCATGATGTTGTTCGGAAAAGTTGGCATTGATTTCGGCTCCAAACAAGTTTATACCACGAAACATTGTGCGGAGCCTTTTCGGAAAGTTGATCTATAAACGGGGAGGCCGAGGTAGATATAGGCTGCCTTTGGTTTTTGTACCCTTTTAACGGATCAAAAATAAAAGATTGACTGTTTAGGCCACAGACAATGTTTTGTTTGTGGCCTTTTGTTATGCCCATTTTAGGGCAACTATGCAGAGGGCGCACGGTTTTGTGTGTCCTCTTTTTTTTGAAAGGGGAATTGATATGACCGAGGAACAAAATCTATTAAGTGGGAGCGTACCAAAGAAATTGGCTGCTTTTGCGTTCCCGCTGCTTCTGGCAAATATCCTGCAATCATTCTACAACGTAGTGGATATGTTGGTAGTCGGACAAATTGTAGGTGATACGGGACTGGCAGCCATCAATAACGCATCGAAGCTATGCTATATTATTAACTCCATTTGTATTGGAATGACAATGGGAGGAGCTGTCTTGATTGCCCAATACAAAGGAGCAAATGATAAAAAAGGACAAGCTGAAACTTTCCAAACACTGGCTATACTTTCTTTTGTGTCTGCTCTGCTTGTAACTGTTATCGGTTTGATATTTTACCAGCCGCTTTTTCGGGTATTAAATGTTCCGGCAGACGCATATCAAGATGCCTGCGATTACATGAAAATCATTTGCTGGGGAACAATATTTGTCTTTGGATATAACGCTGTGTGTTCTGTACTCAAAGGCTTAGGTGACTCCAAATCTCCTCTTTATTTCGTAGGGATCGCCACGATCATCAATATTGTTTTGGACATTTTACTGGTAGGCCCTTTTGGAATGGGAACGGCCGGGGCTGCTTATGCCACTATCACAGCACAGGGAATTTCTTTCGTGATTTCTATTTTCTATTTAAGAAAGCATAAAGTATTTTTCTCCGCTAATGTTCACAAGAAATTTGCATTGCATATGGATAAACTGGTTTCCATCCTTAAAGTTGGGCTGCCTACCGCAATTCAAATGGTAGTAGTAAACACGGCCTATCTGCTTGTAACAGGTATGCTAAATCAATTTGGTACTTCTGTATCTGCTGCTTCTGGTGTCGGATTGCAGATCAATACATTTGCCGGTATGCCCTGTTGGGCTATCGGACAAGCGGTTACAGCGATGGTAGGCCAGTGCATGGGTGCCGGAGAGATAAAACGAGCGCGGAAAGTAGTTAAAATCGGTTTGCTGCTGAATATTTCTGTAACCCTCGTTGTTGTAATTGTCGTTCAGGTTTTTGCCGAACAACTGATCCTGCTTTTTGGCAGTACCAGTGCAGAAGTAATCAATGACGGAGTGTATTATCTGCGGGTTTGCTGTGGTGTCAATAGCCTAATTTACGCTGCCATGTATACGTTGGACTCTTTTGCGATTGGGGTAGGTGTTGCAAATATTGCTATGCTCAATGCGCTGCTGGATGCGGTAATTGTACGTCTGCCGGTGAGCTGGCTTCTTGCCTTTACACTAAGTATGGGCTTTCCGGGTATTTATTATGGACAGGCCCTTTCTCCGATTCTACCTGCGATTGTAGGATTTTTCTATTTTCAAGGTAAAGGTTGGGAGAAGAAAACACTTATTCATGATAAAAGATAAGAACAAAATTCTTTTTTCAAGTTGCGGTGAAATCAGCGATTTTACTTTTACAGCAAGGTGGGCCAACTACCTGCCAAAGTGGGCCAGTCTGCCTTGTGTGGATTGGCCCATTTTGTATAAGGGGGAAAATTGTATGTGCAGCTCCTAACCAGCATTTTGATGGACTCATCCATTCAAAAAATTTTTTCAAATTATTTTTCAAAAACTTTCCGGTTTGTACCCCTGAGATGTGTTCTGGTTATGTGAGGAGGCGAAAAACAACCAGCTCAAATCTGCAAAAAGGAGGGATGCGGCATGATGTCTCCCTCTGACTATGAAAAGCGGATCGTCGCCATGGTAGATTCGTTCACCAAGACGGTGGCCCGGAATTTCAGCAGAAATCTCAAACGGGCAAAGGCAAACCGGGAGAAGCATTTTTCCGATGAACCGGTAGACTATCTTCTTGAACTTTTAAGCCACGACGACAGGTATCCGTCCGACCATTTTGTGCTTTATGCGGACGAGTTATCCTGCGTGGTCTATAGCGAAACTTTATATAAAGCACTCTGTTCCCTTCCGGAAAAGCAGCGGAAAGTCTTACTGTTTGACTTCTGGTACGCTTGGACAGATGGGGAAATTGCAGCCAGAATGGAGGTGACAACCCGCACTGTCTACAACCTGAGACAGCGCGCATTTAAGGCAATCAAAACTTTCTATGAGCAAGGAAGCTCAGAGCCATGAATTAACCTATGACCTAATCAAGCGAGCGGTTCACGGCGACCAGGAGGCAATCGAGGCATATCTCCTGCACTATGACGCTTATATCAATTCTCTGGTGATGTATGACGAAGTCGGCCCAGACGGCCAGCTACATTCCTACATCGACGAGGACATGAAGATACAAGTGCAGATGAAGCTCGTGGACGCATTACAGAACAAATGGAGGAAACTGATATGATTCTCATGCCAGACCTGTTTTCCTTCGCCTACGTCCCGAACTGGTACTCCCAGCTTGATATGCTGGCGGAGATGGCCCTGCCGGAACCGTGGCGATTCAAAAACCCTATATACTTAACGAAAAATCCAGATACTCCGATTTTGGAGCGATACATCCATGCGATCTTTAAGAAACAACTGATTGACTACAAGGAAGAACGGATACCCAGCAATGCAGCAAAATTCTTTCATATCGAAAATGAGTTTTGTTGTTTCCATACGGGTCTTTACACCAGGAGATACAAGGCTATTTATGCCTGTTTCGACCGGAATAAAAAGAAGGACTCTATGTTGGAATGGTATTTCAGGGGCTTTGCGGATGAACTATCTCCGCTACTCCGGCACATTTCACCATTGCCAGAGAAGCCCAGCTACTATATGACGCAATATGGCGTCAATTACAACCCGGAATGGCCGATCCGCGTCAACGTGGATCATATCCTCGGCGATGAGGAGAACCTTTCCCGTATCCCGGCAGAAATCCGCGAAGCGCAAAACCTGCCCCTGCTTTTGGAAACGGCAGTTGAGTTGGCGCGGCGGAAGGCTGTGGTGGAACCGAGCATTGTGGTTCCGCAGGGGTATCAGGGCCGGGTACAATACTTGCTGCCGATCTGCCTGACCGATATGGAGCAGCCAGACCTTGCCATGACCCTCACGATCATGGACGGGTATTATTTGGGGAACACCTGCCTCACCTTAGAGATGGCGTACCTCAATGCGCGGCTTCTTTCCAGACCGGTGGCGCATTGGCTCACGGATATAGTGGAGGAATAGCTGCGCACAGATCGCAGGCCTGCTCCCCGGCAGCCGGATTGGCTCTGGCGGAAAGGAGTGACCGGTTTGCGCCAAGGCAAGAAGGAGGTTGAACAGAATGACATAAGAGATAAAATGCGTCCAGTGTACTGTCCGAAATGCGGGTGGAAATTGCTGGACGCAGTAAAGGGTACAAAGACACAGACCAAGATCCCCCACAAGGGCCGGTATCCCGATTTATATGTAAAGTGCGGGCACTGCGGCGCGGAGGTTGGGATCATCAAAACTGAATAGCTACCACCGAATGTTCCGGGCAGGTTTCCGGGACTTACCGGATAGCTGCGGCAACACGACAGCCCTCATAAGGAATGTATATGACGGGCGGGCAACGGACAGCGAAGCCGGGAAACCGGTGCGGCGTTTGTCTGAGCATGATGCACGAAGGGGTGATTTCATTCCATCATCTGTGGTTGCCCCTTCATCACGCTGTCTTGAAAGAAAGACAGATGGGATATTGAGCCTGGCAAGCGGCACTTTTGTGCTGCTTGTCAGGCTCTTTTTTTCGTTTTAGCGGCAGAGGTGCCGCTTGCCGGGCTCCGAAAGGAGAACGGCAAATTGAAAATCAATTACACATTTGCAAATGGTGAGACCTCAGATGTAGAGGTCAATGAGGAAATCGGAAACTTGATTCTGGATTCCAGGCGGGAGGAAAGCAATCAGGATCGGAAAGAGCGGTACCACTGCTATTCCCTGGATGCGGCGGTATATGAGGGCAGGGATTACGCAGACGACGAGACCCCGGAATCCGCCCTGTTCCTGCAGCTGGAAAACCAGTGGATCAAAGAGGTGTTCGAGCAGCTCTCAGAGGTACAGCGGCGCAGGCTGCTGATGCTGGCCGAAGGGGTATCCTTCCGGGAGATCGCCCGCCGGGAGGGCAAGGACATCAAGACCATCCGGGAATCCATCGAGGGAGCCAGAAAAAAGTTTATGAAATTTTTCTGAAGGTTCCCCCCTCAAAACGGCCTCCAAATCTCCGTATGTTGAAGGACATCCCGATACCGTCCTTCAGAAAGCAGAGGTGATGAGATGAAACACACATTGCAGATCCGTGTTTCAAAAAAGCCTGTGAACAGCGGTGCGGTCAGTGTGCGGAATGTCTCTGTGCGGGAGCGGTTCATGCGTTTCCTGCTGGGGGACAAGGTCAGGCTGACAGTCATTGTTCCGGGCAGTTCCGTGGAGGAACTTTACATCCGGGAGGTTGCGGAAGGAGGGCTGGCACATGAGTAGGATAAAACTTCTTCTGGACGTGGTATCCGACCTCCGTTCCCTGGCAGACAGCCTGCAGGCGGTGGCGGACGCTGTCGCACAGGGTGGGCAGGAACAGCCGGACCAAACCACGGAGAAAAAGCCGGCTCAGAAACAGGAAAAGAAAACTGCTGCAAAGAAAGTGGAGCCGCCTGTGGAGAAGGCAGAGCCAAAGCCATTGACGCTGGAACAGGTGCGGGCGGCCCTGGCGGAGAAGTCCCGTGCCGGACACACAGCAGAGGTAAAGGCGCTCCTTCTTAAGCATGGTGCGGATAAGCTGTCGGACATCGACCCAGCGGAGTATCCGGCGCTCCTTGCGGACGCGGAGGTGCTGTGATGGGAAAACACGCTTTACTTTCCGCATCCTCCAGCCATCGGTGGCTGAATTGCCCGCCTTCCGCAAGGCTTTGCGAGAAGTATGAGGATACGGGCAGCGAGTATGCCCAGGAAGGGACGGACGCCCACAGCCTGTGTGAATACAAGCTGAAACAGGCGCTTGGCATGGATGCCGCAGACCCAACGGAGAATCTTTCCTTTTACAACGAAGAGATGGAACAGTGCGCTTCGGACTATGCCGCCTATGTGCTGGAACTGGTGGAGGACGCAAAGAAATCCTGCAAAGACCCGGTGGTGCTGATCGAGCAGCGACTGGACTTTTCCCGCTTCGTCAAAGACGGCTTCGGTACCGGCGACTGCGTCATCATTGCGGACGGAACGCTTGACATTGTGGATTACAAGCATGGGAAAGGTGTGGAGGTATCCGCGATAGAGAATCCCCAGATGATGCTGTATGCCCTGGGCGCTCTGGAACTGTTTGACGGTATCTATGACATTGATACCGTCCGCATGACCATCTTCCAGCCCCGCCGGGAAAATGTCAGCGTTTGCGTCATGGCAAAAGATGACCTTTTGCAGTGGGCGCACAACGACCTGACCTATAAGGCGAAGTTGGCCTATGAGGGCAGTGGGGAGTTTGCCTGTGGTGACTGGTGTCGGTTCTGCAAGGCAAAGGCGGTCTGCCGGAAGCGGGCAGAGTACAACCTGGAACTGGCGAAATACGATTTTGAGATGCCCGACACACTGGAGGACGCGGAGATCGCCGCCATTCTGGACAAGGCGGATGAACTGGCCGCCTGGGCTGCGGATGTGAAGGAATACGCGCTCCGGCAGGCGCTCAGCGGGACGGAGTATCCCGGATACAAGGTAGTAGAGGGGCGTTCCAACCGCCGGTACATCAGCGAGGATGCGGTGGCCGACGCCGTTTCCCAGGCAGGATATGATCCCTATGCCAAAAAGGTGCTGGGTCTTACGGAGATGCAGAAGCTCCTGGGTAAAAAGAAGTTTGACGAGCTGCTGGGCGGTCTAATCGAAAAGCCCCAGGGCAAGCCCGTCCTTGTGCCATTGTCCGATAAGCGGCAGCCTATGAATACGGCACAGAATGATTTTAAAGATTGAGGAGGAAACCAGAATGTCAAATAAAGTCAAGAACCCGATGAAAGTGATCACCGGCCCCAATACCAGATGGAGCTATTGCAACGTGTGGCAGCCCAAGTCCATTAACGGCGGCACGCCCAAGTACAGCGTCAGCCTGATCATCCCCAAGTCGGATACAGCGACCATCAACAAGATCAAAGCGGCTATTGAGGCTGCCTATAAGGAGGGCGAGGCCAAGCTGAAGGGCAACGGCCGGAGCGTCCCCGCGCTTTCCGTCTTAAAGACCCCGCTCCGTGACGGGGATGCGGAACGCCCGGACGATGAAGCCTACGCAAATGCCTATTTCGTCAATGCCAACAGCGCCACAGCTCCGGGCATCGTGGATGCGGACCGCCAGCCGATCCTGGATACTTCCGAGGTTTACAGCGGTGTGTACGGCAGGGCGAGCATCAACTTTTATGCGTTCAATTCCAATGGCAATAAAGGAATCGCCTGTGGACTGAATAACCTGCAGAAGATCCGTGACGGAGAGCCGCTGGGCGGTAAGTCCCGTCCGGAGGATGATTTTGCAGATGAGGGAGAGGATTTCCTCTCCTGACGCAGGAAACTGCCGATACCGGGTGGCGGGGGATTCCCCTGCCGCCCTTAAGGCATTGAAGGGAGACGATAAACTTGAAATCTATATCATGGGATTTGGAAACGTACAGCAGTGTGGATCTTACGAAATGTGGGGTGTACCGATACTGCGAGAGCGAAGATTTTGAAATCCTGCTTGCCGCATATTCCATCGATGGCGGGGCGGTACAGGTGACCGACCTTGCCTGTGGAGAGAAACTCCCGCAAAAGATTCTGGATGCGCTGGAAGATGAAACTGTAGAGAAGTGGTCATTCAACTCGCAGTTTGAACGGATTTGTCTCTCACGGCTCCTCGGCTATCCGGCCGGTGACTATCTTGCTCCGGCATCTTGGCGCTGCTCTATGGTGTGGGCCTCAACACTGGGCCTTCCCCGTTCCCTGGAAAGCGTGGGCGCAGTGCTGGGGCTGGAGAAGCAGAAGCTGACGGAAGGCAAAGACTTGATCCGCTATTTCTGCGTCCCCTGCAAACCGACGAAAGCTAATGGAGGCAGGACGCGGAACCTGCCGGAACACGATCCGGAGAAATGGGAGCGGTTCAAGGCATATAACCTGCGGGATGTGGAGACGGAAATGCAGATCCAGGAGAGGCTCTCCAGATTTCCCGTGCCGGATTTTATCTGGGAGGAATACCAGCTCGATCAGGAGATCAATGACCGGGGCATCGGTGTGGATATGGAATTGGTCAGGCAGGCTATTGTAATAGATGCCCGCTCCCATGAACGGCTGACCGCCGCTATGCAGGAACTGACGGAACTGAATAACCCGAATTCCGTACAGCAGATGAAACAGTGGCTGGCAGACCACGGGCTGGAAACGGACACCCTGGGAAAAAAGGCTGTGGCGGAGCTGATTAAGACAGCGCCGGAGCCCCTGCGGGAAGTTCTTTCGCTTAGGCAGCAGCTCGCCAAAAGCAGCGTGAAGAAATACACGGCGATGGAGAACGCAGTCTGCACAGACAGCCGTGCGCATGGGATGTTCGTTTTTTATGGGGCGAACCGCACCGGCCGGTTCTCCGGGCGGCTGATCCAGTTGCAAAATCTGTATAAGAATACCATGCCAGATTTGGCACAGGCGCGGGCTTTGGTGCGGAGCGGTAATTATGAAGCACTTTCCATGCTCTATGAAGATATCCCGGATACCCTCTCCCAGCTTATCCGCACGGCATTTGTGCCGCAGGATGGCAGGAAACTCATTGTGGCAGATTTTTCCGCCATCGAAGCGAGAGTGCTGGCTTGGCTGGCCGGAGAGAAATGGGTATTGGAGGTTTTTGAAAAAGGCGGAGACATTTACTGTGAGACTGCTGCCCGTATGTTCCACTGCCGGGTGGAAAAGCATGGGGAGAACGCAGAGCTGCGCCAGAAAGGAAAACAGGCGACTCTGTCCTGCGGGTATGGTGGCAGCGTCGGTGCGCTGAAGGCAATGGGTGCGTTGGAGGCCGGAATGACGGAGGAGGAACTTCAACCGCTGGTGGATAGCTGGAGAGCGGCAAATCCCAATATCGTCCGTTTCTGGTGGGATGTGGATCGGGCAGTGAAGGACTGTATTAAGCAGAGAGTCCCCACAGAGACACACGGTCTCCACTTTGATTACCGGAGTGCTATGCTCTTTATTGCCCTTCCTTCCGGCCGGCGGATGGCCTATGTGAAACCGAGGATCGGCGAGAACCAGTTTGGCGGGGAGTCCGTGACCTACATGGGCGTGAGCGGTACGAAGAAATGGGAAAGGCTGGAAAGCTACGGTCCCAAGTTTGTGGAGAACATCGTCCAGGGTACTGCCCGCGATATTCTCTGCTATGCCATGCAGACTTTAAAAAACTGCTCCATTGTCGCCCATGTGCATGACGAGGTCATCATTGAAGCCGACCGGCGGATGTCGGTTACAGCAGTGTGCGAACAGATGGGCAGGACACCGCCCTGGGCGAAAGGGCTGAAGCTGCGGGCGGACGGATACGAATGCGAGTTTTATCAGAAGGATTAGAAGGAGGTGCAGCCTATGGGTATCAACAAATATAACAGCGAGGGCTACTATGACCCGACGGTTTATGAAGCCCTTTCCAACATTGAGAAAGAGGAGAAAGCGGCAAGGCGTGTATACCGGCCGCTGGTCTATATATGCTCTCCCTACGCTGGTGATGTGGAACGGAATGTGAACATGGCAAGGACATACAGCCGCTTTGCGGTGCGGAATACCTGTATTCCCATTACCCCTCACCTGCTTTATCCGCAGTTCATGGATGACGGCAGCCCGGCGGAACGGGAACTGGCTCTGTTCATGGGGATGGTGCTGCTTACCAAGTGCGAACAGATGTGGGTGTTCGGCAGCGTCATATCATCGGGGATGCGGGCAGAGATTGCGAAAGCGGAAAAGAAGAACATACCGGTGCGGTATTTTACAGAGGAATTGGAGGAGATGCCATGCGCGAATTAAACATTGCCTACGGCAATAACCGGCAGGCGAAGAGATGGGTTAACAAGACCATCGGGTTTGATGATTTGAAAGAACGGCTCAGAGTGACTATCCGTACCACCGAGTCCGCCGAGGAATATGCGAAGATGAGCCGTGCGCAGCGGGACACAGCCAAAGACCACGGAGGTTTTGTGGCGGGTGTACTAAAGGGTGGCAGGCGAAAGGCCGATACTGTGGAGAGCCGTTCAATGGTGGCTCTTGACGGTGACCGTATCAACGCTAATTTTCTGGAAAGCTATGAAGCACTCTGCCCCTATACCTCCGTGCTGTACACCACCCACAGCAGCACGGAAGAAAATCCACGTGTCCGGCTGGTGTTCCCGCTGACCAGGGATGTGACCCCGGAGGAATTTGTGGCGGTCTCCCGCTATCTTGCTCAGATGCTGGGTATTGACTATTTTGACGAATGCTCCTATCAGCCTAATCAACTGATGTACTGGCCGTCCACGCCTGCCAACGGTTCCTTCGTGTATAAGGAGACGGACGGACCGTGGCTTGACCCAGATACAATACTCGGTGAACATCCGGAATGGACAGATCCCACAAGGCTTCCAACCTCCTCCAGAGAGAGCAAGGCGAATACCACTGCACAGCAGAAGGTGCAGGACCCGCTGACCAAGGAAGGTGTTGTGGGCCTGTTCAACCGTACCTATTATCCTATCAGCAAGGCGTTGGAGGCATTTCTCTCTGATGTGTATGAGCCGACCGATAACGAGAGCCGCTGGCATCTGATTGCATCCTCCAGTATGGCTGGCGTAGAGATCAAGGAGGATAAGTTTGTTTACAGCCACCATGCCAAAGACCCGGCGTACCTCAAGATGTGCAACGCCTTTGACATCATCCGCATCCATCGCTTCGGGGATCTGGACGACAAAGCCTCCTATAAGGCCATGTGCGAGTTTGCCATGGAGCAGGACGAGGTGAAGATGCTGGCGGCAAGCGAGAGAACAGCCGGTGCGGAGACAGATTTCTCCGGCGGCGAGGATATCGACTGGCAGAAGCATTTGCAGTATGAGCCTCGTTCTATGGTGCTAAAAAACAACCTCCACAACATTACCCTGATCATGGAGAATGACCCCAACCTCAAGGGAATCGTGTTCAACCAGCTGGCAGACGGCTTGGAGATCAAGGGCGAGGTGCCATGGAAACATCCGGCAAGGTTCTGGCGGGATGCGGATGACGCGCAGCTCATCAGTTTTGTGGATTCCCATTATGGCTCGTTTTCAGAACGTAATTACCGTATCGCAGTTACCAAGGTGACGGACGACCGTTCCTATCACCCGATCCGGGAAATGTTCGAGTCCCTTCCGCCATGGGATAAGGTCAGGCGGGCAGAGACCGTGCTGATCGATTATCTCGGTGCGGAGGACAACCGCTATGTCAGGGCGGTCACCAGGAAGTCGCTGTGCGCAGCGTATATGAGGGTACATTATCCCGGCATCAAGTTTGACAACATGATTGTTTTAAACGGGGCTCAAGGTATTGGCAAAAGCACCCTCATTTCCGCCCTTGGTGGGGAGTGGTTCTCAGACAGCCTTGCCCTTTCTGACATGAACGATAAAACAGCCGCTGAGAAACTGCAGGGGTACTGGATTCTGGAGATCGGCGAACTTGCGGGCATGAAAAAGGCGGACATCGACAAGGTCAAAGCCTTTATTTCCAGACAGGACGACAAATACCGTGCCAGTTTTGGGCGGAGGGTGACTCCGCACCCAAGGCAATGCGTGTTCTTCGGCACGACCAACAGCGAGAACGGGTATCTCCGCGACATTACCGGCAACCGCAGGTTCTGGAACGTCAAGGTTACCGGTCAGGGAAAGTGCAAGCCTTGGGAGATGACCGCCGAGGTGGTCCGGCAGATATGGGCGGAGGTCGCCGAGATCGCCAGGTCGGGAGAAAAGCTGTATCTTGATGCTGACCTTGAGGCTTACGCCAGGCAGGAACAGCGGGAAGCGATGGAGCAGGACGACCGCGAGGGCATCGTGCGGAATTATCTGGATATGCTTCTTCCCGATGATTGGGACAGCATGGATTATTACAGGCGCAGGGAGTATATCCGAGATATTGACGATCCGACCAGGGCTGAGGGTACTGTAAAGCGGCAGACCGTGAGCAACATCGAGATCTGGTGCGAATGCTTCGGCAAAAGCAAGGAGGAGATGCGCCCCTCGGACTCCTATGCCATATCTGCCATTATGGTGCGGATCGAGGGCTGGGAGAAATGCGGGATGCGGCAGATGCTCCCCATCTATGGCCGGCAGCGTGTATATACGAGGACAACCTGACCCGTCCATCACCTGTCCGGGGGTTGTCCATGGCCGGAAAACGCAGTCAGCACAAGGGTTTCCGGTATCTTACTGGACAACTGGACAGAAAAACCTATATAAGACAAAAACATGAATTTATATGGATATAGATCCCGTCCTGCACACGCGCGAACACGCGTATTTCGCGCGTAAGGGAATTTTCCGTCCACTTGTCCGCAGAAGCGGCAAAAACGCAGTGATTTCAAGGGTTTTTGCTGTGGACAGGCCCTGTGGACAAGGGCTGGACGGGACAACTTCTGAAAGGAGAAATCGGAAATGATCAAAAATGGAAGACCTTATACGGATGAGAACGGATTTATTGATGAGGCGCTGATTACAGACCGTGAGGATGCTGTGGTCACTGCGGTTGACGGGTGGATTAGAAAGAATATCCGAGCCGGGAAGAAGATCCTGCAGGGACACACGAGTTACGGGATGAAACACTTGCTGGAACGTGACACGGGTGTTTACCTCACCAACAACGAATTCAAGGACGCTATGCTGCTTGCCGGATACCGGCCCGTGAATCCGGACAGCCTGAATTGGAAGTACCGCATTGAGCTGACACGGGAAATCAATGACAATCCCAGCCCGTTCTTCCGCTGGGCGGGGAACTTCGAGGCGGATGCCTCGCCATGCGGGGATTTCGTCCGGGATATGCTCCACGACTTCGAGTTCCCGGTCCTGCCGGAACACGATGTCATTGCACGGTATCTTGGCCGTATCGGCGCCTGCAGCGGAGCAGTGGAAGCATTCGAGATGTTATGGAGGGAATATGAGGGAACAGCAGATTGAGCAGAACCTGGCAAAAGCCGTGAAAGCGGCAGGCGGCATCGCACCGAAATTTACCTCTCCCGGATTTGCCGGGATGCCCGACCGCTTAGTGCTGCTACCGGGTGGACACATCGGTTTTGTGGAGGTAAAAGCACCGGGTGAAAAACCGAGGCCCCTGCAGCTTTCCAGGCACAGGCGCCTTCGGCAGTTAGGCTTCCGGGTGTATGTGCTGGATGATGAGAAGCAGATCGGAGGGATTATTGATGAAATACAGTCCGCATGAGTATCAGAAGTATGCTACGGAGTATATCGAGACACACCCTGTTGCGGCGGTGCTTTTATCGATGGGACTTGGAAAAACGAGCATTACCCTGACCGCTTTGAACGACCTGCTGTTCGACCGCTTTGAGATCCACAAAGCCATCGTCATTGCGCCACTCCGTGTGGCACGGGATACCTGGCCGGCAGAGATTGAAAAGTGGGACCACCTGGGCAGCCTGATCTATTCCGTGGCTGTGGGAACAGAAGCGGAGCGGCTGGCGGCGCTGAGACGGCAGGCCGACATTTACATCATCAACCGGGAGAACGTGCAGTGGCTGGTAGAGGTAAGCGGTATCCCCTTTGATTACGACATGGTGGTGGTCGATGAGTTATCTTCTTTCAAAAACCACCAGTCCAAGCGGTTCCGTGCCATGATGAAGGTGCGGCCGAAGGTGGGACGGATCGTGGGCCTGACTGGGACGCCAAGCAGCAATGGGCTGATGGACCTGTGGGCTGAGTTCAAGCTGCTGGATATGGGGCAGCGGCTTGGGAGGTTCATTGGCCAGTACCGCACCCGGTTCTTCCTGCCGGACAAACGCAATGGGCAGGTGGTGTTTTCCTACAAGCCTCTTCCAGGAGCGGAGGAACAGATCTTCCGGCTGATTTCCGACATCACGATTTCGATGAAATCCACCGACTATCTGCGGATGCCACAGTTCGTTTCTTCCGGCTATGAGGTGTATCTCTCTGAGGAGGAAACGCAACGGTATGTTTCCTTCAAGCGGGATCTGCTGCTACAGCTCCCGGACGGGGAAATAACTGCCGCCAATGCTGCGGCCCTATCGGGGAAGCTCTCCCAGATGGCAAACGGCGCAGTTTACACGGATGACGGAGAGTACATCGACATCCATGACCGGAAACTGGATGCCCTGGAGGACATCATCGAGAGTATGGGAGGGAAACCGCTCCTGGTGGCTTACTGGTTCCGGCACGACCTGGAACGGATCACGAAGCGGCTCCATAAGCTGAAAATCCCGTTTTCCAGGCTGGATTCTTCGGAAAGCATCCGTAGATGGAATGCAGGGGAACTTCCAGTGGCACTGATTCACCCGGCATCGGCGGGACACGGGCTGAACCTTCAAAGCGGAGGTTCCACCCTTGTATGGTTTGGACTGACCTGGTCCCTGGAACTTTACCAGCAGACCAACGCCCGCCTCTGGCGGCAGGGCCAGCAGTCCGATACCGTGGTGGTGCTGCATATCATCACGAAAGGTACGATTGACGAGCGGATCATGAAAGCCCTGTCGGAAAAGGACACCACACAGGCTGCGTTGATCGAAGCCGTAAAAGCTGATTTGAAAATCTGAGCAAATCTAAGACAACTATAGCCAATCCGAGGGAATTTAATAAATTTTTTTGGAGGTGCGGTATGGATGCATTTGATAACTTAAAAAACGCAATCGTCCGGCAGGCAGCGGAGGATTATGCTGCGGCATTCATGGGCTGCAGTATTGATGGGAAAAGCCCGGAAGACACAATGCTGGAGTGTGAAAGATTCTTCCGGTCTGACTGGTACGACACCCTGACCAGGGGAGCGGTTGATGGAGAATGGCTGATGCGGAATATAAAAATCCGAGAGCTTGAAAATACATTGGAAATATATAAGGATATCCTCAGCCCTTGCAACTGCTGTACGATTAAGGTGGCTGTTGCTTTCCTCCACGATAAAGGCGGAAAAAAACGAAAACCGCTGAACTATATCTTTCCGCCAAGACTGGCGTCGGGGCTGATGGATATGGCGAGAATCCAGCTTGAAACATTAAAAACAGAGTTGGAGGAACTGAAAAAACAGGATGGGGAGGTATCGGAATGACGGCCAAGGAATACTTGAACCAGGCCAGGGAAATAGATGCCCTGATCCATTCCAAACTGAGGGAATTGGATTATTGGAGGGATCTGTCAAGGAGGATATCCGGCAGCCATTTTGAGGAACAGCATAATCCTAACCGTCCGTCGGATGCTCCTTTTGCCAGATGTATCTGCAAGATTGATGAACTGGAGCGGGACATCAGCCATATGGTGGATGAATATGTGGATTTGCAAAAATCGGTGAGTCAAGCCATTGACTGTGTTGAGAATAATCAGGAAAAGCTGCTGCTGCGCTACCGGTATATTGATGGGAGGACATGGCAGAAAATAGCAGAGCTGCTGGATGTTTCTTTGAGGACAGTCCACCGCATACATGGGTCGGCTCTCCAACACTTTCCGGATTTTATCTGACATTGGCACACTTTGACACACCGCTTCCCTTGTGGCACATAGGGTGGTGGAGTATGATAGAATCAGCGAAAATGTATACAGCCAAAAGCCTTCGTGGGAGATTTTCCTGCGGGGGCTTTCTTTATGCCCGGAGGAGGTGAGCCGATGCCAAGGAAACCAAAGCGGCCGTGTTCCTACCCCGGCTGTCCTAAGCTGACGGATGGCAGGTTCTGTGAGGAACATCAAAGAAAAGAGAACCAGCGGTACGAAAAGTATGACCGGGACCCGGCAGCCAAGCGCAGGTATGGACGGGCATGGAAACGCATCCGTGACCGGTACATGGATGCACACCCGCTTTGTGAGCAGTGCCAACGGGAAGGCAGGCTCGTCAAGGCGGAGCAGGTGCATCACATCAAGCCTCTGGCAGAGGGCGGTGATCACAGCGAAAATAATCTAATGTCCTTATGTTCTTCCTGTCATGCGAAAATCCATGCAGAACGTGGGGACCGCTGGCACAATCACTAAAGCCCCAGGGGCGGTCAAAATCTCTACGGCTCTGCCCCGTGGGAACGGGCGCGGGGGCTCGCGTGCGAAAAAGGCGAAATCAAAAGGGTAATAAAGGGTGGCCGGCTGCGGCTGCTTTACTTTTCGAGGAAAGGGGTGAGAAAATGCCGACAAAATCCAACAACACAGGCGGGCGCGGCGGTGCAAGACCCGGTGCGGGAAGAAAAAAGTCTGCGGTCAAGGAAAAAGCCGAGAATGGCAATCCGGGCGGACGCAGGCTGGAAGTGCTGGATATTCCCGAAGTCGAGGGTGTCGATATGCCAAAGCCCCATGAATTCCTTTCTGCCGAGCAGCGTGACGGGAGTACGCTCCAGGCGGAAGAAATCTACACGGAAACCTGGGAGTGGTTAAAGAAGGTGGGCTGTGCGGCGAAAGTGTCTCCCCAGCTATTAGAACGGTATGCTATGTGCTCCGCCCGGTGGATTCAGTGCGAGGAGATGACTAACCGTATGGGCTTCCTATCCAAGCACCCGACCACCCAGAAGCCAATCCCGTCTCCGTTCATTAACATCGGCATCAACTACATGAACCAGGCGGTGCGGCTCTGGAACGAAATCTTCCAGATCGTGAAAGAAAACTGCAGCACCGATTACGGGGAGGTTTCTCCCCAGGATGATTTGATGGAGCGATTGCTCCGGGCAAGGAAGGGGTAAAGCCATGTTTGAGAAAGTAAATCCGTGCCACCCGGATAAGGTGGCGGACCGTATTGCCGGCGCACTGGTGGATGCGGCGTACAGAAAAGAGGAAAATCCCAGGATCGCCGTGGAAGTCCTCATCGGCCACGGTGTCTGCCACATCATTGCGGAGAGTTCGGTACACATCCCGCTGGATGAGGTGGACGCCATCGTGAATCGCATCGGCGGAAACTTGCACACGGATTATGTGGAAGTTCCGCAGGACGGACGCTTTGCCAATAACCAGGCAGAAGGAATCCGCTGCGGCGACAATGGCATCTTCAAAGGGGTGCCGGTCACGGAGGAGCAGAAAGCACTCTGCGAGATTGCAAAAAGTGTGTATCACACTTACCCTTCGGATGGGAAGTACATCATTGATGAAGCAAGGCTGATCCTCTGCCAGAGCAATGCGCCTACGGAAGAACTAAAAAGGTTATATCCTTCCGCCGAGGTCAATCCCCTGGGAGACTGGACCGGTGGCACGGATGTGGACTCCGGCGCGACCAACCGGAAGCTGGGCAGCGACATGGCCGATTCCGTGACGGGCGGCGGCCTTCACGGCAAAGACCTGTCCAAAGCGGATGTAAGCGTAAACATCTACGCATGGCTGAAGGCGCAGGAAACGGGAAAGCCTGTGGAACTGTGCTGCGCCATCGGAGACGATATGGTGGACGGTGTTCCCTACGCTGAGATTGTGGAGACTGCCCGGAGATATATCCAGAGCCTTGGCGGTTTTGAGAAATTTGCGGAATGGGGGCTGGTGCGATGAAAACTACATCTCATTCGGAAGGAGCATTAATTTGGGTTGATGAACAGATGAAGACTCTCGGTGTGGATGATTATCATTTTTGCCCAGAGAACGATTGTTATGTTTGTGATCGCTACGGGAACTTCTATTCAATTTGTCACAGACAGTATTCCAAGGCAGGAAATTTAGTTGAAAAATACAGGATAATGAAACTAAACGGATCAATCGATAAGTATGGCTATGTTACGTATCGCATCACGATAGATGGAATCAAAAAACATCTTAAGGCACATAGAATGATGCTAAATGCGTGGATTGGAGAAAGGCAAAATCTTGTAGTAAACCATAAAGATGGCAACAAACAGAATAATGCCCTCTCAAATCTCGAATGGTGTACAGTTGCTGAAAATAATGCTCATGCGATTAGTACGGGATTGTTTGATCCGCATGCCGCCAAACATGAATTAGCCATACCGTTAGCAGACTGGCTCACATTATATATTCTGTATGAGCATTTCGGAATGTCTATGTGCGAATTAGGGCGGATAAATAATGTTTCACATTCGACTATTTCAAAAATCGTCCAAAGAATCCGTACAATTCTGCCGAAGGAGGTGCAGCATGGAACATAAAACAATTACAGAATTCCAGTTGGTTGATATTAATCGGCTTGTCCCATATATCAATAATGCAAGGACACACAGCCCGGAGCAGATAAACAAGCTTCGGGCTTCTTTACGGGAGTTTGGATTTGTAAATCCGATTATTGTTGATAGAGATTACAACGTTCTGGCAGGACACGGACGTCTTATCGGCGCAAAGGCAGAAGGATACAAAGAAGTTCCGTGCGTTTTTGTGGATGAAATGACGGAAGCGCAGAAGAAAGCCTATATCATTGCGGACAACCGCATGGCGATGGATGCCGGATGGGATGGGGAACTTCTGCGGGTGGAGATTGAGTCCTTGCAGGGTATGGACTTTGATCCCCTGCTGACCGGTTTTGATGAAAAGGAACTGGCAGACCTGTTTGGTACAGATGATGAGGCGAAGGAAGATGACTTCGATGTGGAAGCGGAACTGGAGAAGCCCTGCTTTTCCAAAGCAGGTGACATCTGGCGGCTTGGAAAACATACCGTCATCTGCGGGGATTCCACAGACCCGGAGACGTTCCGTTTGCTTCTTAGAGACACGAAGGTCAACCTGGTCTGCACGGACGCCCCGTATTTTGTTAAACTGGAGAGCCAGTCCGGGCGGATCGCAAACGACGATCTGGAGGATGCCCAGGCCTACGAGTTCCTCATGAAAGCATTTACGAACTTCAAAGATGCCATGGCCATTGACGCTTCTATCTATGAATTTTACGCCACTATGAAAGCGCGTGTGTTTTATGACGCCTTTGAGGATGCCGGGTTCAAGGTCGGCGCCGGACTCATCTGGAAAAAGCCCAGGGCTCCGCTGATGCGGACAGACTGGAAGTTCAACATGGAACCGATCATCTTTGGCTGGAGAAAGGATGGAAAGCACAAGTGGTATGGAGACCAGAAACAGAAAGCCGTCTTTGAATTTGATGGAATCAAGAATTCAAAAGAGGACGGACATGGTCATCCTTCCAGTAAACCTGTTCCTCTCATTGCGTATCTGATACAGCAAAGCACACAGGTAAATGGAATCGTACTGGATGGGTTTCTGGGTTCAGCATCCACGCTGATTGCCTGTGACCAGATCGGGCGGATCTGTTATGGGGTGGAACTGGAACCAAAGTTTGTAGATGTGGCAGTTATGCGTTACATGAACCAGCATGGCAACAGTGCGGATGGTGTGCTGTTGATCCGGGATGGAAAGGAACATACCTACGAACAGGCACTTGATATGGCGGAGGTAATTGCAGATGAGTAATGTAAAATATCGGTTTTCTGAAGACGGCCTTGTAGCCTATGGGGAACTGGCAAGCGGTCAGATTTTTGTGATAGATGCCGATATGGTCGAAAAGATTCGTACAGTTAAATTTTATCTGGGCAGCAAAGGAAATGGCAGCCAATATTATGTGATTGACTGTAAGGGACGAACCCTCCATGATTATCTGTTTGAACACAGGCCGGGCTATGAAATAGACCATATAAATCTGGACACATTTGACAATCGCAGGTGCAATATCCGTTATTGTACACATCAGCAGAACCAGATGAACCAGCCGCTGCAGAAAAATAATACTTCCGGTGTCAGTGGCGTGAGTTATTATCCGCCAAGGCGCAAATTCCGGGCAAGAATAAAAATCTGCCAGCAAGAGATACACCTTGGCTATTTTGATACCTTTGAAGATGCAGTAAAAGCGCGGAATATTGGAATGCTTTGTATGTTTGGACAGTATGGGAGATATAACGATACTGGAAAAGCACCGGATTGGATTGAAAGAAAAGTCGCTGGAAAATGTGCGCGTTATGCGGAACTCTCGCAGAACAGCGCATTTTTTGATTTCTGGGATGGGGGTGTTGTCAATGCTCCATGACAAACTGACCCTCGGCAGCCTCTTTGACGGCTCCGGCGGCTTCCCCCTGGGCGGCTTGCTCTCCGGCATTACCCCCGTTTGGGCATCGGAGATTGAGCCGTTCCCCATCCGGGTGACCACAAAGCGGCTGCCTTTTATGAAGCATTACGGCGATGTCTCCCGGATGGACGGCGCAGAGGTAGAGCCGGTGGACATCATCACCTTCGGCTCGCCCTGCCAGGATATGAGCATTGCCGGGAAAAGAGCCGGGCTTGGCGGCTCACGGAGTAACCTCTTTTATGAGGCAATACGGATTGTAAAAGAAATGAGGTGTGCAACCGATGGAAAATATCCGAGGTATATCGTCTGGGAGAACGTCCCTGGCGCGTTCAGTTCCAACAAGGGCGCGGACTTCCAGTCCGTCCTCGAAGAGGTCTGCTCGGTCAAAGGATACGAAATTCATACTCCTCGACCTGAGAGATGGGCAAACGCCGGGGAGATCATGGCAGACGATTTCAGTCTCGCATGGCGGGTATTTGATGCGCAGTACTGGGGAGTTCCCCAGCGCAGAAAACGTATCTACCTTGTCGCAGATTTTGCAGGCGGGAGTGCCGGAAAAATACTATTTGAGTCCGAAGGCGTGTCTGGGTATACTCCGCAGGGCTTCCGCCCGTGGCAAGGAACTGCCGGAACTTTTGCGGAAGGCGCTGGAGCGTCAGGCTGCGTCTGCTTAAACGACCAGGGCGGCAGCCGCATGGATGTGACGGAGGACGTTGCGGCAACGCTCCGTGCGGAAAACCACGGACACCCTCCCTGCGTGATGGGGGCTGCCGGATTCTGCACCGAGCATTCCGCACAGGCCAGGGGCATCGGGTATGAGGAGGAAACCTCGCCCACCCTCCGTGCCGGTACGGTGCCGGCGGCGGTCTATGAGAACCATAGCCAGGACACCAGATACACCGGCCCGCTGGAGACGGCCCCCACGGTCAACGCCACCTACGGCATGGGCGGAAATAACCAGCCTTTTGTGGTGGAGACGCCCAAGACGCTGAAGATCCGCTCCGGCTGTGAGGGCGGCGGCAAAGGTGCACTGATCCAGGATAACAAATCCGCTACGCTTGGCTGCAACAACGACCAGACGGTATTCGTGCCGTTTGTGAAAGGCACCCGGCCACACTCTCCCGCAGAGGGGCAGCAGTGGAAAGCCTCCGATGTGGCGAACACGCTGAATACCTACGATGTGGGCGAGACCCGGTGCAATGAACTGGCGGTCAAAGTGTATGGCATCTGCTCCAAGGACAGCAACGCCATGAAATCCGATAATCCCAAGAGCGGCTTCTACGAAGCGGAAACTTCCAGATGCCTGGATGCGAACGGCGGCAATCCTACCTGCAATCAGGGAGGCATGGCCGTGGTGGCCCTGCAGGGTTCCATGATCGGTCGGGCTGACAAGAACGGTCCCCAGGGCAGCGGGGTGAATGAGGATGTGTCCTTTACGCTGGATGCCGCTGACCGCCATGCGGTGGCTTACTGCATGACCACCGGCACTTACACCCAGATGCTTAAGGAACAGTCCCCGACCTTGATGGCAAGGGACTATAAAGACCCGCCTGTGGTAAATGAGACCGAGCCGGAATACATCGTCCGCAGATTGACGCCTACCGAATGTGCCAGGCTGCAGGGGTTCCCGGACTGGTGGTGCGCCGGGCTTGGGACAGACGAGCCGACCGAGGAGGAGATCGAGTTCTGGACAGAGGTGTTTGAGATACACCGCTCCGTGATGGGGACTTCCTCCAAGCCTAAGAGCCGGAACCAGATCGTCAAGTGGCTGAAGAATCCCCACTCCGACAGCGCCGAATACAAAATGTGGGGCAACGGCGTGGCGCTTCCCAATGTCTATTTCGTGCTTTCCGGCATTGTGTACTACTCACAATTCCCGGACTTTTTGTTGTGACATATTTTGTGCCGGATTCGCTTGCTATTTCCGCCGCTTAGAGTGATTAATGTAGTACCGAAAAACAAGGAGGTACAGAGAATGCGAATTGAATTTCACAGAACAGGCGCGGAAAGGAAGGCACTGGTAACAGCCATCGGGGAAATCCTGGAGGCCAGGCCGAAGTATAAAGGGATGCCAAGCGCCGCTTACGAAATCGGCTACTTTACAGTAACGAAAGAAGGTACGCTGGAATTTGATGACCGGGCCGACAGCGGGGAGGTGGAAAACCTGCTGGAGCAGCTTGCTGACCGGGGGATCGTTGCAGCACCCGCAGAAATGGCACAGGCATGGCTTAACGCAAGGGCAGAGGAATTATCCAAGGCAAGTGAAAACGAGCCACAGGAGGCGAACGTGGGGCTTACGGTGGAAATCCCGCTTGATAAGGTATCGTTGGGCAATCTTACTAAGCTGCTGGAAGCCAAGGGCAAACTGATACGGAAAGCTTTGGGGATCAGCGAGCTTTCCTTTGAAATCATGGAGGACCGGGTGGCGTTTCCTTGGTTCGAGGAACTGCCCGATTCCGATGCTGCTAAAGCCTACACCCACTTCATTTCCGCACTCTGCGAGATGAGCAGGAATGCCAAGCGGGTAACAGCGACTGAGAAACCGGTGGAGAATGAGAAATACGCATTCCGCTGTTTTCTGCTGCGGTTGGGATTTATCGGCAGCGAATATAAAGCGGAGCGCAAGATCCTGCTGAAGAATCTGACCGGGTCCTCGGCTTTCAAGGATGGGGGTGTGAACCATGAAGTTTCCAAGTAGAGAGATTGTGGAAAGCATCCGCCGGGAATATCCCGCCGGCACCCGTGTGGAATTGGTGCAGATGGATGATGTGCAGGCTCCGCCTGCCGGTACAAAAGGCACCGTCAAAGGTGTGGATGACACCGGTTCCCTCCTTATGCGCTGGGATAATGGCAGTGGCCTGAACGTGGTCTATGGGGAGGATATTGTCCGGAAAATTCCTGTGGTCAAAACAGTTTGTTATGGCAGAACCAAAGAATGGTACAGCCGTGCGGAGGCAGAGCAGTTTTTCTTTCACGCAATGATGAACTCCGAAGGCAGTGAGCAAAATCGGTACATGAAAATATATACGGAATTGAAATTGGGGAAAGCATTCTGTACGGATGAGGAGGAATGAGCAATGGAACAGGATATTTTGGAGCAGCTCTATTTTGGCAGGATTGTGCCATGGGAGAACCGGAATGATAAGACTCCTGAGATGGAACAATGCAGTGAGCAGGTTTATCGGGATACAGAGCATTTGACACAGCTACTGGATGAGGACGGGAAAAAGATCCTTGAGCGGCTCATGGATAACCGTTCTGAACTGGAAAGCCATCAGATCCTGGAGGGCTTTAAGGATGGGTTCCGGCTGGGGGTTCAGCTTACGGCAGCAGGTTTTGGAAATAAAAATAAGCTGTAAAACACACAAATTCTGCCCGGAATCATTGTGTAATATATAGTGCGGAATTAACTTGCTATTATCCTCTTTTAGAGCGAATATGTGTACACCGAAAGGGAAAACACACAGCCGCAGGGCAAAAAAAACGGAGGATTTCAGAATGAATGAGAAAACAGCAAGGCAGATTGCAGAGATGAAAACGCAGACTATCGGGGTTGAGGTGGAAATGAACAATATCACCCGGCAGAAGGCCGCGAAGGTTGCCGCTACCTACTTTGGCACAGGCAGATATGAGAACACTGCCAGCCGCAACGGATACAGCACTTGGAGCGCATGGGACAGTCAAGGGCGCGAGTGGAAATTCCAGAAGGACGTTTCCATTGCGGGGCCGGAAGAACAGGAATGCGAACTGGTCACCCCGATCTTGACCTACGGTGACATCGAAACCTTGCAGGAGCTTTGCAGGCAGCTTAGACACGCCGGAGCGAAAAGCGACGCCAGCCGGGGGTGTGGAGTTCACATCCACATCGGAGCGCAGGGGCACACGCCGCAGAGCCTTCGGAACCTTGCCAACATCATGGCGAGTCACGAGAGCCTGATTGCCGAGGCGTTGAAGCTTGACCGGGGTCGCATGAACCGCTACTGCCGCACGGTAGACCCACGGTTCTTGGAGCAGGTCAACCGCAGGAAGCCCCGCACAATGTCACAGCTTGCGGACATCTGGTACAACAGCAACGGCGCAAGCTACGGAAGAAACCACCATTACAACGATAGCCGCTACCATATGCTCAACCTCCACGCCACTTTTACCAAAGGCACGGTCGAGTTCCGGCTCTTCCAGTTTGATGAGCCGACAGCCGAGCGCCGGGGCGGCATCCACGCAGGGCAGCTTAAGAGCTACATCCAGCTTTGCCTGGCCTTAAGCCAGATGGCAAAGGATATGCGGACGGCAAGCCCTAAGCCCCAGCAGAACGAGAACCCCAAATATGCCATGCGCACCTGGCTCCTCCGCCTGGGCTTCATCGGTGAGGAGTTCGCAACGGCCAGAGATTTTCTGACCCGCAATCTTTCTGGGGACACAGCCTTCCGGCACGGTAGAGCCGCCGCTTGAAGGACACGCAGGAGTTAGCCTCCTGCCACCTTACCTCTGACCGCTTCGGCGGTCTTAAGGTGGTAGAAGGGTGATCCCTTCGGAAAGGAGATGCGGATATGCATTTGACAATTAAAGATACTGCGAAAATGAGGAGAATGGGATATACCGTTAAGGCGATGTACGAAACGGCGAAAGGCATCCCGTTCCTGAAGTATTTCACGGACAAGGCAGAAATGGACGGGTTTACCGCAAATGCGGAAGAAGAGGGGTCAAGGCTGATGGCTTGGGCAGAAAGGAGTGTCTGAAAGATGAAGAGATACTATATTGCTTACGGAAGCAACCTCAATGTCGGTCAGATGCGGATGCGCTGCCCGTACGCCACGATCCTCGGCACGGCAAACCTTAAGGACTGGGAACTGCTTTTTAAGGGGAGTAAGACCGGCTCCTACCTGACCATCGAGAAAAGCGAAGGCAGCACGGTCCCTGTGGTGATCTGGGAGGTGACGGCTCCAGATGAAGCCGCCCTCGACCGCTACGAGGGATTTCCCAATTTCTACTACAAGCGGGACATTAAACTCCAGTACAAAGGCATCCGCACGGGGAAGCGCAGGACGGTGACGGCCTTTGCCTACATCATGCATGAGGACAGGCCGATTGGCATTCCGAGTAATTTCTACATGAGGACTTGCTTGGAAGGGTATGATACCTTCTGCTTCGACAAAAACATTCTGGTTGACGCTTACGACAAATGCAGGGAGGTATGCGGATATGAAGGATAATGTGATTCGGATGGCGGTCTGCCCGCTTTGCGGCAGGACCTACCACGGCGCTCCTGCGATTTCCAGAGAGGACAACGAAACGCTCATCTGCCCGGACTGCGGCACCAGGCAGGCGCTCCAATCCATCGGCGTGGAGCCGTCTGAGCAGGAGCAGATCATTGAGACGATCCATCGCCACACGCAGGAGTGATATACACAATTTGTTCCTCCAATCTTTGTGCAGATTATGCTCAGGATCGACTTGATAATATGTGGTTTTAGAGCGAATATGTACACACCGAAAGGGAAAACAAAACGAATACGGAGGAAACGGAAATGCTGAACAAGAATTTTGAAGGAGCCACACTTTTTGAAATTGACTACACGCCGAAGGGAACCCACACAATGGAGACGGTTAAGGTTTGGGCGAAAAATCGCCTGGATGCTTCCAACTACCTGATTTTGAATCACACCTGGGGAAAGCAGCATGAGATCAGGGTAGCAACAGTCAATCACATGAAGTAAAGCAAAGAGATCGAGCCGCATGGCTCTTTCTCTCGTACAGAACCATTTTGGAAGTCGCAGCGATGCGGCTTATTTTTATGCCATTTTGGAGGTGGTGTCTATGCGAAAACTGAAAAAATACAAGCCCACCAGGTTTATGGCGAAGACCTCGCACTACGATAAGGACGCCGCCGATTATGCGGTGATGTTCATCGAGTCCCTCTGCCATACCAAGGGTACCTGGGCGGGAAGGCCCTTTGAACTGATCGACTGGCAGGAGCAGATCATCCGTGACCTGTTTGGCGTGTTAAAGCCCAACGGCTACCGCCAGTTCAATACAGCGTATATCGAGATTCCCAAGAAACAGGGAAAGTCAGAACTTGCCGCCGCTGTGGCGCTCCTGCTCCTCTGCGGGGACGGCGAGGAACGGGCCGAGGTGTATGGGTGTGCCGCCGACCGTAACCAGGCAAAGATTGTGTTTGATGTGGCGGTGGATATGGTGCGGTTCTGCCCGGCTCTTTCCAAGCGGGTGAAGATCCTGGAGTCCCAGAAGAAGATTACCTATCTTCCTACCAACTCCTCCTACCAGGTGCTTTCAGCGGATGTGGCGAATAAGCACGGCTTCAATACCCACGGTGTGATCTTCGATGAACTGCACACCCAGCCCAACCGGAAACTTTTTGACGTCATGCTCCAGGGTTCCGGGGATGCCCGGATGCAGCCGCTGTATTTCCTGATCACCACAGCGGGCAACGACACCAACTCCATCTGCTACGAGGTACACCAGAAAGCCATTGATATCGCGGAAGGCAGGAAGGTCGATCCTACTTTCTATTCTGTCATTTACGGCGCTGCCGAGGATGAGGACTGGACGGACCCCAAGGTCTGGAAGAAGGCAAACCCCTCCCTCGGTATTACGGTGGGTATTGATAAGGTCAAAGCCGCCTGTGAATCCGCCCAGCAGAATCCTGGCGAGGAGAACGCTTTCCGGCAGCTCCGGCTGAACCAGTGGGTGAAGCAGTCTGTCCGCTGGATGCCGATGGACAAGTGGGACGCCTGTGCATTCCCAGTTTCCGAGGATGATCTGGAGGGGCGCATCTGCTACGGCGGGCTGGATCTTTCATCCACCACAGACATCACGGCTTTTGTGCTGGTGTTCCCGCCGCTGGATGAGGAGGATAAATACTATGTCCTGCCATACTTCTGGATACCGGAAGAAACCCTTGACCTCCGCGTCCGGCGCGACCATGTCCCCTATGACCTGTGGGAACGCCAGGGAACGCTGATGACTACCGAGGGAAATGTGGTCCATTACGGCTACATCGAGAAATTCATCGAACAGTTGGGCGAGCGGTTCAATATCCGGGAAATCGCCTTTGACCGCTGGGGCGCTGTACAGATGGTGCAGAACCTGGAGGGCATGGGCTTTACGGTGGTTCCCTTCGGGCAGGGCTTTAAGGATATGTCCCCGCCGACCAAGGAACTGATGAAGCTGGTGCTGGAGGAGAAAATCGCCCACGGCGGACACCCGGTGCTGCGGTGGATGATGGACAACATCTTCATCCGTACCGACCCGGCCGGCAACATCAAGGCGGACAAGGAAAAATCCACAGAGAAGATTGACGGTGCGATTGCCACTATTATGGGGCTTGACCGGGCGATCCGCTGTGGGAATGATACGGGAGCTTCGGTTTATGACAGCCGGGGCCTTTTGTTTATCTGAAAGGACGGTGATTTGATATGGGTATCTTTTCCGGGCTTTTCCGTTCCAGGGATAAGCCCCAGAACCGCACTACAGGCAGTGCATACAGCTTTTTCTTTGGAGGAAGTTCTGCTGGCAAGCGTGTCAATGAACGGTCTGCCATGCAGATGACGGCAGTGTATTCCTGTGTCCGTATTCTGGCAGAGGCAGTGGCAGGCCTGCCGCTGCACCTCTACCGATACAAGGAGGACGGCGGTAAAGAGAAAGCCATCGACCATCCGCTGTACTTGCTTTTGCATGACGAGCCAAACCCGGAGATGAGTTCCTTCGTGTTCCGGGAAACGCTCATGACCCACCTTTTGCTGTGGGGCAATGCTTACGCACAGATCATCCGTAACGGTAAAGGAGAGGTGATTGCCCTCTACCCGCTGATGCCGGACCGGATGACAGTAAATCGTGACAGCAATGGACAGCTTTATTACGAATACACCGTCAGCATGGATGACGCGCCCACAGTCAAAGGCAGCCTTGTCCGGCTGCAACCCTCCGATGTGCTGCATATCCCAGGGCTTGGCTTTGACGGGCTGGTGGGGTATTCCCCTATCGCTATGGCAAAGAACGCCATCGGCATGGCGATTGCCTGTGAGGAATACGGGGCGAAGTTCTTTGCCAACGGTGCGGCCCCTGGCGGTGTCCTGGAGCATCCGGGTACCATCAAAGACCCGCAGCGTGTCCGGGAAAGCTGGCAGTCCACCTTTGGCGGCAGCGGTAATGCCAATAAGATCGCTGTCTTAGAGGAGGGAATGAAATACACACCGATTGGCATCTCGCCGGAACAGGCGCAGTTTTTGGAAACCAGAAAATTTCAGATCAATGAGATCGCTCGGATTTTCCGGGTGCCGCCCCACATGGTGGGCGACCTGGAGAAGTCGAGCTTTTCTAATATTGAGCAGCAGTCTCTGGAGTTCGTGAAATACACGCTGGAACCCTGGCTGGTGCGATGGGAGCAGTCCATTCAGAGGATACTGCTTTCCCCGGAGGAAAAGAAGAGTTATTTTGCCAAGTTCAATGTGGAGGGGCTGCTCCGGGGCGATTATGCCAGCAGGATGACCGGCTACGCCACCGCAAGGCAGAACGGCTGGATGAGCGCCAACGATATCCGGGAACTGGAGAACATGGACCGCATCCCTGCCGAGGAAGGCGGAGACCTGTACCTGATCAATGGCAATATGCTCCCGCTTGGAAACGCCGGGGCTTTTGCAAATACCGAAGTTAGCGATGACGGAAAGGAGGAAGATTCCGATGAAGAAGTTCTGGAAGTGGAAGAACCAGGCGGAAACAGCTCCGGCGGAACGGACGCTGTTCCTGAACGGCACCATCGCCGAGGAAAGCTGGTTTGACGATGATGTCACGCCGCAGCTTTTTAAAGAGGAACTGATGGGCGGAAGCGGAGACATCACGGTCTGGATCAACAGCCCCGGTGGCGACTGCGTAGCGGCTGCCCAGATCTATAACATGCTGATGGATTATCCGCACAACGTAACTGTGAAAATCGATGGTATCGCAGCCAGCGCCGCCTCGGTTATTGCGATGGCTGGCACGAAGGTGCTGGTATCGCCGGTATCCATGATGATGATCCACAATCCCATGACCGTGGCCATGGGTGATACCGCAGAGATGCAGAAAGCCATCGAGATGCTTGGTAGCGTGAAGGATTCCATCATCAACGCCTATGAGATCAAGACCGGGCTGTCCCGCGCCAAGCTGTCCCATCTGATGGACGCTGAGACCTGGATGGACGCAAACAAAGCGGTGGGGCTTGGCTTTGCTGATGATATTCTCAAACGCTCCGATGTACCGGAGGACATGGAGCCGCCTGCGGTGTCCATGCTCTATTCCAAAGCGGCTGTGGTTAACTCCCTCATGGATAAGATTGCAGCCAAGTGCAGGACCAACCCTAAGAAAATTGAAGATTCCAAACCCAAGGGCCGCTCCGTAGACAGTCTCTACGAGCGGCTCAATCTTTTGAAAAATTAAAGGAGGATACCACAATGACGATTCTTGAACTGCGCGAGAAGCGCGCCAAAGCCTGGGAAGCCGCAAAGGCATTTTTGGATTCCCATAGAAACGATAAAGGCATCCTGTCTGCCGAGGATGATGCCGCCTACACCCGCATGGAGCAGGAAATCACCGACCTGGGCAAGGAGATTGCCCGCCTGGAACGCCAGGAGGCACTGGATGCAGAACTGAACCGCCCGGTGAACAAGCCCTTGACGGGTAAGCCTATGAACGGCAAGGAGGAGGCTAAAACTGGCCGTGCGGCGGATGAGTACCGCCAGAATTTCTGGAATATGATGCGCTCCAAAGCACCGATGCCTTCTGTGGTAAACGCGCTGCAGATCGGCACGGATTCCGAGGGCGGGTATCTGGTGCCGGATGAATATGAGCGTACTCTGGTAGAGGCACTGGAAGAAGAGAATATCTTCCGCCAGCTTGCAAAGGTGATCCAGACCTCCAGCGGCGACCGGAAGATCCCGGTGGTGGCATCCAAGGGAACTGCCTCCTGGATTGATGAGGAAGGAGCCTACACGGAAAGCGATGACTCCTTTGCGCAGGTATCCATTGGAGCCTACAAGCTGGGGACGATGATCAAGGTTTCCGAGGAACTGTTAAATGACAGTGTGTTTGACCTGGAGTCCTACATTGCCAGGGAGTTTGCGAGAAGGATCGGAACCAAAGAGGAGGAAGCCTTCTTTACCGGGGACGGTACCGGAAAGCCTCTGGGAATCCTGGCTGCCTCTGGTGGTGCGGAAACCGGTGTGACGGCGGCATCCGCCACTGCGGTAACAGCAGATGAACTGATGGATCTGTTCTATTCTCTGAAATCCCCGTACCGTAAAAATGCGGTGTGGATTTTGAACGACTCCACCATCAAGGCTATCCGCAAGCTGAAGGATAACAATGGCCAGTACCTGTGGCAGCCGTCCCTGGTAGCCGGTACGCCGGACACGATCCTTGGCCGGCCGGTGAAAACCTCTGCTTATATGCCTGCCATTGCGGCCGGGGCGAAGACCATCGCTTTTGGTGATTTCTCTTATTACTGGATCGCGGACCGCCAGGGGCGTTCCTTCAAGCGCCTAAATGAGCTGTATGCGGCAAATGGACAGGTTGGTTTCCTTGGCTCCCAGAGAGTGGACGGCAAGATGATCCTGCCGGAGGCTGTTAAGGTGCTGGTACAGAAGGCCGGATCTGCGGGTTAAGGATACAGATAGCTATGGAAGGGTGTGTAGATAGAATCCATGCCCTTCCTCCCTGGTGGAGGTGAGGATGATGGTGGTAACGCTGGAAGAGATGAAACAGTATCTCCGGGTTGATTATGAAGATGATGACCAGTTGATTGCGGGCTTTATAGTATCTGCGGAGCAGCTTTGCCGGGATATCCTCCGGGCTGATGAAACAACGGATTTGGAAAAGAATGAGACCGTAAAAATTGCTGTCATGTATGCAGCCGCATATTTCTACGAACACCGGGAGGAGGCGGACCACCATGACTTGGCTCTGACAATCCGCTCCCTCTTGTTTGGTTCAAGGAAGGAGGCTTTCTGATGAAAATTGAACTGCTGAATGTCAGGATTTTCATATCAAAGAGTACGGTGGTCACCGATGCCATCGGAAACCGCCGGAATGAATGGCAGCCTTTCTATACCTGTTATGCGACGGTCAGCGGCGAGGCCGGGAAAGAACAGACTGACGCAGGGATGGTGGTGGATGACTCCAATATTGATTTTACGATCCGCTGGTGCAAAAAGGCGGCTGAAATTGATAGTACCCATTTCCGGGTGGAATTCAATGGGGAGCTTTACAACATCGCCGCTGTGGATCATATGAACTACAGGCGCAAGAGTATCAAGCTGTCCTGTGAGAAAGTGAGGCGGTAGCGATGGGAAGGAAAATTTCTATCAGCCAGCTTTCCGCTGCTGTAATGGAGCAGCTGAACGAGTACGCAGAATTGGCCACGGAGGATATGAAGGAAGCGGTGAAAAAGGCAGGTACGGCTGTCCGGAAGGATATTGAAGCCAGCGCACCAAGGAATACCGGGGACTACGCAAAAAGCTGGGCTGTGAAAACCACAAAGGAAAGTTCCAATGCCCTACAGGTAACCGTGCATTCACGGAACCGGTATCAGCTTGCTCATCTGCTGGAGTATGGCCATGCGAAGCGTGGCGGTGGCCGGGTAGCTGCAAGGCCCCACATTGCTGCTGCGGAAGAGGCTGGAATTGAGCAGCTGGAGCGTGAGATTGAGAGGAGCCTGACAAATGGATGATTTGGTGAAACTTTTGGAGGAAACGGGCATCCCTTTTGCCTATGACCACTTTGCGGAAGGGGAATCCCCCGATCCTCCGTTCATCTGCTACCTTCTGCCCCAGAGCGATAACTTTTCCGCAGACGGGAAGGTTTATCTGAAGGTCAGCAGTGTGAATATCGAACTGTACACAGACAGCAAGGATCTGGCTGTGGAACAGAAGCTGGAAGCCGTGCTGGATACGCACGGTATTTTTTATGACAAAACAGAGGTCTGGATTGAGAGTGAAAAGCTCTATGAAGTCCTCTACTCATTTGAAATGGAGGTTTGATTTTTATGGGAAACAAGGTCAAGTATAACCTGAAAAATGTCCATGCCGCAAAAATGACCGAGACGGATTCCGATGGTACGGTTACCTTTTCGTATGCGGAACCAAAGGCAATCCCCGGCGCGGTAAGTATCAGCTTGGATGCGGAGGGCGAAACCAGTCCCTTCTATGCAGACGGCATCGTATATTTCCGCAGCGTGACCAACAATGGTTACAGCGGCGATCTGGAGATTGCCCTGATCCCGGAGTGGTTCCGCACAGAGATCTTGCAGGAGAAGCTGGATGCAAAAGGGGTGCTGGTCGAAAACAGTGGAGTCGGCGAGAGTGTGAAATTTGCCCTGCTCTTTGAATTTGACGGGGACGTGAATGCCATCCGACATGTGCTGTATAACTGTTCTGCCTCCCGCCCGTCTATTGAGTCGGAGACAAAAGAGGACACGATTGAGCCGGGTACAGAGACGCTGTCGATCACGGCCGATCCTCGTTCCGATGGCTTGGTGAAGGCCAGAACCGGCGATACCACAGATGCTGGGACTTATGCGAACTGGTACAAGACTGTGTATATTCCTACCGAGGAGGAAACAAGTGGTCAGGGAGGTAGCGTATGATCAAGCGTGAGATAGAAATCAGTGGGAAAAAGGTTCCCTTCCGTTCCTCTGCCACGATCCCCCGCCTGTACCGGGCAAAGTTCAAGAGGGATATTTTCAAGGATCTGTCCAAGCTGGAGAAATCCTATAAAGGTAAGACGGAAAACGGCGAGGAGCTGCAGATCGAGGACCTGGAGATTTTTGAGAACGTGGCCTATGTGATGGCTTATCATGCGGACAACAGCATTCCGGCAAAGATTGAGGACTGGCTGGATCAGTTTGATATGTTCTCCATTTATGAGGTGCTGCCGCAAATTCTGGAACTATGGGGTGAGAACCTTGTGACGGATGTGACGTCAAAAAAAAGATTGGCAGAAGTGAGCGGGAAATGACCACGCCGCTGTTCCTTCTGCGGAGTGTGGAACTGGGAATTTCTATCCGGGATCTGGATCTGCTCACGATTGGGCTGGTTCTGGATATGTGGACGGAAAAATCCAATGACGGCGTGAAATATAAGAGACTTGCCACTCAGGAGGATTTTGATAAGTTCTGAGAAACGTTGAATTGTCAGCCTTTTCTTGGTATAATTGGAGCCATGAAAAGGCTGAGGATTCAGCGACAAATTGGAAGTTGTAAAGGAGATAACCTTATGAGAAAATTAAGCTCAGAAGCCGAAAAAATAATGATCGAACGTTTTGGAAAAGACACGGTGATTGCATTAGCAACGGTGGAACATGAAATGCCGTATGTACGAAATGTAAATGCTTATTATGAGGATGGTTCATTTTATATTATTACGTATGCACTTTCTAACAAAATAAAACAAATAGAAGAAAACCCCAATGTTGCGATAGCAGGTGACTGGTTTACTGCACATGGAAAGGGAAACAATTTAGGGTATTTCAGAAAAGAAGAAAATCGTATGATTGCGGAGAAACTGAAAATCGTTTTTGCCGAATGGATTGATAATGGGCATAATAATTTCGATGATGAAAACACTATAATTCTACGTGTGGAATTAACAGACGGACTGTTGCTTTCACATGGAACAAGATATGAATTTTAAACTTCAAATCCTAATTTTAAGGAGGAGAATGCATGAAAGCGGTATATATATCAAAACAAGAAAATAAAGAAACTGTATACGGCAATATAAATGGAATTACTGTAGTAGACGAAAACAGAGTTGCTGTAGATTTGTATAAAAACCCGGAAGTTATTCTGGAAATTGATGATCAACATGAACTTATAATCAGATAAGTTTATATTGTATATGTACATAGGCATCGGTTAGAAATAATCGGTGCTTTTTTCATGCTCGGAGATGATCCGGGCTTTTTTTTACGCCCATTTTTAAGGAGGTGAGGGTTGTGGCGAACCGGATTAAGGGTATCACAGTTGAGATTGGTGGCGATACCACAGGGCTTGATAAGGCGCTGAAGAGCGTCAATTCTTCTATCACGAAAACGCAGTCTGCCTTAAATGATGTAAACCGTCTGCTAAAACTCGATCCTTCCAATACGGTGCTGGTGGCGCAGAAGCAGGAACTGCTGGCTCAGGCGATAAGCCAGACGGAAGAAAAACTGTCGGCTCTGGAAGCCGCACAGGAGCAGGTGGCCGCAGCCTTTGCCCGTGGGGATATTGGGGCGGATAAGTATCAGGCGTTCCAGCGGGAGATTGAGGAAACCCGTGGAAAGTTGAATAAATATAAGGCTGACCTATCTGACCTGCAGACAGAGCAGGACGCTCTCTCCCAGAATACCGCACGGTTGGAAAAGCTGTTCGCCGCTACGGGAACAGAGGTAGACGATTATGCGGATGTCCTTGGCACCCGGCTGACTTCTGCCATCAAAAACGGGACGGCGAATTCTGACCAGCTGCGGACAGCCCTTGAGAAGATCGGGAAATCTGCCACAGGAGGGAAAGCCGATATCCGCCAGCTGACGGACGCTCTGGACACCGTGGATGACGGGCAGGCGATCCAAAACCTGATCCAGCAGTTAAGAGAGGCCGGAGACGCTGCGGAAAATACAGCGGACGATGTGGGCCAGATTGCTGAAAACACGAAAGGCGCTGCGCTGATGCAGGCAGCGGATCAGCTGTCTGCCGTGGGCGATAAGATACAGGAAATCGGGGATAAGGCACTGGATGCCTATACCGATACCGAAAATGCCGTCACCAAGGTCAACGCTTACTTTGGTGAGACCGGAAAAGCCGCCGAGCAATCCGCCTCCGTGATCAAGAACGTCTATTCCTCTGGTGTTGGGGAAAGCATGGATGCCGTGGCCAATGCGGTTCTGATGGTCAAAAAGAACCTTGGCGATTTGAGCGAAACGGATCTGACCAACCTGACCCAGCAGGCGATCACGCTGGAGGAACTGTACGGGATTGATATGAACGAGACCCTCCGGGGTGTCAATTCCCTGATGCAGCAGTATGGCCTGACGGCACAGGAAGCCATGGATTATATCGTGGTGGGTACCCAGAACGGTCTGGATAAGACCAATGAACTGGGCGATAACCTATCTGAATATGCCGGGAAGTTCGCACAGGCGGGATATTCTGCTTCTGAATACTTCCAGCTTCTGGACAATGGCTTGAAGAATGGCGCATACAACCTCGACAAGGTTAATGATGCTATTAACGAGGTCACTACCCGTCTGGTGGACGGCACTATCGGGGAATCCATCGGGATGTTCTCCACAAAGACACAGGAGTTATTTACTTCATGGCAGAATGGCGGAGCTACGCAGAAGCAGGTGATTGACTCCATCGTGGCGGATATTGCCGGGTGTACGAACCAGCAGGAAGCCTTAAACCTTGCAGCTCTTGCTTTTGGAACGATGGCCGAGGATGGGAACCTGAAATTCATCACTTCTCTGACTTCGGTGGGAAGTACTTATGACAGTGTGAAAGGTTCCGCACAGGGCTTGTTCGATGCAACGACCACGCCTATGCAGGAGATGGAATCCAACACCCGGAAGCTGCAGCAATCCCTTGTTCCTCTTGGAGAGAAACTGGCTGAGATCGCCAATACAATCCTTCCTCCGCTGGTTGCGGTGATCCAGACGGTGAGCGGATGGTTTGCGCAGCTGCCGGGGCCGGTGCAGAACTTTATCATCATCCTTGGCGTTCTGCTTGCAGCTTTCACGGCACTGACTCCGGTCATTGCGGCTTTGGCGGTTTCCGTAGGCGCGTTGAATATCTCCCTCCTACCGATCATTGCTGTGATCGCGGCGGTAGCGGCGGCTATTGCCGGGATTATCGCCATCATCCAGAACTGGGGTGCCATCACGGAGTGGTTTGGAAACTTGTGGAATACCATCTGTACCGGGATTGGCACCATGATCGAAAGTGTGAAAACGTGGTTTTCCAACCTCTGGACACACCTGCAGAATGTTTGGAATGGCATCTGTAATGTAGTGCAGACAGCCGTGATGCTGTTAGGTTCTATTATTCAGGGTGCCGTGGACATCATCACGCTGCCGTTCCGGTTTATCTGGGAGAACTGCAAAGATATCGTTACTTCCGTCTGGAACGGAATTAAAAATACCGTCAGTTCCGTGCTGTCTGCGATTTCCGGTGTGATCTCCAGCATTATGGGAGCTATCCAGAACGTGATCAGTTCCATCTGGAACGCCATCAGCAGCAAGGTGTCGGCGGTGGTCAATGCCATCAAAAATACGGTAACCTCTGTCTTTAATGCCATCAAGTCGGTGGCTTCTACGGTGTGGAATGGCATTAAATCTGTCATTTCCACGGTAGTGGACGGGATCAAGAGCAAGGTTTCTTCCGTATTCAATGCGGTAAAGAGTACGGTGTCTTCCGTATTCAACGGAATCAAGAGTACTGCAACCACGGTGTGGAATGGAATTAAGACCGCCATCACGAAGCCGATTGAAGCGGCAAAGAATACGATCAAAGGGATTGTGGACAAGATCAGCGGCTTCTTCTCCGGCATGAAGCTGGAACTGCCGAAGATCAAGCTGCCCCATTTCAAGATTACGGGTAAGCTCTCCCTTGCCCCGCCGAGTGTTCCCCACCTGTCGATTGACTGGTATAAGGAAGGCGGTATCATGACGAAACCGACCATCTTTGGCATGAATGGCAGCAGCCTGATGGCGGGTGGTGAGGCTGGCCGGGAAGCGGTTCTTCCGCTCAAAGGCTTTTACCAGCAGCTGGATCAGATGATCTCCAGCTATCTGAATACCAGTGCTTTGGAGAAATATCTGGCGATCATTGCGGAGAACAGCAGCAAGGGGCTGTATCTGGATGACGGGACGCTGGTAGGGCATCTGCTCCCCGCCATTGACAGCGGCCTTGGGAAAACACAGAAACTGCAAAGGAGGCTGAGCCTATGAGGGCAGACGTAAAAATCAACGACCGTTGGATGTATGCGATGGGCTGGCTCCGGGAGGAGATTGACTTTCCCACGCCGCAGTCGCAGACCAACACGGTTGTGGTACCGGGGCGCAATGCTCCGATCCGCTTTACGGAGGCGCTTGGGCGGGTGTCCTACCAGCCCCGGAGCTTTTCGATTACCTTATCCATGTTGGGGAGCCGGGAAAAGTTTAATCAGAGGAAAGATATTCTCGCCAATCTCTATGCCGGACAGCTGTGCCACGTGATTCTTAGTGAGGAGCCGGAGCTATATGCCGTTGGTACCTTGGAACTGGAACCCGCCTATGATCCCCTCACCGGAAAGGGGCAGATGATGCTGTCCTGCTCGGACGGAGATTCCTACCGGTATCACACAGAAGAAACGGAGGTCTCCATTACCGGAGGCGGCACGGTGATCCTGAACAATGACTACATGCCTGTCGTACCCACGGTAGTAACGACAGCGGAAACAGCACTGAGCTGGAGCATTGGCTCTGATACCTTCCGCAAATCCGTCAGCGCCGGGACATGGACGTTCCCGGAACTGGAACTGCAGGAAGGGCAGAACTCGCTCAGCATTACGGGAGAAGGAACGGTCACCTTCCGGTACCGGGAGGGACGCTTATGAGCTTATTCCGAGTTTTTGTAGATGACCAGTTATTTTACCACCCACACCTGTCCCAGCTTTCCATCACGGAGGCGAAGGTGCAGGAGGATGCGGAGAATATCGACAGCCTGACCCTTTCTGCCCCGTTCAACCATCCCTATCTTTCTTCCATTCAGCCGATGGCTTCGACCATTGTCTGTAAGAAGGATGATCTCACGGTCTTTGAGGGGAGGGCTTTGGATGACGGCACGGATTTTTATAACACCCACACATGGACGTGCGAGTCCTGCCTTGCGTATCTGAAGGACACCATGCAGCCTCCATTTTCCTATCAGGGGCCGCTCCGTGGGCTGCTGGAGCAGTTCCTCTCTGTGCATAACGCTGCGGTGGAAGAAAAAAAGCAGTTCACCCTTGGCACGGTGACAGTGACGGATAACAACGATTATATCAGCTACAGCAATTCCGACTATTCGGTAACAATGGATGCCATACAGGACAAGCTGGTCAAGACACATGGCGGGTACTTACAGGTGCGTTATACGGAAGACGGGAAGGTGCTGGATTATCTGGAGGACTTTCCAGACCGGTCGCTGCAGACCGTGGAGTTTGGCAAGAACCTGACGGATGTGAAGATCACCCGTGACCACACGGAGCGGGTAACGGCGCTGATCCCGCTGGGGGCGAAGCTGACGGAGACGGATGAGGAGGGCAACGAAACCGAGACGGACACCCGGCTGGATATTACAGCGGTGAACGATGGAAAAAACTACGTGTACGATGAAGAAGCAGTGAAAGAGATCGGCTGGATCTGGACGACCGAAGTCTGGGAGGATGTGACACTGGCGGGAAACCTGCTGCGCAAAGCCAAGGCCCGGATCGCAGAACTGGCCAAAGGCGTCACCAGCATGGAACTGACCATCGTGGACGAGTCCGATACGGGTGCGGATATCGGGGACATCCGGGCAAGGATGTATGTCCGGTGTATTTCCAAGCCACACGGGATTGACGGGACATACCTGTGCCTGAGCCGCACACGGGACTATCTTGACCCTTCCGGCAACACCATCACGATAGGGGCTGCAGGTGTCCGGCTAACCTCTGAGTCTGCGAAGCAAGACCAGAATATCACTTCTATTGAAGATGATCTGTTAGGGCAGACTTCCAAGATCGAGGTGATTACGGGGAAAGTGGATCAGATCAATGCCCAGAAGATGTACCGGACAGAACTGGTGGTGGATGGGGTGAACATCTTCCGGGATAAGGGACAGAAAAGCATCCTTCGCTGCCGGGTGTATTCGTGGGATAAGGAGATCACGGATACCCTTCCGGTCAGCAGCTTTGTCTGGCACCGGAATTCCGGCCGGGAAGACCTTGATGCCGACTGGGACAGTTCCCATACGGGCATGAAATCCATCACAGTCACCACGGAAGATGTGACGGACAACGCATCATTTTATTGTGAAATCACGATTTAAACAGGAGGAGACGAACATGGCAATTTTGACTTCCAGCCAGCAGACCTTTGTGGATATCACAGACCAGAGGAAACTGTCGGCCTATATCACATCCAATCTGCCGAAGTCGCAGATTGAAGACCCTAACGTGCTGCCCCATACCTATGCGCCGGACTGGGCCAGCACACCTTTGACCCTTACCCCGGTGGTGTTCCTTGACCAGACCAATCTGGCGCTGGACGCATCGGGGCTAACGATCTCGTGGAAACGAAAGGAAGGAAATGGAGCGGAAGCGGCTCTGACCTCCGGGGAAAGCGTTTCCAAAGGCGTCCTGACGGTAAATGCCAATAAGCTGGCGGCAGCCACTTCCGGGATGCTCACCTACCTTTGCTATATCAGCTATTACGACTCGGAGACGAAGAACACGGTCAATATCTCCGCTGATATCACCTATACGCTGATCCGCAACGCACAGAACGCCAAGCTGGCCTATCTGTCTGCGGACACCTACGTGTTTAAGTATGATTCCAATTCCTCTCTGGTTGGGGCCAAGCAGGCTACCCTGACGGCGCAGGTGCAGGGAGTCACCATTACAGCATGGCAGTATAAGGACAGCACCGGGGCATGGAAGGATTATCCCACCACATCAGACAACGCCAGCATTTCCGGCGGCACTTTGGTGGTCAAACCAGAACATGCGGTGTTCTTTAACGGAGTAGCCCAGATCAAGCTGGCCACCGATGACCCGGATGTGTATGATACCACTTCCCTGACAAAGATCTATGACGGTTCTCAGGGGGAGCCGGGTGCGGCAGGAACGGGCGGGCTTTCCGTCATCCTTGGAAATGAGGCCCAGAATATCGCTTGCACTTCCGGCGGTCTGGTAGCGGCGGCTACGGAGGTGACCATTCCCTTTATGGGTTACTTGGGCATCAATCAGACTGCCTGCAGCTGTACAGTAGGAACGCTGCCATCTGGGGTGACGGTGAAAAGCAATACCGCTGCGACCGCTTCCAAGGCCGGATCGGTGGTACTGTCTTTTGCTGCCAATGCGACCCTCGGCGGTGCAACCGTTCTGAATGGTACGATAGACCTGACCTTTACAATCTCCGGGGCCTCCGTGGTAAAGAAGTTTGCATGGACAAAGTCAAATAAGGGCAGCAACGGAGCCAGCGGTGCCAATGCAATCGTATTCTCTGTGTATGCGCCGGAAGGCACTGTTGTCATTAACCAGTCTGGCAGCCTTGCGTTGGCGGCAGTTGGCTATGACGGCGCTTCAGAGATTACCACGGGAGCTACCTACCAGTGGGCGAAATACACAGGTGGTGAGTGGGAGAATATCACAGGAGAAACGTCCTCCACCCTGTCGGTATCAGGGGCGGATATCGTGAACATCCAGTCCTACCGCTGTACCATGACCTACAAGGGTAATACCTATGAGGATGTGATCACGGTAGAAGATAAATCCGACCCTTATGTATCGGAGATGCTTTCCATCGGAGGTTTTACGGTCAAGAACAATCTCGGCGGTGTGGTGCCTTATGTGATCGTCCGTACCAACCAGAAGGAAGTCGATCCGCTGCTCGGCAGTATCTCGGAGACGGTTCCGTCCAATCCAGAGGAAGGTGACTTCTGGTATCAGGTGGATCATTCTGCACAGACGGTTACGCTGATGAAGTATTCCGGCTCGGCTTGGGCGGCTGCGACAGAGAAACAGTCGTTGACCTACACATGGTATGCGCAGGACAAGGATGGTCATGCGACAGAGTTTGATAAGGCCGGGAAGGTGATTTACCTTTCCGCAGCGGATATTGACAGTATCCTGACGCTGCAGTGTGATGTATCCAACTGACCGGAGGTGATCGCATGGCGCTTATCACCAGCTGTCAGGCAACCTTCCAGAATTTCTCCGGTTATGAGGATGACCTTGCCTCCTTGGAGGAAAACATCCGGGAATGCTACTCCGAGATCACGAAAACCTCGGAACAGATCAATATGTCCGTCCGGGAGGAATTCATTTCCCGCTCGGAACTGGAGGCGATCCAGAAGGATTTCGAGACCAGTATCACCCAGAACAGCACGGAGATCCGCATGGATTTCACGGCCATTACGGATGAGATTAAAGAAAACGTTTCTACGAACCAGCTGCTCTTGGAGGAGTATATCCGGTTTAAGGGGGCGCTCATTGAACTGGGGAAGGTCGGGAACGCCTTCACGGCAGAACTGTCCAACGAGGAACTGGCCTTTAAGGAGAATGGGCAGAAGATCGCCTATATCTCCAACCAGAGCCTTGTGATTACCAATGCGGAGATCCGCAACAAGCTATCCCTCGGTAATGAAAGCCGGGGGTGGTTTGATTTTATACCGAGAACCAACGGGAACCTCTCGATCAAGTGGAGAGGCCCGGTTTAATCTGAGAAAAGGAAGGGGGTGAGGACAATGGCATCCAGCGGCAGTTTTTCCGGTTCCATCCGGGATGGGCACTATAAGCTGCGGGTGGACTGGTCGCAGAGCAAGAATGTCTCTGCCAATACGTCTACGGTAACCTGTAAGCTGTATCTGGTGAATGACTGGAGTTTAAATATCAGTGGGAGAAGTGACAATACCTGTACCATTGACGGATCGGCGCAGACGTTTTCCTCCCCGGCGATCAGCAGCACGGGGACACACCTTCTGGGAACGGTATCGAGGACGGTGAACCATGCCAGTGATGGCAGTAAGACCTTGACGATTTCTGCTGTGTTCCAGATCCGGGCTACTCTGAGCGGAACGTACTATGGAACCATCTCTGCCAGCGCCAACATCACACTGGACAGTATCCCCCGTGCCTCCAGTGTATCCGCTGCCAATATGACGATGGGGTCTGCCGGTACGATTACGATCAGCAGGGCATCTTCTTCGTTTACCCATACGCTGACCTATTCCTTTGGAAACACCAGCGGGACGATTATTACCAAAACGACAGCCACTTCGGTCAAGTGGACGCCGCCGCTTTCACTGGCCAGCCAGATCCCGAATGCGACCAGCGGTACCTGCACAATCACTTGCTCGACTTATAACGGGAATACGAACATCGGTTCCAAGACCTGCACATTGACGGTCAGTGTCCCGGCCAGTGTGAAACCCACTATTTCCAGCCTGACCGCCTCCCGGATTGACGGGGAGGTGCCCAGTGCATGGGGCATTTATGTGCAGACGAAATCGAAGGTCAAGCTGACCATCAACGGGGCGGCTGGAAGTTATGGCTCCACCATCAAGTCCTACTCCATTACCGGCGGTGGGTACAGTGGTTCCGCTTCCACGCTGACCACAGGCTTTCTCAATAATTCCGGGACGATCACCTTTAAGGCTACGGTGACGGATTCCAGAGGCCGGGTATCGGCGGAGGCGTCCGTTTCCATCACGGTGACCGCTTATTCCCCACCATACTTCAACTCTTCCCTGTCCCAGCGGTGCTTAAGCAATGGGACGCTGGATGATGACGGGACATACATCCATGCGCTTGTATCCTTTGGCTATTCCACCTGTGGCGGGAAGAATACCCTCAAGACTTCCGTCCAGTACAAGCAGGTTTCAGCAGAGCAGTGGACGGACGCCGGGGTGACTTTTGCCTCCAATACTGCATTCACCTATGGCCGGGGACAGATCTCTACGGAGACCTCCTATGATGTGCGCTACACCTTGGAGGATGCGTTTTCCACCATCTCCGTGCAGGAGATCGTCTCCACGGCTGCCGTGGTCATGGACTTTAAGAGCGGCGGCAAAGGGGTAGCCATCGGGAAGGTGTCGGAAAGGGATAATACCTTTGAGGTGGCCGAGAACTGGGATGTGAAAGTCTATGGGATGCTGCTGAAGGAATACATCCAGCAGTTTGCAAAAACGATGTATCCGGTAGGTAGTATCTATATGAGTACCAAATCTACCAACCCCTCCACCTACTTTGGAGGTTCATGGGTGGCTTGGGGCAGCGGCCGGGTGCCGGTGGGAATTAACACATCGGACAGCAACTTTAATACGGTGGAGAAAACCGGAGGTGCCTCTACGGTGGCATTGACTACAGCGCAGATGCCAAGCCACTCCCATGCCAAAGGTTCACTGGCTACAGCGAGTGCCGGGGCGCACACGCACAATATACAGAACCAGAAAGCCGCATGGGGTACGAACAGCGGGAACAGGGTTCTTATTGATGCCACGTCCGGGTATACGGCAGTCACCAATAAGACCACGACCTCCGGAGGGGCGCATACGCACACCATTTCCGGCTCCACTGCGGCTGCAGGTTCCGGCAGCGCCCATAATAACCTGCAGCCCTATATCGTCTGCTATATGTGGAAGCGGACAGCATAACTTTATTTTTTTGGAAATCAGCGACTACTCTTCGGAGCAGCCGCTTTTTTCATATCAACATTTCAAAGGAGGAACGCACCATGAAAGAATTCTGGAACACCATCCAACTCATCTTTTCCGCTGTGGGCGGCTGGCTGGGATATTTTCTTGGAGGCTGTGACGGTTTGCTTTACGCCCTCATTGCCTTTGTGGTGATTGACTACATCACGGGTGTGATGTGCGCCATCATCAACCGGGAGTTATCCAGCGCAGTCGGCTTCAAAGGGATCTTCCGAAAAGTGCTGATCTTCCTGCTGGTCGGGATTGCAAACATCATCGATGTGCAGGTGATTGGAACCGGGGCGGTCTTACGGACAGCGGTGATCTTTTTCTACATCTCAAATGAAGGCGTGAGCCTGCTGGAGAATGCAGGACATCTGGGACTTCCGATCCCGGAAAAGATCAAAACGGTATTAGAGCAGCTCCATGACAGAGCAGAAAACGGAAAGGAAGGTAATGAATAATGGCTTACACAAACAGTTCCCTTGTATCTTACAAAAAACTCAGCCCCAACCACTCCGGGCAGAGGGCGCATTCCATTGACCGGATCACGCCCCACTGTGTGGTCGGCCAGCTGACGGCAGAGAGCATCTGCGGATGCTTTACCAGTCCGTCCAGAGAGGCCAGCTGTAATTATGGTATCGGAAAGGATGGGAAGATCGCCCTTTGCGTGGAGGAAAAGAACCGCTCTTGGTGTTCTTCCAGCAGCGCCAATGACCAGAGGGCAGTCACCATTGAGTGCGCCAGCGATCTGAATCATCCCTACGCAATGACCACTGCCGTTTACAATTCCCTCGTGAAACTGTGTACGGACATCTGCAAACGGAATGGGAAGAAGAAACTTCTCTGGCTGGGGGATAAAAATAAGACGTTGAATTACTCGCCGAAGTCTGATGAGATGGTACTCACCGTCCATCGCTGGTTTGCGAACAAATCCTGTCCGGGAGACTGGCTGTATTCCCGCCTTGGGGATCTGGCCTCCAAGGTAACGGCAGCACTGGGAGGTTCCTCCTCTGGCTCCACAGGATCGGTTTTATACCGTGTCCGAAAAAGCTGGTCGGATGCCAAGAGCCAGAAGGGTGCCTTCAACAATCTGGATAATGCCAAGAAATGCGCTGACTCCAATGCTGGCTATTCTGTATTTGATGAAAGCGGCAAGGTGGTTTATACCGGAAAGCAGTCGGGCGCTGGAAGTTCAACTGGTTCCTTTCTGGTACAGGTAACAGCAACCGACCTGAACATCCGCAAAGGTCCTGGTACGAATTACGCCAAGACCGGGAAGTATACGGGGAAAGGCGTATTCACCATTACGGAGGTGAAATCCGGCACTGGTTCCACTACAGGCTGGGGTAAACTCAAGAGCGGCGCTGGTTGGATTTCCCTGGATTACTGTAAGCGTCTTTAAGTAAAAAGAGGAAGAGTAGGATTGCCCGTGGGCTGTGCGATAGATGCATAGCCTACGGGCCTATTTTTTTTTGCCCGTGATACCCCCTCAAAGCAGCACTCAAATCTCCGTATGTTGAGGAGGTGTCAGTGTGAAAAAAGAGGACATGATTGCCATCGGCAATATGAGATTACAAGGCAAAAGCGCGGGAGCGATAGCCGTTGCGCTGGGTCTGTCCGTCAATACTGTGAAGTCTTATCTGCGCAGGCATCCGGATATGGGATGCACCCATTTCTGCCCGCAGTGCGGGAAACCGGTGATGCAGGTCGAGGGACGCAAGGAAAAGAAGTTTTGCTCTGACCAGTGCCGCAGCCGCTGGTGGAACAGCCATCCATCAGAAATCAATAAAAAGGCTTATTATAGGCTGGTATGCCATCAATGCGGAAAGGAGTTTGAGGTTTATGGGAACAGCAGAAGGAAATATTGCTGCCGGGAATGCTACTGGAAACACCGGAAAGAAAACGGAAACCGCGTATGAGCCGGAGAACCTGATGGCCTACCGGGTTTCCCTCTCATTGATTGACAGGCTCTTTTCTGAAGGGGTGATTACTGCCGCTGACCGCCGGAAATCCTACACAATTATCGCCAAAAGGCACGGCTTATCTTTGGATAGCATTTTCACAGAAAAGACTTGATATTATAGCCGTTCAGAGTGATGAATAGCATACGCCAAAACGGCGGAAATTGATACAAGGAGGGATAAGCATGGCGGGAAGAATTACCCAGGTCACATTTGGCTCCCCACAGTTGCCGAGGGATAAAAATGTGGCAGCGTACTGCAGGGTGTCCTCTGGCAAGGATGCCATGCGTCATTCCCTGGCTGCACAGGTGAGCTATTACAGCGAACTGATCCAGAACCACGCCGGATGGGAATACGCCGGCGTCTATGCGGATGAAGCCGTGACCGGAACCAAGGATTCCAGGAAGAATTTCAGGAGGCTGCTTTCAGAGTGCAGGGCGGGAAAGATTGACATGGTCATCACAAAATCTATCTCACGCTTTGCCAGGAATACGGTCACGCTCCTGGAGACCGTGCGGGAACTGAAAACGCTGGGTGTGGATGTTTACTTTGAAGAACAGAACATCCATTCCTTAAGTGCGGACGGGGAATTGATGCTGACGATCCTGGCGTCCTATGCGCAGGAAGAAAGCCGCTCAGCCAGCGAGAACCAGAAGTGGCGCATCAAGAAGAATTTTGAGGAGGGCAAACCGTGGAGCAGCACTCTGCTTGGCTACCGTAATGTGAATGGCCGGTATGAGATTGTGCCGGAGGAAGCGGAAACGGTGCGGATGATTTTCACATGGTATCTGGAAGGTGCCGGCGCAACAATCATACGGAACCGGCTGAATGCAATGGGCATCAAAACGCGGCTCGGAAACTCATGGAGCAGGAGCCCGATTTTAAAGCTGCTGCGTAATTATGCTTACACCGGAAACCTGATTTTGCAGACAACCTACCGGGAAGACTACATCACAAAAAGGAGCGTCAAGAACAACGGGGAAAAACCGATGTACCATGCGCAGGGTACCCACGAGGCTATCATTGACATGGATACCTTTAACCGGGTGCAGGAGGAGATTCAGCGCAGAGCAGAGCATTTCGCAAGCCCGGATGGAAACAAATCCACTGCGAGATACCCGTTTACCAGCATGGTAAAATGCAGCCGGTGCGGGAAAAGTTATGTGCGCTCAGGGGCCCCGAAATACCGGACCTGGACCTGCCACACCCGGAGGAAAGACGGATTGAATTGCTGTGGCGCGGAGATTATCCCGGAGGAAGAACTTTTCAGGCTGACGGCGGAGGTCATTGGTGGTGAAGTTACGGAGGATGCTGTCAGGGACAAGATAACGGTTATCAGAGCGGAAAAAGACCGCACTTTGGTATTCTGCTTGAAGGACGGAAAAGAAACCGTTAAACGGTGGAGGGAGCATGAAATCAAGTATATCTGTACAGAAGAACAGAAACGGCAGATCAGCCTGAAAAACTCTGGACGGAAACGTACAGATGAGCAGAAACGTCAGCAGAGTGAGCGCATGAAAGAATACTGGAGAACCCATGAATTTCCGGAGGAACGGCGCAGGCTCATAAGCGAAAAAAAGAAAGCCTACTGGAGTGACGGTGAGGCCTCTGCAGAACACCGGGAGATGCTGCGTCAGCGGATGAAGGAAGTCAGGGCAATGAGAAAAAACGGCAGGAAGGAGGAGAACGATGGCTAATGTGACAGTCATTCCTGCCACAAGGAATATCCATACCGGAATCCGGAAGGATGCGGTAACCAAGCGGAAAACAGCGGGCTATGCCCGTGTCAGCACAGACAGCGAGGAGCAGTTGACCAGCTACGAAGCGCAGGTTGATTATTACACCCGCTACATCCAATCCCGGCCGGAATGGGAATTTGTCAAAGTATATACGGATGAAGGGATCAGTGCAACTGACACCCGTCACAGGGACGGCTTTAATGAGATGATAAAGGACGCCCTGGATGGGAAGATAGACCTGATTGTGACAAAATCGGTATCCCGGTTCGCAAGGAATACGGTGGACAGCCTTTCTACGGTTCGGAAGTTGAAGGAAAGAGGCGTGGAGGTTTATTTCCAGAAAGAGAACATTTTTACATTTGACTCCAAAGGCGAGCTGCTGATTACCATCATGAGCAGCCTTGCGCAGGAAGAATCCCGCTCCATCTCGGAGAATGTTACCTGGGGAAAGAGAAAGCGTTTTGCAGACGGCAAAGTCAGCCTTGCGTACAGCACCTTCCTCGGATACAAGAAAGGCGAGGATGGGCAGATGGAGATTGTGCCGGAGGAGGCGGAAACCGTAAGGCTGATTTACCGGATGTTCATGCAGGGGAAAACGCCTTATGCCATTGCAAAGTATTTGACGGAGCAGGAAATTCCCACGCCGACCGGAAAAAGCGGGTGGCGGCACCGGACGGTGGAAAATATCCTGACGAATGAAAAGTACAAGGGCGATGCACGTCTGCAAAAGTGTTACACGGTGGATTTCCTCTCCAAGAAACGAAAGGCGAACGAAGGGGAAGTTCCGCAGTATTATGTGGAGGGCAGCCATGATGCCATCATTTCCCCTTCCGAGTGGCAGTTGGTACAATTGGAGATGGAGCATCGGAGGGCGGCGGGAAGGAGCAATTGCTGCAGCCCGTTTTCCGCCAAGCTGAAATGCGGGGACTGCGGGGCATACTTCGGCTCTAAGGTGTGGCATTCCAACAGCAAATATAAGCGCACAGTCTGGCAGTGCAATGCCAAGTTCAAGGGAGAACATAAATGCACAACGCCCCATCTGTACGAGCAGAGGATACAGGAATTGTTTCTGGAAGCGTTGAGCAGCCTGATGGAGAACAGGGACAGCCTGATTGATGACTGCCGGGCGGTCATGCACGTTTTAGGTGACTGCGAGGCAATCAACCGGGAGATGGAAGAGGTCAGAAGTGAAATGGAAGTGACCACAGGGCTGATCCAGAAGCTGATAGACGAAAACGCCACGAGGAAAATGGACCAGAACGATTATCGGAAACGGTATGACGGGTATGTCAGCCGGTATGCCGCACTGGAAAGCAGGATGGACGGCCTGGAGAAAGAACGGAAAGAAAGGGAATTCAAATATGATATTTTCAGCGGATTTCTGTTCGAGCTTGGAGAAATCCATGAACTGCCGCTTGCCTTTGATGACCGGCTGTTCTACCAGTTAGTCGATTACGCTACGGTCTATTCAGACGGCAGGGTGGTCTTTACTTTCAGGAACGGGACAGAAATCACAACGGAGATGTAAAAATAAGCCCGGAACCAGATCCTGAGCGTTTGGTTCCGGGCCTTTCTCTGTGGTAGATTCTCAGGCAGATTTGATATAAAATGAAAACGATAGCAAATCGAAAAACGGTAGCCTTTCTTTAATAAGAAAGAAGGCGGCCGTTAAGTCTGAAATTGCAAGTCAAAAAACGATACCCAATACCATGTGGGTGCGCGGGGAAGAATGGAAAAGCGCATATCTTGTAGTGGTTTTGCAAATTGAAAAACGATAGCCACAAGATGTTGATTGTATCAATTTGGACACGCAATATGGTGGTATGTGGCTCCGACAATCATCAATACATTTTTAGAAGCTTACGATTTCAGTGGTAAAAAGATTGTGCTTTTTGCAACATCCGGAGGAAGTGGATTTGGGAACACTGTGAAAGAATTGCAGTCATCTGCATCAGACGCAGTTATTACAGAAGGCAGACTGTTAAATTGTGGAACGAAACAGGAAATCACTGAATGGGTAAACTCTTTATAAATAACAGCGTTATGGAGGTATACAGAATATGGGAAAAATAGTACAGACAGCAGGGAGAAATACACTTGGTGAATTCGCACCGGAATTTGCACATTTTAACGATGATGTACTTTTCGGCGAAAACTGGAATAACCAGGACATCGATGTAAAAACAAGAAGCATTATCACAGTGGTTGCTCTGATGGCTTCCGGAATTACGGATTCTTCTTTAAGATATCATCTTCAAAATGCAAAAAATCATGGTGTGACACAAAAAGAGATTGCTGCAGTGGTCACACATGTCGCATTCTATGCAGGTTGGCCAAAAGCATGGGCTGTTTTCAATCTTGCAAAGGAAGTGTGGGAAACAGGCGAAGGAGATTTGCCATACGAAGAGGAAGCGATGCGGGCGCATGCAAAAGAGATGGTATTTCCAATTGGTGAACCAAACGATGGCTTTGCACAGTATTTTTCTGGCAGAAGTTTTCTTGCACCAATCTCTACATCTCAGGTTGGAATTTTCAATGTGACATTTGAACCAGGATGCAGAAATAACTGGCATATCCATCATGCAAAAAGTGGAGGCGGACAGATTCTGGTATGCGTTGCCGGAAGAGGATATTATCAGGTGGAAGGTAAAGAAGCTGTAGAAATGAAGCCAGGCGACTGCATCAATATTCCGGCAGAAGTGAAACACTGGCATGGCGCAGCACCGAATGAATGGTTTTCACATCTGGCAATAGAAGTTCCGGGCGAAAATAGTTCCAATGAATGGCTTGAACCGGTAAGTGATGAAGAATATGGGAAATTACAATAGGAAGCTGAAGGAAATGTTTGATGACAGTATTGTATTGAATAATGGAGTGAAAATTCCACACCTTGGTCTTGGAATCTGGTTTATTGATGAGGATAAGACTGCTGACGCTGTAAAAGCAGCCGTGGACAAAGGTTAATCAGTGCGAAGATAGATAATATAGAGGGAAATCGTGCGGCATCCCCGGTAGTAACAACCGGGTACTATAATTACATTATAACAGTAAAAATGTTTTTATCAAGGAGAAATATATATGCTTTATAATCCTCAGCTTGAAACTTTTTTGTGTGTTGTAGAGTCAGGGAGCTTCAGTAAGGCAGCAGAAAAACTGTTTATTACAGCACCGGCAGTGATCAAACAGATTAATTCTCTGGAAAGCAGTCTGAATCTGCAGTTATTTGACCGTACCCATAGGGGACTTATTGTGACAGAAGCGGGAAAATCTATTTATAAAGATGCCAAGTATATTATTCAATACAGTAAAGAATCTCTGATCAGAGCCGAAAATACAATGCAAGGCGATAAAGAAGTCATTCGTGTAGGTATTTCACCAATGACACCTCCGCAGATTTTTGGCAGTTTATTTCCCAAAATACAGGAACTTTATCCAGAGATAAAGTTTCAGTTGATCCCGTTTGAAAATACTCCGGAAAATGCCAGAGAAATCCTTGGCAATCTTGGACAGAATATTGATGTAGTTGCAGGGATTTTTGATGATACACTGCTGGATCTTCGTAAATGCAGAGGAATAGAGATCAGCAGAGAAGAATTCTGCTGTGCAGTATCTATCCATCACCGTCTTGCTAAGAAAGAATACCTGGAAATCCAGGATTTGTATGGAGAAAATCTTATGCTGATCCACAGGGGATGGAGTGAATATATAGATATTCTAAGAGATGATCTCTGGGAACATCACCCGGAAATACAGATTGTGGATTTTGATTTTTACAATATGGAAACTTTTAACCGCTGCGAAAACAGTAATGATGTTTTGCTTGCTGTAAAGAGTTGGGAGAGTATTCATCCCCTTATGAAGATTATTCCCGTAAACTGGAATTACGGAATTCCCTTCGGACTTCTGTACTCCCAGGAACCCTCCAGAAAAGTTAAAAAAGTTCTGGATGCCATTGAAAGAACCAGAGACTTATAACCAAAAGTATATAGTGCATAACCAAATGAGACTTCTGCCGGAGTCTCATTTTTTTTATAATAGAATAGTGAGAATGTTCATAAAGTATTGATTCATAATAAATGAACCAGGCAGTAAAAAGGAGGAAATTTGGAATTGAATAACTTTATTTTTGAAAACTCTACAAAAGTATTTTTTGGAAAAGGATGCGTGAAAGAATATCTTTCCTGTTGGGCCGGTAAATTTGGAGAAAGAGTTCTGCTCGCGTATGGCGGCTGTTCCATTAAGAAAAATGGTATTTATGAAGAAGTGACGAGTATTCTTGAAAAAGCAGGAAAAACTGTGATCGAATTTTCCGGAATCATGGCAAATCCTACTTATGAAAAAGTCTTGGAAGGGGCAAAGATCGCCAGAGAGAATGAGGTAGACTGGATTCTTGGAATTGGCGGTGGTTCAGTTATGGACTGCTGCAAAGCAGTATCCCTTGCTGCTATCAGTAAGAAAGATATCTGGAAAGAATACTGGGCAAAGCCAGGAATTATTGATTTTGAACCGTTACCTCTCGGGGTGATCGTCACTGTCGCAGGAACAGGAAGCGAATGTAACGGCGGAGCCGTGATTACAAACGAAGGACTGAAAGTAAAAACAGGTCGGGATTACCCGAAATGTAATCCGAAATTTGCTTTAATGGATCCGGAGTATACTTATACAGTTCCTGTCAGACAGATGGTTTCCGGAAGTTTTGATATCTTGTCGCATATCATGGAGACATATTTCAGTGAACCGGACGTAAGCAATGTATCTGATGATATTTCCGAAGCATTGATGAGAAATGTAATCCAGAATCTTCGTGTGGCAATAAAAAATCCAGAAGACTATACAGCACGCAGTAATCTTATGTGGGACGCAACTATGGCAGAAAACCGTGTCATCAAGCTTGGTAAAAAGTGTGATTTTGAATGTCATCAGATGGAACATCAGATTGGAGCTTTTACAAACTGTAATCATGGAGAGGGACTTGCAGTGTTGCATCCGGTTTATTATCGACATATTTATAAATATGGTCTGAAAAAATTCGTCCGTTTCGCAGAAAATGTCTGGCAAATCAGAAGAGGTGATATGACTGATGAAGCACTGGCAGAAGCAGGAATAAATGCGCTGGCAGATTTTATCAGAGAGATTGGACTTCCGACCAGTCTGAAAGAGCTTGGAGTTACGGAGGATATTGATCTGAGAGAAATTGCAGATTCCTGTAATCTGTCAGTTGGAAGTTATAAAAAAATGACACATGAAGAAATCCTAGAAATCTTCAGGGAATGTATATAAATCTGGGGTATCAGAAATGCACAGAAAAAAGAGATGTTATTTTGTGGAGATTTTATTAATTTGTTTTTATGTTCTGTTTGCCTGCAGCGTTATCGTTGCAGGCAGGGAACATGATTCGGCAGGGAAAGAGGACACTGGAAATAAGATGAACACGAAAAAAGAAAGAGAAGCTGTTTATGACCGCCATACCAAAGTTCAGGATGTAATAAATGATCCGGCATTTGGAAGTTATGGACGCCTGATCTTTCCGGTAGATATACAGATTGACAATAGCCTGGAACTGGAAGATGTAGAGGAAATCCTTCCATGGTACAGTGAAGTAAATCCGGACAAAACTGTGGAAATTGCAAATTATATGAAAAATCAGGCTGCCAGAGATGAACAGATTTTTTATGACATTTATACAGATGAAGAGAAGGCAGCAGACCCGGAAAAAGAGGAGACAGGACTGTTCTTTTTCCGTGGAGATCCCGGAGAGAAGTTTGCTGTTTTAAATGCAGGCGGAGGATTTATGTATGTTGCCGGAATGCAGGATAGTTTTCCGCATGCACTAGAATTATCAAAAAAGGGATACAATGCGTTTGCTCTGATCTATCGTCCAGGAGCGCAGACTGCCTGTGAGGATCTTTCAAAGGCAATTGCCTTTATTTCAGATCATGCAGAAGAACTTCAGGTAGATCCGGATGATTATTCTCTGTGGGGTGGTTCTGCCGGAGCAAGAATGGCAGCATGGGTAGGCACTTATGGAACTTCTGCATTTGGTGAAAAAGAATATCCCGCACCAACAGCAGTGATCATGCAGTATACGGGACTTTCAGAAATTACAGGAGAAGAGCCGCCAACTTACGCATGTGTGGGAACAAGTGATGGCATTGCATCATACCAAACCATGTCTACGCGAATCAACAGGATAAAAGCCAACGGTACAAATGCAGAAATAGAAATCTTTAAAGGGCTTTCCCATGGTTTTGGACTGGGAGAAGGTACTGCCGCAGAAGGATGGCTGGATCATGCAGTTGAGTTCTGGGAAAACAATATGGAGTAAACCTGAAATGAAACCAAAAATAAAATTAAAAATATGCATAGATATACTGATGACAGCGGCACTGCTTTTTCTGATGCCCTATGAACTGTTTGGAAGAGCAGCACATGAATGGATTGGAACAGAAATATTTTTACTCTTTATCCTGCATCATATATTAAACAGGAAATGGACTGCCCATATGTTCAAGGGAAAATATACAAAATTCCGTATCCTCCAGACGATATTAGTGGCAGCAATTTTTATCAGTATGATCGGGGGCATGGTAAGCGGTATTCTGTTGTCAGAATATGTATTTGCAGCTATAAAAATCAAAGGCGTTGCAAATATGGCGAGAAATATTCATATGCTTTGTGCCTACTGGGGATTTATCCTGATGTCTCTGCATCTGGGACTACACTGGAACATGTTTCTCAAGATGCTTGACAGGAAAATACACCTCCCTGCCGGAAAGAAAAAATATATATTCCGGATTTTGGCAGGAGTAATTGCTGCCTACGGATGCCATGCATTTATAAAACGCCAGATTGGAAGCTATATGTTCCTGAAAAAACACTTCGTTTTCTTTGATTATACAGAACCACTGGTATTTTTTATGTTAGATTATATTGCTGTTATGGGTCTTTTCATTGCAGTCGGATATTACCTTGGTCTGTTCCTGAGAAAAAATCATTAGAGATCAAATCTGTTTTTTAACCGAGTCAAGCTGTGAAGCAGCTACTCGGTTATGGGCAAGTAGCGAAGCGGATTGCGAATATCCGCTTTGACTTAAAATAACCGGAACATATCAGGGAAATATGTTCCGGTTATTTTATGAAAGCTATGTTTGTGACTGATTACCAGTTTTTCTTTTCGGTTTCGCTTTTATGGTTGTTTTTTCGCTCTTCTACCATTTTTGCGAACCATTCTACCATATTCGGATCATAGTGAGAGAAGAAAGAGCTTGCCTTTTTGTCTAACTGCGTGATCTTTTCCATATCTTCAGCTGAGAGAGTGAAGTTAAATACATTAAGATTCTCTACCATACGTTCATAATGTGTGGATTTCGGAATAACTACAACGCCTCTCTGGATGTGCCAGCGTAAGATAACCTGAGCACTTGTTTTGCCATACTTTGCACCGATTTTCTTTAATACAGGTTCCTCAAAAAGACCGCCGCGCCCCTCTCCGAATGGAGCCCATGCTTCAATCTGAATGTTATATTTATCCATCCATTTCTTTGCTTCAATCTGCTGATTGTGAGGATGTGTTTCTACCTGATTGACCATTGGACGGATATTTGCAAATGAAGCAATATCTACAAGACGGTCAGGATAAAAGTTTGATACACCGATCGCACGTACAGTACCCTCTTTATATAAGTCCTCTAATGCATGCCATGCTCCATAGTAATCAGAAAACGGCTGATGCAGAAGAAGCAGATCAAGATAATCTGTTTTCAGCTTTTTCAGAGATTCTTCCACGGATTTTCGGCAGGCATCATAACCATAATGTTCTACCCACACTTTTGTGGTAAGAAAGATTTCTTCTCTTTGAAGTCCTGATTTTTGAATTGCGTTGCCGACTTCCTCTTCATTAAAGTAGCTCTGGGCGGTATCCAGACTTCTGTATCCGGCTTTTAACGCATCCAGGACGCAACGCTCACATTCATCCTTTGTTACCTGATATACGCCATATCCCATGATCGGCATTTTGACGCCATTAGAAAGTGTTACATATTCCATTGTAGCTTACTCCTTTCGTGTTGTTTCTTAGTTCTCTTTTATTATAGAAAATGTAAATTCCAAATTGAAGATTCTCTTTGTTTTGCAGTTTAAACCTTTTGGTAAAGTCTGAGAAAATAATAAGCAGTATAAACCATGAGGTATATACTGCAAAACTAATAGAATCTTCCAGTTAAAGTGGAAAGATTATATAATATAGTCAGAAACAAAGTTGAAAAGGAGAGTCGGAAAATGGAATATACAACATTAAATAATGGAATCAAAATGCCAATGGCAGGAATCGGAACTTTTCTTCTTTCACCGGATGAAGCAGAGAATTCTGTTTTATCTGCACTGAAAGAAGGTTATCGTCTGATTGATACAGCCAATGCTTATATGAACGAAAAAGCAGTAGGACGTGCAATTAAGAAATCCGGTGTGCCAAGAGAAGATATCTTTCTTGAAACCAAACTGTGGCCGTCTTTTTATGAGAACGAAGATGCTGTAGAAAAAACTCTGGAAAGACTGGATACAGATTATATTGACCTGTTACTGATCCACCAGCCGGCAGGAAATTATATTGCCGGTTATCGCCTGATGGAAAAAGCATACAAAGAGGGAAAGGTAAAAGCCATCGGACTGTCAAACTTTACAAAAGAAGGTGTCCAGGAAATTTTAGATATCTGTAAGGTAAAGCCAACTGTTTTACAGACAGAAGTTCATCCGTATGATCAGAAAAAAGAACTGAAAGAATTTCTTGCAAAAGAAAATATTAAAATTCAGGCGTGGTATCCACTGGGTCATGGTGATGCGGAGCTTATGAAAGAGTCTGCATTTGTGATTGCAGGAACAAAATACAAAAAAAGTACAGCGCAAGTTATTCTCCGCTGGCATATTCAGGATGGAAACATTGTAATCCCAGGTTCTAAAAATGCGGACCATATCAAAGCCAATCTGGATCTGTTTGATTTCCAGCTTACAGAAGAAGAGAGGAAAGAAATCGCAGCATTAAATAAAAATAAACCTATTATCATCAGACACCGGAACTTCTGAAAAAATATGCAGAAATGGTTCCGCCAGTAGATGAACAGAAATAATGAAGAGGAGAATAAATTTATGAGTATCTTATTTATCAACGGAAGTCCGAATAAAAATGGAAATACTGCCGCACTGGCACAGATTTTACTGAAGGGTAAAGAATACGAAACATTGAATCTGACAGAATATAAAGTTTACAGTTATGGTCACAAATTCGAGGATGACCAGCTTTCTGAAATCATTGCAAAGATGAAAGAAGCTGATACGATCGTGATCGGATCTCCATTATACTGGCACAATATCTGCGGTGCTGTCCGCAATGTACTTGACCGTTTCTATGGGTTGGTACAGCAGAATGAACTTTCAGGCAAAAAAATGTATTTTCTGTTTCAGGGCGCAGCTCCTGAAAAATGGATGATGGAAGCAGGAGAATATACGATGAGACGTTTTGCAGGACTTTATGGAATGACATACATAGGAATGGCAACAGACAGATCAGAAGCACAGAAAATGTCTGCAACACTGTAAGGAGAACTTATCTGAATGAAAGCAAACAGGATAGCAATGCTTGGTCTTGCAGTTCTGCTTGGAAGCACAGTATATGGAAACGTCAGTGTCATAAAGGCAGAAAATGATCAGCTGGAAGAAGGGCTTGATGCCATTGAGGATGCGATAGGCAAGGGTAAAGATTCTGACAGTGAAAATAATTCTCAAAGTGCATCAGAAGAAGAAACAGATATGCAGGAAGGAACTTCTGACAATACAATCGGAACTCCGGACGATTTCCCGGCAGCTTATGACTTTGGCAGTGGAAAGATCAGTGATTTTTCCAGAGACTATATGCTGAAAAAAATGCTGGAACCAGAACAGAATGATACGGTTTTGAATACAGATGCAGATCCGGACAATATCCAGGTTCTCTATTTATGGGAAGAGGGAAATATCCCTGCGAAAACAAAGTTTACAAAAGACATGACGGGTTATTTTGATAACTGGGATTTCCGTCCTTATGTGACAGCAATTCCTGTCAGGAAAGGCGTAACGCCAAAAGGAGCTGTTGTACTGATGGCGGGAGGAGCTTATCAGTTCCGTGGTAATTATACAGATTCCCTGCCAACTGCAGCAGCTCTCCGCGAATACGGTTTCCAGACATTTATTGTAGATTACAGGCTTTCTCCGTATACTCAGGAAGAGGGGGCTCTCGATGTTGCCAGAGCCGTCCGGTTTATCCGGAAAAATGCAGATGTATATGGAATTGAACCAGATGATATTGCAGTCATGGGATTTTCCGCCGGAGGAATTCAGGCAGGTGAGTTTCTTATGCATTACGATGAGGATGTAAATGGAACAGCACTGGATTCTTCCTATGTCCCAGATGAATTAGACCAGATTCCAGCTCACGCTTCTGCTGACGGTATGATCTATTCTTTCTATGGAAGATTAAGTGTGGGAAACATGGATCCAGACTGGCTTTCAGAAGGAGATCTTCCTCCAACGTTCTATGTATACGGTACTGAAGATCCATTTTATGATCAGTTTGAGGAACAGTATGATGTGATCAGGAATATAGGTATCCAGACCAGTCGGATCGTTCTGAATGGGTGGCCACATGGTTTCGGCTCCGACGGAGGATGGATAAAACAGTATGCAGACTGGCTGGAAGAGATTTTCAAACAGGAGTGATGAGAAACAGGCATGAATAAAAAGAAATTAAAAAGACTGCTGATCATAATCGTGATTCTCATGATCATTCTTGCCGGTGGATGCGGATATTTATTTATGGGCAGTAAAATTACAGATGCCAGTGATAATGTGACAGCAGGAGCAGATGGGAGCAAATCTCTGATCGTATATTTTTCAAGGATAGGTGAAATACCCGGGGAACCGGATGCAGTTTCATCAGCAACAGTAAGTTCCAACTCTGAGATATCCGGCAGTGATACCGAAGCTGCAGCACAGATAATCCAGCAGATCACCGGAGCAGATATGTATCAGATAAAGACAAGCCGGTATTATCGTAAATCATTTATGGGTACAGCAGCAAGGGCATGGATTGAGAATACTTTGAATATGCGTCCTGCACTGGCCGCAAAACCGGAAAATCTGGATGCGTATGACACGATTTATGTGGGTTATCCAATCTGGTGGTTTAATGCACCTATGGCGATTGGATCTTTTCTGGAAAGTTATGATCTTTCAGGAAAAACCATAGTACCATTCTGTACCAGTCAGGATAATGGAATTGATGTAAGCATGGATTATATAAGAAAGAATGCTAAAAATGCAGAAGTTCTGGAAGGACATCGGATTCACAATTCTGACTCTGCGGAAATAAAAACATGGTTAAAAGAAATTGGAACTATATCATAAAAAGCACAATATATTAGGGAGCCGGCAGAAAGGCTCCCTTTTGTTGTCTGATGAGTTTTAACCAAAAGGTTTAGACTGCAAAACAAAGCGAATCTTCTTATCGAAAATAACCTGAGTTACAATATAGCTGTAAAAAGATAAGAAAAAATAAAAAAAGGAGATGCCAGAATGAATTCAAAAAAACGACTTTCCCTGCTGATGATCGGTGCAACAGTAACAAGTCTGATGGGCGGAACTGTCAGCACATATGCTGCTGATAATACAGAAACAACAGAACCTCTCACGATTGCAGAACAGGGCATTTTTTCAGCGGGAGGAATTACCATTACTTCAGATGGTACCTTTAATCCGGAAGATCAGTGGGAAGAGACCGGTGCCGGTCAGACATCTCATGTCGATCATGCAAATATTTTATACCAGATTCCGGAAGAAGAAACCAGTTTGCCAATGGTATTCCTACATGGATATGGACAGTCACGTATGGGCTGGATGACAACTCCGGATGGAAGAGAAGGATGGGCAGAAATGTTTCTCAGAGATGGACATAGTGTTTATCTTGTAGATGAACCAAGACGAGGAGAAGCAGGGCAGACATCTGTAAGCGGTACGATCAGTACAAAAACTCTGGATCAGCGCTGGTATACACAATTTCGTATCGGTCGTTGGGAAGATGGAAAATCAGTTCCAAATGAAGGTTCTCAGTTTCCTAATGACGATAATTCTGTAGATCAGTTTTTCCGTCAGATGACTCCGGATACAGGAATGACTTCTGATATGGGTGGAGATTTTGATAATGATGTAGTTGCCCAGGCACTGGCCTCCACAGTAGATGAGGTATATGAAAGATCAGGAAAAGATTCTATTCTTGTAACTCATTCACAGGGCGGCGGTCCAGGCTGGACAGCTGCTAAATATACAGATCATATTGCAGCGATTGTAGCAATCGAACCAGGCGGAGCACCATCATCAGATTCAGAAGATTACCAGACAGTCCTCGAAAAGAAAATACCAATTACTATGTATTTTGGGGATTATATTGATAATGGTGATACTGCAATCCAGGCAACAGGTATGTGGCAGGGAATGCGCCAGGCATGCTACGATTTTGCAGATGCCTATACAAAAGCAGGCGGAAACTGTACTGTAGTCGATCTTCCGAAAGAGGGCATTACAGGAAATGATCATTTTATGTTCCAGGATCTGAATAATGATGTGATCCAGGAACATATTGAAAACTGGATACAAGAAAATGTAGAAGCATAAGTAAAGGAGAGGACAAAAATAAAAGCAAAAAAAATAATTTCAGTTATTCTTACAGGTATTGTAGCAGCAAGTATGCTTGCAGGATGCGGCAGCAGTTCCAGGAGTCAGACAGATAACACAGAAAGTTCTTCTCAGAATGAGGCTAGCAGTTCTTCTGCAAGTGAAACAGCAGATGCAACGGAGGATTCTGAAAATACAGAAACAACTGAAAGTACGGATACATCTGAAAACACAGAAACACCTACACCAGCAGAAACCGATGATTCCTCTGAGACAGCTGTTGCAGATGATACGGAATCTACAGGAAAAACTCTGGTTGTATATTATTCTGCAACAGGAACTACTGAAGGAGTTGCACAGACAATCGCAGATACAACAGGCGGTGATTTATTTGAAATCCAGCCGGTGGAACCTTATACAGATGATGATCTGGACTGGACAAATGATGATAGTCGTGTATCCAGAGAACATGATGATGAAAGTTTAAGAGATGTAGATCTGGTATCCACATCTGTAGATAACTGGGATTCTTATGACACTGTATTCATTGGTTATCCAATCTGGTGGGGAATCGCAGCATGGCCGGTAGATGGATTTGTAGAAGCAAATGACTTTACAGGAAAAGCGGTAATCCCATTCTGTACAGCAGCTTCTTCCGGCATCGGCGACAGTGGAAATCTCCTAGAAGAGATGGCCGGAACCGGAAGCTGGTTGGAAGGCAAGAGATTAGACAGAGGAATTTCTGAAGACGAAGTGAAAGACTGGATCAGTGATCTTGGAATTTCTTCTGTAGAAAACTAAAACGAGACAACACATTTGACAGCAAACACTTTCAGAACCACTTAACCGCAGATAAATAAAATATATGAAAGAGCAAAAGAGATATCTGCTGATCGATGGAATTCGTGGATTGGCGATTGTAAATATGGTGGCATTTCATTTTTTATATGATGTAAATGAAATCTGGAATATAAACAGTCACTGGTATGAAGAAAAAAGCATTCATATCTGGCCGCAGCCACTTTTCACTTTTCTTGAAGAATATGATTTTTCAGGAAAAACAATTATTCCTTTTAATTCACACGGAGGAAGCGGATTCTCCAACACAATTGAAGAAATAAAAGAACTTCAGCCAGATGCCAACATCAGTGATGAGGGCTTGAGTATTTCCAGAGACAAGGTAGCTGACAGTGTACAGGATGTAACAGACTGGGCAAAAAGTCTTGATCTATCAGAGAAATAGAGGTCAGAACAGTAAGAAGTTTCGCAAATAAATAATTTTAAGGGGAACAGACATGAGTAAAAGAATTTTAGGAAGGGATTTAGAGGTATCTTCCATCGGGCTTGGCTGTATGGGGATGAGTCATGCTTATGGAAGACCATCAGATAAAACTGAAGCGAAGAATCTTCTTGCAAAAGCTGTCGATTTAGGATATACAATGTTTGACACCGCAGAAGTGTATGGTACTGCCGAAAATCCGCATCATAATGAAACACTTTTGGGAGAAATCCTGAAACCGTATCGAAATCAGATTAAAATTGCTACTAAAGGTGGTTTGCATTTTGACGAAAATTCAACAGTTGTAAACAAAAATCTGGTTCCAGACAGCCGACCGGAAGTGCTAAAAAAATCCGTAGAAGATTCTTTACAGAGACTTCAGATGAATCATCTGGATCTCTATTATATCCATCGTGTGGATCCAACAATTCCTATCGAAGAAACAGCAGGTGTAATGAAAGAACTGATCGATCAGGGAAAGATCACACACTGGGGAATTTCAGAAGCTACAGAGGAAATCATTCGAAGAGCGCACAAAGTCTGCCCGCTTACAGCGGTACAGAATCGTTATTCTATGATGTACAGAAATTACGAATCATTGTTTCCGGTACTGAAAGAATTACAGATTGGTTTCGTGGCTTTTTCTCCATTGGCAAATGGTTTTCTGACCTGCAGATATGATGAGTATTCTACTTTTGAAAAGAGTACAGATTACAGAAGCATTATGCCGCAGTTTTCTTCCGCAGGAATTGTAGAAAATCAGAAGCTTATAGAATGGCTGAAAATTATAGCAGCAGAAAAAAATGCTACTCCGGCTCAGATTTCTCTGGCGTGGATGCTGGCAAAAAATCCGTTTCTTGTACCAATTCCGGGAACAAGAAATCTGAAACGTCTGACAGAAAATATTCTGGCAGAATCCATTCATCTGTCAGTAGAAGAAGTCACAGAAATTGATGATATGCTTGAACATATTCCGATGTCTCAGGTATTTGGTGGTTCAAAAGTCAAAAAATAATATTCCACCCGAATGTCTGAGAAAGATGTTCGGGTGTTTACATATAACCGACAGGAGATGATCACACTATGAAAAATAAAAAACAAATGGCAGCAGTTCTGTTATCTGCAATACTTGGAATCACTGCAAATTCATGGTTTGTACAGGCAGACAGCAGTGTAATCCAGGATGATCAACAGGAGCCAGACAACGAAGCACCCGATTCAGATAAAGTTACAGAAGGTACAGATACATACAAAGGTTTTCTGTTGGATAATGTCCTGCATTCAAGTGAAGAGGGAGATATTCATTATAATGTCTATATCCCGGATAGTTATGATGGAAGTAAGCCATATGCTTTATTCTTTACACTTCCAGGCTATGAAGGATTGTACTTTCAAGGCGTAGGGGTAAATATCAAAGCAGAAGGGTTTGGTTTCGCAGCTCAGGAATATAATCCGGAAATGATTATTGTTGCACCTCAGCTGAATGACTGGGGAGAAACTTCTGCGAGACAGACCATTGCTTTAACAGAATATTTTCTTTCTGCTTATAATATTGACAAGTCAAAAGTATATGCAGAAGGGTATTCTGGTGGCGGTGAGACCATGTCACTTGTAATGGGAATGAGACCTGATTTATATACTGCTTATTTACAATGCAGTTCCCAGTGGGATGGTGCATACGAACCAGTGGTACAGGCAAAGACACCTGTATATTTTGTAGTTGGGGCACATGATGAATACTATGGCTCTGAGCCGTCAGAAGATGCTTATAATAATTTGCGTGAATTATATCAGCAGGAAGGTCTGTCCGATGAGGAAATTGATGACCTGCTTGTACTGGATGTCAAGGATGATTCCTATTTCAGTGACCAGGGTGTTACTAATCAGCACGGACAGGGCGGCGGATTATTTGTAGAAGACGATGTTGTTATGGGATGGCTTTTGGGAAAATAAAGAAAATGTATGAATGATACAGAAAAGAGGAAAAAGAAAATGAAAGTATTACTTGTAAATGGAAGTCCACATAAGGACGGATGTACTTATACTGCTTTGTGTGAAGTATCAGAAGCATTAAATGAACAGGGAATCGATACCGATATCTTCTGGATCGGAAAGAAACCATTGTCAGGCTGTATTGCCTGCAAGTCTTGCATGAAAAACAATAAATGTGTATTCCATGACAGTGTAAATGAATTCCTGGAAATTGCCGGAGATTATGAAGGATTTGTATTTGGGACACCTGTACACTGGGGAGGGGCCAGCGGCGGCGGTTATGTCGGCAAGAAGAGCCGGCACTACTGCAACCTGGGATCAGATGAATAAATATTTCGGTCTGATGCAGATGCCGATTATTACTTCAAGATACTGGAATATGGTACATGGGGCAAATCCGGAACAGATAAAACAGGATTTAGAGGGTATGCAGGTAATGCGAGTGCTTGGGAATAATATGGCGTTTTTTCTGCACTGTAAAAATGTTGCATTGAAGATGGGAATCTCTATGCCAAAACAGGAACCAATGGTATTTACGAATTTTATAAGATAGACATTTTTTGACTGTTGGATGATTATGGATAAATAAAATATGAAAAGTTGATGTTTGAAAGCTCATTGAATAACTGCGCGTCGCATTCTCGTTACTTCCAGTGATGAGTTAGACGCGCAAATTTTTTTGCAAAACAACAGAACAAATGTTTACATAAACTGATACATATGGTATAATATTTATATGGAAAAAGATATATTTAATATAAATAAAAACAAACTTTCATATGGTAGGGGATATGTCTATTCTCTGCAGTATCATCTTGTCTGGTGTACAAAATACAGAAAAAAGGTTTTAAAAAACGGAATCGATACAGAATGCAAAGAAATGTTACAGAATCTTGCAGAAGAATATAAATTTCAGATCCTGGTAATGGAGGTGATGCCGGATCATATCCATCTGCTTGTGGACTGTAAACCTCAGTTTTATATTTCAGATATGATCAAGATCATGAAAGGAAATCTTGCACGCCAGATGTTTCTTGCGCATCCGGAGTTAAAAAAGGAACTGTGGGGTGGGCATCTGTGGAATCCGTCTTACTGTGCCATAACGGTCAGTGACAGGAGCAGAGACCAGGTGCTTGCCTACATCGAAGG
>SKEW01000226.1_pt1 | contig 70084 bp, 74 predicted proteins | sample 4841441 | NCBI WGS metagenome assembly SKEW01 (sample SAMN11008799, study PRJNA524170) | human gut metagenome | isolation source: fecal sample from pouch patient p41 | place: Israel: Tel-Aviv | reverse complement strand
ATTCCCATATTATTGATGAAGACAGAAAAAAGAACGCTGAATTATTTGAAGATGCATTTTACAAAAAAAATAATCTTAATCCAAATATGGTTTCTGAAGAAGTCGATATGGAATTACTAATGAAAGCTCTGGCGAATCCGGAAATGCGGGCGTTGCTTAATTCACTGGCGAAGACGATGAAGTAATGAAAAATAGTGAGTCTATCTCCATCATGCCTATAGAAATTATTCAATAAAAGCGAGCAAAACATCAATACAATTGTATTGAATTAGCAATGAAATGGCATTATAATGAAGAAAAAAGGGAGGTATCTAAAATGGCAAGTACAATTCAGATCAGGGTAGACGATGACTTAAAAAATAAATCAGATCAGCTTTTTAAAGATCTTGGAACTGATACGACATCAGCAATAAGGATGTTTTTAACGCAGGCGGTTGCATATAATGGATTTCCATTTGAAATAAAACGAACTGTGCATAATCCTTATACATCTATGACAGAAGAAGAGATGCTTCAAAGACTGGAACAATCCAGAGAATCTTCAAAAAGGGGAAATTACCGAAATGCAGATGATATGATTTCAGATATGAGAGGAAAATATGGATTATAAAGTAGTTGTAACAGCTGAAGCAGAAGAAGACTTGAACCATTTTATACAGTATCTGCTTTTCGCCAAGAAAAATAAGCAGGCAGCAAAAAATGTGCTTGATGATTTTGAGGATACTATTAAAAAGTTGAAGTATGTAGCAAGTAGTTTGAAAGTATGCGATAATCCACGTTTACAGAGCCTTGAATATCGTCGAATAAATTTTCAACAGCACAGATATTTTATGTTGTACAGAATAGAAAATGATGTTGTATATGTGGATGATATTTTCCATGAGTTACAAGATTATGAAAACCGAATGATATAAATTGAATATTGGCAATAAAAAGAGCCTTTACCGTAAAACCGTAACTGCTCTTTTTTTGCACCTATTTGGAAAGAATAAATAATATAGCGTCTATAAGGAAGCGTTGGTTTTAATGGAAATGGATTATTGGAAAATCCTCTAATTTCAAAAATAAAAAGTAGTCGAAATTCCCATAGACAAATACACGCTCACGTTGTATATTATAAATATAAATCTAGTCAATTAAATATAGATATCATTTCTGCTTCTAAGGGAATGGTAGTCATAGGATTGATGTAGTTAGTATCATTACATACTTCCCCAAATATTAGCTGTAGCTAAAAAGTTGCTAACAAGCTGCATTTATCTAAGGTTTATAGCAGGTTACAAAAATTGACTGGATAAAAATTGGAAAGCCGTTTTTCATAAGAAAAATCGGTCTCTATTATACAGAACATACCAAAAATTGACAGGACCCTGTATAACTCCTAAGCACTAGATGTGGGTTCGATTCCCGCACGGGACGTTGCGGAATGATTAGCAGAAATCGCGAAATCATTCCGTTTTTTATTGCAAATGAATAGCTGAAAAAGGACAATGTCATTAACTTAAAAGCAGAAGATATTTATTCCGAAATGGATTAGATATCTTCTGCTTTTTTTGATATGCTTATATTGTAAAAAGAATGCGAAAAGCAGATCAGACGATGAACACCGACTATTCGATCCTGCCGTTGAGAAAGTTGTAGAGATCGGTCTGGAGCGTTTGAGGCCATTCGAGAATCATCCGCTCAAGGTAAAGGAGGATGAAGCAATGGCACGGCTCATGGAAAGCATCAAGACAAATGGAGTTCTTTCACCGATCCTGATCCGACCGGAATGGACACTTATGAAATGATCTCCGGTCACAGAAGACTCCATGCTGCACAGCTGGCGGGTCTTACTGCGATTCCTTCAATTATCCGGGAAATGACAGATGATGAATCGGTAATCGCGATGGTGGATGCGAATATTCAGAGGGAGGAGTTATTGCCGAGTGAGAAGGCATGGGCTTATAAGATGAAATTTAATGCGATGAAACGACAAGCCGGAAGACCATCAAAAGAAAATGCTGGTCAAAATGACCAGAATTGAGAGTGAAATCATAAAGCTGGAAAGCGTAGCAATTAGCTGACACCAAAAATAAAAAAATGGTGTCAAATCAAGAAAAAGTAATGATTATAAGGAAAAAAAAGCGTAAAATCAAGGTTTGCAAAAAAAATCTTAAAAAATTAGCACTCACCTCTTGACTTGGCTAAAAACTGCGTGCTATATAATAAGTAGAACAAAGGAAGACAGAGAAAAAGAAAAGAAATGAACTTCTGAATCCTCCGAATGTTCTGACAACAACTGCGAAAGCAGCTTATATAAATTGTGAGATCTTCTCACAAAAGGCAACAAAGTTAGTTAGCATTGAAAGGAGAAATGACTTATGATGATGCCTAGTATTTTTGGAGAAAACTTATTTGATGATGATTGGATGAACTTCCCATTTGAGCAGGACTTTTGGGGAAAGAAGAATCCGTTATACGGTAAACACGCTAAGAACATGATGAAGACAGATATCCGTGAGCATGACGCAGGATATGAAGTAGATATCGATCTTCCTGGATTCAAGAAAGATGAGATCAGCATTGAGCTTGAGAATGGTTATTTGACCGTATCAGCTGCTAAGGGTCTTGATAAGGATGAGGAAGACAAGAAAGGTAAATACATCCGTAAGGAGCGTTATGCCGGAGCAATGCAGAGAAGCTTCTATGTAGGTGAGAACCTTACACAGGAAGATATCAAAGCAAAATATGAGAATGGTATTCTGAGACTGTCAGTGCCGAAGAAAGAGGCAAAACCAGTTGAGACAAAGAAAACAATTGCAATTGAAGGATGATTTGAACACTGATGTGAGTCAGGTGTCAAATGTCGGAGGGGCTTATGTAAGCCCCTTCTTTTTGTGCGTAAATTTATTTATACGTGTATAAAACATAATTTTTCAGTACAAAAACGTTCATAAATTCGGTCGTAAATATTTACGATTGTTTTTATGAACGTTTTTGTATATAAATAAGATAAATATGAATCATAAACGCACAAAAAATCAGCCGTAAATATTTACGACTGATTTTTTGACCATTTATAGTTCATTTGCAATTTATTCTGTTTCCGCTTTGATTCCCTGATCGAAGATTTCAACAGCTTTTTTATTTGGTTCAGCAGTAAGCTTTGCTACAATAACAGCAATCAGAATACTTGCAAAGAATCCAGGGACAATCTCGAAGATACCTGTGGCATCTGTCATTCCTGTGAGCAGCCATCCGAGATCTACAACGAATCCGGAGATTACACCTGCTACAGCGCCCTGGTAGTTAAAGCGTTTCCAGAACAGAGACAGCAGGATTGTAGGTCCAAAGGAAGCACCGAAAGCGCCCCATGCATTTTCAACCATATCCATGATAGCCTGAGCACCGCTTCCCTTGGAGTTTGCGATACCAAAAGCAATCAGGGAGAGGATCAGTACGAGGATACGTCCAACCATCAGCGTCTCTTTTTCAGAAGCATTTTTTCTGAAGAAAGGCTTGTACAGATCTGCTGTGAAGGAGCTGGATGCTACCAACAGCTGGGAATCTGCAGTGGAGATGGAAGCGGCAATAATCGCTGCAAGCAGAAGTCCACAGATGCCGGCAGGGAAGAATCTTCGCGCCATAGCAATGAAGACAAGTTTCTGATTTCCCTGAGTGAGCAGTTCAGCGCCCATAACCATTCTGCCTAAGTAAGCAATCAGGACAGCAGAGAACAGTGAGATGATTACCCATACAATTGCTACGATAGAAGATTTCTTGATCATGGATGGTTTCTCGATAGACATAAAACGCACCAGGATATGTGGCATACCGAAGTATCCTAATCCCCAGCCAAGTCCGCTGACGATATCCTGCCAGCTGGCATCAAAGATACCGCCTCCGAAAGCACACTGTGTTACAGCGCCTGTAGCAGCATCAGTATACTCATATACTGTAGTAAGAGTAGTAGGATCCAACAGATCACTGTGACCGATGCAGACTACGAGAGGTACAAGCATCAGTGCAAGCATCATTAGTAATCCCTGGAAAAAGTCTGTCCAGCAAACTGCTGCAAAGCCACCAAAGAATGTGTAGGCAACAATGATCAGCAAGAATGCGAACATAGCAATCTTAGGAGAAACTGTCGGGAACAGCGTTGTGAATACAGAAGTACCGGCTACCAGTGCAGATGCTACATAAATTGTATAAGCAAACAGGAAGATCAGTGCACAAGTCAACTGCAGTGATCTGGAGTCTGTTGCAAAACGATTTGTCAGATACTGTGGTAATGTGATTGCATCATCTGCAGCTTTAGAGAATGTACGCAGACGTTTTGCGCACAGAATCCAGTTAGCAGCTGTTCCTAATGCAAGACCGATACCGATCCACATCTGTCCGAAACCGAAAGCTAAGATCGATCCCGGAAGTCCCATCAGCAGCCACGCAGACATATCGGACGCCTGTGCGGACAGTGCTGTTACCCAAGGTCCCATAGATCTTCCACCAAGGAAGAAGTCCTCGGAGTTCTTATTGGTACCGTTAAAGTAAAATACTAACGCTACGCCAAGCAAAATGACGAAATACGCAATAAAAGTAATGATTTCCCAATTCATATTCTTTTATCCTTTCCTTATATTATTTTATATGATGATATCGGGCAGGATTGTAAGAAGGCATAGCATTTGTACAATCCATAGGTATCAAAATCATAATTGAAGGCATTTTTAACCCACAATAACATTTAATTTACCGCAATTAGGCGGATATTGTCAATAGTTTGGGGGAAACTACTATTGTTTCAGGTGTTTCTTATAGTTCTGCGGTTAGTAGAAACGGACAGAGATTTTTTCATAAATTATGAAATATTGATGGAATCTCACCTTGTATTGTGAGATAATAGAAAAGTAAGAGTTGTATTGCTGCTCGCAGGTAATTGCGAACAGTAATATATCCGTATCTGTTCAGTATCTTCACAGATACCAGTATTCTAAAAAGTAGAAAACGAGGTAGAACAACATGAAACTGATCAAGGAGAAGAAGATTTATACTGGGGACGGTGTGATTGAAAACGGCTATATCCGCTTTGATGAGAAGATTGAAGAAGTCGGTGATATGGCGGGGTTCGAGCCGAAAGAAGGGGATCTTGAGGTAAGTTGTGCAGGAACAATGGTTGTTCCTGGATTTATTGACATTCATAGTCATGGTGGTTATGGGAAAGATAACATGGATGCTACACCGGATGAGATTGATGAGATGGTTAAGCAGATGACAAAGCAGGAGGGAATTACAACTTATTTCTGTACAACTATGACTCAGACCTATGAGAACATCGAGAAAGCAATGCAGAATATTCATGATGCGGCACAGAAGAACCCGGTAATCAAAGGGATTCACTTAGAGGGACCATTTATTTCAACGGTGTTCAAGGGGGCACAAGATCCTTCTTATATTAAGAAGCCAGATGAAAAAACACTGGCAAAATGGAATGAGATCAGCGGTGGTCTCCTGCGTATTGTTACTTATGCGCCGGAAGAGGCAGATCCATCATTTGAGACATGGTGCAAGGAAAATGGAGTTGTCTTAAGCGCAGGACATTCGAATGCATTATACGGGGAATTGAATGCAAGCGGAGCAACACATGTGACTCATCTTTACAATGCACAGAGAGGACTGAATCACAGAGAGCCTGGTGTGACAGGATATGGTATGCTGGCAGAAGGGGTACACGCAGAGCTAATCTGTGATGGAAAGCATATCATACCGGATATGGTGAAACTCGCATGCAAAGTAAGAGGGTATGATGGAATCGAGCTGATCACAGATTCCATGCGTGCGAAAGGAATGCCGGAAGGAAAGAGCGAATTGGGCGGACAGGTCGTAATCGTAAAAGATGGTATGGCAAAACTGGAAGACGGAACGATCGCAGGAAGTATCCTTACATATATTCAGGCATTTAAGAATGTTATGGAATTTACAGGAGCTACTGTTGAAGAAGCGGTTAAGATGACATCCGGAAACCAGGCGAAAGAGTTCGGACTTGATTCTAAGGGGGCTATTGCAGCTGGAAAAGATGCAGACATGGTCGTATTAAATGAGGACTTTGATTTAGTACAGACAATCAGCTATGGTAAACTCGCATAAGGAATAAGAAGTTATAAAATATATCTACAGAAGCAGGAAGCAAATAGATTTGATCTATGAAAATATGGGGTGGCTTCCAAAGCACTCGATATAAATATAATGAAATGAGAGGGTATTAAACATGGAAGTAATTGTAAAGAAGAATTATGAAGAGATGAGCAAGGCAGCAGCAACACTGTTTGCAGCAGAGATTATGGAGAATCCGAAGACAATCCTTGGTATGGCAACAGGATCTACACCGGTTGGTCTGTACAAAGAGCTTGTTAAAATGTATGAGGCTGGAGATCTTGATTTCTCTCAGGTTACTACATTCAACCTTGACGAGTATATTGGACTGGCACCGGAGCATGATCAGAGCTATCATTATTTCATGAATGACAATCTTTTCAATCATGTAAATATCAACAAAGAGAATGTACATGTACCGGATGGGGTTGGATTTGAAGCTGGAGAGGCAGGAAAAGCTTACGAAGAACTGATGGCAAAGACAGGACAGGTAGAAATCCAGCTGCTTGGACTTGGATGCAATGGACATATCGGATTCAACGAGCCGGCAGATGAGTTTACAAAAGTAACAGGTGAGATCGACCTGACAGATAGTACAATTGAAGCGAATAAGCGTTTCTTTGAGAAGAAAGAAGATGTGCCGAGAAAAGCTGTTTCTATGGGAATCGGAACAATTATGCGTGCAAAGAAGATCGTACTTCTTGTAAACGGAGAGAATAAAGCAGAGATCCTGAAAGAAGTAGTAAACGGACCGGTTACACCAAAGGTACCTGGAAGTATCTTACAGTTCCATCCACATGTAACAGTGATCTGTGATGAAGAGGCAGCAAAGTACCTGTAAAATGCCTGCAAGAGGTCATCAACTGACATACGGTTAAAGCTTATAGTAGCTTGTGTCTAGAGAGGCTTCTTAGTAAACGATAAGAACCATGAAGAAGCTGCCAACGGCAGCTTCTTCTAATATATAGAATACTTTTATTAAAGGAAAACAGAACATATGAAAACAATAATATTAGAAGCATGCACAGATTGTGTACAATCAGCGATCAATGCGCAGAAAGGTGGCGCAGACCGAATCGAATTATGCAGCAATCTTGTGATCGGAGGACTTACTCCGGGGAAGGCATTATTTGATCTTGTCAAGAAATATACAGACATCAAGACGAGAGTTCTTCTTCGTCCGAGATATGGAGATTATTGCTATAACCAATATGAATTTGAACAGCTAAAAGAGGAAGTTCAGATGTACTGTGAGATGGGAGCTGATGGAGTTGTCATCGGAATGCTCAATCCGGATGGTACATTGGATACAGAGCGAATGGCAGAACTTATCAAGGCAGCAGGAAATAAAGAGAAAGCGCTTCACCGTGCATTTGATGTCTGTATAGATCCGATGAAAGCACTCGAAGAAGCGATTGATCTTGGGTTCGATACGATTCTGACAAGTGGACAGAAAGAAACTGCGTGGGAAGGGAAAGAGATGCTGAAAGCACTTCAGGAGAAAAGTGCAGGAAGGATTGAGATCCTTGCGGCAAGCGGAATTGGTGCGGAATCAATAGAAAAATTACTTCCGTATACAGGAATTACTTCTTATCATATGTCTGGAAAGATTGTAGTGGACAGTATGATGAAATATAGAAAAGAAGGAATCGGACTTGGATTGTCGGAACGTGGAGATTATGCGCTCTGGCAGACTTCGGAAGAAGAAATCGTGAAAGCAGTAAAGGTTTTAAAAACAACAGGTTAACTTCAACAGACGTGTCTTGCACAGCTTCACAAAAACAGTTATACTCATAGGCAAAGGCAAAAAATATATTTATAAGACAAGAAAGTTTTAACAGGAGAAAGCGGATTATGATCAAAGTAATAGCAAGTGATATGGATGGAACACTACTTGGAGACAATCACAAAGTAGCACCGGAGACAGTAGAAGCGATCCGTGAAGCACAGGCGGCGGGAATCCGCTTTATGATAGCAACCGGAAGAAGTTATAATGGAGCAATGGAAGAATTAAAAGGTCTGGATCTTGGCTGTGATTTCATTGTGGGCTCAGGCGCAGAGATACGCAACCCAAAGGGTGAAATTCTAAAAAGCATAGGATTTACATATGAGCTCTGCAATGAGGTGGCAAAGGTATTGGAAGAATATCCAATCTCGGTATTGTATTGCGCCGGATCTTATGAGTATCGTGTGGGAACACCGGAGGAAGTAGAGGAGAGTATTGTTCGTCAGATTCAGCTGTTCCATTTATCTGAGTGCAGAGACCAAATAGAGCAGTCAGAACTTTATAAGCGAGTGAAGGCAAGTTCAAGACGAATCGATTCTGTGGACGAATTAGAGAAACAGGGAATTATAATCCATAAGATTTTCCTTTTTACAGGCGATCTGGAGATGCTTGATAAGATCAAGCGAAGACTGATGCAGAATCCGGAACTCGCAGTTGCGTCTTCCTTCTATAATAATCTGGAAATCACGGTAAAAGGAGCGGAGAAAGGACCTGCGATTCAGGAATATATTGAATCTTTAGGTTATACAAAAGAGGAAGTGATGGTGTTTGGAGACAGTCTGAACGATTACTCTATGTTGTCTATGGATTTTGGCGCAACTGTCGCGATGGAAAATGCAGATGAGGAAGTGAAGCGGGTTTCAAAATATGTTACAAAGTCAAATGAAGACTTAGGGGTGGCATATACCATTCATGAACTGTTGAAAAAGCAGGGGAAAATCAATTCAAATTGTGAATAATTTTTCGAAAAATGAAACTGCATGTTGATAACGCAAAATGAAAGCGAGGCAATTAAGATGGATGTAAGACAGAAAAGAAACAAAGTACTTGGAGAACGTGTGGTGAAAGCACTTGAATCCAGAAATATGGATGCTTATTATGCTGAGACAAAGGAAGAAGCAGTGCAGAAAGCACTGGAGTGGATTCCGGAAGGAAGTACGATCAATATGGGAGGTGCCTCTTCTGTACACGAATGCGGTCTGATTGACGCGATAAAATCCGGAAACTATAATTTCTGTGACAGAGATAAAGCAGCTACACCGGAAGAGAAACAGGAAATCGCGAGAGCAGCATTTTCCTGTGACTGGTTTCTTGGAAGTGTGAATGCGATGAGTGAAGATGGAGTGTTCATCAATATTGACGGAAATGCAAACCGTGTAGCAGCATATGCATTTGGACCAAAGAATGTACTTCTAATTGTTGGTATGAACAAAGTTGTAAAGACACAGGAAGATGCAATGAGCAGGGCAAGAAATGAAGCTGCACCTGTAAATGCACAGCGTTTTGGAATTGATACACCATGTTCCAAGGCTGGAAGCTGCTTTGACTGCAAGAGCCCGGAATGTATCTGTTGTCAGATTCTGGTAACAAGATTCAGCCGTCAGAAAGGTCGTTTCAAAATTATTCTTGTAGATGAGAATCTTGGTTTCTAGTAGCCGGAGAAGGGAAAAAGAATGGGAAGAAATAGAAAGAAGCCGGTGCGTCACAGATTAGAAAAGCGACAGAAACGAAGCAGACAAAAGAAAAAAAGCGGTTTATTTGACAAAGTAACAATGGTGATCCTGGTTGTGGCAGTCTGTGTTTTTGCATTTTCGCTTTATCAGCTGGTACGCACAATGGTGCCATATTATTCTGGTGGAAAAGAGTATGATAAGCTCAAAAATAAAGCAATCACTGTACAGGAGCAAACAGATGATCCGGGGGATGTATCGGGAGACACATTTAAAGTAGATTTTGATGTGCTTTTGCAGGAAAATCCAGATACGGTAGCCTGGATCCGGTTTGATGAACCATCAATCATCAGTTATCCGGTTGTAAAAAGTGCAGATAACAAAGAATATCTGACAAAGACGTTTTCCGCAAATGATAATAAACTGGGTGCAATTTTCATGGACATGAAAAATAAGAGTGATTTTTCAGATAGAAATACAATGATTTATGGACATAACCTGAAAGTTGGCGGAGAAATGTTTTCGCAGCTGAAAGAGTATGAGGAAGAATCTTTCTATAAAGAACATCCGAATTTCTATATTTATACACCGGATGGAAAAACAAGGACTTATACCGTGTTTTCAGCAGCTGTCGTGAAGGATACTGCAGATCAGTATAATCTGACTTATGCGACAGACGAAGCGTTTGAGAGTTATTTGAAAATGTGTAAAGAAGATTCAGCATATGACACAGGAACAGAAGTGAATGCGCAGTCTCAGATTGTCAGTCTTTCAACTTGTACCAATGTAAGAGAAGATGAGAGATTCCTTTTACAGGGAGTATTGACGGCGACAGACGGAGGAGAAAATTAGAATGGCAGACAGATTTGATGTAGGCGACATTATTAAGATGAAGAAACCGCATCCATGCGGAAGTCAGGAGTGGGAGATTCTCCGGGTCGGAGCGGATTTCCGTCTCAAATGTATGGGCTGCGGGCACCAGATTATGGTGCCAAGAAAATTGGTAGAAAAAAATACAAGACAAATTACAAAAAAGGCTTGAAACAATAAATTCTTTATGGTATTATAAGAAACTGTGACATGCTGATGGAACAATTCCAATCAGTCATTCAATTTCCTTGTTCCCGGGAGGAACCGGGGGCCAAGAGACCATAAGGAGGTAAAATAAGATGAATAAGTATGAATTAGCTGTTGTTGTAAGCGCAAAACTCGAAGACGAAGCAAGAGCGGAAGTAATCGAGAAAGTGAAAGCAATGATCACTCGTTTCGGCGGTAATGTAACAGACGTTGATGAGTGGGGCAAGAGAAGATTCGCTTACGAGATCCAGAAAATGAAAGAAGGATTTTATTACTTCATCCACTTCGAGGCTGAAAGTACAGTTCTAGCTGAAGTAGAGCAGCGTATCCGCATTATGGACAATGTACTCAGATATTTATGCGTGAAACAGGAAGCATAAGCGGAAAGAGGTATATATGAATAAAGTAGTTTTAGTAGGACGGTTAACAAGAGACCCAGAAGTGAGATATTCACAGGGAGACAATGCTACAGCGGTTGCAAGATATACACTTGCTGTAGATCGCAGATTCAGAAGAGACGGTGAACCGACAGCGGATTTTATTCCGTGTGTTATATTCGGACGTTCCGCAGAGTTTGCTGAGAAGTATTTCCATCAGGGAATGCGTGTCTCTATTTCCGGACGTATCCAGACAGGAAGCTACACGAACAAAGATGGTGTGAAAGTATACACAACAGAAGTGATCGTGGAAGAGCAGGAGTTTGCAGAGAGCAGAGCCGAGGCAGAAGCTAACAGAGCAAGTTTCCAGCGTCAGTCTGCACCGAGTCCGGCACCTAGCGCAGATGCAGGTGATGGCTTCATGAATATCCCGGATGGTATCGATGAGGAGTTACCGTTTAACTAAGTCGGAAAGGAGATAACCATCATGGCTTACGAAAAAGGAAGCAGACCAGAGGGTGGATTCAAAAGAAGAGGCCCAGCTCGTAGAAGAAAAAAAGTTTGCGTGTTCTGTGGTAAAGAGAACAACGAAATCGATTACAAGGACGTTGCAAAATTAAAAAAATATGTTTCTGAAAGAGGAAAAATTCTTCCTAGAAGAATTACAGGAAACTGTGCTAAGCACCAGAGAGCTCTTACAGTAGCAATCAAGAGAGCTAGACACATTTCTCTTATGCCTTACGTTCAGGACTAATTGAGATAATTAGCTAATAGCAAGATCGAATTTTTGGAGAAATTCAGAAATTCGATCTTTTTGCTTTTTCTAATTCATTTTTGCGTGTTTTTTTGCATAATACAACCTATAGCATCTTAGGGGAAAAGATGCTATAATAGATTAGCTATATTGTAATTAGTCACAGATGATGGTGATTGATAGTAGTCCCAGGTGAGGTATTAGTTATGAAAAGGAATAAAATGCAGCTGAAGGGACAGCTCAGAATGTACATGCGATGGCCGCTAATCATGACACTTCTCTTGATTGGCATGGATGTATGGATGTACATGGTGGACAAGAAAGCCGGACTTTTGATGTCAGTGATCATAATTATATATGTAGGAATCGCTTTTTCGCTGTATTTCTATAACAGATCTTTGATCCTGGCAGATCTGATCCAGTTTTCAGTACAGTATAAAGGTATTGAAAACCGGTTGCTCAAAGAACTGGCAATTCCCTATGCGATTGCGCTGGAGGATGGGAGGATTCTGTGGAAGAATGATTGCTTTTTGAATCTGATAGAGGGTCAGAGAAAAGAACGTTATCTGAACCGTATGATTCCAGAATTACATCCGGGTGTGTTTCCAAAAAATGATGTGGATCATGTAGAATTGGAAGTAACTTATCGTGAAAGAAGTTATCAGGCAGAGCTTCGAAAAGTATCATTGGAGGGATTCAGTGAGAAAGAAGAGTTGCTTCAGATTCCGGAAGAGCAGGAATATTTTGTTGCAGTTTCTTTAAGAGATGTAACAGAACTGAATGCCTACATCCGAGAGAACGAAGATCAGCGAATGATTGCCGGATTGATTTATATTGATAACTATGATGAAGTTATGGAGAGTGTTGAGGAAGTCAGACAATCCCTTCTTGTGGCATTGATTGACCGTAAGATCAATAAGTATATCGGAGATGTAGATGGTATCGTAAAGAAACTGGAGAAGGATAAATACTTTATCGTACTTCGAAAGGATGCTTATAAAAAGCTGAAAGAAGATAAGTTTTCTCTTCTGGAAGAGGTAAAACAGGTTAATATCGGTAATTCAAGATCAGCAACACTGAGTATTGGTTTGGGATTGAATACGGCAACGTATGCGTTGAGCTACCAGTATGCGCGTGTGGCAATCGATCTTGCACTTGCCAGAGGCGGAGATCAGGCAGTTATTAAGGATTGTAACGGAATAACTTATTTTGGTGGTAAGAAGGAGCAGACAGCGAAGAATACACGAGTGAAGGCGCGTGTTAAGGCTGAGGCACTTCGAGAGTTTATTGTGACCAGAGACAAAGTTATTGTTATGGGTCATAAGATTGCTGATCCGGATTCTTTTGGTGCATGTATGGGTATTTACCGTGCAGCAGTAAGTCTGGAAAAAAAGGCACATATTGTGATCAATGAAGTTACAGGGTCTGTTCGTCCGTTGTATGATGAGATTTTGGAGAGCCCTGCATATGAGGATGATATTTTTATTACGTCAGAACAGGCATTGGATTATGTGGATGACAATGCAATGGTCATTGTAGTAGATACGAACAAGCCACAGATGACAGAGTGTCCGGAACTCTTGAAGAAATCAAAGATGATTGCAGTGCTGGATCATCACAGGCAGAGTAGTAATATTATTGAGAACGCGGTACTTTCTTATGTGGAGCCGTATTCTTCTTCCACTTGCGAGATGATCGCAGAAGTTCTACAGTATATGGTAGATGACATCAAATTCCCGGCACTTGAAGCAGAGTGCATGTATGCCGGAATTATGATCGATACGAGAAACTTTATGAACCGTACAGGTGTGAGAACCTTTGAAGCAGCAGCATTTTTGAGAAGATGTGGTGCAGATATTACACGGGTACGTAAGATGTTCCGTGATGATATGGCATCTTATCAGGCAAAGGCTGAGGCAGTCCGCAATGCAGAAGTTTATCGTAAGGAGTATGCGATTGCAGTATGTCCAAGCGATATTGACAGTCCTACAGTGCTTGCAGCACAAGCGGCGAATGAATTGCTGGATATTAGCGGAATAAAGGCTTCTTTTGTATTGACAGAATATGAAAATAAGATTTATATGAGTGCGCGTTCCATTGATGAAGTGAATGTTCAGATTATCGCGGAGAAGCTCGGTGGAGGCGGTCATATTAATTCTGCGGGAGCACAGTTTGACCACACGAATATGCATGAAGCAGTCAGTGCATTGAAAGAGACCATTGATAAAATGATAGAAGAAGGAGATATTTGACAATGAAAGTTATTTTATTACAGGATGTAAAATCTCTTGGAAAAAAAGGAGAGATCGTAAACGTAAATGATGGATATGCAAGAAACTTTATCCTTCCAAAGAAGCTTGGACTGGAAGCAACAGGAAAGAATCTGAATGATCTGAAGCTTCAGAAGAATAACGAGAAAAAAGTTGCGGAGGAGAACCTGGAGGCAGCGAAAGAACTTGCAGCTAAGATCGCAGAAGCTAAAATTGTAACACACATCAAAGTTGGAGAAGGCGGAAGAACTTTCGGTTCTGTATCAAGCAAAGAGATTGCAGAGGAAGTAAAAGCACAGTTGAATCTTAATGTTGATAAAAAGAAGATCCAGTTAAAAGAAGCGATTAAGACACTCGGAACACACAACGTGTCTGTAAAGCTTCATCCACAGGTTACAGCAGAACTGAAAGTAGTTGTACAGGAAGAAGCATAAGGAGACGAAATCTTTATGGATATGGAAGCAGCAATGAAACGAATTCCTCCGCACAGTGCGGAGGCAGAGCAGGCAGTGCTCGGTGCGATGCTGATGAACAAGGAGGCCATCACGGTGGCCTCCGAGATATTATCAGGGGATGATTTTTATCAGACAGCATATGGAATCTTGTTTAATTCTATGGTGGAACTGTTTCATGCGGGAAAACCGGTCGATCTGATCACCTTACAGGAATATCTGAAAGAAAAGGATGTCCCGCCAGAGATCAGTAGCATGGAGTTTGCAAGAGATTTGCTGATGGGAACACAGACTTCTGCGAATATCAAGAGCTATGCTGAAATTGTACGTGAAAAATCAATCATGCGTCGCCTGATCAAAGTAAATGAAGAGACGGCAAATGCCTGTTATCTGCAGAATCAGCCGTTAGAGGAGATTCTGGAAGATGCACAGAAGCAGGTTTTTGCACTTGCAGAGACTGGAAATTCAGAAGAGTATGTACCGATCAAGCAGGTTGTACTCAATGCATTGGATGTAATCGAGCGTGCGTCTAAGACAAAAGGAACAGTAACAGGAATTCCGACAGGATTCATTGATCTTGATTATAAGTTGTCCGGTCTGCAGCGCTCAGACCTTGTACTGATCGCAGCCCGTCCTTCCATGGGTAAGACAGCGTTTGTATTGAATATCGCACAGCATGTGGCATTTCGTCAGAATAAAGCAGTAGCAATCTTCAGTCTCGAGATGTCCAAAGAGCAGTTGGTAAACCGTCTGTTCTCATTGGAGTCTCATGTGGATGCACAGATACTAAGAACCGGTAATCTGTCAGATACGGATTGGGAGAAGTTGATCGAAGGAGCCGGAACAATAGGATCATCAAGAATGATCATTGATGATACGTCAGGTATTACGATTTCAGAGATGCGCTCAAAGTGTAGAAAATACAAGCTGGAGATGGGACTTGACCTGATCATTATCGACTACTTACAGTTGATGAGCGGAAGCAATTCAAGAAAGAATGAGAGCCGTCAGCAGGAGATTTCTGAGATCTCACGTTCTTTGAAAGGTCTTGCCAGAGAATTGAATGTGCCGGTGCTTGCACTGTCACAGCTGAGCCGTGCGGTTGAGCAGAGAACAGATAAGCGTCCGATGCTTTCAGACCTCCGAGAGTCCGGAGCAATCGAGCAGGATGCCGATGTCTGTATGTTTATCTATCGTGATGATTATTATAATCCTGACACGGAAGATAAGAACATTGCAGAAATTATTATCGCAAAACAGAGAAACGGCCCGATCGGTACAGTGCGTCTTGCGTGGATGCCACAGTACACTCGTTTTGGAAACGAGCTGCGTCAGCAGGATCAGGAGATATAAAAAAGAAAAGGACAGGCACTTGTTGGAGAGCGCCTGTCTTTTTTCGGTATACAAATCCAATAAATCTACCGGTATGTGCAGTGTGCAATTAGAAATCGCAGAAATGCTATGTAAATCTTTTTTTGAATCTCAGCACCGGACTATTCTTCACACTTTCTCTTCGGGTCGCCTGTTGCTGGCGAATCAAGCTGTCCAGTTTACGGAAATGTTCTTCTTCCTGCCGTTCTTTCGCCTGGAAAAGAAAATCCATCTCACGTATGACATCTGCGGTGACCTGAGTGCTGATTTCTTTTTCTAATGCTTTGTTATTTTCAGTAACGACTTCAGTCAGCACTTCTCCGATGAGTGAACGTACATGTTCCAGCTGGGTCTTTGTGATAACTTCGACCGGAGTAGTGGTAGTGGCTGGTTTGCACTCAGATGTCAGGTCAGGTGCGGGTGTTTTGATAAGGGCATTCTTTTCCTTGTTTTCAGTGTGTCGCATTATCTGACGTGTAGATTTCAACTCTGGGATCAATGGCTTCAGATCGCGAAGCAGAACCCCTTCATTCTTAAGTTTTTTAATACAGCAAAAGAGCTGGATATCATCCTGGGTATAATATCGATGTCCCATCTCTGTGCGGCCGATCGGAATATGAAGTTCCTCTTCCCAGTACCTTAAGACATGGGATTCTACCTGAACTTTCTTGGCGGCTTCAGAGATCATAAATCTGACTTCACCCATTGATTTTCTATCCTCCTGTTAGAATCATTGCGATTACTGTTCTGATTTCGCTACATTTATTATAGCATAGAGAAATTATGAAAGAAGTGCTAATCGTTCGTCAAATTATGGCAAAAAATGGTAATTGAAGAAAGGTATGGTATACAAGGAAAAAAGTTGTAAAAAAGGAAATCCTGCCGCATCTGAATCAATCAGACGGGCAGGACTTCTGCGTTTTGTGATCACTTAGCGCTTATAAATTATGCTTCAGAGATAGCGCCTGTAGGACAAGCAGCCTCACAAGCTCCGCAATCTACACAAGCATCAGCATCGATCTCATATTTGCCATCTCCTTCAGAAATAGCGCCTACTGGACATTCGCCTTCGCAAGTACCACAGCTTACACATTCATCACTAATTACGTGTGCCATTGTATGTACCCTCCTTTTTTGGATTACGATAGGTTTTTCCCTTTTCGTTATCCTCATTTTAATACAAGACGGGGAAATATACAAGAGTTCCTGATGTATTTATTTGAGTAATTTATAAGTTAGTCTTATAGAACTTGTGAACGTGGAAAATAGAAGATTTCTATACTAAATTAGTAAAAAAACGAAAATTCACGAGATTTTAAGAAATTATCTCTTCCATTTTTCAAGGATTCGTGTATCATAATGGATTGAGAGTTAAAAAGTAGAAAACATAGAGATAAAATTGTGTAAATGAAAAGAAGGAGAAAGTTATGCGGAAACGAAATGTAAGAGCAGCGATTGCGGCAGCACTTTGTATGACGGTACTTGCAGCCGGCTGCGGAAAGAAGGCAGATGATCCGGTTTTTACAGGGGATAAGACAGAAGCACCGGTATATCAGGCAAATCTGGATGCAATTAAATCTTCTGCATATGCATCGGTAGACAATCTGGATCTGGAACCTGGAACTTATATTTCTGTAATCGGAAGGGGATCTTCAACACCATATTGGAATCAGGTAAAGGCAGGGGTAGAGCAGGCAGCAACGGACTTGAATACAGCACTTGGCTATTCCGGAAAAGATAAGGTGAAAGTATTATACAGTGCACCGGATGAGAATGATAATATTGATCAGCAGGTGAATATTCTGGATGAAGAGCTTGCACGTTATCCGGATGTGATCGCAATTTCCAGTGTAGATGCAAGCGCATGCTCCGTCCAGTTTGATCTTGCGATTGAGAATGGAATTCCGATCGTAGCATTTGATTCAGGAAACAGCTATCAGAATATCCAAAGTACTTGCAAAACGAATAATATAGAAGCGGCAACAACAGGAACAAAGAATTTCTGTGAGAAGATCGGTGACAGTGGGGAGATTCTGTTGCTTGTGCATGATACAGTATCAGATACGGCGAAAGAGCGTGAGGCAGGAATCAAAAATGAACTTGCAGCAAATCATCCGAATGTGACTGTTACAGAGACAATTTATCTGGATCAGCTGGAAATGTTGAAGAAACAGATTGTAGCTGAACAGGTCGGGGTAACACCAGAAGAACTGGCAGCCGCAGAAGCAGGAGAAAAGAAGGAAGAGACAACAGGAACAGGTGATGCTTCCGAGACAATTGCAGATGCAGCATCGAATGCAGATTCTTCATCAGCAGACGAAAGTGCGAATGAGACAGCACAGGAAGTGGACAATGAATTGTCCGAGAAGATGCAGCAGGTCAACGATGGCGCGGCAAAGATGAGTGATGAAGATGCAATTCAATATTATATGGAGAAACATCCTGATTTAAAAGGATGTATTGCTACGAACGAGACAGTAACCCAGCTTGCAATTAAGACGATGGATCAGCTTGATGCAGAAAAACATATTACATTAGTGGGGTTTGATGCTGGAAAAGAGCAGGTCAAGGCATTGAAAGATGGAAAGGTGGATGGACTTATTGTGCAGAATCCTTTTGGAATGGGATATGCGACAGTAGTTGCAGCGGCACGTACAGTTCTTGAGATTGGAAATGAAGCTGAGGTCAACACAGGATATGTGTGGGTGACAGCAGACAATATGAATGACGATACGATAACACCGTTCCTTTACGAATAAGTTGAAAATAAGTCGAACAATTTCATAAAAGAAAAGAGCTTGTCAGGTAAAATAAAAACATCAGGTTTTATACTTCATTCTGAAATTCAGAAATATAGAAGTAATAAAATCCTGATGTTTTTTTTTTATATTAGGAAAGTCCTTTCCTAATATAAAATAAACGCTCCGCTCAGGATGCGCACTGCGGCGTACAAGGTAGGTGTCGCAAGCGACCGCCGCAGGCGCAAGAATGTGCCAAGGCACATTCTTTGTTCTGTTCACGTTGTCCTTTAAGCTTTGCTTAAAGAAAAAATAAATTCGGTGCCAACCCCTTCTGTACTGATCACATTGATATGTTCATCGTGAGCCTGTATGATTTCTTTTACGATCGAAAGTCCAAGTCCGGTTCCTTTCTTATCCTTTCCACGGGAAAGATCTGATTTGTAGAAACGCTCCCAAATCTTATTGATTTCCTTTCTTGAGATTCCGATTCCATGATCTTTTACGGAAACAAAGATTTTATCATTTTTCGTTGTTACTTCTACTGTGATAGAAGAGTCATTCTCACTGAATTTAATCGCATTATCCAGAAGATTATAAAGAACCTGTTGGATTTTGCGTCGGTCCGCCATTACATTGATCTGTTCAGACAGTAGAAAGAGCTTAATGGATATATGCTTCTGAGTACAGACACCCTCGAAAGACTGGGCAGTATGTTTGATCATCTCCTGAATATCAAAGGAAGTCTTATTGAGCAGGAGCTCTTTTGTATCAAATTCGTTCAAAGTAAGAAGATCCGTTGTCAGGTCAGTCAGTCGTTCCGTTTCGAAGAGAATGATATTTAAGTATTTCTCATGAAGCTCTGGTGGGATTGTTCCGTCTGCCATTGCTTCTACATACCCCCTAATTGAAGTCAACGGGGAACGGAAATCGTGGGATACATTTGCTACGATCTTTTTCTGATAATCATCAGAATCCTTCAGTTGTGTAGCCATATAATTCAGTGATGCGGATAAATATCCGATCTCATCATGTCTGTTTACCGGAATCTCGTAATCCAGATTGCCCATGGCATATTGCTTCGCAGCTTCTGTGATCAGCAACAATGGTCGATGGACGAAGAAATGGAACCCGAGCAGGAAGATGAAGGACAACAGGAAAATAACTCCAAGAGAAATATAAACCGGAACCATCAGCGTGCGGCATCTTTCGTTGATCAGAGAGACCGGGCTGTGAATGATCAGATATCCCTTTGTATAAAATCCCTGTGTGACAGGAGCCATTACAGTAATCATATCTTCCTGAAAATAATTATGGTAGGTTCCGATCATGTACTGGTTGTTCCCGATTTCGGCCGGATCAAAATTATTGACGGATTGTGGCGCAGTAGTATCCTTCAGGTTGGCAGAGGTGATCATTGTACCATCTTTTTCAACAAACCACAGAGAAGAATTAAGATACGTCTTCATAGCAGATAACTGAGAATGAACAGCCCAGCTGGAAGATTCGTTTGAAAAATAGGAAGGCAGATAATTATCCGCAATCATGGTTGCTTCTCTGTATAATGTCTGCGAAGTATCTTTTTCCAGACGTTCGGTGATCAGTTCTGTGGTTAATGTTGCTGTTGTGAAAACACATAAAAACCCGAAAATAATATAAAGTACAATAAATTTTAAATGCAGAACTGCTTTCATAATTTCTCCCTAAGTACTCATCGGCCACCAGATGCTGTTTACAGTATCCAGGACCGATGATTTAAATCTATTTTGTCTCAAATTTGTAACCAATTCCCCATACAGTACTGATATTCCAGTGAGGGTGGTCTTTAATCTTTTCGCGCAGACGTTTAATATGAACATCAACGGTACGAGTGTCTCCGATATATTCATAGCCCCAGATACGGTCTAAGAGCTGCTCTCTTGTGAATACCTGATTCGGTGATGCAGCAAGACAATAAAGGAGTTCTAATTCTTTTGGCGGCATATCAACAGGATGTCCGTCACACACAACAGAGTAGTTTGTAAGATTGATCGTCAATCCGTCAAACTCTGCACATTTTGTTTTTTTAACAGAAGTATCATTCTGTTGTCCAACCTGATATCTTCTCAGGACAGCTCTTACGCGGGCAACCATTTCCTTAGGGTCAAATGGCTTCATGATATAATCATCCGCTCCGAGTTCCAGTCCGAGAACTTTGTCAAATACTTCACTTTTTGCAGAAAGCATGATGATCGGTGTGGCAGCTTTGGAACGAATCTCACGACAAACCTGATACCCGTCAATTCCCGGAAGCATCAGATCAAGAAGAATCAGATTTGGTTGATAGCTGTCAAAAGCTGCAAGCGCATCTTCTCCATCATATACTAATTTTGTATCAAAACATTCTTTTGTGAGATAAAGAGAAATCAGTTCAGCGATATTCTCATCATCATCTACGATTAGGATTTTCTGTTTTCCAAACATTCTTTTTCCCCCATTAACCATGATAAGGTAGTTGGTAACTGTTTAAAATAATTAGCCAAGTTCTACAATTGTTACACCTGCGTCACCTTCACCAAATTCGGCAAGGTGATAGGATTTTACATGTTTCTGACGACGCAGATATTCATGAATTCCCTTTCTGAGTGCTCCGGTTCCCTTTCCGTGAACTACACGGACAGTATTCAGGTGAGCGAGGATTGCGTCATCCAGGTATTTATCCAGCTCAGCAACGGCTTCATCAACAGTACGTCCGAGCAGATTGATCTCAGGCCGGACAGAAAGAGATTTTCCCATTTTGATTTTGCCTTTTGAAGTACGGTTCATTTTCTTCGGTGCATATGGAGAGACTTCCTCGATAATCTCCAGATCAGAAATGTTGACCTGGGAACTGAGGATTCCCATACGTACGGTAAGATTCCCTTTGGCATCAGGTAGAGAGCTTACGGTTCCTGTCAGGTTCATGCTGAGAACTTTGACAGATTCTCCGAGCTTGAAGTCAGATGCTTTATGCTCTTTCTTTGGTTTCTGTGCTTTCATTGCAGACGCAGATGCTGTATCTTTGATCTTCTTACGCAGCTTCTCGCGTTCCTTTTCCATCTCGGAAGCAGAAATGTTTTCCTTGCCGAATTTACGGAAATCCTTGATCGTCTTGTCTGCAATTTCTTTTGCTTCACGCAGAATGGCGTTTGCTTTTTCATTTGCCTCGCGTAAAATGCGGTCGCGCTGATCATCTAATTTCTCCTGGCGCTGTTTCGCCTGGGCTTTCAGGTCTTCCGCTTCTTTCTTCAATCGTGCGATTTCTTCCTGTTCCTTTTCAATCGTCCGTTTGCTTGTCTCAAGATCAGTAAGAAGATCTTCAAAGGAAACGTCCTGTTCACTGAGCCGTTTCTTTGCATCTTCAATAATATAATCCGGCAGACCTAATTTCCCGGAGATTGCAAATGCATTACTTTTACCAGGAATACCGATCAGCAGACGGTAAGTCGGACGAAGACTTTCTACATCGAATTCACAACAGGCATTCTCCACACCCGGAGTGGAAAGTGCATAGACTTTTAACTCGCTGTAGTGTGTGGTAGCCATTGTACGGATTCCTCTCTGGTGAAGATGGGACAGAATAGAAATTGCAAGTGCGGCACCTTCCGTCGGATCTGTACCGGCTCCAAGTTCATCAAAGAGAACCAGCGAACGTTCATCTACTTTCTTAAGGAAAGAGACAATATTGGTCATATGAGAAGAGAATGTACTAAGGCTCTGCTCAATACTCTGTTCATCTCCGATATCTGCATAAATCTGATGAAATACAGCCAGTTCACTGCGGTCTCCGGCAGGAATGTGAAGTCCGGACTGTCCCATCAGACAGAACAAGCCGACCGTTTTCAAAGAAACAGTTTTACCGCCGGTGTTTGGTCCGGTGATGATCAGCAGTGTGAAGTCTTCCCCAAGTGTCACGGTGATCGGAACAACTTTTTTCGGATCGAGCAGTGGGTGACGTCCCTCGCGGATACGGATGCGTCCCTCTTCATTCAGAAGCGGCCGGCTGGCGCGCATGGACATTGCCAGAGCACCTCGTGCAAAAATGAAGTCAAGATCCGTCAGAGAACGGTAATCCACACGGATTTCCTCGATATATTGTGCGGCTTCTTCACTTAGATTCGCAAGAATCACCTGAATCTCTTCCTGTTCCTTTGCATAAAGTTCTTTTAAGTCATTGTTCAGTTTTACGATTGCCATAGGTTCAATAAAAAGAGTAGAACCTGTTGAAGACTGATCGTGAATGAGTCCCTGTACCTGTCCACGATATTCCGCTTTAACAGGTACACAATAGCGGTCTCCACGCATGGTAATGATTGCATCCTGCAGATAAGTGCGAAGGGAACCGTTGACCAGTGTAGTTAAAGTGGCGTGTACTTTGTCATTGATGTTATTAATGCTTCGACGAATTTGCTTCAGTGTGGAACTGGCATCATCACTGTATTCATCTTCGCCGATAATACAGCGGTCGATTTCATTTGAAAGTGGTGTCAGTGGTTCAAGCAGGTTAAAATATTCATCCAGGCAGTCGCAAGCGTCCTCTTGTGTATCATGTCTTCCGTAGGCCTTTACCCTGGCTGCATTTACAAGCAGGCGGGAAATACGGAGAAGTTCTGTGCTGCTGAGTGAGCCACCAATCTCCAGACGCTTCATGGACTCTTCAACCGGTGCAGCGTCACCAAACGAGATACGTCCTTTTTGCACGATTCGTGTATAAGCGGCAGCAGTCTGTTCCTGATAAGTGTTGATCTTATGAAGGTCGGTCATTGGCTTCAAACGACGGCAGAGCTGTCCTCCACGGAAAGATGTCGCTTCTTTTTCAAGAAGAGCAATGATCTTATCATATTCCAGTTTAAATAATGTTTTTTGATTCATTTATTTTCCTCTGTCATTTCAACTTAATACTAATTTTTTAATCATGTAGCTGTTCACAATACATGTGAACAATAACTATTTCCGAGTCTTATTGTACCTTATTATTTCATTAAATAAAAGGCTTTTATAGATATTGAACAATCTATATGAATCAGTTATACTAAGTAATGGAAATGTCCGTGTCGGTTGATTTTGTAGTTGACACGGAAGTGAACAGTCACAAATGAGGTTCATGTCAATGTCAGAAAAGAAAAGTAATGGTCAGGTTCCGGAAGAGGGTCCTGACGGGAAAAATTTAGAACAGTCAGAAAAAAAGGAATCTTTTGCATTTCTTGAAGAGACGATAAAACCAAAGAAGATCAGCAGACAGCAAGGAATGAAACAGCTCATCCGGATTGCAATATGCGGACTGGTTTTAGGAGGCTCTGCATGCCTGGGATTCTTTGCATTGCGCCCGCTTGCACAGCATTTATTTCCTGAAAAGACACAAGTTGTGACAATCCAGGAGGACAATCAATCAGAGGAAGATTTAGCAGAAGGTGGCGACACGACAGAGCAGAATGACGCGCAGAATCAGCAGGAGATCAGCTATGTACAGATGATGTCCAAAGCATATGAGAAAGCACTGACAGCGAAGAAGAGTGTGGTATCTGTTATGAGAGGAGCAGAACAGGAGAACTGGAATGCAGAAGCGACCGGAATTGATGAGAGCGTATCTGGTGTGATCGTTGCGGATAACGGACCGGAGATACTGATTTTGTCCTATGCTTCGATCTGCGAAGATGCAAAAGAGTGGTGCGTTACATTTTCAGATAAATCAGAATATAAGGCAAGCCTGAAAAAAAAGGATAAAAATAGTGGATTTGCAATATTTGCGGTAGATAAAAAAAGCCTTTCAGATGCCACATGGAGTGCTTCAAGTGTAGCATCACTTGGCAATTCGAATCTGACAGAACAGGGTGATGTTATATTCGCACTGGGAAATATTTTCGGTTATGCCGGAGGAAGCGGTTACGGAATTGTCAGTTCGTCAAACTATAAAGAAATCGGACGCGACGGAGAGTATAGTGTGATTGCGACCGATATGAGCAGTGCATCCGAAGGAACGGGTATTTTATTCAATCTGGATGGAGAAGTGATCGGAATGATTTCTTCTGATATTTGGAAAGACCGGGGAGTACGTACCGCAAATGCTTATGCGATTTCAGATCTGAAGTTGGTTATCCAGCTGTTAGCGAACGGTGCAAGTGTACCATATATCGGTGTGTCAGGAACAGCAGTGACAAGTGGAATTCAGAAAGAAGAGGGCATGCCGTCAGGAATCTATGTGATTGACGTGGCAGCAGATTCACCTGCAATGGCAGCGGGCATACAGAGTGGAGATGTGATCTGTTCTGTGAATGGAGAGAAAATTGTAAGCATGAGTGCTTACCGTAAACTGATGCTGACATGGAAAGTAGGAGATCAGATCAAAGTGGAAGGGAAACGCCGAGGATCTGAAGGATATGTAGACATTAAATTTGATGTTACGATTGAAAGTAAAGAATAACAAGTGAAAGAGGCAGAAAATGAGATTTATAGATGGATTATGCGAGGGAGAAACAATCAGGAATGTATATCTTTGTAAAGGAAAACGTTCCGCAGAGACAAGAAATGGAAAGCCGTATGATAATCTGATCATTCAGGATAAGACAGGAACATTGGATGGAAAAGTATGGGATCCGAACTCCCAGGGAATCGCAGATTATGATGAGAAGGACTTTATCGAAGTTTTTGGAGATGTGATTAATTATAACGGAAATCTTCAGTTGAACATCCGCCAGATCAGAAAGGCGGAAGAGGGAGAATACAATCCGGCAGACTATATGCCGACAACAGATAAGAGTGTAGATGGAATGTACGAGGAACTGACAGCTTATATTCGTCAGATCTCTAACAAATATTTAAGACAGGTGTTGGAATTCTACTATATAAAAGATGAAGCATTTATCAAAAAATTCAAGGCACATTCCGCAGCGAAGACAGTACATCACGGATTTTCCGGAGGATTGCTTGAGCATACACTCAGTGTAACTCGTATGTGTGATTATTTTGCAACAAGCTACTCTATTTTGAATAGAGATCTGCTCCTTAGCTCTGCAATCCTTCATGATATCGGAAAAGTGAAAGAACTTTCTGATTTTCCGGACAATGATTATACAGATGAGGGACAGCTGATCGGACATATCGTGATCGGTGTCGAGATGATCGATGATGCGATCCGTTCTATCTCGGACTTTCCGGTGAAGCTTGCTCATGAACTCAAGCATTGTATCGTGGCACATCACGGTGAACTGGAATACGGTTCTCCAAAGAAACCGGCACTGGCAGAGGCAGTGGCACTGAATATGGCAGATTCAACAGATGCAAAGCTTCAGACATTGACAGAACTGTTCAAAGGAAAAACAGGAACAGAATGGCTTGGATATAACCGTTTGTTTGAGTCTAATTTAAGAAGAGCATCCGAGGATTAAATCTAACAATGAGAACAACAAGTGTCACTGTTTGCAGAATCTATGTGAGCAGTGGCTATTTGTATGATACAAGGGTCAAAAGGTCATGCGTTTCTTGCTTGCATGAAAAAGCATGACTTATTGACCCGCAAAACACCGAAAAGTAGCCATTTTTCGTAGAAAAATGAGCGGATTTGAGGTGTTTTAGGATTGCGAGAGCATGAAATGCGAAGCAATCCGTGTATCATAGGGGTCAAAATACCTTTTGACCCCAACATCTTTGTATAATTAAGAGTAAAATAGAAGAGAGAAAAGAATGAACAAGAATGATATTGTAACAGTTGAAATAACAGATATCGGAGTGAGCGGGGAAGGAATTGGCCATGTGGATGGCTACACGCTCTTTATCAAAGACGCAGTGATCGGTGATGTGGTTGAAGCGAAAGTCATGAAGGCAAAGAAGAATTATGGCTATGCCAGATTGATGAAAGTTATCACACCGTCAGAATATCGCGTAGAACCAAAGTGTGCATTTGCCAGAAGATGCGGAGGCTGCCAGATCCAGGAAATGTCTTATGATCGTCAGCTTGTGTTTAAAAACCAGAAGATTCGTGGCAATCTGGAACGAATCGGCGGGTTCACAAAAGACCAGATCGATACAGTGATGCAGCCGGTTGTTGGAATGGAGCATCCGTTTGGTTATCGTAATAAAGCACAGTTCCCGTTCGGAACGGACAAAGAAGGCAATCCGATCACGGGATTCTATGCCGGAAGAACACATGATATCATTGCAAACACAGATTGCGCTCTTGGCGTAGAGCAGAACAAAGAGATTCTCGAGATCATTTTACAATATATGCGTGAAAACAAGATCAAATCGTATGACGAGAAGACTGGAAAAGGTCTGATCCGGCATGCATTGATCCGCTATGGATTCAAGACAAAAGAAATTATGGTCTGTCTTGTGGTCAACGGAAAGAAACTTCCGAAAGCAGAGCGTCTGATTGAAAAGCTTATTCAGATTGAGGGCATGACAAGTATCACGATCAGTCCGAATACACGAAGAGATAATGTGATTATGGGAGATTCCTATGAAATTCTCTGGGGACAGGGATATATTACAGATTATATCGGAAATGTAAAATATCAGATTTCCCCATTATCATTCTATCAGGTAAATCCGGTACAAACAGAGAAACTATACGGACTTGCACTTGAGTATGCAGACCTCAAAGGTGATGAAACCGTGTGGGATCTGTACTGCGGAATCGGAACGATTTCCCTCTTCCTTGCCCAGAAGGCAAAACAGGTTTACGGAGTTGAGATTGTGCCGCAGGCAATCGATGATGCCAAAGAAAATGCAAAGATCAATGCGATTGATAACGCAGAATTTTTCGTCGGGAAGGCAGAAGAAGTTCTGCCGGAATATTATGCAGAGTATGAGCGAGAGCATAATGGCGAGACAGCTCATGCAGACGTGATCGTTGTGGATCCACCGAGAAAGGGCTGTGACGAGACACTGCTGGAGACAATCGTGAAGATGCAGCCGGAGAAGGTTGTGTATGTAAGCTGTGACAGTGCGACATTGGCGAGAGACCTGAAGTATCTGTGTGCGAATGGATACGAGATCAAGATGTGTAGAGGTGTGGATCAGTTCCCGCAGAGTGTGCATGTTGAGACGGTCTGCTTGATGTCTAGGAAAGAGAAATAAATAGCGAAAAGTAGCGTATTTACGGGCTTTTTTGAGATTAGGCAATAGCTCATGAAAGTCCGTATTTCTTATATTGAAACATATCTACTGTAAAAATGGTCAGAGGGTTTAGGCAGTGGATTAGATGTCGTGGGTTGTGGCACTAGGATAGATGTTATCTAGGGTGCTAACTCAATTTGAGTGAGTGATTTAGATGTTGTCTAATCCGGCAACTCGACTGTTGGCAATATGGCAGGCAGTGGATTAGATGTTATGGAAGGAGTGAAGAAAATGAGTAGAACGAAAACAGATGAAGTGATTCAGTTTATGTCGCAGTATTCATTGGAAGAGGTTCTTTCTGGAATCATAGAGCTTCAAATGCTTCTCTATGGACATGATGATACATTTATTCCAGCTTCTGAATATTTAGCAGTAAATGCCTTATATGCTTGCAAGGAAGTTGGTAATAAAGCTTTTATGTGGAGGGATTATGAAGTCTTAGAACAACATGCAAAGAGTGCCTGTGCACCTAATATAGATGAACTTTTTTCCGAAACAATTAAAATGGTAAATGCCAGTGATGAAGAAAAACAAAAATTTCTACAGTCAAAAATGATGCAGATGAAGGGCAACTTTTATAGAGGCGACGGTTATATTCATCAGTTAGTAGACGTTGCCAGACGCTTATATGCACCTCTTGATAATGAAATGGAAAGTGAGCTTGGTTTTTCATTTACTGCATATGAAAAATCAATAAAATACATTTTCACACAATACGGCATTAAAATTGCCAAAGCTTATCAAGAAAAATATAAATTCAAAAATATGATAAAAGCCTTTTCTTGCAAAAATAAACCTTGTCTTCCAAGCATTAAGGAAGGATTTGTTTTTAGGATATATAAGTCTGAGTTGAAGTCAATTGTAGGTGATGCAGCATATAAAATGCTCGATTATATGAGTGTAAAAGCTTTCGATAATACTTTTAAGAAAGTCGAATTCGAGGACTTTAAGATTTTATTGTCAAAGCCTTTTGTTGACTTTGGGGAGTATATTTATATGCCGTTACTATTTTCAACTTTGATGAACATTCCTAAACAATTCCATTATTCCTTTATTGCGGAGAAGATATTCGATAAAAAGACCGTTGGAATTTATACTGGAAATCGTGGGGATGTAGTTGAGGAACTTACTGCTACTTATTTAGCAAGGTTGATAGATAAGAATAAAATATATTGTAGCCTTTCTTATCTTGGAGAAGATGGTGAGGCTGATGTCACTACAGTTGTGAATGAGGGTATGCTCTTCTGTGAGTGTAAGAGTAAAATTATTACACTGAATTCAATAAGAGGGTTACACGAAAGCATTAAAACAGATGTATATCAAGCCATAGGTGCGGCTTATGAGCAGGCAGTCAGGTCAATCGAAAGAGTACAAGAAGGAAAGAAATTCGTTACAACATCTGGAGAAGAAATTGAAATAGATGATATCGCATCAAAATATATAGTTTGTGTTACTGCTGAGAATTTTGGAATAATTCCGTCAGAAATACAGGATTATATAGAAATTGATAATGTCTTAGGCATTCCATATGTGGTCAACGTTTATGACTTGGATATAATTACAAGAGAATGTAAATCATACGAGGAATTTATCCAGTATATAGAATTCAGAAAGAAAAATTATGATGTTATTTCAGCATTAGATGAACTTGATGCATTTGGCTTTTTTAAGAAAAATGGAAATGTGAAGATTTCGATTGATGCTGATGAATTGATGTTAACTGATTACACATCTGATTTTGATAAAAAATATAAGCTCGAAGATAAAAAGGTATTTCAGGAATTCTTTGGACGATAAAAACAACCCTCTCAACCATCATGGCTGGGAGGGTTTTGTGCGTCTATGCTTATCTTTCTACATCGACCATAAGTCCGGATTTCAATTCAACCGTGCAATGGTCGTCCCATATTGTGATTTGCTTAAGCCAGCGTTTTACAAGGGCTTCATCAAATGTGGTAAGGTCGGAAGGCTGTTCTTTAATGAAATCCTGCAATTCTGTAATTCTTTGCAGCTGTTCATCGCGTTGTACAGTGTCCATTGAGGCTTGCTGGCGCTTTTCTCTGAGTGCAAAAATCTGGTCGGCAATCTCATCATAGGCTTCTTTGTTGTTGGCCTTTTTAACAAGTTCCTGTTGAAGTTCCATAAGCTTCTCATCAATACCATCCGTAGTGATTGCTGCAGAAGCTCTGACGACCGATGCGATGTTTTGCTGTAGCTGTTTCTGGTATTTGGATTTATCTCCAAGCAGCTCATTCAAGGCAGTAAGTACGATTTCCTGCAGGTCAAGTTCGTTGATGGTTCTGGCATGGCATTCAAGGCCAGTAGGTTCTAACTTGCTGATGCAGCGCCAGACGATGGACTTGCAGCCACGGTTGTTCCAGTGGATTCTTCTAAACATCTCACCGCAGTCACCGCAAATGATAATCTGTGAGAAGCAGTGGTTGCAGCTGTAGCTTCGTTTCTTTCCATTGGCACTGGTCTTTACCACTCGTCTACGCACCAATTCTTCCTGTACACGCATGTAAATCTCTCTTGGGATAATCGCTTCGTGGTTTCCTTCAACATAATATTGAGGAACGATTCCGGTGTTCTTAACTCTGGTCTTGTTAAGAAAATCAGTGGTGTAAGTCTTTTGAAGAAGGGCATCACCGATGTATTTTTCATTGCGGAGAATCTTGTTGATGGTGCTTGTATGCCATCGTGGTTTTCCTGCGCCGGTAAGAATGCCATCAGCCTCAAGTCCTGCAGCAATCTTATCCATGCTGTAGCCTTCAAGGTACTCTCGGTAGATGCGCTTTACAACTTCAGCCTGTTCTGGGTCAATGACAAGGTTACCATCTTCATCTTTGGTGTAGCCAAGGAAGCGGTTGTGGTTTACCTGCACCTGACCATTCTGGTAGCGGAACTGAAGTCCAAGCTTAACGTTCTGGCTTAATGACTGTGATTCTTGCTGGGCCAGTGAAGCCATAATCGTAAGAAGGACTTCACCCTTGGCATCCATTGTATTGATAGCTTCCTTTTCAAAGAACACCGGTATGTTCTTTTCCTTAAGCTGTCTAATGTATTTCAAGCAGTCTAAGGTGTTTCTGGCAAATCGGCTGATTGATTTTGTGATAATCATGTCAATGGTGCCAGCTTCGCAATCCTCAATCATTCGGTTGAATTCTTCTCTGTTCTTTGTGTTGGTACCGGAAATACCGTCATCAGCGTATATTCCGGCAAATTCCCATTCAGGGTTCTTTTTAATATATTCTGTGTAGTGCTCAACCTGAGCTTCATAACTTGTAGCCTGCTCATCGCTGTCAGTACTAACTCTACAGTACGCCGCGACTCGGAGTTTAGGCTTTGCATCCTGCTTACGACCGGTATTACCAATTTGTCGTTTGGCAGGGATGACCATTACATTTCCCATCAAATAACCTCGCTTTCTATAAGGCTGTATAAATACTCAGCCTGTTTTACTGGATTGTCAAAATACTCTGTGATGTCGCCGAAGCGGAAGAGTATCGGAGCCTTCTTCTCAGGTATTTCTTTGAATCTGTCGTTGCGACCAAGTTTTGCTGACCTGCGCCTGATTTCTCTACCTGCGGCAATGAAGGTATCCTTATCGATGATGGCTGGATAAAAGTTATCACCGAGATAATGCTTGTTTTGCATAATTCGCTTGGAACCAGCATGCAGTGCATTGATTCCTGCTTCTTTGGCAGCATTCGTAAGTGAAAGACCACCAAGGTAATTCTTGTATAGCTGTCGTACCTTAGCTGCAGCTTCTTCATCGATAACTGCGATGCCATTCTCGATACGATAGCCAAGTGGTGTATGTCCCATCAAATCATCTCCTTAAAAGTAAGACCACACTTCATGACAAATCCGACTTCATGTCTGGAATACACCTGAATGTGGTCTACAAATCTCTCAAATAAATCTTCGCTGTATTCTTCAAGCATTGACCCACGCTCTGCAAAGTGGAGTAGGCGTTCTGCTTCAAAGAACCTTGAACTGTCACCGCTCATGGTGGCATTGATAACTTCAATGTCTTCCCTGTAGGTGTTAGCCTGCGTAAGAAGGGCGTTTGTTTCGCTGTTATACAAAACTTGGTCGATATAGCCCTGAGCCATCAATCTGGTTAAGGTTTCTCGCTGTTCTGTGTTCTGTTCCAAAAGGCGCTCTAAGTGCTGGATTCTGACAAAACTCTCATCACCGGAATTGTTCTGCAGTGCAGTAGCATAAGGTTTCAAGACTAGCTTGTGGCTGTAGATTAGTTTGTTAAGAACGGTAACGAATGCTACCTTCAAATCATCATCCCTAAGATACAGCATCGAGCATTTATCTTTATCTGCCAGATGGGTATTGCAGCACCAAGCTACGTATTTGCCATAGGTGCTGGAGTGCATTCTTCTTCTGAAGGTATCACCACATTCGTTGCAGATGATTTTTCCGGAAAATGCATAGCGCTGTTGGTATTTTTGACTTTCTCTCTTGATACCTTTTTCAGCAGCTCGTTGCGTTATCAGAAGTCCGGCTGCTTCAAAATCCTCTTTACTGATAATTGCTTCATGATGGTCGGCAACGTAATACATATCGAGCTCACCTTTATTTGTATGCCTGTTGAAAGAATCATCGGTATAGGTTTTCTGGAAAATAACATCGCCGGTGTATTTCTCATTAGCAAGAATGCCGCGGACACTGGTCGAAGTCCATTTGCCGCCACGCTTGGTAGGTACACCTTCATCATCGAGCGCTTTAGCAATAGCATCAGTACCTTTACCGGAAAGAACATCGGCGAAGATGCGTTTTACAACTTCTGCCTGTTCAGGAATAATGCGAAGTGTGCGTCCGTCCCAGCGGTACCCATAAGGTGCGTAACTAAGCTTGAAGGTTCCGTTTTGGAATCTCTTCTTAATTGACCACTTGCTGTTTTCAGAAATAGAAGTGGATTCACCTTCGGCCATTGAGCTTAGGATTGTAAGAAACAGCTCACTTTCCATTGACCCGGTGTTGATGTTTTCTTTTTCAAAGTAGATTGGAACATCCAGTTCCTGCAGCTTTCTTACAAGTTCCAAGCAGTCGGTTGTATTTCTTGAGAATCGGCTGATTGACTTGGTGATAATAAAGTCTATCTTCTTTGCTGCACAATCCTGCATCAGGCGCATTAGTTCCGGACGTTTATCCTTCTTGGTACCTGTGATACCTTCATCAAAATACAGACCGGCGAACTGCCAATCATCACGAGAAGTAATGTAGCTTTCGTAGTGTGCTTTCTGTGTTTCTAAGCTTTCAAGCTGTGCATCATTGCTGGTAGAAACACGACAATAAGCTGCTACGCGAAGCTTCTGTTTTTTGCTTGTTACATTCTGTACTTTGTCGATTTTTGTAACCTTCTTCACGGTAGTTCACCTCCCTTCGTCAGTGTATATACATCACTCTAAAAGCTGTATTTATCAAGTTATTTCCGGCATTATTTCTACATATAGCGGTGAGAATGTTTGGCGGTTAAGGAGCGTTAATTTGTTGAATTCCAACAAGGAAATAAGTCCAGAATCCAGCATCGATTTTGCGACTTCCTGTGCTCTGAAATAATCATAATCACGCTGTAATTGAATATCTGTAATCGGAGTAGGCTCCAGTTTTAAGTGAGATGCAATGTCTGTGGTTTTTAGAACAGACTTGTTTTCAGTTTGATTCATAATGTCCTCCAATCTGAAAGCTATGCCTTCACTTTCCCACTGGAGATAAGAAGTGATTTTGAGCGGATAAAAGACAAATAAAAAAATGCCCATCAGAGCACGAAACTCCAATGGGCATCCAATTACTTCAGTAATTCATTTACTTTGTTCTGTACAGCGGTGTAGTCATAACCGGCAGCGGTAAGGCGATTCTTTCTATCCTGACCGTTACCCCATTTGCCAGCGATAACTTCCTTTGCAAGTTCTAATACAGTCTTCTTTGCTGTAGTATTCTTACCGGTATAAACCACAGTTCCTTTTTCATCGAATACGCTGTAGCCAGCATTGTCATCAGCACACTTCTTGGCATTGCTTAATACCTTGAAGGCACCTTTCTGACTCTTGCTATCAGACCAAGTCTTACGTACACGATATAAAGTTGCAGTAGGTGTTTCAGGAGTAGTAGTTGTTCCGGCAAGCTGCGCAGTAACCTTTGTTGCCAAGTCGCCAAGTCTAGCATAAAGCCAGTTACCCGGACAGGACTTGTTGGCAAACCATCTATGTACAGTGATTACCATCTCATCAGACTTAGGATTGTAGTTAAGGGTTTTATCCTTATCACCAAGCCAGATAAGCTTCTTCTTACCATTACGTTTGCAGATATCAACGCAAAGTTTGATAAGAGCATCATAAACCTTACTGTTCATGGCGTAAGGTTCAGTGGTGTCGCTGGCGCATTCAATAGTGATTGCTCTCTGGTCATTTGCATTGCTGGAAGAGCACCAAGAGCGGTTCTTCTCCTCTACATACATGCCGATTCTACCATCAGTGCCAATACCGTACTGGCAGCTGGCCTGTCTTGAAGTAGGGTAGAAAATATTACCTAATGTTTCAACGCTGCACTGACCAACAACACAGTGAGGCGTGATGCGGTCAATGGAATGCGTTCTCTGTCCGGAGTGGTTCGGACTAAGTTTGGTATAGGATACCAATGAACTGTTTGTGTAAGCCATGTTTTATTCCTCCTTGCTTTCTGAACGGTCGTGAAGCTGTTCTAATACGACCTTGATTTTTTCTGGTACCGGAAGTCCAAGATGTGCTGCATTTTCAAGAAGAGAAACGCCTTCATTGGAGATGTAGAAGAAGATGACTGCAGTGCGAAGAACACCGCCTGAGCCGATAACATTTACATCAAGAATGTGGGCGATTCCTACAAGCAAGAAAATAAGCACCTTGCGACAGATGCCTTTGAAGCCGACTTCGCTGGAAAGTGTTCTGTCATTGATTGCACACATGACACCAGTGAGATAATCGATTACAACAAAGGCAATAAGTGCATAAAGCAGTCCGTCCCAGCCACCAAGAAAGTAGCCAAGCCAGCCGCCAATGCCTGTGAAGATGAGCTGGATTGTGTTCCAAAATTCCTTCATGTTTGAGTCCTCCATTTCTGTGAATTGGTATGAAAAAAGCACCTCCGAAGAGATGCTTGATTCCAAAATAAAAGATGCTATGCAATTCGCACGACCCTCAGATATGAGGATGTGATATTGATTGCAGCACCTGTATCCTGATATGCTTGTAATTTGATTTTTAATCCATTAGAAGAAGTCGTTGATGCGATACCGCCAGTATGAACATAAATAGTCTGGCTGGTTGTACTTCCTCCATATAAGATTTGCGCATTTGTAAGATTGCTATAGGTAGTACCACCGTCTGTTGATACCTGAATTCTGGCACCACGTCGTTTGGCGGTGGCTGCAGCGAAATTCAGATTAGCGGAGATGACATATACACCTGCGGTAACAGTGACAAGAGAATTGGTATCTGTCCAAGTTCCACTAGCACAGGATTTAGCTGTAGATGAGTTTGAATCCGTTACCGTTCCTATAGCTGTTGAGTGATTACCAATCTTAAGACTACCGGTGATAGTAGTATCGCCATTGATTACATTGGTATGAGCTGTTAACGAGTTTCGATAGATTAGCCATTCGCTTAAAGTTCCATCATAAACGCCTCGATTAACTCCGCCTGTGCCGATTCCAAAGGCAGCCTTAGCAGAAGCTGCACCATCAGCACCATATCTTGTTTGCCAATATGCGATATCTGTATGCTCAGATTGCACTGCTTTTGTATGATTGGTGGTCATGGCGATTTCTAAAGTATCGTCTTTCTCTGCAACTTTACCAATTGCGATTCCTTTGCCACCGGCTTTAAAGTCCATCAATACAGCTGCTGTTGAAACCGTATCAAGAATTGTTACTGTGGTGAAAGCATCTGTAATGGTGTATTTGACATCATAGGAGCTTTCCGTTGATATTGCACCGCCACCAAAAGTGAATGCAGTTCCTGAAGAGAAGCTCTTATTAGCATTAGTCCATGAAGTAGCAGATGATTTCTTATAGTAGGTTGCACGGGTTACAGTGTTCTTACTGCTGCAGGAAGCGTAGCTGTAAGAGATAAGACCACGGATATAAGTTCCATCATCATTTACGACACCAGCGCTGGTTGCTCTTTGTGAAAGATAGCTTGTAAAAGATGGTGCAGAATAAGCAACCACGCTGATACTCACAGTTGCTGCATCAGACACACGTCCTCTGGAATCAGTAACCTTCGCAGTAAAAGTAATTGTGCCTGAAGTAGTTAGAAATCCGGTCGTAAAGCTGGATGCTGTACTTGAATATCCACCACCTGAAATCGAGTAGGAAGATATCGTTGAACCATAAGCACCGGCTGCACCATTGATTTTTACTGTCGCTTTTGATTTGTTCTGAACATAAATGGCCCATGCTGCAGGAACATCACCATCGACACGCGTGGCAGTGACGCTTGTCATGGTTGGCTTAACTGATGATGGTACTGTTAAAGTAAGCGTACAAGTCTTGGAGCCAATTTTCGTAGAACCATTGTATGTGTCACAGGTGATGGTACAGGTTCCGGATACCGCATTTGGTATCTGATTTGCCAGTGTAAGAGCAGGCGTCCACGATACGGATGTTGATGTTGTTTTGGAAACGATGGTTCCTGTGGTGCTTCCAAAGGAATAAGTCAAAGTATGCGTAAACGATGATGATGCTCTTGTGATTGTAATTGTCGAGGCCGAATTCAGATTAGTGTTGGTAGCTGATACGGTTGATGCCCTTGGAATCGTATCAAGCGTATGCGTACCACTTGCAGTAACGCTGACTGCATAGGTATAAACACCAGCTTCACAGCTCAAACTGAATGATTTAGTACCATCAGAGTTGTGACTGATTTTTGCTGTTCCAGACGCAATTGTTGTATTGTTGTACAGCTGAATTCTGGTGTCACTTGAATATACGGTTGTTCCATTGATGACTGCTTTGAAGGCACCGGACATAACCCAGCCGGAGCCGGAACCTGAGCCTTTAAGTGTCCAAGCGATAGTAGAAGTGTTGTTTGCTACGTCCTGACTGGATAATGACCACGACAGCGTAATGGAACGACCTTCTTTTTCATTTGTTGTTATGCTTCCGCTTTTAGCCATGAATCATTCCTCCTTAAGATGCTGGGTCTCGCCATTTGATGGAGAGATTACCATTTGCTCTTGGAATAAAGTCGAACCAGCCTCTGGTTTCATTTCCAAGAGATAACTTGTTTCTTATTTCTGCGTTGGTAATAACCAAGCTGTTATTTGAGATAAAAGCGATTTTCTGGCCGTTTTCCTTGAAGGCAAGCTCCTCATTGGATAGCTCGGCAGTGAAGGCATTTCCAACTCTGCCAAGCTCAATAAGGGCACCCTTGAAACGGATGTATTCTTCTAATAGCTGTTGGTTGTAAGCTACGTTTCCTTTTATCTCATCAGTGATGGCAGTAAAGTCCATACGGATTTCACTGCTGTTTTGAGTGATGCTAGACTGGAAATCTTTCTGAATGGTCTCTAACTGAGTCTTTTCAATGTAGGTATCATGAACGGTACCGGTAATTTCATCTGCAGTTTTCGCAATTTCTGAGTAGCAGTCATGCACCTGAATTTTCAGGATTTCTACATCATCTAAAGCATCCTCATAAGCCACCACGCTTTGGAAGGTGTGCTGGCATGAAGTTAATAGCGCCATTCATTACACCTCCCATCAGTTAGAAACATCACACTGTAAAGTAAGCAAGCTATCAATATCAGCTGCAGAAAGATAGATAACTTTTCCGGTCTTTGTGAATGCTACTTCTTTGCCATCCTTATCCTGCGCATACCAAGTGTAAGTAAGGCTTTGCTTTTCTGTGGCGTTGGCCCAAGCAGAACCGCTATATTTCATCAGTGTTACGGTTTTTGCACTATGGTCAATCTTGTACCAGAAATCACCTGACTTCGGACTGGAAGGCGCTGTCTCGCTGATGATACCAAGAAGGGCATCCACTTCCTGCTGATTGGTTCTAACGATTATATATGGAACAAGACCACCAAGATTGTTTTTTACGGTGAAACCACCGATGGAAAGCATCTCTGATACATAAGGGTCAGATTTATCTTCAACAGTGATAACGTCGACATAGTTTTTGCTGGAGTATGTCATCGTACAGCGGTAGGACTGAATGTTGATAATATCGGCACCGGATACTTCTAAGGTGGAACCCGTAGCACCGCTGATGTTTGTCCATGTTCCATTCACATATTTAGCCCACTGGTAAGTAGCACTTGTGATAGCAGTAGTTCCGCTATACGCAGAAGTGGCCAGTGTAAGCTTCCCGGACTGGTTCTGTACGATAGTTCCGTTAGGAGCATAGACAGAGAAAACAACTGCGGATGTACCATTGCTTCCAGCTTTTGATTTTGTCCAAGTAAATACCTTAGTTGCAGTCTTTCCAGAAATAGTAAATGTCAGATTGATGTTACCGGTTAAGGTCGCATCAGCACCAAGGTTTGAAGATGCCGCAACAGATAATTCAATTAAACCTGCAGCGGTTGCAGTTGCAGCAGTGTTTGTTTTTAGTGTGATACCTGTTGGTAGAGTTCCAACAGCACAAGTACAAGCGGTCTGTGTAATACCAACATATCCGGTAAATGGAATTGAAATAGTTGATGCAGCAGCTGTTTTACCGGCTGATGTACAAGCGATGGATTGTGTTTCGTTTCCTAAAACAATAGAAATACCGCCACTTCCGGCAGAACCTGTAGCGCCTTTATCACCCTTAGCACCGTCATAAATTTTGGTGATGGTTACAGTATCAAATACATCAGAGTCACTTGTTATGAGCTTGATTTGAGCCACGTTATCAACGAATACTGCATGTGTTGGCTTTACTACCAAAGTCCCACCGGTGATGCTTGTATTATCAGAGGTAGTAGGATAATCAGCCCAGTTGCCGGAGCTGTTCTTGTACTGCCATTTGCTGATGGTTACGCCCTGAACTTGTGCAGTAAGAGTAGCTTGCGAAGCACCAACTAAAGTGGAAGAGGTGTCATACTTGAATACATAGGTATCTGCTGTTACATAAGCAAGACGAGCGTTTGTTGCATTCTTTACCAAGGTGTAGGTAATATCAGCGGAGATATTGACGGTGTTCTTGGTTTCTGAATCATAATAGCTGATATAACAGATATAAGTAATCATGCCGGAATCGGATGCAGCCAGCTTATTCGCATTGACTGTAAGAATACCTTTATTTACTGATTCACCAGTTGTAAGTGAAGTCTCAGCAGCAACACCATCTTTACGCTTCCATGAGATTGTTACACCGGTAGCGGTCAATGAAATATTGGTCTGGTCAAGAAAGATAACCGGAGTCAATACAAGATTTGTAGTTGCCCAGCTAGGTGCATATTCATGAGGCAGTATATTCGGGTCTTCACTCTGAGTCTTAGGAAGATTTGAAGTAATATATGCCGACAGCTTCCTTTGGTCAGTAATATCCACAAAGGTCTGCTGGCTGGATGTCAAAATTGTAGCCATGAAATAACCTCCTATAAAATGATTTCACAATAGAAGGAAGCATTATCCTGAACATCCTCTGTTGTGATTATGATTGTTTTTATGCCGCGATGAGCTTTGTCCCACTCAGCGTCAGCAGCCTCATCAGAGGACTTTCGATGCCAGATAAAGCTTTCTGCTTTAAGGGTATCTGTGATGTCTTTATCCCAAGAAAATACCTTACAGTGCATTCGACTTGACTGGCCTTTATCCTTGAAAATGTTGACACCATCAACCACAAGTTCTGTATGATACATTTTCTGTGAATTGATGGTATCGACTTTTCCGGATATAGATTCTATTTTTGAAGTCTGCCCAAGAATGTCATCTTCCAGAGCGGCAATATTCTTATTCTGCTTAGCAGAGGCAGCAGTTAATGTGACGCCACTGGCTCCAATAGTGATGGTGTTTCCAGAAGGATTTAAGTAATCTCTGGTTCGGCTAACACAAAGATAAGTGCCATGAATGCCATGTGGTTTAGAGATGCATTCCACATACATACGAGCGCGAATATCACCAATATCAGCACCGGTATCAGATTCATCAACAATGGCAAGTTCAATGCTGGTGATGCCTTTAACCAAGTCGGATAATCTGGCTTCTGCTTTTCTTAGCAGGTTTCCGGGAAGAGTTACATCATCCCAGATTTCAGAAGTCCATATCCAGCCAATTTCTTTAATGGCAGTCTCATCGCAAACATAATTTTTACCATCATTGACTGAGGTGATATCGACACGCTCGTCGGTTTCTGCCTCGGTTCCTTCTTCGTCAGTTTCTTTTTTCTTCGCACCAAGAGGGATAAGCGCAGTAACACGTTCGGTATGGTCTTTTGTGATTTTTACATTCAAAAGGTTTTTACCGAATTCCACGGTCTGCACTGATTTGGTTGTAAAGTCTGCAAGGTAGTCCAGATACTTACCATTTGCTGTGTAGCGCACTTGTAGATAACCGCCGTGCGTATTTATCAGCTTGTTTTTGATGGCATCCATCGTGCAGGAATATTCGGAATTGCTATAGGAAATATAATCGTTATCATCTTTAACCGTTACACTTCCAAGGGTGAAGCGTTTCTGTTCTTCCACATTTTTGTTGTGGATAGAAATGAAGTATTCCAGCAATCCCTTGAGCGTTCCTTTATATGAAAATGGCGGCTGAATTGTATCCTTCAGATAAGCAAGGCAGGATTCACAAGTCCATGAATGCGTATTATAAAAATCACTGCCATCATCCAAGGCACGACCTTCAAACACGACATCACTTCCTTTCTTGCAGACAATCACAGATGCCATTGGCTTGATAGAAGTCAGGTAAGGATGATTAAACGGAGCGGATAGTTTAAGACTATCGATGTTTTCGGCATCTTCCTGAATCTGGGCTTCCGTGATTGCAAGTTTTGAAAGGTTCGGATGGTAAAAAAGAGAACCGTCAACATATACTTTGAATAAACTCATAGGCGGCCCTCCCTATATCTGAATGTAGTTGTCCCGGTGCTGGTTACCTTCACAGAGTTGTTTCCATAGGCAAGCTGCAGTTCAGGGATTTCCCAAGTGCCTGCGCTAATAGTCTTTGAAAAAGAATCAACGCCTATTTTCCATGCAAGGGTAGTTTCTGCAGATGTAGTGATGGAAGGTACAACCGGCATAAAATCGTTCACAAGTGTAACGGTCTTAGTTCCAGTTATTTGAACAACAGTCTCATCTACGTGATAACGATAAGCATCACCATCAGAACAGCTAAGAGTGAGCTGTCCTTTATTGGAAATAGGGTCATACGCTGGAGCGGCTTCAATGGTTCCGATACAGTAGAGCGTTGGTTCTTCAGAACAGATTACCTGTACAAGTCTTCCAGTAAATTGATTTATTATCTCAGTCACTCTGTTATTGAAGGCGCTTCGTGTTCCGAGCATTGACAAAACTATAGTAAAGGCCCTTGGCTGGAAGGATACCGAGCCAAGAGCCTCTGTAAATCTGATTGGAGAATTGCGACCGGGAACAACGACGGTTTCACTTTGAGATTGTGGCGTTGGAAAGTCGATGCTTTCTCTAAGCCAGCCCATCTGAAAAAGTGAGATACTATTGATTAAAATGTCTGGTCTCATAGTGCAAGCCTCCTTGATAATTTTTGTTGCTTTCCAAGGCCATTATCGATTACAGGAAGAAGATGGCCAACAAGAGTACCGTCTTCCAAGTAAATACCCTTGGAGCTATTGTCAGCGATAATAGCAAGATATCTTTCCATGCCAGCAGTATTCATTTTGCTATCAAGCATTGCTTCTAGCTGTTTATAGAATCCGCTAAGTGGCAGGATTGCTTCTTGTCCAGCTTCACCACCAGCCATCAAAGAACTGCCATTCATACCGAAGATGGTAGGGCGATTCATAATACCACCGTTTTTGTACCAGTCGATTGATAGATGAGGTACGCTTGGTGGTGCGATGGAAAGCGAGCCTGTTACCTTAAAGTGCGGTAATTTGATGTGAGGCAAGGATATCTTCATTCCAGAGAAGAAGCCCTTAATCGCATCAACCACAGACTTTACCTTATTCTTTGCAGCTTCAATTGGTGTAGTGATAGCTGATTTGATACCATTCCATACAGAAGTGGCAGTGGATTTAATTCCATTGAACACAGAAGATACTGTGCTTTTTACAGAATTGAATACCGATGAAACCTTGCTCTTAATACCATCAACAACAGTAGTAATAGCGGTTTTGATACCATTCCATACGTTAGTAGCGACACTCTTAATCGCATTGAATACAGTTGTGACGACGGTCTTTACTGCATTTACAACAGTTGTCACATGGGTTTTGATTGCGTTCCAAACGGTAGTGAATACTGTCTTTATGGCGTTAAGCACAGTGCTGATAACAGTAGAAATCGCATTGATTGCAGTGGATACCTTTTCCTTAATAGCATCCCAGACTGCGATAATGATTTCTTTACAGTTCTCCCAGATAAATCTGAACGGAAGAGTGATGATATCAAATGCCGCTTCCAGAATTGATGCAATAAACATAATGGCAGTCTGGACTGTATTCTTGATGCCTTCCCACAGTCCTGTGAAGAAGTCCACAATACCTGTCCAAAGATTTACAAAGAAATCTCTGATACCAGTCCATACTTCGTTCCAGCTTGTACCGAACCAGCCAAGTACAACATCAGCAACGCCACGAATGATATTCATATAGTTGGTAAATGTATTCTTGATAAAGTCCCATACAGAGCCGAATATTCCTTTGACACCTTCCCATACCTGAGACCAGTTACCAGTGAAAATACCGATAAAGACGTCAAGTAATCCGGTGATAACACCAAGAACACCTTCAAGGATATTTGCAATCTGTTTGAACACGCCCTCAAAAAGAGGCGCTAAGAAATTGCATAATCCTTCCCAGATGGCAGATACCACTTCGCTGAAATTCTCGAAATCAAAGCCAAGTGCATTAAGCCTGTCAGTGATGCCCTGTGCAAATCCAGAAAAGATGCCCTTAATACGTTCCCAGATAGTAGTAATCTTATTTCGGAATTCCTCATTGGTATTCCAAAGATGAACGAAAGCACCAACCAGAACTGCAATAGCGGCAACCACGGCAAGTACAACTGGATTGATACCCATGATTGCACTACCAACCTTACTCATGACTCCGGATAATCCGCCAGCCTTTGATACAAGGCTTGTGACCTTCAATCCAAATTTACTGAAGGCCTGCATCGCGACACCAACCTTTGATATTACGGTTCCTAGAATTACTAGCGCTGGGCCAAGAGCAGCAACAAATAATCCAATTTTAACGATGACCTGTTTCGTACCATCATCAAGGTTGTTTAGCCAAGTAACGAATCCTTGAATCTTTGAAACGATGTTTTTTACCATTGGCATCAGAGCTTCACCGATGGAAATGGCAAGTCCCTCTAATGCAGATTTCAGAATTGTAAGCTGACCAGATAAGTTATCAAGCTGTGTATCCGCCATCTGCTGTGCAGCACCGGCGCTGTTTGTAATGGAATTTTGTAAGCTATCCCATGTCTCACCTGTATTTGCAAGAAGGGCATTTACTGATGAGAGGTCGGTCTTGTTGAAGATGGAACTGATGATATTTGTTTTCTCCGCAGAAGTCATGCCTTCCATGCTGGTATTTAAGTCACCAAGGATATCGTTCAAAGAACGCATATTTCCCTGTGAGTCATAAACATCAACACCGAGCTGTTCCATGCAGGCAGCAGCTTTGTCAGTAGGATTCTGCAATGAAAGAATGACGTTACGAAGATGAGTACCACCTTCAGCGCCCTTGATACCATTGTTTGCAAGGATACCTAGAGCAGTATTTAATTCAGCTGTACCGCCTTTGATGGATTTTGCAGTCGCACCAATTGTAAGAATACCTTCGCCTAACTGTGATACAGAGGTGTTGGTGCTAGATGCAGTTTTAGCCATCTGGTCAACCATTGTATCTGCCTCAGATGTTTCCATTCCAAGAGCAGACATGGCATCAGTGACCATATCCGATGCGGAAGCAAGGTCGATATTACCGGCAGCGGCTAAGTTAAGTACTGTTGGCAATGTATCGACCATTTCTTGCGTATCATAACCAGCAAGGGCCAGATAGTTCAGTGCTTCGGCACATTCACTTGCAGAGAAGGCTGTCTCAGAACCCATCTGCTTCGCAAGGTCAGAAAGGGCCTCCATAGTATTGACACTTTCACCATTGACATTGGACATGGAATCTTTGGTGATTCCCATTGTCGCCTGCACCTGACTCATTGAGCTTTCAAAGTCAGCAGCGGTTTTTACAGAAGCGATGCCCATGCCGGTTACTGCGGCAGATACAACAGATACCTTCTTACCAACATTTGTAATACCATTACCGACAGTTTCAAGCTTGGAACCTACATCACCAATTTTTGTAAGGGTAGCATTGGTTGTTGATGCCTGCTGTTCTAATCGTTTTAATTCAGCCTCGGTCTCGACGATTTCTCTTTGGAGAGCATCATACTGCTCCTGTGTTATTTCGCCTTTTTGTAGCTGTTCATTTGCCTGTTCAGCAGCAGTCTTAAGTGTGGCTAGCTTTTCTTTGGTTTCTCCAATTGCCTGTGTCAGTAATTTTTGCTTTTGAGAAAGCAGTTCTGTATTATGAGGGTCAAGTTTAAGCAGCTTTTCTACATCTCGTAGGGCAGATTGCGTATTCTTAATTTGACCGTTTACACCTTTTAAGGCGGTTTGTAGTTTAGTGGTATCGCCGCCAATTTCAACGGTAATACCTTTGATTCTATTTGCCATTGGCGGTTACCTCCTTTAGAATTTGTCAAAATCCTCCTGCGTTGCAAGATTGTCATAAGTAGCTCCGTCATTGCCTTTTTCCGTCCAGATATCCATCACCATACCGATGGTAAGAAGGTCAAGCTCAGCAATGGAGATACCTATTTCTACGCAGCGCAGAAGGAAGAGTGCGGTTGTCATTTCGCGATTACTGCGTTTAAGTTTTTTTTAGACTCCACGTCTGTAATCAGATTTGTACCCCAGAGTTCAAGAATTTCTGGAAGCACCTCATAGATAGAGAACATTTCAAACTGGTCAAGCCAATCATCGATATCCTCTGGAATGTTGTGGTCAGCATGATAAGCCATGATGTAGGCCACATTTTCAAATATCTCCAAGTCCTCGATGGCAAAAGAAGAACCTGCCTCGCTGTTACCTTTATAAGAGGATTCCAGTTTAGACAGGTCTTTGAAGATGTCTCTTTTGAACTTTGCACGATAGAGTCTTGGGATAGTAGCAGAAGAGCGGAAGGCGACTTCTTTATCGCCGACCTTGATAGTTTTACTAAGCATACGATTCCTCCTTAACCGGCAGTGGTAGGCTCAACAGGAATATATACCTGCTTGTACCAGTCGTTATAAGTTGTTTCACTAGTGGAATCACCAGTTCTACTCTTAACAAGGCCATCTTCACGAGGGTCAGCAGTAAGAGAAAGCTTTTCTGTTCCCGGCTCGATAGTATCTTCCTTGGTTTCAGACTCGATAGAAGGACGAGAAGCTGTGCAGTTATAAAGAACATGACGGATGCAGCGAACATCGCCATCAAATTCAAATAACAGTGCAAATTTCTCCATCTCAGTGACCTTAGAGCTTTCGATAAGAACACCATTCTTGTCTAAGGTTTCCTTCAAGATATCTGTGCGGAACCATTCAGGAATCAATGCGATTTCAAGGTCACCGCTATAACCATTGTTTGCAGTAGAACGGAAATATACGATACCGTCTGCATAGAACGGACTGGAATCACCCTCAGCATCAAGACTGATACTTACTGCACCCGGAATAGGTTGAGGTGCAGCGTAGGTGTACTTACCATCTTCTGTTTTTGTAAGCTTTGCAGCATGAACATTTTTAAGATTGTATTTTACTTTATTGCCCATGATTTATACCTCCATTTCAAATGTATATAGGACTTCATAGAGCTTTTCGCTCTCAATCCAGACTTCGGATTTGTTATAGAAAATGCTGTGGTTATCAAGCACAGCTTCGACGCTGTTTTCGAGTGCAGGATTCTTGCAGTCGGTGTACAGCTCGATATGAAATTCATTTATCCTTACGTAGACTTTTCCATCAGCAGCAAAGTTATCACTGCCGGGAATCAGGTAGCAGATAAATGGTGGTTCAGGAGATTCACCTTCAGCAAAATGGTCGTATGCAAAAGGAAGCTCTATCTCCTGTAAAATAGCAAGAATTCTATCCATTTCTTAAGCTCCTTTCGATGGCCTGTTCAAACGATTCAATACCGGCCTGTTCTGCAGCAGCAATATGAGGTCTTGCAGCAACACGACCGCCACCACGTTTGGCATGACCAAATTCCAACAGGTGTGCAAGCTGATATCTGTTTCTGGAATAGACTGTTACCTCCATGCCGTTAGAGGATTCTTTAGTTGTCTTAACTGACCAGCTTTTGCTGTATTTTCCGCTGGCTTTTGGGGCAGTGGATTGAATCTGTTTTCTGACTTCGTTGCCGGTTTTCTTAACAGCTGCTTTCAAATCATCAGTGGCGAGGTCAGCGTATTCTTTTAGGCCATCCATGATGACAGATGCCATCTGGTCAATGGATACTTTAGTAGCCATAATTATCGCCTCACTTTCTGGCAGGATAATTTGATGCATTTGCGCTTGTAGTTCATGTGGTCAACGGCCTTGATGTCATAAAGCTCACCACCAAATTCAACACGATAATGCGTGGAATCAAGTGCTGCAGCTTTCTTGCACCAGCGGATAGTAAAGTCGATTTTTGAATCATCTACGATAGTGCCTGCGTCAGTTTCTTCTTTTCCAGCCTCACCACTAACGGTGGCATGGCAGGTATAGAAGGGTACCCATTCATTTTTATGATTCCCGATGGCGTCTGTCGTGATTGCGTTTTTTGAAATTGTTATGAGAACATTCAATAAACCAATATCCATCAGAAGACCTCCTTACGGGAACCGAATAAAAGTGAACGAAGCGTAATGGTCAAAGCATGGTGGTCAGCTTCTTCTCGGTGCTCATATAGATATGCAACGCTGTACATGATTGCAGGCTTTGCATTTTCAATATCAAAAAGAAGAGATTCATCATCGACTCTGAGAATATCCATACAGATACGTTTAGCAGATGCTATGAGCGTTTCGATTAAACTATCATCATCGTCATAATCCACACGCAGATAATTCTTCATTTCTTCCAGTGTTACAAGCATTGCTCATCGCCTCCAATCATGAAATCAGCGATGCCACTCTAAATGAATGACACCGCTGTTCGTTTTCTTAAGATTTAGCAGTAGTGCTGCCAATCTTCAAAATCTGTACTGCTTCAGGAAGGATAAGCTTACCATCAACACGTTCCTTTGCTACAAAGCCAATCATACCGTTACCGGCAAAAAGCTCAGTAAGCTGCTTGAAGGAACGAGTACCGCGGTCGCCAATGTTGTAGTAGCTGTAATCACCGAAGGAAATCGCATCTTCAGGTGCGAAAGGAGAAGTGTAAACAGGATATCCAAGAAGCTTATCCGGTTCACCAGCCTGATAAGAAGGCTGCCACATATAGGCACCATTGCCATCCTTGAAAGTGCGGATAGTAGCGATAATCTGGTCATTCATAATGAAAGCAGAGTTCTTTCTGTAAGGACGTTTAAGTGCATATACAAGATTCATGATGTCATCTGCAGTAAGCTTTGTGACCGTTTTATATACAGTTCCACCGCCAGTTGCAGCGAAAAGACCAAGAGGCTGTCCAACACCGGTACCGTTAAGGAATGCATCTTCCTCAGCGTTAGAAAGTGCCTTGCCAAATTCCTCGATGATGTAGTTTTCAAGGTTGAATGCATTGTCATAAAGCAACTCTTCAGTTACCTTGATGGCTACATGAAGCTTGTGGGCATCAAGTAAAATCTGCGCGAACTTAGCATCAGAGAACTGAAGTGCACCACCTTCCTCAATCCATGCTGCTGCAGGTTCTGTAGAAGCAATATTGATTTTGTGGTCGCCAGAAGTAGTAATCTTATGGCCAAGCTTACGCATAATGTTTTCGCCTTCAAGTACACGGATTAAGCGACTGTCGTACTCTTCAGGTACAAGGTAGCCACCATCGGCATCGACACCTTCCTGTAAGACATTAGATACCTGACGGAAGTTTGTACGAAGGGCAGTAAGCATACCTTCCTTGTAAGCATCAGACGCACGACCAGTCTTCTTGTCGTGTGCAACGTTTCCGGAAGGCTTAGAAGTAAGCGGAGTATTGATAGGCATGTTCATTTCAGCCTCACGCTGTTCCTGACGTTCAAGTCTGTGGATTTCATTTGTAAGAGCATCAATATCTGCTTCCATCTTTGTGTAAGTAGCATCGTCCTCGACAGAAAGAACACCCTTGTCGGTACGATGAGATTCAAGGAATGCTTTAGCTGCATCCAAAGCTTTATTACGCTTTTCGCGAAGTTCCATAATAGTCATGGTTAGTTACCTCCATTAAATGTATTTCTTGATTGTGTTAAGGTGCTCCATCAATTCATCAACAGAGCGACCAGTAGGTTCTGGCTCGACTTTTTTCGAGTCGATGTGACATTTTGCAGCAAGCTTCTCCATAAGAGAATTTGTGACTGCAACACGAGAGTAGGTTGCTGCTACAGCAGGCTGAGGGATATCGTTATCTGCTTCCTCACGCTTCATGACTTCATCAGCAAATCCAAGTTCAACTGCCATATTTGCATTCATCCAAGTTTCTGCATCCATGAGATGAGATAACTTGGCTCGGCTAAGACCAGTCTTGATTTCATAGGCGTTGATAATGGATTCTTTGACTTCATCAAGCATTGCGATAGCTTTTTCCATCTCGCCGGTATTACCAAAAGCAACGGTCATCGGATTGTGAATCATCATCATGGATACCGGAGAGACCAGCACCTTTGTACCTGCCATTGCAATAACAGATGCAGCAGATGCCGCAATACCATCGATTTTGACTGTGACATTGCCTTTGTAATCCATCAGCATGTTGTAAATCTGGGCAGCTGCGACGCAATCACCACCGGGAGAATTAATCCAAACGGTGATATCACCGCTGCCTGAAAGCAGCTCATCCTTAAAAAGCTGCGGTGTGACGTCATCATCAAACCAGCTTTCCTCGGCGATTGTTCCGTTTAGAAACAGAGTTCTCTCCATCGTCTGTTCCTGAGTCTCCTGATTTGTCGTCATCTGATTTTTCCACTTCCAAAACTTCTTCATCGGAATCTTCCTCCTTTCCAGCAGCAGTGGTCGCTGCAAAAATACCTGCATCCTCCAGCTTGGTCATGTTTCCATTGATGAGATATAAATCACCACCAAGTTCCGGTGGAATACGGTCTAGGTTTTCAAGCTCGCGAATGTCATTAGCTGACATCCAGCCATTCTGTCTTGCGGTGGCATAACCGTTCATTCGGCTCTGATAATCACCACGAAGCAAGCCATCGACATTGAACTTGACAAAATAAGCAGCTTTCTCTGAATCCGTAAGAAGGGCACGGTTTAAGGACTGTTCCCAGCGAACTATCCAAGGTTCCAGCGTGTACTTCACAAACTCAAGTGATTGCTGCTCAATATTAGAAAAGCTCGATTTCTCTAAGTCGCCGACCATATGAGGTGGCACTCTAAAGATTCGAGCTATTTCATCAATCTGAAATTTTCTTGTTTCCAGAAACTGTGCTTGTTCTGGAGATATGGAAATCGGTGTGTAGTGCATACCTTCTTCCAAGATTGCAACTTTATGAGAGTTGCTGCCAGAGAAGCCTTTGTTCCAGCTTTCTCTAATGGCATCAGGATTTTTTACAGTACCCGGATATTCTAAAAGGCCTCCCGGTGTAGCGCCATTAGCGAAGAACTTAGCACCATATTCCTCTGTAGCAATGGAAAGACCGATTGCATTCTTAGCCATAGCGATGGGAGAGTATCCAACCAAACCATCAAAGCCAAGTCCCGGTATATGAAGCACATCTGATGGTTTCAAAGTTACGGTTCCTGTTTTACCTGTATTAGCATCAGAATCCTGCATTTGATATTGGTAGTAGAGCTGGCCTTTATCATCTCTATCAACCGACATTCGATTTGGCATCAAAGGATACAAGCCAACGACCTGACCTTTACCATTGCGGATGATTTGCGCATAAGCATTACCCCACAATAGAAGGTGCGTCATGAGTGTTTCCCTGAATACAAATGATGTCATTTCAGGATTCGGCTCATCATGAAGCAAGGTATAAAGTGGATGGTCGATAGCTTTTGCTTTAGAACCACCATCTTTGTATTGATAAAGATGAACTGGTAATCCAGCAATAGACTCTGACAGGATACGAACGCAGGCATAAACTGCAGTCATCTGCATGGCAGAACGTTCATTGACGGATTTACCAGAGGTGCTTCCACCAAACAAGAAGCGGTAGCTGCTTCCGTTAATGCTATTTGAGGGCTTATCTCTTGAACGAAATAAACCAGAAATAAAGCTCATATATCATCACCAGCCTTTCTATATAAACAAAATGCCTCTGTTATCGTAGACAGAAGCACCGGTATCATTTCCACAGCGGATTGCGCGGTCAAGGCCCATAATCGTTGCAATGGCACCGTCAATTTTCTCTGTGGATTTCTCTTTATCTGCTTTAATATTTCCAGCCGGGTCGGTACGGATATAAATGTTATCCATCATCCAGCGCAATACTGGATGACCTCCGTGGGCCAGTTTTTCTTCAAGTGTCAGCTTCATAAGTTCCTTGGTAGGTGGAGACATATCTTTGAAGCCTTGACCAAATGGAACCACAGTGAATCCCATATTCTCAAGGTTCTGCACCATCTGGACAGCACCCCAGCGGTCAAAGGCAATTTCTCTAATATTGAATCGCTCACCAAGTCGCTCTATGAATTTTTCAATATAACCGTAGTGAACAACGTTTCCTTCAGTAGTTTGCAGGAAACCTTGACGCTCCCAGACATCGTAAGGAACATGGTCTCGTCTGACTCGCAGGTCTAGTGTATCTTCCGGTACCCAGAAGTATGGAAGAATAGCATATTTATCATCTTTATCTGCAGGTGGAAACACCAATACAAATGCAGTGATATCTGTAGTGGAAGATAAGTCCAGTCCGCCATAACAAACACGACCTTCAAGGTCATCTTCATTAACACGGAAGGAGCAGTTATCCCATTTCTCCATTGGCATCCATCTGACTGCCTGTTTTACCCATTGATTCAAACGAAGCTGTCTGAAGGAGTTCTCTTCACCGGGATTTTGCTTTGCAGACTCACATGCAGCTTTTACTTTATCGATGCCAACAGTGATACCAAGGGAAGGATTCGCTTTCTTCCAGACCTTCGGGTCAGTCCAATCATCTGATTCATCAGCACCATAGATAACGGGATAGAAAGTTGGGTCGATTTTTCTTCCCTCTAAAATATCCTTTGCTTTCTGGTGTGTTTCATAACAGATGCTATTTGTATCAGTACCAGCAGTTGTGATAAGGAAATAGAGCGGCTGCATACGAGCATCGCCGGAACCTTTGGTCATAACATCAAACAGTTTTCTGTTTGGCTGCGTGTGAAGCTCATCAAAAACAACGCCATGAATATTGAAACCATGCTTTGAATAAGCCTCAGCAGAAAGTACCTGATAGAAACTGTTTGTCGGTTGGTACACGATACGCTTTTGAGAAGCAAGTATCTTCACTCTTTTATTAAGCGCCGGACACATACGCACCATATCTGCAGCAACATCAAATACGATAGTTGCCTGTTGGCGGTCAGCGGCGCAGCCATATACTTCAGCTCGTTCTTCGCCATCACCGCAAGTAAGCAGTAGGGCGACAGCTGCAGCAAGTTCAGACTTTCCCATCTTCTTAGGAATTTCCACATAAGCTGTATTGAATTGTCGATAACCATTCGGCTTTAATGTACCGAAGATATCTCTGATGATTTGCTCCTGCCAATCTATCAGTTCAAAGGGTTTACCGGCCCATGTTCCTTTGGTGTGACATAAGCATTCGATAAAATTCACCGCGTAATCGGCAGCTTCCTCATCGTAGTGGGAATCCTTAGCTTTGAACTTTGTCGGCTTATATTTTTTCAGTTTTCTCAAGTTTTCACCTCCAAAAGGGCATAAAAAATAGCCGCATCATTGCGACCGACATAACGAGATACAGGGCCTTTCGGCTCTGCATCCGGGATTTTATATTTCCGGGTTCTTAGTTGTAATTCTGTAAGAGGATGCAGTAGGCAACCTGTGTTGCTTCATCATCCTCAGCTGGTTCGATGTCCCAGCCTCTGTCGTAGTTGGCAGTAATCTTACCGGCTATCTTAATGGTCAGCTTGGAAATACGACCGTTGTTGATTCCGTACTCGCTTCCTTCTTCAAAAGCTTTAACCCAGTAGTGGGCGATGGTGTACTTATCACCTTTGGGAATTCCGATGGTTCCTTCGTACCACATGCTTGTCGCCTCCTTACTTTGCAATGCTCATCTTAAATGCAGGAATGCGTTCTTTCTTACCTGTTTTCCAGTTGTCGTAGCGGCTGTTGATTTCTGTAAGTCCGTCAAGGGTGCATCCTTTTTTCTGAAGCTCTGCAATTGTAGTGATAAGGCTTGAGAAGGTTGAGCTGATGGTAAACTCGCTGATTCCAAGTCGCTTGCAGTTTTCAAGGATTGGGTCGATGTCGTAATCCCAGATAACTTCGGCGAAGTTGATAAGGTCGTTGCCTGCGTCAATGCTGTAGAAGTAGGCTGCACCGAAGGTCGGGTTGATGTCGATGTCCTTGAAGCGTGTTCCGTTTTCTGCTGCTTTGTCTAATAATTCAATTCTTGTCATGGTAGGTTCCTCCTAAATGTGTATTTCCTTTTGGTAGTACTATATATCACTCTAAAAGCACATAATAGCAAGTTAATTAGAGCCATATATGTGACAAATATCAGCCGCAAAAAGTGTGTAAATTACAGCTTTTTTACGCGGTCAATTCCATACACAACATTGAGTCCGGAACCGTTATCCCAGCTCACCATCAAGCTGCCTGTATCATCAACTCCAAGTACTGTTCCCTGTGTTCCGATTGGTGGGGCCTGTACATCATCCATCTCCAATAGCTCAACACGAGTACCGACAGGATATTGATTTCTTAATCGTTCAACGATTGCTGCATTAGGAAATCGCATCTTCTTGCACCTCCTTTGCAGGTGAACCGTTTCTGAAAGCGGAGCTTCCGGTTAAGTTCTTAAGTAAGATTTTTCTTGTTGCCTTATGTTCATCACCGATAAATCCAAGGCGAAGCAGGAAGCAGCGGAAAGCATACTTTTCATTATCCGTAGGTTTCTCAGCCGAGTTGATTCGTTTCTGCTTGATGCTCATCTGGCAAAGGGCTGCGATAAAAGCAGTGTAGGCTGTGCATTCTTCAGCAGCAGGCATCTCTTCAAACCAAGGAAAAGAAATAACATCTTCCTCAATAATGATTGGAAGCTCTGCAATACCAAGAGCCTTTTTAATCAGTGTCCCTTTTGCATCCAGAAGGTTGGTAAGGTTGCCAACTGCGACCTTATCCAGTGGAATGGAAATTGTAAGTCCAGTAGTTTCTGACATAATGAAATCCTCCTTTTGATTTGGTAGTACATTAATCACTCTAAAGGCACATAATAGCAAGCTATATATCCAACAAATATGTGCCTTTAGAAAGTGTGGTTTTTGTCTATCAATCAGCGTCGGATTCTTCTTCGATGGCTACCTCATCATAGGAATAAGTAAGGCCATCACGGATAACAGAAACGCCGTCAGAAGTACCTACCTGTTCAATGTAGCGCTTCACGATGACGTCTGCGTATTTTTCATCTAATTCAATTGTGTGGCAGATACGACCTGTCTGTTCACAGGCGATAAGCGTACTGCCGGAACCACCAAACGGGTCAAGTACGATGCAGTTGCTCATGCTGGAATTCATAATCGGATATGCAATTAAGGCAATCGGCTTCATTGTAGGATGGTCTGCATTTTTCTTAGGCTTTTCAAATTCCCAGATAGTTGTTTCTTTTCTACCGGAATACCACTGATGCTTGCCAGACTTTTTCCATCCAAACAAGCAAGGCTCATGCTGCCACTGATATGGAGAACGACCAAGCACAAGAGAAGGTTTCTTCCAGATGCAACAACCGGATAAATAGAAGCCTGCATCAGCGAATGCTTTTCTAAAGTTCAATCCTTCGGTATCAGCGTGGAAGACATAAATAGAAGCATCTTCGGCCATAGCCTGTTCCATGTTGGTGAAGGCATCAAATAAGAACTGATAGAAGGAATCATTATCCATGTTATCGTTTTGAATCTTACCGGCAGTGCCTTCGTAGTTCACGTTGTACGGAGGGTCGGTTACCACCAGATTTGCTTTCTTTCCAGCCATCAGCATTTCATAGGATTCAGGCTTAGTGCTGTCTCCACAGAAAAGGCGATGGGAACCAAGGCACCAAAGGTCACCGGTCTTGGTGATGGTAGGCTTCTGTAATTCTGCAGCAACATCAAAGTCATCTTCTTTGATATTGTCTTTTGTAGAATCCTTGAATAAATCATCAAGCTCTGCAGGCTCAAAACCTGTAAGGGAAACATCAAAGTCAGCACCTTGAAGGTCTGCAATCAATAATGCTAATTTATCGTTATCCCATTCACCACTGATTTTATTCAGTGCGACATTTAATGCTTTTTCATGTTCGACATCAAGTTCAACAACTACGCAGTCAACTTCTGTCATACCCATATCCTGAAGCACCTTTAATCTTTGGTGGCCACCAACCACACATCCGGTAGTGGCATTCCAGATAACAGGCTCCACATAACCAAACTGCTCAATCGAGCGCTTTAACTTTTCATATTCTGGGTCGCCGGGTTTCAAATCCTTACGAGGGTTATAATCCGCAGGAAGAAGCTCTGCGACATTTTTCTTTTCAATCTGCATAAGCGACCTCCTTAAAACAATCCCCATTCAGCGAACTTTTCAAAGCCGCCAACGGATGTAATATATTCTGCTGCAATATCCACGAGTTCTTGATATGGATGTCCATCAATGGTGTCATCACCAATAGCGCAGGCAATCTGTACCGGTTTTCCGGTTTCCTGTGCTTTCAAGAAGGCGTAGATATTTAGCGTGACATCAGCCTTAGATAAGTCTTTGCCATGAAGACCACCACCAGTAACAGAGTCAGCCATATCACTTCCAAGCTTTCTGTTAGTAGCGCCAGTATCAACATCTGTCCCACCAGTCCAATCACCGAGCGGATTGATTTCTGCAGGAGGGTACATATTAGAAAGCTCAGCAGTAGAAGCATTGCTCTGGCAAATGATAAGTCTTGCTTCATCAATAATGTACTTTCCGTCATATGGATAATGTGTGTAAATATCATGCGCAATCACAGATAGAGCTTTCTGTTCCTCTGTAAGAGGCATTCCCTTGAAGATGCCATTATCACCACAACGAATACCATCAGACTGGTTATCGGATAAGTGCTTATCCTGTGGAACGATATCAATATCGGCCCATACAGCACCGGCGATTCTGTGAATTGCATCTTCAACATCAGAAGGATTGATAGTAGCAGTAGTTTCAATAATGATATGACACTTGCCATGTCCGATAAGTACTTCGACTGCAATCTTCGGAGATGCTTCTGATTTATAGGCTAAGTCAACAATTGCACCAGCAATTCTATCTGCAATCTTATCCGGATGACTTGGATTTACTTTTTCAATCATAGTTAGTTTCCTTTCCTTGCGCGAAGCAGGCGCTCCATAGCATCATCCATTGGAGTAGCACCGCTGTATTCGGTAGCGCAATTTTCTTTTACAATTTGATAGATTTCCATCCAGAGCCTGTTGGTCTGGCTCATGAAGTTCTGACTCATAGCAACATAGGGCGATTGGATAGCATTACCAGTAGTAGGGTGCTTTGCAAGAAAACCAAAATCAGATATAGCTTCCTCGCATTGAATCCATCTGGCAACGCTCATCGCATAGCGTTCAAGTAGCTGAGGTGAAACGAGTGTCGCACACTTGCGTTCTGCCAGCCACTCCCATGTTGCAATATAAACTTCTTCAGCCACCAGCGGTTTTCCGTCTTTTTGTGTGGCAGATAACAGCTTGGATGGTTTGGGCATCTGCTGACCTTCTAAATCGACTGCTTTATTATCGAAGTCGATGACAGTCAGCGTTCTCTTGCCCGGATTGCCCTCAGCGATTTTGTCAGCTAAGGGCTTCTTTTTGGCTCCGGCACCGATGCGAGCGCCACCACGGTTTGTACCGTCCTTAGCCATAATTTATGCACCTCCTTATATACCCTGTTTGAAACCGCGACTTTGCGCGTGTGACCCCACGCCCGTTCCACGGGAGATTTGCTGTAGAGATTTGACCGGCCCCTAGGGTCATTCTTTGTTGTGCCAGCGGTCGCCATGTTCAGCATGAATCCTTGCATGACACGCTTTGCAAAGGGCCTTCAAGTTCTCTCTGTGGTGTGTTCCACCTTGGGATAGAGGCTTCATGTGATGTATCTCCTCGGTTGGCGTGTACACACCTTTCTCAAGGCAGACCTCACAAAGTGGATGGGCAGCAGCGTAGCTATCTCTAATACGCTTCCAAGCTCTGCCATACCTTCTCTTGGTAGCAGGGTCACGTTCGTATCGTTCGTAGCGCTTGGCCTCAACCTTTGCATGTTCTTCACAGAAGCGACCGTCAGTAAGATTGGGACAGCCGGGATAAGAACAGGGTCTCTTTGGTCGTCTTGGCAAACGAAACACCTCCTTGTAGGCATAAGAAAAGCCCTGTGGGTCGGTTGTGACCTACAAGGCTTCCTGTGATTTTCTTTTTTGCTATTGTAATACTATCATAAGAGAAGACTCTCATTCTATCACATTAGCTCTCATCCTTTTCTGGAACCATGATTTCCTTCAAAGCTGCGCTATGCATACGATGAACATGCTGCATTGAGTAGTTCATATCCACAGCAATCTGCTCCCATGTGATAAAGCAAAGATATCGCTTCTCAAGAAGGGTCTGATATTCCACATTGGGAACAGCCTTGATAACTTCCATGATTTCTTTCTTGAGATTTACAAGCTTTGCGATATCAGCTTTTAGCTCATCTTCCAAATCCAATATCTTAATAATGCAATCTTCCAAACGGGAACCACCACGATTTGGATTACGAGGCATATCAGAAAATGTAGTGGTGCATCTGGTAGCTAAGTCATTTAATGAAGCAATCTGCTGTGTTTTTGAAGTAATACGCTCATCAAGATAACGAGCCTGTAACAAATATTCTTTTGCGTTCATGCAATACCTCCGGAATGTAAGATTTCCCTTGGATTGGCATTGATTTTCTTAGATTGTCATAGATTGGCTTTTACTGCATCGATAAGTGCATTTTGTGATACTTCCTTTAAGGATAAGGCCTTCAGTATTCTTTCATCGATGGTGCCTTTGGTAATAATATGTTCAATAACCACGGTACCGGAAGATTGGCCTTGTCTCCATAAACGGGCGTTGGTTTGCTGATATAATTCCAGCGACCATGTCAACCCGAACCAGATAAGTGTGGAACCACCAGCTTGAAGATTCAAACCATGACCTGCAGAAGCTGGATGTATGACCGCTACAGGAATATCACCATTATTCCAATCGATGATATCTTTGCTGGTCTTGATTTCTCTGACATCAAAACGTTTCTTGATACGCTGTAAATCATGCTTGAACCAATAGGCTACCAGAAGAGGTTTACCATTTGCGGATTCGATAATATCCTCTAAGGCATCCAGTTTTCTATCATGAAATTCCACGATATTGCCTTCATCATCATAAATGGCTCCATTAGCAAGCTGTGATAGTTTGCCTGTAAGAGAAGCAGCATTTGCAGCAGTGATTTCACCTTCAGGAAGCTCCAATATGAAGTCTGCTTTGAGTTCTTCATAGCGCTGTTCTTCCTCTTCGGATAACTGAACCTCATATTGAGAAGTAAGCAGTTCAGGCATCTGCAGATGGTCGGTGGATTTCATGGAAATCGTGATATCCGATATTTTTCTGTAGATGGCATCTTCTGCATAAGGCATTGGTTTGTAAGAGTAAATGATTTCGCCATTTCTCTTATCTGGAATGAAGTAGTTGTTTCGATAGTGGGTGATGAAGCGACCAAGACGCTCTCCAAAATCCAGAAGCTTAAATTCTGCCCATAAATCCATCAAGCCATTTGAGCTTGGCGTTCCAGTCAAACCTATGATTCGTTTTACCTTTGGTCGAACCTTCATCAAGGACTGGAATCTTTTTGACTTGTGATTTTTGAAAGAAGAGAGCTCGTCGATAATCACCATATCGTAATCAAATTCATATCCGCTGCTATCTATTAACCATCCTAGATTTTCTCTATTGATAATTGTGATATCTGCACCAGCCATCAATGCAGCTTTTCTTTCCTTAACTGTTCCAACAGCGACTGCATAAGTTAAATGCTTGAGATGCTGCCATTTTGATATTTCTGCTGGCCATGTATCACGGGCCACTCGAAGTGGAGCGACCACCAAGATACGATGTGCTTCAAAACTATCGAATAAAAGGTCAGCGATAGCAGTCAGAGAAATAACCGTCTTACCAAGACCCATATCAAGCAGTACAGCCGCTACAGGATGCGTTTCAATATAATCAATCGCATAGGACTGATAATTATGTGGAGAGAAGTTCATGAAGCATACCTCCAATCCCATCGATGCTATCTATCACATAAACCTTGAAGCCTAGTGAACGAAGCTTTCTGTGTCTTGCTTTTTGAAGAGGGCGTGGGCTTTCACCGGGAGCCTTAAGCTCCACAAAAGCAAACACCCCATCAGGCAGTAATACAAGGCGGTCGGGCATTCCTGCTAAACTAGGAGACACGAACTTTGGTGCAATACCACCAGCCTTTTTAACTGCGGTTGTTAACTTGTTTTCTATCTGTTTTTCTAACATTGTCATCCTCCCATCAGGGTTTAATTTCTTAATGTGCAAGGTGTATCAATGGTATTTACTGAACTTTTTTATATATGATTTTTTATAAGCTATAGAAAAGTTTATACAGAGACATTGATACACCTTGTCATAATAGCCATTAGTCTAAAAATTCCTCGTCAAAATCATTCTCTGTTCTGATACGAAGGCCCTTAAAATAGCGCTTTCTGTTTAGAGTGATACGCTCATAACCTGCATTCTCCAAAGCAAAGTAGAAGTCAGCGGTACTGCGCACGTACTCGTTGGTATCCATGCAGTAATTACGGTAGGCCTGATAAAGTGCAGAAGAGCTTTCCTTATACTCGCTACCCACGTCGCACTTATCTTCAAGGAAGTGAGAGAACCAGTCATTCTGGCTACGGTATTCATTGATGGCATCCTGTACACAAGCAGGAACCGGAATTTGATAATCAAGCTCGATGACTTTCTTGGCACCTTCGATGACCCATGCAAGAATAGATTCACCAGCGTTGTCATAAAGGTACTCGCTGTAATTCTTGATGTCGCTGCTGCCGGTAATCTTGGCGTTGAACGGAATAACAATAAGTCTTCTCCATATACCATCATCGGATGCGGATACACGAGGTAAGTGATTTGTGTAAAGCACAAGAGTATGGCAAGGCTTGAACGAGAAGGGGTCTTTGTACTTCTTTTCCGCAAATACATCATCAGTAGAACAGAGCTGCTTGACGGTGGAGTCGTTCAGTCTTGCACCCTCTTGCATTTCTGCAGCGATAAGAAGTCTCTTTCCTTTGACCTCAGCCATCTCAGGTTTAATGTTTCTGCGGCATCCAACTGTTAAGGTATCCGCTGAAATGTTACCTGAATAAAGTCCAAGTACACGAGAGATTGCATTCCAGAAGGTGGACTTACCATTACGACCATCACCATAAGCGATGATAAGCGCTTCTACATATACTTTTCCAATAGCAGCAAGGCCACAAATCATTTGAACATAGTCGATAAGTTCCTGATTGTGCTGGAAGATAAGATTCAAGCTATCCAACCATATAGGCATACCTTTCTGGCTTGGAGATACCGATGTGATTTTGGTAATGAAGTCTTCTGCAGAGTGTTCACGTGCTCCGGCGATACCTTTTCTAAGGTCGTAAGTTGCTTCAGGTGTACAAAGGGCGAAGCAATCTGCATCCAAGTCTCTCGGTGAAATCTCAAGCATAGGATGTGATTCCTTTAAGGTTGAAGTGACATTCTTGGAATCACGACGTTTAATAGCAAAGTTCAAATATGCCTTGGCAGCAAGAAATTCCTGATACACCTGCATCTGTTCTTCGTTCATAAGCTGTTCAGCCTTGGACTTGGATGTGCTATCAAGGATGTTCTGAGCACCACAGTTTTTCATTTTGTCGAGTGCTTCCATCAAATCATTGTTAGCTTCCTTCATCTGACGACGAGTAAGCTCATGTGCAACAGCCTGTGCACCCGGTTCGCTTTCCTGCCAGTAGTGGTCTGAGTAACGAATGAAGTGAGTGGCTGGAGAGTAGCGAAGCTCATTGGAGAAGTATTTTGCTAAGACCTCAGCCTGACCAACATCGGAATAATCCTCCGGTTTATAACAAGAAGGGTCGTTATATACTTCTGGAGCAACATAGCCATCCTGCTGAGCCACACGAGCGAAGAATCTCTGTGCGCTGTGCCAGATGGTAGATAATTCACTGTTATCTAGCGGCGGTACACACTTAGCAGCTTCTTCAAGGAAGGCCTGATATGCTTTATCACTATCACCATATTTTTTGATGACACGACCGGCGAATCTGGACATGGTTGCATTACGACTTCCTTCTGGGATGACCGAGCCATCATACTGACCATCTTCCATATCCTCATCGAATAAGTCTTCATCCAGAAACTCTGTTAAATTTATACGTCCCGGATACAAAGCAACCTCAGCGGAAGCAGTTCCAAAGAAGAAACGAGCCGCGTCCAGTGCCTGTGTATCGAAGTAAGGAAAGATAGAATTTACCAGCTTCTTCATATCGCTATAGAGAGCAGCGTCGGATACGTAATCGATTGGAAATAATACATGAAACTTTGGTCTAGCAGGCTTGCCATTCTTTTCTTTGTTATTGAAACGACTGAAGTGGACTGCGAATGTTACACCCGGAAACGCCTGCATGACATCTTCAGGTGTGACCCAATCATCAGGATTTTCCGAGTGGTCATTATCACAATCTACAGGTAAGCAATCGCTGCCGATGAAGTTATCACCATTGCGGTAGTTGTTTTTATATTCAGCACATACATAGTCATGGCTGATTGCTGTTTTAAGACTGGACTCATCTAAGACAATGGTCTTATGAGGGTAGGAACAGTTACCCGGATTGCCAGTTACATCTGCGCTATAGATAGTAAACATTAGTCGTATACCTCCTCTGCAGAATCTTCCAGAACCTTAGTGATGAACTTCAAAGCACGAATCATTGTTTCAAGCTCACAGTCGCCACCAAGCATAACCTCAAAACCTTCTGTATCGCCGAAGCGGTCACGCATAACACGAACATCCATATCGGTACAACCTTCATCCTTGATGCGGAAGTAGGTGCGACCACCATGACCTGTATCGCCTCCCATATAACCGGTAGAGCCTGCTTCAACTTCTAAAATGTTGCAGCTGTAGACATCGCGTGTGTAAGTAGTAATTTCTGTTCCATCTTTTAATCTGCGTCTGTTTTCTCTAATTTCATACATAGTCTTAAACCTCCTGACATTCTTCTGTGAAATAGCGCAAGCGGTAGTTTTTCCACTTGGCACGGTTGATTTCTGCTTTCATTCCTTCTGAGATGCGATTGCCGAATACCCAGACCTCAGAGCACTTACTCATTAGGGCATTTCCGAAGAACAAGCCAAGCTCACGTTCTTTTGGATTTGCATCATCAAGGAATTGTGGGAAAAGCAAATGTGGAGCTATCGGAATATATCCAGCATCCACAGCGAATCGACTGTATCGTCTTGCAGCAGCTATGTTTGCTTCGATGTCACCTGCATAGGGTGAACAGATATAGACGATAGGTCTGAAAGCACGAAGGGCATGTTCTTCCTGTTCAATAAGCTCCAATGCACCATGTGCAGTTGGGTCAGGATGTCTCACCTTCCGGTTCGGTCGGTGCTTCTGCTTCGCAGAGGTGTCCACTGGACACCCGCACCCTTCGCTGTTGTATTTACTGATGCTCATACCAGAGTCCTCCTTTCCGGCAGACATAAAAAGAGCGTCCACCTCTAATTTCCCACTGGAGATGAACGCTCGATTTGAGCGGAGATATTTAATCTTTTTTGTAAAAAGGTGTGGTGTACCCATCTGCACGAAGAAGTAAGCCTTTAGCCCAAGGTGGTGTTCGGCCCATCTGTTCACAGATAGCATCAAGAGATACCTTCGGGTCAGCTTCAATAACAAGCTCATCATGGATATGCATCACAATGGAACAGCAGCGTAGTGTTTTCATGGCATAGCACAAAATATCACGCGCAGTTGCCTGCACAATATTCTCTACGAACTTTGGCCCATAGGAATCAAGACGTTCCCATTTCTTAGTACCGCCGACGCCTTCATAGGTGATGCAGGAACCTCCGAACTTATTGGTTCCAATTTTTGGTTTCACGTAAGCGAGCTTTCTGCCTGAAGGAAGGGTGATGAACAGCATACCGCTTTTGCAGGAGAAGGTTAGACCATAATCCGTAGTGGTATGTTTATATTTGACTGCTTCCATAACAGCACGGTCAACAGCCCACCAGAATTCAACGATACGAGGGTTGGCTTGTCTCCATGCATCCACAAGAGCAGGAAGTTCATCTTCGCTAAGTCCCATATCAAGAGCACCCATCGCTTTTAAGGCACCAACACTGCCTCCATAGCCAAGTGCTAATTCTGCAATCTTACCTTTTTGTCGTAAGTGACCATTGATTCCATGTTTTTCAACGGGAACCTTAAACATCTGAGAAGCAGAAGCGCAATAGATGTCGCCGCCTTTTTCAAAAACCTGCTGCCTCCAAGATTCACCTGCAAACCATGCAATAACACGGGCTTCGATAGCTGAGAAGTCTGCAACATAGAACAGCGCATTTTCTTTTGGTATAAATGCAGTTCTGATAAGCTGAGATAAGGTATCAGGCACATCTTCATATAAGAGTTCAACGCCATCAAAATTACCACTTCTTACAAGACTTCTTGCTTCTGATAAATCAGGTAGGTGGTTTTGTGGAAGGTTCTGCAACTGGATATTGCGCCCGGAGAATCTGCCAGTTCTGTTAGCACCGTAGAATTGGAACATGCCACGAGCACGCCCATCACTGCAGACGGTCTTTTCCATAGCCTGATATTTACGTACGGATGATTTAGCAAGCTGCTGACGAAGGGTAAGTACATCGGCAAGATTATCCGGTGCATCCTTTAATAGTTCAGCGACAGCCTTTTTATCAAGACTATCTGTCTCGATACCATTATCTGATAACCATTGCTTCATCTGCTGGACAGAGTTTGGATTTTCAAGTGCAGTTATATTTTTCATGGCAGTAGTTAATTCTTCACGGGAACGTGCATCCATAGCAATTGCCTGCTGTACCAATTCCATATCGAGTCTGACACCACGGTCATTGATTTCTTGGTCGATATGGTATTCTTCCCAGACATCATCAGGTACCGGGAATTTTCGGAGTTTGTGCTGGATGCCCATCTCGGTTTCTACATCACGGATGTTATAACGCTTGAAGGATTCCCATTTGTCTGGTGCGTGAAAAGGGCGATTCCTTGTTCTGCCACCATTGGCCTTAGTTGCAGCACAAGGTTGGCAGAAGTATTTGATGAGGTCTTTTCCTTCTGTGAGCTTTTGCTTTTCAAGGCCTAACACAGCACCCACACCTTCCAGAGATAATGGAAGTCCCATTGTTGCAGCCCATATCATAGAACAGCGCCAGCTTTCAGGAGATAGATAAGTACCAGTAGGATACCCAAGGAATCTGGAAAGACAGATGCGTTCAAATGCTGCATTGAAGGCCCACTTGATAACAGTATCATCTTCAAGTGCAATAATTATCTCTTCCGGGATAGTTTCACCACAAGCTAAGTCAACCACATGAACCGGCTGGCTATCGATGCTGTAGGCGAAGAGTAATATTTCAAAATTATCGGACTCGCAGTAACGATACACACCAGTCTTTGGAAGCTGTACATCACTGTAAGTCTCGATATCAATACTTAATGTTTTCATTAGCTTGTCCTTTCTATAACACAAGCGGCAGAGAGGTTGTGTTCCTTCCTGCCGCCTGCTTGATGTTATTTACCAGAGCGCCATTTACGCCAGTCAGCTGCAAGCTTCTTATATGCATAGATTACAATCTGTGCGATGAACTTGAACACGTGGTAGAACACATATCCATAGGCCACGAAGATAAGAGTGTAACAGACGGAGTAAACAATAATCTGGTTTGCAATATTAATCATATTTTCCATAGATTGTCACCTCGTTTTCAAAGTCCCGGAGATGACGGGTTGCCACCTCCGGTTGGATATTTATTTGCTGTATTCCTTCATACGAGCTTCGTGATATTCAAGGTCACGCTTGTCCTTTTCAGATTCGCGCTGTTCACGCTTGCGGTCGTTGATGAAGTTCTGGATAGCAGTGATAAGGAATACTACGCTAAATACAAGCCAGATAGAAAGAAGGATGATGATAAGGATAGCTTCAATCATTTCCATAGTCGGCACCTCCATTAATCAAGGAAATCGTCATCTTCATCAGATGCGAAATCAGACTCAGCACTTGCTTTACCACCAAGAGGTTCACCATCGCGAATCTTCTGTAAGTTGTTAAGACCGCAGGCGATTCCCTTATTACCAGAGCTGTTGAAAGCATAGAAGCTGATGCTGGCACGACCATAGACACCAGAGTAAACCTCAGAGCGAGTAAGGATAGGATTGCGGTCTGCATCTACGATACCCGGTGCAGATGTTGCGTTGGCGTTGACGAAGTATGCATTCGCATATGCTGCATCATCAGGTCTTTCAAGGTCACCATCACGAAGGGGAGTCTTGATGACAGAAAGAGCAGGAACAGACTTACCGTTGCCCTTAAGCTTGCTTTCGCCTTCCTTGTAGGCAGCTTCGATTGCAGCCTTAATCTTTGCAACAGTCTTTGTGTCAGACTTAGGGATGATAAGAGATACGCTGTACTTAGGTGTACCTCCATTGATTGACTTAGGCTCCCATACGTTAGCGTAAGACCAACGAGTGTCAGGGCCAGTGATTACCTTCATAGGATTAGATACTTTTACATTCTTGTTCATTTAATTTTCCTCCATAAAATCAGATTTTGCGTTGTTCATAGCCGGACGCTTATCGCTTTCCGGTACGAGAGTAGGTTTGCCTTGCGGCTTTTCGATGTAGGCTGCAAGAAGTTCATCGAAGCGTGATTTCCCTAAAAGCTTCTGCATGGCTGTGATACCAAGAAGCTTCTTTTCATAAGGGTCAAATCCAGCATCTGTAACAGCTTCAATGACTGCAGCTTCGTTTGAGTACTTACGGTTAGAGCGGCCTTCAACTAACTTCCAGCCAGTCCATTCCTTACCGCTAATGGCCTGCTGAAGAGCGTATTCCTTAATATCGGATGCCCATGCTACAAGCTCATCCACACGAGATAAGATTACTTCAATTTCTGTATCCGTGAGCAGTGGTGGAAGTTTGAAATCATGCTGTGCAAGCAGAAGATTAGCCTCAGCTCTGGCACGACATTCATGCTTGGCCTTACAGAAACCACACCATTCTCCACAAAGGAAGTTGCCATCACCGGCAAAGGCAAGTTCTGCAGTAGGCTTCAACACTTCATCGGCCCAAGCGTATAAATCTTCTTTGCTTAATTCATAGGTAGAGATGTTCTGACGACGAGGCTGATAGATGGTCATGCTGACGTTATCAATGTCGTAGATGTCATCGAACAATTCCAGAGCGCCAAGTGCGTAGCATTTCATCTGTGGGTTATCTTCGGCTGATACAAGAACACCAAGTCCGTGCTTGTAATCGATGATGCGAAGGGTGCCATCTGCGATGATGATGCAGTCGGCAGTTCCGAATCCCTGTTCAACCCAGCGAGAGAAATCAACTCTCTGTTCAATTAAGACTACCGGGTCAGTGCAGGTTTCCTTAGCTGTTTCTACCTGTTCAAGGATGTAGGATGCATAGCCATTAGCGCAGTCATCCATTTCCTCGCTGTACCATGTCAAGTTTTCGGTAGGGTCAGAAGCTTTCATGTTTAATGCTTTACGAAGCTTGTACTCGCAAAGCTCATGAGCATCAGTACCTTCGGCAGCATAGTCGCTACCTTTGTCTTCGTAGGTTTCACATAACCTTGCTGAAGGCGGACAGTGAAGCCAGCGATGTGATGCTGAAGCGGATAAGACCGCATGTGCTTTACTTGCCATCATCCAGTTCCTCCGCATCCTTTAACAAGGCTTCATAGTGTTTAGGGTCTACACCGGATAACTTCTTAGCTCCATATTTCTGAAGCAGAGTACGGATAGCAGCTGTATGTCCTGCACGGGACTTTTCTGCTAAAACAGCACGTACCTCTTCTAATGTAAGTTCCGGTTTCTTTTTTGTTTTCGCTTCTGCTACCGGAGTCGCATCAGCATTTGAGCTAAACTGTGCAGCTAACCAATTGGCGGCTTCATTAATAGCAGCGGCTGTATTGCGTAACTCTTCGATAGTCATAGCCATATCGCTCATTTTGCTCATGTTGAATTTCTCCTTCCTTAGATTGTCTTTGCTTTGCGAGGATTGTCATATTTCTCGCCATTCTTGCTGATACCTGACTGATTGCCTTAAGTACTGCAATCACTTCAGCGTCGGTACCACCGGAATCGAAGTAGTGTTCTCTCATCGTCGTCACCTCCAATCTGTGTTAGTTGCAAGGCTTGTTGTTTCGTGCCTTACACTTTCCCACTGGAGAGAGGGCGACGAGTTGAGCGGAGAAATTTTGAAAAAAGTTAAAATCCTTCTGACTATCTTTTGATGGACGGTCAGAGGGATGGGTTGCTACCTATATATTAGTAGCCGCGAACCTTATGAAGTTCGGTTCTGATTTTCTTCATCTGGTCTGCAAAGGTACGCTGTTTACGACCTAAGCGTTTTGCAATTTCTCTGTCGGAGATAGAGCAGTCGTCTTTCCAGTATTCGATAATCTTGTCCGCGTCTGGGTCAAGTTCTCTTAAACGCTGGAAGAGTTGTTCTAATAAGATTCTGTCGCTGATGACTTCTTCCATTAAGTCAGGAGTAGCAAGCTCTTCTGATTCAAGAAGGGTGCTGCCATCCTCAGTGTTAGGAGCATTAAGAGAAAGAAGCCCATAACCTAAATGATGTTCACAGTTCTCACAATCACCATCACAGGCCCAGATGAACTGCTTAGGACACTTGCAGCGATGATAGTACTGTTCCTTCTTACGGATACGAGTTGCTTCGCGATAGAATTCCTGAAATTGCTGTTCAGTACAAGGAACTTTCTCCTTGAGTGAACGAATGTAAATGAATCTTTGACTCTGATTGTCTTTGTTTGCCATGTCTTTTACCTCCGTTGGCTTGAATTTCCAAGCGGAGTAAAGAAGCATGGCTGCCAGTATTAATGTTCATAGTTGGTCACCTCATGCGGATAGCTCCGCTTTGTTTCTGGTGACCAGCTCGTTTGCTAAGCTGGCACTGTATTTACTTGTGAGACCTTTCTATAAATTGCAAACACACCACGTGGCCACGAAGCTGGTGAATTGATAGTTGGGTCAGACAGTTTAACGTCTTGTCCGGGACGAGCTTTAATTAACTGTTATAAATATGCCAGATATTGAAACTAAAACCCCGGACATGGTTATGTCCTTTTTTAGGGGGAATTGAGTGAAATGAGATAGTTGAATTTGAGAAACGTAAGAGGATTCAAATAAAAAAGACCGGACACAAGCATGTCCGGCAGAGTGAAAAATAATAATAAAAATTTTTTGAGTTTAGTCAATATAACGAAAATGGTGTTAAATAACAACAAATATCAACAAACATCTTGTTTTTCGACATCGTTTTGGGTATAATATTAAATGACGTATTGTAACTACGAGCTTCGAGAGGTAATGATATGGACCAAAATATAAATGATAAATGGATTAATATTGAAGAAGCCGCAGAGTACCTTGGCATTAAACCGGTTACGCTAAGAGGCTGGATTCGTAACAATAAAGGGATTCCGGCTCATAAAATCGGAAAACAGTGGAAGTTTAAATGTTCTGAACTTGATGCATGGGTAAAGAGCGGAAAAAGTGCTATTGACTAATGGCAGACTTATCTAAAGGAGATACGGATTATGGCAGTAAAGAAAACGGAATTATACAGCTCACTTTGGGCGAGCTGCGATGCATTACGTGGAGGAATGGATGCATCACAATATAAAGATTACATACTGACTCTTTTGTTTATGAAGTATGTAACAGATAAATACAAGGGACAGAAGTACGGAGATTTGACCGTTTTCGATAAAGCACATGACCCGAATTCTGACCCTGAAAAAAGAACTGGTTGTTCTTTCGACGATTTTATTGCGCTTAAAAATAAGAAGAATATTGGTGAAGGAATTGATAAGGTAATCGCTCGTCTTGCAGAAGTAAACGAAAGCTTGAAGGGTGTTATCGATATTGCTCATTTTAATGATGAGGCAAAGATAGGTAAAGACAAAGAGATGGTTGATAAGCTTACAAAACTTATCGCTATTTTCCAGCGTCCAGAATTAGATTTCTCAAGAAATAAAGCAGAAGGCGATGATATTATCGGTGATGCTTACGAGTACTTGATGAGAAATTTTGCTTCTGAAAGTGGTAAGAGCAAGGGACAGTTCTATACTCCAGCAGAAGTATCTCGTATTCTTGCTAAAATTATCGGAATTGATAAATGTGCAGACCATGATGCTACAGTATGTGACCCTGCATGTGGTAGTGGTTCGCTTTTGATTCGTGCTTTAGCCGAAGCGCCATTTGAGATTTCTGGATATGGTCAGGAAAAGGATGGCTCAACAGCGGGTTTGGCAAAGATGAATGCAGTTCTTCATAATAAGGCTACAATCAAAATCATGGCAGGAAACACATTCTCTGACCCTCAGTTTATAAAAGCTGACGACCCGTCAGAACTTGAACGTTTTGATTATATCGTTGCAAATCCTCCATTCTCACTCAAGAACTGGTCAGACGGTTTAAAAGAATTTGGTAGATTCTCAGGTTATGGAGACACTCCGCCTGAAAAGAATGGTGACTATGCATGGTTAATGCATATTTTAAAAACTTTAAAGTCTACCGGCAAAGCGGCAGTTATTCTTCCTCATGGTGTGTTATTTAGAGGAAATGCGGAAGCTACCATCAGACAGACAATCGTTGATAAGGGATGGATTAAAGGAATTATCAGTCTTCCTCCTAACCTTTTCTACGGAACAGGTATACCTGCTTGTATCCTTGTAATAGATAAGGAAGGTGCAGAAAATCGTGCCGGTATCTTTATGATTGATGCAGGAAAAGGTTATGTGAAAGACGGAAGTAAAAACAGACTTCGCGAGCAGGATATTTATCGCATTGTTACAACTTTTAACGAGCAGATAACAACTGACCCTAAATATGCGCGTTTTGTTCCGAATAAGGAAATTAAAGAAAAGAACGGATACAACTTGAATATTTCTCGTTATATCGATTCTTCTGACCCAGAAGATATCCAGAACATTTATGCACATATTCATGGTGGCATTCCTGCAGCTGATATTGATGCATTAGAACGTTTCTGGTCTTCATTCCCTACACTCAAAAATGAGCTGCTTGGTGTATTTAGCGAAGGATATTATAAGCTTAATGTTGCAGAGGATATGATACGTCAGACAACATATTCAAATGCTGAATTTGCTGCTTATGGAGAAATGATTGATGAAGCTTTTTCTCATTGGAAGGATTACGCTGATACAAAACTTAAAACACTGGAACTAGGCGTATCCGCAAAAGAATTGATAGTTGAATTAGCTCAAGTTATTTTGAAAGAGTTTGAAGGACTTACCCTTATTAATAAATAGATGTTAGGGTCAAAAGCCCTACTATAGTACCTTGAAAATTTTACACAAATCCCTCAGCTTCGCCTAAATGTGGTATACTGTATATATCAATCTAAGGCGGTGGAATTTTATGGCATTCAGAACGAA
>SKEW01000217.1_pt1 | contig 70867 bp, 70 predicted proteins | sample 4841441 | NCBI WGS metagenome assembly SKEW01 (sample SAMN11008799, study PRJNA524170) | human gut metagenome | isolation source: fecal sample from pouch patient p41 | place: Israel: Tel-Aviv | reverse complement strand
GGTATATATATGGTGTGTGTATAATTATACAAGTAGTATGTATATTGTATGTGTTATGTATGTATGATACTATTGTATAATTATAGATAGTATATATATATTAATAGATCATTAATGACAGACAGTGTGAGTTGTAAGCTTTAATACGATTGTATTAGATGGCGATTTATATAATTTGTTTGGTTGCCAGTGCGGATTTTTAAAATAGGAATGGTTACTAATATTGGATGCGGTGGAATTTACTGGCGGAAATGGTGCAAGAAGGAGATCAGAGCAGAAAGATCTAATGTAAATGATTTTGATTAAATTGCAAATAATTTCGCATGTTGTTTTTAAAACTACGTATTGCAGTGTGTGATATTATGTTTTGCAGTTTTATTTATTAAAAATAAATAATTGGTATAAAAGGAGTGTCGGAGAACTCCTTTATTTTTGCGTATATTATTATGATCTGATTTTAGATATATTGTTTTTGTTTATTTTTTATAAAAAATTAAGTCATCCAGAAAATCGAACCGAAAAAATAGCCAATATTCCGCACTAGTCCGCATGCAAATCGCAACCCCTGTTTTACGCCCCGCCTCAGTCCTAAAAGTCCCATATCAATAATTTTAGCCATTTTAAGGATATGCAAAAGTCCTCTAAAATAACATAATACTATACTATTACACTATTATTCAGACCGGGGGTATTTTACATTTATGCAATATATCAGTGCTGCCAAATACTGAGAATGTGTTCCATCCACACGCCATGACCAGATTTTCGATCTCAAATCAACCATTTTTCGTTCGGTGATGACTTCGACAGCCCCTTTATTTATAGCATTTTTCACACCCCACTTATACCAAAATTATCAATTTCGCATGAATTTCTTCCATAATATCCCATAAATACAACCTTTTACCGAACACACCGTAAAATCAAAAATTTTACTACTATCTCACCCACAAATTCAACATCTTAAATTGCCAAAAATATCCTTACATACAACAAATTTTATGCCTGTAAATCACTTTTCTACCGAAGTCCATCTTACTACATCCAAAAATTCTTTACCAAAACATTCGAAAATCACCATACCTACAACACCTCCACTTCCAAATCAAATATTTCTACCATAAAATTTCACATCAAAAAAGACCAATCCTAAGACTGATCTTCATAAATTTACATCCATATTTTCATAAAAATAAATCATAAAACTATCCACCAAATATTTCTTCCTGAAATAACCCACCTTCAATTTCACATATATCATTTACCGGAATAATTACACCATCTTCAAATATAACACAACCTTTAAACTCATCTATTTTCTTAATAATACCTTGCTTTTCTAAATACCTTCCTCCAGACTTCTTTAAATCTTCCTGGAAATAAGTAATCCTAACTTCTACTCTCTCACTCAAATTCTTCTTCAGAATGCATAATCTCTCATTCAGTTTATCCAAAATATACTCGTCTAAGTCAACTTTCTGATCAGTAATTCGGGCAGTTTCCTTAACTAAATCATCGTATCCTGTCAGTGCAGCAAATGGTGAAAACTGTGCAGCTCTATCATGCATGCTCATTTGCGGATACCTCTTAGAAACAAAATGTGGAAGTTTTATAATATCATCATATTTCCCACTCAAAACTATCCCTCCTCTATGCCTTATGTCCGCCTATCTGATTATTTCTATCTCTCATAGTCGCACCTTCTTGTAGGCTCATCCCTTTGAGAATCGCATTCTTTCCAAATTTATTTTTAATATTTAAAACAGCCTTTTGAATATTTTCCTCTTTTTCTTGAAACTCCTTCTCTTCTTTACACTCTTGCTTGTTCATCAAATCAAATAAATTTAACTGCTCATAAGTATTCTTCATGACAGAATTTTTATTTATTACATGATTAGCCGACATATTAATCCTTCTCACAAGTAAGTTTTCATCCACAATTCTTTCAAACAGATCTAAAACGTCTTTTACAATCATGCTCGTAGAAGAGGTATATTCATGTAAATTAATCGTTCCATGTGCATGTTTAGGTATTTTTCTACCATATTGATCGACAGAAAACTCACCTTGATATGCACTCATCCTCGCAGAATCTAATAAATTTTCTCTATCATATCCTATCGTTAGCACAATCTGATCTGTAACAAGATTTTTACTTACCAGATCCAAAACTAAGTTCTCTGTCATTTCCCGGACAATTAATTTTGTAGTTTTATAATCTGTTCCATTTTGAAGTACCTGTCCACTCCCAATACTATTGCTCTCAGGCTTATATTTCTTAATATCTGCAATAGCACATGGTTCATATCCCCATGCATGGTCGATTAATAATTCCGCATTTTTACCAAACATCTTATGCAGCAAGTATTCATTGTAGAAATCAGTTTCACCGCCCAAAGAACATCTTGCAATATCTCCCATCGTATATAAACCAACGGACTCTAATTGTTTTACATATCCTTTTCCCACTCGCCAAAAATCTATGAGAGGTTTATGATTCCAAAGTTGCTTACGGTAAGACATCTCATCCAATTCAGCAATTCTGACTCCGTGTTCATCTGCCGGAATATGCTTTGCAACAATGTCCATAGCAACTTTTGCCAAATACAAATTTGTTCCGATTCCGGCTGTTGCGGTAATGCCAGTGGTATTCAGTACATCTAAAATCATCTTCTGTGTTAATTCTTTTGCAGATAATCCGTATACATTTAAATAAGAAGTTACATCTATAAATACCTCATCAATAGAATATACATGGATATCTTCTGGTGAAACATATTTCAGATAAATATTATAAATTTCTGCACTATATTTCATGTAAAAAGCCATTCGCGGAGGAGCAACTATATAATCAACTTTTAGATTCAAATTTTTATCTAAATCTTTTTTATCATAAGAATTTCCAGTAAACTCCTTATTTTTTAATTGATACAATCTACTTGAATTTATCTTATTTACTTGTTGAACAACCTCAAATAATCTTGGTCTGCCTGAAATTCCATATGATTTTAAGGAAGGAGTTACTGCCAGGCAGATAGTCTTTTCTGTACGACTATTGTCCGCAACAACTAAATTCGTTGTTAGTGGGTCTAGTCCTCGTTCTATACACTCCACTGATGCATAGAAACTTTTTAAATCTATCGCTATATATGATTTGTTACTCAAACAATCACTCTCCATTTTCCATACATTCTTACTTATATCATAACAAAATATTTTTTAAATATCCAGAAAAATCGAAAGTATGTTTGCATGCTCCTATAAAAGATAATAGAAAGAAATTGTTTTTTCCTAAAACCATGTTTTATTGAACCTATATATAACAAGTAAAGAACTATATAAAATTTTTAAATCTCAGACTTAAATTTCGATTTTATGTCTGTACCCTAAGAAGTATTCATATGGATATATAAAATCTATTCTACGCTCTATACGATCAAAATATTCCATAAATCGCCCCTAAAGAATTTCACTAACCACACCAACCAATAAACTTAAAATGTAATTTCGCATTTTCCTAAGATAGAAAAATTATATTTCGATACAGCGGAATCAAAAATAACTCCATCTGTCGGAACAAACTCGACGTTGTGAATCGAATTAGGTTTATCATAAAATCCTATTATTTCAACATGAATATGATCTTCTTCTATCAATTTAGTGAAGGTATCCATAAATCCATGATAATAATCAATATCAAAAATATTGTAATATACTTTTACACGATAATCTCCAAGTTTGTTAAAAAAACTTTTATTTACACGAAAATCACGTATTACAGGATGCCCATATAATCCAAAAGGAAAAGTATCTTTATCTGTATAAAATTTTACATGTTTCTTCCTGTCTATAATTTCATACTCACCATTTTTAACCCTTTTACGAATTTCATCTTTAATGTAGCTATGTACATAGGTGGCACGTTCCGCCCCTTCTTTATATTCCTTGCTACTTTTCTCTGCGGAAACCTCTTCAGGCGTTCTGCATATTTCATTTAACTCATCTCGAAAATTCATATCCAAATCTCCTCTTTATATTCATCTACATAATATCATAACAAAAGAAATTTTTACACATATTTCCAAATCAAGAGAGAATCACTGATTATATCAAATATTAATTTGTCGACTTAAGAAAGGAAGAAATATATGAGTAATTTAAAATTGGTAACAACAGAGAACTTTGGAAATTTAGAATGTAACTTTTATAGAAATATGAACGATGACATCCTTCTTACTCGTGAACAAATTGGTCAAGCTTTGGAATATTCTAATCCATCTACTGCGATAAAAAATTTACACAGAAAACATAAAGACAGGTTAGATTTATTTTCTGTACAAATAAAATTAGGGGGACTCCAGAACGAGCCAACCTCAAAAAGTGAAGAGCAAGAACGTATCTATTATACCCAACGAGGAATTATGGAAATTTGTAGGTGGTCAAGACAACCATTAGCAAATAAATTCATGGACTGGGTATGGGATATTGTAGAAAAATACCGTAGTAATGAGATTATGGACATGTCACGTATGACAACTATATTAAATAAATTTGTGGACGTTATAGAAAAGCAAGAAAGACGACTATCTAAAATTGAAAAGCAATTATCTGTGCAGCAAGAACAGTTAAATAAGCTAACTATATACAAGAAACCTAATAATCCTTGGTTTGTGAAAATGCATCCTAAATATAAGCTATTAGAAGAATATTTCAATATAACAAGAACAGAATTGTATAAAAATATATTAGAGAAATTAAAAAGTGTATATGGATTAGACACAAATCAAATTCAGGCAGATTACTGTTATAGAAATAGAATTGAATCCTGTTATCCATTAGATCCATATGAGTTCAATCCAAAATATAGAGAAATGATTGAGAAAATTGTTGATGATAATTTATTAAAGTACGGAATTATTACAGAAAAATGATTCTGTTACCTATGAAAAGTATGAAATTATTTTTGATCTACCTGAAATAACTAATGTAGGAAAATCTCTGAACATAGTTTTGACTACCTTTTTTGGATGTGTCCTCTATTATAAGCCTTACACCCAAATAGGGCAGTCAACTTTGAAGACAAATAGTAACTTGTAAAAATATTTATTATCCGGATTTATCTTTGCGGTAGCAAAGTAAAGACGGAAGACACGAGGAAAATACGTTTGCGGATTTTCTGAAGTGCTATTACTCTCCTGTTTAAATATGTAAAAGAAATAGAAACTATGGATTTGGAGCCAATAAGGGGAGCGGGGATATCCCCGAATTAATACATTAATAATTATAGTAAAAATTTATTTGGAACAGTGAATTACTAATAGTGGGGGAAAGAAGACCAAATTCATAAGTCTTACATACGCATATTGCTCGCTAAAGCTCACAAAATGCTAGTGCGACTAAATGAATTATGATCTTTTTTGCATTTCCCCCACACCCCCTTTGCGTACTATTTTTTTTCTAAAAAAGGAAGAAAATTTTCAAGTAAAAATCACGGAATACATTATAACTACGGGCTTTTTCAGCAAAACGGCATCCTTTAAAGTCTCCCTATATATTATATATATATTAGGGAGGAATGAAAGGATGCGAAAATCGTGAAAAACGCTTATTTTACAAGGAAAACTGGCATTTTTACTTTGCAAAAAATAATAAAACACTTATTTTAGGAGGAAAATTCATGGAAAAACCAACTATCAAAAAAGGAAAACTTACAGAAAAGAAATTAGTAGAGTTATATGGAAGCGAAGCTCAGAAAAAATCTTACAAAGAAAATGGACGCTTCGTAAGTAATTATAAAAAAACTCTACTAACTAAAATGTCTCGTTATTGTACCATTAAGGATTTAGGAGATCGTACTTATAAAATCACTAACGTATACGATTACCCTCTTCCTGCAAATTTCAATAAAATGACCAAGTCTTTGTATCAATATATTGTACCACTATTACTTACTAATCTAATTAATGGTCACGATGAGAATAATAAAATTGATATTACTGTTGGAAAATGGGCGAGAGAAATAAATATGGTAAATAAAAATTATAATCTCGTTAAATACAACAAAGAAGATACCAGTAAAGAAACCCAATGTTCTCTTGATACCATTAATGAATTTTACGATAAAGCAGACGACATGATTGAGTGGTACATTACCAATGCTCTCGATTATTTAAAATCAGCTGGATTAATTATTTGGAGAGAAGTATACAGAGTAAGTGAAGAAATATCTAGTGGTGAAAGTGTTATTGATGAACACGGTAATATTCATGTTGATATTTCTATTGAAAGTCATCAAGCTTCTGAAGATGAGATGAACTATTACTCTCATTGTGTATCAATTGCTGATAAAGCAGCTAGAATCGAAAATGCTGGAGAAAGATATTACAGTAAAAAATCAAAACTATTTGGAGAAGTATTAAAGAGAGAACTTTACAAAAAGAAAATCAAGTGTGTTTTCAAAACTTATGAGGCTTATTATGTCAACCTGGATAAATGTAATTTTGTATTAGATCAATTTGGAGATTTCCAAACAGATAATTTAATAGGTGAATTCAACGAAGAGTTTACTAAGATGTTGATTGAAAATGCAGGAAAAAGATTTGATAAAAATCCAAATAAGTATATTTCTTATTCAGAAAAAGACGATTATACTTTATGTTTTCAAAATTTATGTGAAATCACTATTGATAAAAATACTGAGTATCTTGGTCATAGAATAAGAGAAAAAACTATTGACGATGATTATTCTCTGAAAATTACACCATCAAAGAAAGGATAATAAGATAATGAATTTTAATAAACAACAAGAGGAAGTTATAAATACAATAAGCGGAAACATTTCTGTTATTGCTGCGGCAGGATCCGGGAAAACAACTGTATTAACTCATAGAATTGAAAACATGGTTGTAAACCATAATATTCCACAGTCTTCTATTTTAGCGATCACTTTTAGTAAAAAGGCGAAAGATAATATTAAAGCAAAATTAGAAGATTTAAATATATTAAACGTTTCAATAGAAACTTTCCACTCATTTGCTTTGAAAATCATTTCTAGTGCATATGGAGCGAATAGGTTTAAAGTATGGACGGCTCAATGGGAGAAAGAAAAAGTAATAAAAGATATATGCTCTGAATTGTTATTATGTCTTCCTGATTCTGTTCCGTATAACGAAATTTCGTCTTTTATTGCATTACAAAAAACCAATATGAAAAGACCAGAAGATAATTTGATTTACAATTCAGAAATTCCATTCACGGAAGAAATAATGCAGAAGATATATGAATTATATGAAGAGTATAAGCGAATAAATTCGTATATTGAATTTGATGATTTTCTTAATATGGCTAATGAAATTTTTGATATAAATAAATCTGTTTTAGAAAGATATAGAAAAACTTTTCAATATGTATTAGTTGATGAGTTTCAAGATATTTCAGTGTCACAAGCACTTCTTTTAAAAAAGCTAAATACAGAAAACACAATGATTGTAGGGGATCCATTACAGGCAATCTACTCATTTAGAGGCGGAGATAGCAAATTCATTTTAAATTTTGATACAGATTATTCAGATGTAAAGGTTGTAAATCTGAATACGAATTATAGATGTAGCAAAGACATTGTTTCTACAGCGAATAAATTAGCATTATGTACTCCAGATTCAAAACATAAAAATTATGTAGAAAGTATATCAAGCAAAAATGAATTTCAAGTTCCTGAATTGAGACATTTCAAAAATGACGATGAAGAATGTGAATGGATTGCAACAAAAATAAGTGAATTAAAATTTAAAGGATATAACTACAATGATATTGCTATTCTTGCAAGAACAAATGCTCAATTACAGAAACTGGAATCGATATTGCATGACGAAAATATCGCCTTTGATATTGTTGATGGTAAGAGCTTTACCGAATTGCCAGAAATTAAGTTAATTATTTCTTATTTGAAACTGGCAGTAAATACAAATGATGATGATGCATTTTCGTATTTGTATAACAAACCGAATAGATGGTTAGATAGAAAATTTCTTAAAGAAGTAAAAGATAATAGCTTTAGGAGAAATACTTCTTTGTATAATTCAATGTTTACGATTGATAGAAGAAATTGGAGATTTAAGAATGGTATAGATGAAATTATTGAAGTTATAAATCATTTAAAAAATAATCAGCATACGAATGTTTCGGATCTCGTGAACTATTTAAGAATTAGATTAAACATTGATAAATTTGTTACAAAAGGAAAACAGTCGGATGATGGAAGCTATGTTGAGCAAATTGATAATCTTGATAGTTTTGAAAATATCTGTTCAAAATACTCTTCTATTGACGAATTTATTTCATACATAAATGATTTGAATACCGAATTAGAAATAAACAATGAATACGATGATAAAGTCAAATTACTTACAATTCATAAATCAAAAGGTATGGAATATCCTGTCGTATTCATAATTGGATGTAATAATGAACTTTTGCCACATTATAAAAACGAAAATATTAATGACGAGCGAAGATTATTCTATGTTGCGATTACAAGAGCAGAGAAAGAATTATATATGTCTTATGTCGATTTCTATAACGGAGATATGAAAATAGTAAGTCCATTTATTAATGATATCAAAGACACCATAAAGATTGTTGAGAAAATTGATAAATAAAATTATGATTCAAATTTCATAAACAAACAGTGAATAAAAATATATCCATAATACACCACACCAATTAGTAACATGAAAACCAGATTTCAATGAAAAAGAAACGGAGGTGAATGTGAGTGAAAACATAAAATTTTCTATCACATTGGATATGCAGCAAAGGTATCCCTAGAAAATACCTTACGCTGCACAAGATATTTTGTGAACAAAATTTGTCCACACATTTTGAATTATTGCGGAGAATTAGAATTTAGCTTACCTAATTCTTGCTTTGATCCAAAAGCAATGCAGTCATTTGTGACTACGGCATTGTCTACTCCTGAGTTAAGCAATAATTTCAATTCTTTTAGTTCATAATGTTTTTTAATCAAAAATGTGATAAATGAGCCAATTGGATTAATTACATATTTACCAAAAGCAAAAATTATTGCTAGGGCAATAGGAGGACTATAAAATAGTAATTCTTTCCTTATATCGCCTTTCTTATGATACATATTAGTTCAGAAAATTTAGATATAAAGTGGATAATGTCGTTAATCTTTATATCTAAATAATCAGTTGTGGTATAGGTTTGCTGGTTACAGCGATGCATCAACTGTATTGTAACAGATACGGAAAGATTTGTTAAGAGGAATTTTGTAGAGAGAATTATATAAATGTAACTATTAATCACTTCAATCAAAGGAGCGAGTTATATGAATAAAAAATATTTTAAAACAGAGGAGATAAAAAATGAACAATACAAGTTATACAAGTAGAGCAAATATGAACCTTAGAATTCCAACAAGATCAGAATTCCATAAATATGCTATGGAAACATTGAATGTTGGTGACTTTTTTACAAATGGTTGCCAAGAAGGTGGTAAAAAAATTCAAAAGATCGCCAGATCAATTACATGGTCTGAGAATTCTGGAAAGAACTTTAGAAAATAATACAGTGAACGCAAGTCTTTAAATATACATATAGAATAAATTCAAAAGTATAAAAGATAGATTGGAGGAAATTAAAATAAGTAATTCATGTAAAAATAATGAATGGTTTTTAGAAAAAGTTAAAAAATATCACATTAACAAAGTAGAAATATTAAGCGAATATAATGGATCTGAAAACCCTATAGATATTGTTTATCATTGTAATTTACACGGTGATACCTATACTACAATAAATGCCAAGAATATATGTAAAACATATTTTCTACCATGCAAAAAATGTCAATCAGAAAATAAATCTAGTTCTGCGAAAAAGACACATAAAAAAGACAAGAAATTTTACTACGATAGATTGGTTAAATATTGTAGTGATCGCGGCGGAAAGGTATTAGAGACAAAATGGACTAAAGCCAAAGATACCTACCACTTTAAATGTGGGAATCCTGATCATCCAGTTTTTTCTACGACAGCAGACGCTCTTTATAGCGGCGATCATTGGTGTCCTTATTGCTCAGGTCGTTCAGGAAATTTTCAAAAAAAGATTGAACAAATTTGTAAAGAAAAAGATGGAGAGCTTTTAGAAAAGTATACAAATAGCGCAACCTATGTTTCAGTTAAATGTAATAAACATAATTTTGTTTGGAATATCCTTCCTAACAAAATTTTAAAGGGGCGTTGGTGTCCTGTATGTAACATGGGATTTAACGAGAAGGTTGTATGGGATTATTTTACTAATATGTCATGTAATATTAAACCTCAATATAAGTTTAGTGATTTAGTCGGAGAATCGAATGAAGAATTAAAATTTGATTTTGCAATATTTAATAAAAATGGAAATTTAATTTATCTTGTAGAGGTTGACGACGAAGAGCATAGATATAATCATTCTAGTAACACACCAAGGCAAAAACAAAGGATTGCAGCTCAAGAAAAAGATATTAAAAAGAATGAGTATTGTAAAACAAATAACATTCCTTTATATCGAATGGAAGTACCATTTATTAGAGGAAAAAGATGGTCGTACGAAGATTATTATCGTTATATAAATACAGAATTAAAATTTATTGTAAATTTGTCAAGAGATGAAAAGGAGGAAACATGTTAGATAAGCAAATCAATATGTATTCTGTAGATACCGGTCATTTCTATAGTAATAAAGAAAAATATTTACATAATATGAACTGTAAATATAGAAGTGAAAGGAATTATCTTTCAAATAGAATTAAGTTTATGGACGACGTGATGATCGAATATGGATATACAAAACAAGATTTACTATTAATCAAGAAAGGTAATATATCTAATTTAAATATTATCCCATATACATCAGATTTATTGTATGAATATTTTTTTTGGAACTCAAAGATAAAGCATAAACAAAAAAAAGCAAATGAGTCTAAAGAAAAAATATTAAAATTATTTTCCAATAAAGTTAAGCAAAATGAAATGACAAACGGCAAAGATCATATTCGAAAACTCAGAAAAGAAGATTTAAATGATTTGAATGTAATATCAGTTTTTGATTCCTTTCTAACAAGATCTATTGGATTGAAGCAAGATGAATTGACCGATGAAATTTTAGTAGTTCAAATTTACTATTTCGATGTATTCAAAGATATTTCATTTTTTGGTTTCAAATATAACGATGAAACTTATAGATACTTTACATCTTCTGCTGGTCAAATAAGAAAAAAGAAAGCAGTATTTATAAAAGAAACAACTTGGAACAAAATCGAAAAAACAATTATGTGTGGATTAACAATTGATAAAATCAATTCAAAAGGCGGAAATAATGTAAATAAACATTTGGCTTACATGGCACTTTCAAATTCTGCAACTGATGTATGGGATGAATTTAATATAAATAAAACAATCGTTGTTGATGATTTCGAAACAATGGTTGACGGTACTTTTGATTTTATAGACGAAAAAGACTATTCTATAACACGAAAAACAGGACAAGCCCCGATCCCTCATACAGATGGTGCTGGTATGATTCTACCAGGACTAAGTAAAAAAAATTTTATGTTTCGTTCCCCATGGGTAAAGGGATTATTAGGAGTATTTGATTTCAGAAAATTTATCGAGGTAAACAATTGTTCTCCAGTGATTAAAGATATATATGGTAAAGAACATGATGTTATTAAAGAAGATATTCAGATTATTTTCACAAAATCACAATTTAAAATGTATAAGTATTATGATAGTTGGGATGAATACAAACATTATTTTAAAAAATATAACTGTACTGCCGGGAGATGTAATATTGAAGAAGATCGTATTAAAAATGCGAAAATAAACTATCAAATGTTGCAAACCCTAACGGATATTACAGATGAAGAAATTGATCTATTGACAAATAAATCATCAGAAAAGATATCAAATATATGTAATTCGAAAGATTCTATGATGGAAATATTAGGCGTTACTCCATATAATACAAACATGACTTCTTTTCAAAAAGCAATTAAAATTTATCCGTCTCTTCTGACTGATACATATGCAAAAGATACAATACGAGAGGTTAAAAATAGTCTGCTAAAAAAATACAGAAGCGGCAAATTGGAAGTATCTGGAAAATATACATTTATTCTACCTGATTTTTATGCTGCATGTGAGTATTGGTTTTGTCATATCGACAATCCAAAAGGTCTTTTAAATGATAAAGAAGTATTTTGTTGGTTATTTAAAAATAGTGAAAAATTAGATTGCTTAAGAAGCCCGCATTTATACAAAGAACATGCTATTCGTTTCAATATAGCACATAAAGTATATACTCCAAAATCAGAGCTAATTCGTGAATGGTTTACTACTGATGGTCTTTATACTAGCACGCATGATTTAATTAGTAGGATATTACAATTCGATGTTGATGGAGATAAATCACTTGTAATATCCGATCAGAATTTTATTAAGATTGCTGAAAGGAATATGAATAACATTGTACCTTTATATTACAATATGCGTAAAGCAGAACCGGTAGAATTAAATCCGGAAAATATATACAATGGATTAAAGGCTGCTTTTACTGGTGGAAACATTGGTTTATATAGTAATGATATATCAAAAATTTGGAATAATGATGTGTTTATTTATGGTACAGATAAAGATAAACAGGAAGCAGTTGATGCCGTAAAGCTACTTTGTATGGAGAATAATTTTGTTATAGATTACGCAAAAACCTTATATAAACCGGAAAGACCGAAAGATAAAAATGCGATTATTAATAAATACACACATTCAAAGCTGCCTGCCTTTTTTGAATATGCAAAAGATAAAAAAGACTCACAGGTTGAAGTAAGGAATTGTAGTACAGTAAATAAAATCTTTGAAAGAATACCTGACACTTCCATAAATACAAAGTCACTTAAATTAGAAAAATTAGACTATAGAAAAATGATGAGTAATGTGAACATTAGATGTAGTAATGAAGTATCAAATTTATATAATGAGTTAAATTCTGAATATCGTTATATGATAAATATGAAAGATGAATATATCGATAATCTAAGATATGTTGCTTGTCAAGTTCGTAGTGAATTTTCTAAATTAGGATATTCTGAAGAAATGATTACTGATATGCTTGTCGATTACCTATATGGAAACAACAAAAGATATAAGCAACTATTATGGTTTTTATATGGTCAATATATCGTTAATAATTTAGAAAAAAATATTCAACTATCAAAAACGAAATATGTACAATGTATTGATTGCGGAGAATGGGTTGAAGTAAAAATAAATAGCAAACGTATTCGTTGTGATGAGTGTGCAAAAAAAGAGAGACGTAGAATTGAACGAGAAAAAAAAGCAAAACAAAGGATGTCCCACCAGTTGACATAGAGTTTTTTCGACCATTACTAATGGACTTTTTTAAAACTATAAAAATAAAAAAGTCCATGCAGTATGGACGAAATTATGTGTCTATATGGAGGACATATCAAAAACACCATAAAACATAATTTTGTTTTAGAAAATATACAAAAATTAGATATGAACTCATTATCGAATTCGAATCAGAATGGAGGAAATAATTTATTTGGTTATTACACAAAAAAAACTTATAGATCAGATAGCAAAAAAAGAAGATATTAATATAGAGACAGTTCGTAGGGTTATATCTGCGACAGAGGAAATAATTTTCGACTATTTATCTTCTACCACTCCTTCTGAAAATGTAGTGGTCAAAATTTTAAATGGATTAAGTCTTACAGGAAAATATATTCCCGAAAAGGAAATTTATACATATAACAACATTAAATGCAAAGATCGAATTAGGGTATGTCCTAAAATCACTCGATATTATAATAGAAAAATTAATAAATATTTTGATTAGTAATAGATAGTTATTTCTAAAAATATTCCATAGGCAGTAGTTTGTTGTCCACTACTGCCTACATACGAATAAATATTTGCCTATGGATATAGGTAACTCAGTGTAGATTGGTTAGTCACCATGCTGAGAATATGTGCACGATGAGATGTATTATGATGCGATAGTTTCATATTGTATCTTCTGGAATACTGCGAAGTATAAACAGAAAGACGGAAACCGTCAAAGTCAAACATATTTGCAAAAACATATTGCCGTAAAATGTACTCGTCAGATCGCTGACATAATAGACGACTCCGGTGGAGTAATAATCCTGATGCCTATAAGGGTGGAATCTTATAGGAAATAAGTAAGGAAAATCCAAACAAGTCAGTTGCGTCGTTGAAGAAAAGAAATTTTCGTATAAGATCTGTTGGAGGTACGAGTAGCCCAAATTGACGAATTAAAAAGGATAAAATTGATTTTAGATATTAATAGAACAATGGTCAAATACTGCTCTCATATTATGCTGAATGACCTGGGTGAAAGTTATGTGTAACCATTCACATCTATAATTGCTGTTTATCAGATGCAAAAGAGGTATAAAGGTAGCTCCTTTGTGCCCAGCCTTTTGCAAATAGTGACAGAATATTATGACGAAATGTTAATGTAGGATGAAGATCCATCTATATTCATAGGCAAATACTTATTTTTCATTTTGTATGAGTTCTTCATGCACTCCTTTCTTAACTGGTAGTGATACCGTAAATCTTATGGTATTGCTACCAGTCTCTCTCTAGGCGATTGGTGTAATGGCAGCACATAAGATTTTGATTCTTATAGTATATGTTCAAATCATATATCGCCCACTTTAGGTCAGTGGTGTAATGGTAGCATGATAGTCTCCAAAACTAACGATGTGGGTTCAATTCCTGCCTGACCTGTTACTATCCCTTGCGAGGGAAATAAATACGGAAGAAGGTTTTTATTATAATTAAAATTTCAAAAAACGAAGCATTCTATATGCGAAAAAATGGATTTCACGAATTTGTTAAAAAATCAAAGTCCAAACATCCGACTTATTATCTTGTAGAGGAACATGATGTATGTCGGTATGATAAGAAACTGCATAAACGAGTTGTGATCAAACAAGGCGCATTATCGTTCTATCGCAGGCATCTAAATAACATCACAGTAAAATAATTGTAAAAATGTTACCGAAGAGTAAGCTACTACTCTTCTATTTTTAGTTTAAGGGAGAAATTTGAATATGATTAAAATTACAAAAACAGAAGAAAAATTAACACCAGCAAAACAGAACATTAAATTAGATGGAATCTTTGTAAAAGATTTAAAATTTGTAGACGAAACAGGCGATATTACACAGCAGGTTCTTGATGCACTTCCAGAAGGAACAGAACAGGTTGGATTTAAAATTACTGTGGAATTACCACTGGAATCTGAATAAATGTAAGGCGGTGTGTTGTTATAGTACATAATTATAAAAAGTTTGACGGAGAAAGTGATGATGAGCTTATCCTAAGAATTTGTAATGATAAAGAAAATATTGGAACTTGGAATGATGTAGCTGCAGTGTTGAATTCTCTTCTCGGTCATAATTACACAGAATCAGCCTATAGAAAACGAGTTCAATATTTTCAGCAAGTTCTTGATGCAAATCAATCTAAATTTGTAAATAGTGCCACACAGCTTCAAAATCTGAAGGAAGAGCGTATTCTTTTAGAAAAAGAACGAGTTAAAACACGCGATGAGCGTAATGAATATCGTAAATTAATTCGTGAGGAAGCAAGAAAAGAATCTTATAAAGAACAGATTTTAAGAGCAATTTCAGATCATCATGGTAGACCGTTAGACTATGATAACAAAAAACAATTTACTGGAATTTTAAAATCCAACAATGATTTGGTCATTTCTGTAACAGATATTCACGGAGGAATCGAAATCGATAACTGGTTTAATAAATACAATACAAATGTAATGTATGACAGATTTAATCAGTATTTGGATAAAATTTTTGAAGTTTATTTACGACATGGATCAGAGAATATTCATGTAATTATAAGTGAGATGATCTCTGGACTGATTCACAATTCTCTTCGCATTGAAAGTAATCAGAATCTGATTGAACAATTCTTATCCGTATCGGATTGTATTTCACAATTTTTAGCAGAACTTAGTTATAAATTTAAAGAAGTTCACGTTTATGTTTGTCCTGGAAATCATTCCAGACTACATGCAAAAAAGGAAGAGTCTTTGAAAGGCGAAAATATGGACTGCCTTGCTATTCCATTTTTGCAGGCTAAGTTGCAGAACTTTAAGAATATTGAATTCCATAAAAATGAAATCGATGAATCAATTGTGATGTTTTCTGTTAGAGGTACAAAAATTTTTGGTGTCCACGGAGATAAAGATGATCCAAAAACAGTCGTACAGAAACTGTCTCTTATGACACAAATACGACCGGATATTGTATATATGAGCCATCGTCATGTAAATGCAATGTCTACTGTTTATAATGTGAAAATTTTACAGTCAGGCTGCATTTCTGGCGTTGATAATTATTGCTTAGACAATAGATTACAAAACAGACCTGAGCAATTAATTTCAGTTATAACAGACGACGGATTAGATTGTGTATATGATGTTAAATTCACTTAGATGAATGAAAGAAAAATTATATTACTAGAAAAATTAGTTGATAAAAAGGAGATAATATTTATGAATAAATTAGAGTTAGTAAAAGAAGTTTCAGGGCGAACAGGACTTACACAGGTCGCAACAAAAGATGTCGTTGAGGCTGTTTTAGATGTAATTACAAACGAATTAATTAAAGGAGAAAAGGTAACAATCGCAGGTTTCGGAACTTTTGAAGTAAGAGAAAGAGCTGAAAGAATGGGTAGAAACCCACAGTCTGGAGAAACAATGCCGATCGGAGCTTCTAAAAATGTAAAATTCAAGGCAGGTAAAGCATTAAAAGATAAAGTAAATGTATAAGATAGGTGGTGATTCTATTGAGTACAAATAAAATTAGAAATAAAACATATGATTCCATTTTGGAATTATGTGAAGATGTTGTTGATACATACGAATCCTTAAATAGATTCCCATCTGATGAAGATACGTCGGATATTAGTTTTATCGCAAAGTATGATGAGGCAAAAGAAATTATTTCATATCTTTGTAAATTAGAATATGACATTGCTTTTTGTCAACTCGCAGATCCAGAATATGATGGATATATTGACGAATATATTATTACTATTTATGATGGGGAAATTTGGTGTGAACCATTAAAACGAGAAGATGAATATATTTATTGTGAATCACATTTTTCATACATTTTAGATAATTGCAGCTCTAAAGTATTAGAAAAATGTGAATCAGATTATATTTATGAAGTTCACATTAATGATGAAGAATTCGATGATTTTTGTAATGATGAATGTATCTTCTGTAAAGAATGCGAAGAAGACAATGATGTGCATGGTTTTACAGCTTCGCGTAACGATGATAACGGATTCACAACATTATCATTCTATTCAACAGAAAAACTTGATTCTGATGAAATGAGAGATTTATTGGAAATCTTTGGTTTGTAATTTAATACTCATATACTTTTGGGATCCGTAGGTGTCACAGCTTACGGATCTATTTTTGTGTTCTCAATTAGGAGAATAAGAAATTAAGACATCAGCAAAAGGAATGTGTCGGGTAAGTTCCGACTGCGCTGCCGGTAATTGGTCAGATGGATAATCTGATAAAGAGTTAAAGTAGGACGGTTAATACCCTCCTATCTCTACCTTCAATTAAAAATATTGGAGGAATTTTATATGGAAGAAATTATTTTACAAAACAAAAACGGGAAAATTTTAGCAAGTAGTCGTGATGTAGCCGAAAAGTTTGGAAAAAGAAACCCAGATGTTAATAGATCTATTGAAAATCTCATTGTGCAAAATTGCACAGTGAAAAATATGTTTGAAAAACGACATACGTCAGTAGTCGTGGTCGAGAAGAAAACGAATACTTAATGGATAGAGATGGGTTTTCTATTCTTGTTATGGGATTCACTGGAAAGAAAGCATTAGAGTGGAAATTAAAATATATTGAAGCCTTTAATAATATGGAAGAGAAATTAAAATCATCAAATATTCTTACTGATGAAGAAAAATTAAAACTTCAATTATTTAGTAAAGATCCAGCCGAAGTTGCTTATGCACATAACAAACTTGTTGAAATTGCTACCGCCCCACTCATTGCAGAGAACACAGTAATGAAACCAAAAGCGGATTACCATGACGAAGTATTAAATAAAGATGATCTTATTAATACTACTGTTATTGCAAAAGATTTAGGATTACGCAGTGCAGCAAAATTAAACAACATAATGCATTCAAATAACATTATCTATAAAAATAGTTCCGGAACATGGTGTCCTTATGCAGACTATGAATGGCTTATCACTGAAAATTATGCAGATTATAAAAGCTATAATGTTGAAAATTCTAATCCATGCTTAAAGTGGACAGAAAAAGGAAGAAAATGGATTATTGAAAATTACGGGAAATGGATCTGTAACTCAAAAATTTAGTTAAATACATATGGTTTGTCAGTCTGACAAGTAAAGAGAATTGTGAACAGATTGTTTATCTCTGCCATAATAATAAAAAGTCCAATGCAGTTTAGCTGTATTCTTCAATGAGACATTGGATATTAAGGAGAGATACGGCGGAAGTCATGAGCCACCGGATAAGCGTAACCTCATTCGCGCCTCTCTCCTATTTCTATGGAGTGAGGAGAAAATAAATATTTAAATAAAAGGAAGTGATGTTTTGAATGAAAAGATAGCAAATAGATCAGAAGATATTACAGATGAAATTTGGTTAACAGTAAATGAATTTAACAGGGAAATGGTTGATGATTATCTTAACAATCAAACACATCTTTCACCTAAAAGCATAAATGCGTACAAATCAGCCTTAAGAATATTTTTTCTTTGGGTGAAAAATAATTTACGAGATAAAAAGTGCATAGATATTAAAAAGAAAGAATTTCTTAGATATATGAATTGGCTTGCAAATAGAGGCTTTTCTGAATCAGGAATTAAATTTAAAAAATCTGCTGTTAGTGCTATGAATAAATTTATTGAAAATTTTTATGAGGATGAATATCCATCTTTTCGTAATTTTGTAACTGCCGAAATGCAGGTTCCCAAAACAGGAAAAGTATTTTCAAAAGAGCCTTTGACTCCTGAGCAAATTGATTATCTATGTAATGAATTAGAAAAACGTGAGGAGTGGCAAAAATTAGCTTACGTAAAATACACATATTCCACAGGCTGCCGCCGCGCGGAATCTAGGCAGTTATTAAAAGAAGTGATAAATTACGAACCTAAAAGAAAAATGGTAAAAATAGTTGACGAAAACGGAGTAGAACATGAAGTAGAATCTGTTTCGTATAAAACTCATGATATAAGGTGTAAAGGAAGAAGCAAAGTTGGTAAAATCAGAAAGCTTCAATTTAGCGAAGATGTGATGATTGCTTTAAAAAAATGGATTGAAGTTCGTGGTGAAGACGATTGTCCTTACATGTTTGTAATTAAACAAAAGAATGGCGAAACAAGACAAGTGAGCGAAGGCGTATTCAATGATTGGTGTATTAATGAATTTTCAGCAATTGTTGGGCAGAGACTTACTCCCCACGGGCTCCGAAGAAGTAGGGCAACTAATTTAGTTGTGTATAATCATCGCCCACTTGAAACAGCTCAGAAATTATTGGGGCATGAATCAAGCGAAACTACCCAAATATATGTAATTCGTGAAGACTCTGATGATGCTGATGATGCATTTGTTTAACTCTAATTCCCATTATTTACCAGCATACCACTCTTTCATTCTATGTTATACTGTTTCTGAAGATCACAACACCGGAGGTATACATAGCTATGGAAAGACTAGTTAAAACAGGATATGTAAAAATGATTGCAATCGATGTTAGCGATTTGGAATCAAAAATTGTAGATGAAAGGAATACTAATTTTCTCTGTGATATAGAAAAATTCCAGCAAAAATATTCTGCGACATCTACAACAAGATGCGTATATATTCATATGGACGATAATTTTGAAATCAGTTTTTTAGATTATAAAAAGGTCATTCCACATATTCATCCATTTGACTATATGAGGGATATTGTAAAGAAACATGATGGAAAATTAATTCAAGGAAGCGATTATTTGCGGATCACACATGAAGATGATTATGTGGAATTGACAGAAATCGATTTAAGAGATTAATGGAGGGCAATACTGCTCTCCTATTTTTGTATGCTCAGATAGTTCAATGGTAAAACGACTGACTTGTAATCAGTTGCTCCCAGTTCAAATCTGGGTCTGAGCTTTAAAAGATAAAAGTAATGCTTTGGTTAAGTTAATGGAGGTGTAATTATAGCTACAAAAAAAGAAATAAAGAAAAAACATTGTTCTTGCTGTGGGAAAGAAAAGCCATTATCTGATTTTTATATGAGCAAATCGCCATTACATGCTCTTGATAAAAAAACCCCGATTTGTAAAGATTGCATTATTAAATCGAGTATAGATGAAAATACTAACGAAGTCAGCGAAGAAAAATTCAAAAATATTCTTAGACAAATTGATAAACCATTTTATAAAGACTTATTACAAAGTGCTTTTAATCAATTTAAAAAGGAACATTCTTTTATGTCCGAAGAAGAAGTACATCATTGCGGAGATTCCATAATACGTTTATATATGAAGAATATTGCTTCTTTAAGACAGGTTTCTTCAAAAAGTTATGAAGAATCTGAAAAAGAAAATTTTATACAAAAACACAGTACCGTCATTCAGAAAACTGAACGTAGTAAATACAAAAAAGATTTACAAAGTAAAAAAAATGATGAAATAATTATTTCTGAATCTGATGATTTTGAAGTAACACCAGACATGATTGAAATGTTTGGAGAAGGCTTTACAAGAATAGAATACAAAAAGATGTGCAAAAAATACGATGACATGACGAAAACATATGTCATACAGACAAATCTTCATAAAGAAGCCTTACTTACATATGTGCGTTTTAAAGTAAAAGAAGAAATGGCTACATCCAGGGGAGATGTGCAAGAAGCACAGAAATGGTATTCTGCTGCACAGGACGCTGCTGAAAAAGCAAAATTGACACCAAGACAGCTGTCCAAGGAAGATTTACAAGGTGGAATCGTAAATTTTAGTGATATATTTTCTGCCGTCGAAGGAGCGAAAGAAAGGATTTCTATATTCCCAGAATTTAAATATCAACCCAAAGATGCTGCCGATTTCATTATATGGTGTTATGTGAACTATGAAAGAAATTTAAACAACATGCCAGAAGTTGAATATAAAGATATTTACGAATTCTATGACAGAAAGAAAAAAGAATATATTGAAATGTATGGAGATCCGTATGGTATTTTTTCTGACGATACAACTGAATTAAATAGAGAAACTATTGAAAAATTTATCACTATACCTGCAGATTTTAAGGACGGTGATTAAATGGATGATTACGGATTTAATATCGATAATTGGGAATATTTTTGTAGTTATTCAAGATGGTTCCCTGATTCATTCTTAGATTTAATAAAGCCGCCCAAAGGTGGATTAAATTTACATTTAGATCAGCGTATTTATCTAAGAGTAATGTTAAGATTCACATCTTTTTATGGAGTATTCCCACGAGGTTATGGAAAAACATTTGACGAAGTGCTTGCGTCAATGCTGGCTTGTATATTTTTCCCAGAAATTTCTATTTCTTTATCTGCTCAAACAAAAGAAAACGCAGCAGACCTTTTAAAAGATAAATATAATGAAATACTTAGGTTTTATCCATTGCTTAAAAATGAGATAGACAAGGCTAATTTTGCTAAAGGTGATGCTCTTGTTGTATTTAAAAATGGATCAAGACTGGATAATTTGGCAAACGCACAAACATCGAAGGGACAACGTAGAAAAAGAATTAACATGGAAGAATCTGCATTAATTGACAATGATACTTTTTTGGATGCTTTGTTACCGATTGTAGAAGTTCCTAGAGTTTGTGTTGGAAAATATTCAATAGTTGATCCAGAAGAATTGAATCAGCAAATCAACTTTTTCACTACTGCCGGGTTTAAAGGCTCTGATGAATATCAAAGATCTGTTGATATGGTAAAAGATATGGTGAATCTTAACGGTAAAATTGTTCTGGGTTCAAGTTTTTGGCTGCCTTGCTGGTATGGACGTGGTTCAACAAAAAGTCAGATTTTTCAGAAGAAACGAGACATGACAATGATTTCTTTCGCACAAAACTATGAATCAAAATGGGTCGGAGCAGCGTCTGGTGCTTTAGTAAATGTTAATAAACTTATGAATTGCAGATCTTTAACATCCCCAATTCTTTCATCGAAAAACAAAGAAGATGAATTTTATATTGGTGTGGATGTCGCAAGAAGTCAAAATACAAGTAATAATCAATCATTCATATCTGTAATAAAAGTCAATAGAACAAAAGACAAGACAAAAATTGTATCAATGGATCTTGTTAATCTTGTTAATATCCCCAATATTATGAATTTCACAGCACAAGCATGTGTCATAAAAAAATACAAAAAACTTTACAATGCGAAAAACGTAATCGTTGATGGCAACGGACTTGGTGCGGGGCTAATAGACGAATTACTTAAAGAAAGTTTTGATCCAATCACCAAAGAATCTCTTGGATGTTGGGATACAATTAATGATGATAACACTCCAGAAGTTCCAGAAATTGCTGAGAAGATTTTATATAATCTGAAGGCTCAATCAGTTCAAAGTAAAATCGTTACAAATTTTATTGATGTTGTAGATAGTGGGAAATTTAGAATGTTGGAAAGTAGGCAACAATCTGATTTTACTGAGAAAGAATATGATGATTTCGATAACTGTGTAGCCCCCTATCTTCAAACTGATTGCTTATTTGAAGAGATCGCAAATCTTAAATTAAAACATTTATCAAATGGTGGAGTAACAATCGAAAAAGTTGTAAACAAATTAGACAAAGACCGTGTGTCTGCAACCATATATGTATTATGGTATATAAACGAGTTTTGTCGAGATATATACGCGGTTTCCGACTATGAATTTACATGTCTTATAAATTAACAGAAAGGAGGAGGACATGCCAGAAGTTAATAAAGAGCAATCGGTAGAGATTCAAAACGAGTCCTCTCCTGCTGCTAATATATATGAATTTAATAGTTTTGTATCACCGATGGATACAAGTAGCTTATTCTCGTGTGGTATTTACGATTACTTTTCTAAAGAAGAAATAGATTCTATTTTACGTGATCCTATCGGGAATCACGATGCTGCAATTCGATTATCAAATTTTGTATATACCAAAAACGGTATCGTATCCAACTCAGTCGATTATATGACTGCTCTACCATGTCTTGATCGTATTTTAATAAGTAAAAATAAACGAAATACAAAGACAGTTCAGGCAAATAAAGCATTAATGAAATCTGTCCTAGAAAAAATTGATGACAGACAATTTATCAGAAATGCATTGTTTACAGATATGTTAGATGGAATCGCTTTTTTCTATTTTGAAACGAAAAAGAAGAACTACGATAAGACCAAATTTATGACTGATTATGATGTAGAAAATATTGTGGAAATCAATGAGGTCGGAATTAATGCTTCCATTATTTCCTTACCGTGGAAATATACTAAAATTGTTGGAAAGAAGAATGGTCGATATGTACTTGCATTTAATCTAAGATATTTTGACGACTATACCGGAGACAAGCTGGAAAGAAAATTAAGAAAATATCCTGAAGAAATTGTAAAAGCATACAATAGTCGTAATACTCGGACTACCGGAGGAGACTGGGTTATTCTTGACAACGATCATACAATGTGTCGAAAAATCAAATGCAAAGATTCTGAACCTTGGGGTCGAAGTTTAATTGTTGCTGCACTTGCAGATGTATTATACAAAGACTATTTCACAGACACAAAAAGAAACGTGTTAGATGAAATTAACAATAAAATTATCTACCAGACATTTCCTGAGGGAAAAGATAAAGGTTCAAGTTCTCTTACTGGAAAACAACAGGAGCAGCAACACGCTACCGTTCGTCAAGCAGTTATGAATAAAAATTCTCGTGGTGGAATTTCATTCTTCAGTGTTGCCGCCGGTACGAAACTTGATTCTATAGATGTGTCTACGGATATTTTCGATAGCAAAAATGAATCTGATTTAAATGATCAGATTTCTCTTGACTTGGGTATTTCATCTGCTCTTATTGGTGCTATGACTACAGGAAACTATGGAGCGTCACAAAGCAACCTAGAGATGATAACGGCACAACTATATGTATGGGTAAATGAATGGCAAAATGAATTGAATTATGTAATCAATAAAAACATTATTCAAAATGAGAAAAACCGGGTCGAGGTTTACTACTTCCCTACTTCATTCGTAAATCGAAAAAGCTTTTTTGATATGATGAAGGGGTTGTACGATGTTGGAGGATCACTCAGTTTTCTTATCGCTAGTACAGGTGTGGATCCCGATGCGTACTTCTCGGTTTTGGATGAAGAAATAGATAGTAAAATATACGAAAAATATTTGCCACATCTTAATAGTAATACAATTTCTAAAAATGATGATGTCGCCGGAAGACCCAAAACGGAAACGCCAACAGAAAATACAATAAAAAGTAGGGATAATGGTGGAAATAATATCCCTAGTCCAAGTGACAATAAGTAATATGAAGAGACCAATTTAGGGTTTCTTTTTTATTGATAAAAACTTTAAAAGGAGGATAAATCTTATGTTGAATAATATCCTCGAAATTTCTCAGCGATCTAACAAAAATGGTCGTGTCCCAATCAAAATTGCACTTCTTAAAATTCACGATGATCCAAAAGAAACAAACAAAAATGGTATTCATTGGAAAAAAGAATATGTGTTAAACGCAATTGATTCTGTTAAAGGAATGCCATTGTGTTGTGAATTTGCATCTGAAGATAAATCATGCCCACTCGGTCATGGATTGACAGGTGAAGTTGTGGATTCAAATGGAGTTCATGAACCAGTATTTGAAAACTCTGAAGTGGTAGGAACTTTTGAGAAGGCAGAAATCGAAACAATTAAAGATATCAATGGAGATGAAATAGAGGCTTTGTGTGGGTACGGGTATTTATATTATCAGAGATATCCAAAATTGGTTGATTGGGTGCGAAAGGGATTTGCAGTAGGTGAAGTGTGCACTTCTATTGAAATTATGGGACTAAAAGAAAATGATAACAAAATCATATATGAAAATGGATATAACGAAAATATGAGGTCGCCCATGATTTATTCATTCTCGGGGTGTGCTCTCTTAAGTATTTCTCCAAGTGACGATGCGGCTGTGGTACTTGAGATTTCGCAGAGAAAAACTACAAACAAGGAGGAAAAGAAAAACATGGAATTCAATAAGAAAGAGTTTGAGGAGGTTCTCAAATCTACTCTTGCAGAAATTAATAGCGAAAAGAAATCACATGATGATGAAGTTTCTGAACTGAATAACAAGATTACAGAACTGAATTCACAGATCGAAGTAAAAGATGCCGATATCGCTGCTAGAGATACACAGATTGCAGAACTGAATGCAAAAGTTGAGCAGATGGAAAAAGATATGAAAAAGAAAGATGATGAAAAAGAGGATCTCGAAAAAGAGGTAACAAAAGCAAAAGCATCTGAAAAACTTTCTGAGATTGAGGCTGCTCTAAAAGACTTTAGTGATGAAGAAAAAGAAGTCGCTAAAGAAGATATTAAGAAATTAAAAGATGAAATCAATGCATGTAAAAAGAAATCAGAGTTAAACAATGTCACATCTGAAATCAATTCTATCAAATCTAAAATCTGCATGAATATTGTTGCAAAACAGAAACAGGCAGAATCTGAAGCTCGTATTTCTGAGCAGAATTCAGAAGAAACAAAAATTGAAGATATTTTCTCAGAAGTATGCAGCGAGAAATACGTCGATGATGACGAAGAAGTAAATATTTTTTAAGGAGGACAAACTAAATGATTAAATTTAGAAGAATCTCACAGATCGAGAAGTTATACCCTTTTGTGGACGCAACCATTGATAAAGATGCTCTGAATGGAGATTTTGGTTCAGTTACAACAGGGAAATTTGCACCAAAGGCAGATGCAAAACAGGCAATTATGCAGGTTGAAATTGGAGACGATATGGGAATGTCAGAATATAAAATCACTGCTGGATCTCATGTAAGAGTCGTAGACTTTGAAAAACTTGAGGGACAGGAAATCGAAGTATACGGTGCTCAGTTACCAGCAACTTTTGCAAAAGGAAATAAACTGAAATCTGATGCAACAGGAAAATTAATTACAGGTGCGAGTGTAGCTCCTTATTTTGAAGTAACTGAGATTATTGGAAACAAAATTGGTCTTGTTGCCAAAGTTGTTACAAAACAAGACTAATTGAAGGGAGATAAAATACATATGAGTTATACATTTGAATTAAATAATGAACGTAGAGATGCTTCTTTTGTAAGTGGGAAAATTAATGCTAATTCCCCAGTTGTAGAAGTATTCTCTGCTATGACAGATGGTAGAGAACTGCCTAAATTTAATAACAAAAATACAGCTGATGCTGCAGCTAAATATATTAAAGAGTTAAATAGCAGAGCTGCAACAAATGATCCAGTTGCTATTTCTGAAATCAATGAACTGAGACGTTTTAAAATGCAGCCAGTGTTGATGCAGGAAATCAAGTTACTTGGAATTTACGGAAATTACAAACCGATCGGATATAACGAGTCTTGTGAAGTAGAAATCACAGAGTACGTAAATACTGGTGCTGAAATCCAGGCTGCTGGACAGGATGTAAAATTCCCGACTATCAGAAAAAGACGTGTACCGATTGCAACAACTACTATTTCTGGTGGTTATGCAGTTGACTACAGAAAAGCAGCACTTGGAGATATGAGTGATGAGAACGAGCTTCAGGAACAGGTACGCGTAGATATCAGAAACAAAGCTGCTAAATATGTAGTAGATGAAACATACAAAGCGATTAAAAATGCGAAAGGTGTGAAATATTTCTTCGAGGGAGCTGGTCTTACAAAGACAGGTGTTGATGGCGTTATCGCAAATGTTAGACGTTTTGGTAAACCAACAATCTCTGGTGATTACGCTATGATCGCACAGTTCAATGGATTCGCTGGCTATGAGGGAACAACACCGACTGTAAACGGAATCTCTCGTACAATTATGGATGAAATTCATAATACAGGACTGATGGGTGTATACAATGGTGCTACTCTTGCAGAAATTCCAAACCCATATGACTTAACAACACTGAACAAAGATGGTACAAACTTTGAAACGATGTTGCCGGCAGGTCTTGCATTTGTAATGCCACAGGGAGGACAGTCTCCGATCCATATGGTAACAAGAGGTGGACTGACAACATTCTCTGGAAATGATGTTACAACTGGTATGCAACTCTCCCGTTTTGACTTGGAGTTTGGGACACTCGTAGTCCCTGGAAGAGAATATGAAATCGGTATGCTTCACGACCAGAACCTCGATTCTCTTGGGAAATAAATTATTTGAATAATAAGAGGCAGTTTAATCTGTCTCTTATTTTAGTTTAAAGGAGAGCAATAACATGAATGAATATTTCTATTGTTATTCGAAAAAATTATCACACTTCATTATGGCATATGACATTCCTTATGTATCAAAATCTGTAAACAAGAAAAATGGTATGCCATATCACACATTTAAAAAGTCAGAACGGCTCGATAAAGTAATTGCATTATATAAAACTGTTATCCATGCCGTTTAAATAATTAGTTGATAAAAATACAATAATTGTTACGGAGGAAATAAAATGGCTGAAGAAAAAAATACAGTTGAAGAATTAAATCTTGAACAGAAAGTAACTGTTAGAAGTATCGCAAACTGGACAACGGGATTTAAGAGAATTGAAACAAATGGAGATGTTACTATTCCGCCAAATGGAACCGTACGTCTTCAGAGAAGCGAAATCATCGCACAGATTCAGAACGGAAACCGTTTACTGACAGGTATTGACGATAGAGGTTCTCATGCAACACTCTATGTTGATGATAAGCCTACAAGAGTTGAGGTTGATTTTGATAGTGATGACGGCACTATGACGCAGGCTGTACTTACTACAGATGCGGTCAAAAAGTTATTTGAATATAAAACTATGAAGACTTTTGAAAGCAAATTGCAGGAATTAGTAGCTACAAGAGCTGAGGAAATTGCAATTCTTGAAATTATTAAAAAAGAGAAGTTTAACGATTTTGAAAAAATCAGAGTTGTTGAAAATTATGTTGGATATAAGATTTAGAGGTGAATTTAAATGGGTAATACAACCGCCAACGAAGTGATACAATCATTTGAATCTTCTTTTGCAGATAAAACTGTATTGCCTGTATCACTGGAAATGGAATGGTTTAAAAAGGCTGTTGGAAGATATTCAGCAGAATTAAGCGATTTGAATTTTGATGTAGAACTGAATCAATTCGATACAAGGCTTGATCGATATACAATCGATACACTTGCAGAATTTATGAAACAGTCTTATCAAGAACGTCAATATTCAAAAGTCAATAAGCGTATTAGTATAACTGGTAAAGATTTAGGAATTGATGGTTCAAACGGTTCTAAAACTGCAACAAAAGCGGAATTGGATTATATCACTGAAAAGGCAAACACAATGGTTGGAAATCAGAAAGTAACTGCTTTTCTTTAGGAGGGTGTTATGCAAGATTGGTATTTATTAAATCAAGACACTCGTCCAAACGTAACAGGTGGATATGAAAATGATGCTTTTTTAGAAAATAAAGATGACGCATTTGCTGAAGCATTGGAAACAGACATTGCTACTTCCGTAATCCTTTATAACAGTGATTTAAGCATTTCAAAACAAATTAGATGTATCATTCAAGGCAATACTGCAAATACTCAATTGAAATCTCTTGAAAGGACAGTTTTATTTCAAATCGGAACTGTTAAGGCTGGCATGTATATCTTTTTTGAAAATCGATACTGGCTTATAGACGGGTATCCCGGTAATAACGGAATTTACGAAAAAGCAACAATGGTACTATGCCAATATTTATTAAGATGGCAAAACTCTTCTGGTGAGATAATTGAACGTTGGTGTAATGCAGTTTCTGCATCAAAATATGATGTCGGAGAAAATGGGAATTTTACAATTGCCTTATCTTCTAATACATACACTATAAAGCTTCCAGGAGATGAAGAATGTTTGAATCTTGATCGTAAACGTGTATTTATTGATAGAAAAAAGATAAATCCGGACAAAGTTTTTAAATTAACTAGAAGCGATGATGTTTTATATGATTATGGCGATGAATATCATGGAAGTATTTTAAGCTTCATTGCAGATAAGACGGAATTAAATCTACAGACAGATAATCGTGAATTAAAAATATGCGATTATATAGACGTAAATAATCCTGTTACACCTGAAGATGGAGAGAAACCAGAATTACATATTTTTGCAGATATAATCGGAAATGATTCTATCAAGATAAATAGATTAAAAACTTTTTATGTAAAATTCTTTAGTGATAAAAACAAAACGATTCCCATAACCTATCCCGATTTTAATTGGAAGATTGATTCAGATATGGAATTAGAAAATACAATTAAAGAAAATTCAGTTAGTATAAAAGCTACAAACGATAAGTATATTGGAAAATTTTTCAAATTGCAGATTGTAATCAATAGTGTAATTATTGCTGAGAAGAAAATCAAAATCTGTAATTTATTCTAGGAGGCTTAAAATGAGCAAAACTGTTTTAAGAGATATAGGAATTTTTAAGACCAATCTTCTATTGTCATTTTTAGATTCTCCTGATATTTGTGAACTTCTTTTAGGGGAGAATTATACATCAGATGATATTGATGATTTGGTATATACACAAGTCTTCCCATATTTATATATTGACGAAACACAAACTGAAGTTCTTCCATACTTATGCGTAGAAGTAAATTTCAGAAGACAGACACGTACAATGAAAACAATGATAATTACGGTTTATGCATATTGCCACAAAGATTGTATGGAATATCATAAAGATGGGTATTCTGGAACTCGTGCAGATATTTTAGCAGACATGGTAGAACGTCAATTACAAGAATCGAATAAATATGGTATAGGAGAATTAACACTACAATCTGTTGGTTATTACTTCCCTAATAATAAGTATTATGGAAGACAATTAACCTTCGAGACATCAGATTTTAAATTCAAGAAGGTATAATGATGAAGTTAGATTATTTCGATTTAATCTCTCCTCTCCCACTTGAATTATATAAAATAGGTCATATCAAATCTCCAAAACTAAAAGAAATTGCGGAGATATCATACTTTACATATGCACAATATGTATCATTTCTGAAAATGAAACCCATTGATTATTATGATAATTTAAATGAAAACAGTACTGATGAAATTAAAGAAATGATAGCTACTACGAAATATGATTTGCTTCTTTTGGATTCAAACTTTCGTGATATTATTTGTGCTGCTTTGAATTTTTTCTTTGAGGAAAATTTTAAATGGTACGAAGAATATGAAGCATTCATTTCAATGTCTACTTTACAGGTAGAACCTGGGAAAGAACCCGAATATTTCGTAACAGGAATGATTAGTAAAGATAATTATTCAGAAATTGTAGACGTCATTTTGCAGCGTGTACACATCACAAAAGATGAAAATGAAGTTGATGATTTAAGCAAGGTAAAAAACAAACGCGGACTGAGGAACTATTTAAAAATCCATAAAGGTCGAAAAAAATTCAATAAAAAGACTGGCGGAAATTCTTCATTAACGCTCCCTAACATTATTTCATCCGTTGCTTCTAAAAGTAATAATTTAAATTGGGATACTATATGGAATATTACAGTCTTTCAATTATTTGATACTTTTGAACGGCTGCAAATCATAGATCAATATGATGTATTTTCTACACAAGTGGCTGTGTGGGGAGATAAAGAAAAGAAATTCAAGTTTGGTACTTGGAGTTCAAATATATATGAAAAAGATTAAAACACTGAACAGTCAGTGTTTTTTTATTACAAAACTTAGATTAGGAGGTAATACACAATGGCTAATATTTTTGGTAAACAAATGGCTAACCGTGAGGTATGCGATTTAGTATTTGTGGATTATAAAACACAGAAACCTTTCCTTTTCTGTGATTATGCTAACACATCTAGTCAGGAATTAACTGGTGAAAACGTGTTTGCTTACGGTGGAAAAGGTCATCCAAAGAAAATTACTTTCTCTGGAGAAAGAGCTGGTACACTTACAATTGAGACACAGATTCAGACACCTAAACTTTGGGAACTGATGACAGGTGGTAAGGCTTCTAAGACTGCAAGCATTATGCAAAGAGAAAAATGTAAAATTGAAGCATCTAATAAGGTAAATGTTTCAAATAAGAAAGCAACTCTTAAGAAGGAAACGGTTTGGGTATACTCTGCTGATGACGCAAATTTAGAAACAGAATTAAAAGTGACTTCTGTAACTTCACAAGAAATTACATTAGAATCTGGTGAGGTTGGAAATGAAGTTATCGTATTCTATCTTATAGAAAGATCAGACGTATATAATATCAACATCAAATCTACTGATTTCCCGAAAGCATTTACAGTTTATGGCGATACATATATGAAGACGACAGATGAAGATATTATGCCTTATCTTTTCAAAGCATACAAAGTTGTTCCACAGGCAAATATGTCTCTTTCATTTGCAAACTCAGGTGATCCAGGTACAGTAACATTAACTTGCGATATGATGGTTGATGATGATGGAAATATGCTTGATTTAACCCTTCTTCCGGATGAATCAGTGGGGGAACCGTAACCCCTGCTGATAATGCCTTAATAGGTAGGGGTAAAATCGGTAAGGCAAAAGTTGGTAAATCAGAATAAAGGATGTGAGTAAAATGGCTTATTCTAAAAAAACATGGAGTAATGATGAAGTTATTACTCAGGATGCTATGAATAATATCGAAAATGGTATAGCTGCATTAGATGCCAAGGCGGTAAATGCTGTTGCAGGTTCTAAAGATGGATTTATATCCAAAGAAGATAAATCAAAGCTTGATGGTATCACACCACAGGCAAATAAATACGTTCTTCCGGCGGCAAATAAAACAACTATCGGAGGAGTAAAGCAAATGGCTTTGATCCAAGACCTGTCTACGGAAACAACGACCGACTTAAAGGATAAAATCAATGCAATTCTTGCCGAATTGAAAAAACAAGGGATCATGGCAAATTCATAACAATAAGAGTGATAGATATTTAGTGTGTATATGTATGGGGTAAATATCTATCACTGGTATTTACCCCATTTTTTTACTCCATCAACAAAAGTTTGGAGTGATGAAAATTAAAAAATTTGATAAAGAGTACCGTACTGATTCTTCACAAGAAGTATGTTTTTTATCGGAATGTGGTATTAGATACACATTTGTAAAGACAGAAAACGGTGTGACTGTATGGAAATATAAAAAAACAAAAGAACTTGGCGTTGCCTTATCTAAGTTCTGGGATAAATATACAAATTAAATATAGGTTGTTCAAGATAATGAATATAAAAGTGGATGTCATATTTTTGAGTTGGTTTCACACAGTAAATTGACAATAGTATTAAAGGACTACCGCTCTCCTATTTTTGGAAAGGATAATACTTATGATCAACTGGAAAGTAAGATTTAATAAAGAAAATATTTTATTTATTGCTCAAGTTATTTTGTCTGTTGTTGCACCTGTGTTTGGGTATTTCGGTTTACAGGCATCTGATCTAACAACATGGAGTATGGTCTGGCAAACATTTCTTGATGCAATCAGTAATCCATATGTAGTATTAATTGCTGCAGTGTCGTTCTTTAATGCTATCACAGACCCAACAACTAAAGGTTTCTCTGATAGTAAAATTGCGATGACGTATAATACTCCAAAGAGTAAAGAGGTTGATGCTAAAAAATAGAAAGGAACTAAATCATGGAATATGTTGAAAAATTCTTCGAAATGGATTTAGTTGCTTTTACTTTGGGCTTAATAATCGCCGGATTGGCACTTGTATTTATGTATGAATTAGCTGTTAAAATTGGAAATACATTTGGAATTGAATTTACTCACATTAGACAGAGACGCGAAGAGCATGAATTATTAGTAAAAACGTCTGAGAATCTCACAAAATTACAAGAAAAACAAGAAGAAGATCGTATGCGTTCTGACAAACACGATGAAGAAATCAGACAAGAAATTGAAGAATTTGCTCTTGAACTAAAGAATGCACTTGTAGAACAAAAAAAACAGTTAAACACATATGCACAAAACAGAATCGATGACCGCGAAAAATCAAAAGAAATTAGACAAGAACTAAATTGTTCCATCGATAAATTAGCTGAAGGTGCTGTTGAAAGAAAAGAACAAATCAAAGCCCTTATGTGCGGGACAATGGAGCTTCTTGGTGATAAAATTGATCAGAGATTTAGTAAATACATTGCAATGAAAGGTATTCCAGAAAATGAGGTTGCGGAATTTGACGGATTATGGAACGCCTATCACAATGAATTAAAAGGGAATCACGGCAGAACAGAAAAATACAAATATGTAAAAGAGCATTTACCCGTTTTGCCTATTAAAATTAATCCAATTTATGAAGAAGGAAAATCTACAAAATAATAAGTTGAGGGGTTGCTTTGTGGTAACTTCTCTTCTTATATAAAGAGGTGATAAAAATAAATAGATCAAAATTTAATGTAGATAAAGATAAAAGCAAACGTACCTATAATGGAATCGTATTTGATTCTGTATTAGAAATGAAATACTTTCGTGACGTTCTTTGCCCGAAAGTGGAGAGCGGTGATGTGGTTAAATATGAATTGCAAAAGCCATATGAATTGCAACCAAAGTTTCGTCATGATGGGAAGTCTGTTCAGCCAATTAAGTATGTGGCTGACTTTTTTATTATATATAAAGATGGACATGAAGAAGTTATTGACACCAAAGGATGTCCAGATTCAGTCGCACTATTAAAAAGAAAATTATTTTGGTATAAGTTTCCTGATGTTGATTACAAATGGATTACTTGGGTGAAAAAATTTGGAGGCTGGATTGAGTATGAAGAATATAAACGACTCAAACGAGAAGAAAAACGTACTCAAAATAATTAATTAAAATAATATATTCTATTTACTACTCTTCTATTTTGTGATAATGTAAAATTATCAAATTAAATAGGAGGGAATAGATTATGGCTAGACCTAAAAAAATTGTCGAAATTAATTATGATGAAGCGATTACAAAAGCGCAAGAGGAACTCGAAGTCCTTTCTCAAAAAGCAAATGTTATAAAAATACAAATTAAAGATAAAAAAGCAGAATTGAAAAAATTAGAACGTGATAAAATTGCTTATGAGGAATGGAAGAAAGAACAAGAAAAAGTTATTCGCACAAGAGAAATAGCTGAATTAATTTCCGAATCAGAGTACAGTTTAGATGAAATCAAAGAACTACTTATCGGAGATAGTTCAAATAAAGCATCCTCTTCTGTTGATTCTGAATAGGAATAAACTAAATAAAATGTATCAAAGAGTCGATTAAAGTCGGCTCTTTTTTGATGTCAAAAAATAAAATAATTTTTCGTTTTTGTTTGTGAGTATAAAGAGAATTAAAAGATATGTTTATTAAAACAGTAACATTATAATATAAATTTTGGCAGTGTGATAAGCACTGCCATATAAACTATACGAATCTTATCACTTCGTATTTTTCTGACTTTCAAAGTCACAGCTTACTTCAATACAGTCATTTTTGAAATCAATTAATGCATTAAGTGATTTCGGATGATTGCATAATATCAGATAGACAATTGCAATACTTGTCACTGATATAAATGTAGAAACAATTGCAAGTTTTGAAAATCTGAATTTGTTTTTTCGATCTGAATGCACTCTTCACCTCCCCTCTGATGAAAGAATCATCTATTGTCATGGGGAAATCAGAATGAGCAGATCGCTCAGAATTGTAATAACTTCTGATTGTAATACACCTTACTTTCTGACCTATTATAACCTGATCGAGGTGATTATTTTTTGTAAGGGCGCAACAGCCACGGTGCGCTCGTGGCTCCTTACATAATTGTAGTGTAGCACTTTCAGGAAGATTTTGGAAGTCGGAACATTTGTTCAAAGTTTATAGTTTTATTTTAAAGGAGATTTAAAAATATGAGAAAAACAAATATGAAAATTAAAGAAAATATTTCTTTTGCAGATAAAGTAAACGCCATTGAGTATATTGTAGATAGCCACTTTTCATTTGACGATGACGGATATATTGATGATTATACTCCATACTTTTATGGAGTCGCAACTATGGAAGCTTATGTAAAATATTTCTTCGAAGGATTAGAATTCGATGAAGGTGAATACATCTACTCTTCTATTTCAGAAGATGATGAAGTAATGGATTTGATCAAAAATTTCAGAAAAGAAAATCATTCAATTATTACATTCGTCGAAGAGAATGTTATTGATAAAGTTAATTTTATGAAACAGAAATATTTGAATGATTTATCTAATAAAAAAGATTCACTTTCAAATCTATTAGATGTATTAGCCACTGGCATTACTTCTTTTCTTGATCAATTAAAACCAAACGAGATTAATGAGTTTATGAAGAAATTTAATGAGTCCGGACTTACAGCTGATAATATTGTAAACTCATTTTTACATAGTGATTTGAAAAAAGAAAAAGACAAAGAAGTTTTGGATGTAAAGAATGAACAGATTCGAGAATTTTCTAAGATTGTCGGAGATGATAAAGCTAGACAGGTGCTTGAAAGAGCATTGGCTATTCATTCTACTGGTGAAAATCTTCCTAATTAAATAGGTGTTTTATGGCAAAAAAAGTATCTAGTTTTTTGGAAGTTAAAAAATTGATGGAAAAAGATGTTCGTGCAGGAATGAATGCTGCAAGAGATGAAGTCAAAGTAAAATTAGAAGATAATGTAATGGGATATTATGATATTGGAAACCCTGTAAAATACGAAAGAACAGGAACGTTGTTAGAATCGCCTAATACTACTCCTGTTTCTGGTGGAGGGAATTTGTTTAAATTTAAAGCAGAAATGGAAGAAAGTATTTCTTATCATACTGGAACGTATACAGGTGCACAAGTAATTGATGCAACAGAACAAGGTCATTCAGGAACACTTGGTAAACATGGATATTTTGCAAAAACAGAAGCAGAGATACCAGAAATTGTGGACAGAAATATGAGTAAATTCTTAAAGTAATATAGAAACCCCGGAGATATTACTCTCCGGGTAAAATGATGACGATAAATAATGGACGATACACACAAATTAAGAAGAAGTTATATACAAGAATTATTCATTAAAATATGAAACAGAGAAATTAAATTTAATTAATTTTAAAATTTTAATATTAAAATTTGCAGATTTGATATTGTCGCTAAACAATAACTTAATCACAAATAAAAGTATGATTACAAGAATTACCAATACTGCAAAAATTCCTAAAATTATAATCTGTGTCACATTTCACCTCCCTTCTGTACAATAATGTGCCAGAAAGGAAGTTTTCATGAGAGACCCTCATATAGAATGCTGATTGCTCAAGCATAAGATAATACCTTCGACTTTCTAGTGCATATGCACTATTTATATCATTTTGCATACATATCGTATGCTCCCACAGGAGCCTATTAAGACAGACTGCCAGATACATACCCGTGACAACGGATTGGCTGTGGTGGATCCAATCAATATATACCCATTTACATTATATCAAACATTTCCAAAAAATAAATACAGTTTTCTACTGATGCTCTCTTTCATGAGGGCTTTTATTTTTGCTCAAAAATGAAAGGAGTGATTTATAAAACATGAGTCAATACGAAGTTGATGTCGTTGCAAAAGTTCAGGATTCTGCGCTAGATGCTGCACAGGCGAAGCTGGACAAATTAACGGCAAAAGAACACACCATTAAACTTGGAATAGATGATGCGAAATTTAATGCTTCTAGCATTCCCAATTTAATAAAAGACATTGAACGATCCGGGTCGTCAGCTGGAAGAAAATTTTCAAGTAGTTTTCAATCGTCTGTTAGTAATAAGAAGAATAAAATTAGTTTTGACTTTGATTTAAGTAAAGCACAGGCAAATGCCGCCAAACAAACAGAACAAACTATACAAAGTATTCAAAGAAAATTATCAACAAGCAAATTAGATTTGGACGTTTCTAATTTAGGTAAGCAAATCAAAAATCTTGAATATAGCTTAGATGGTAGTGAATTCAAAAATTTAGAATCATCTTTAAAAAATGTAAATAATCTGTCAGAGAAACTCAAAGGGAATTTTGATGATAATTTTAATTTAAAGAGTGGCAGTAATATTAATGATGTTATTGAAGATTATAACAGGCTTCAAAGAGCAATTGAAAAATGCAATAACGAAACTAAGATTGCAGCAAATTCACAAAGTGGATTATTAAAACATAATGAAGGTCTGATTGCATCGGATAAAACGCTATCGTGGTTAAATAAGAATACAAAAGCTGTAAAAGATTATGGGACAGCGCTATCGGATTTAGCTGAAAAGCAACGCAATGCTACTACTAAAGGAGAACTTCAAACATTAAACGCACAAGTTAAAGCAATCCAACAAGAGGCAATTTTAGCCGGGAAGACTGGAAATAGTTTCTTTTCAGAATTAAAGAGGGCTACATTTCAGATAGCGGAATTTGCTGGTGTGTACGGTATGATTCAAAATGTTGTCATGGATGGCGGAAGGGAAATGTTACAATCTATAGTTGATGTGAATTCAGCAATGATTGAATTACAAAAAGTTAGTTCTGCTCCGCAAAACCAAATCAATTCGTATTTTGATAACGCAACCGAAAGTGCTGTCAAATATGGTGCAAAAATTAGTGAGGTTATACAGAGTACAGCCGACTGGTCAAGACTTGGATATGGTTTAAAAGATGCTGAAAAACTTTCAGATGTTACTACCTTGCTAACTAATGTTGGAGATAACATGACTCAACAAAAATCATCAGAGGGGTTGATCTCAACTCTCAAAGGTTTTAACATGCAAGCGTCCCAGGCGGAATCAATCATAGATAAAGTAAATGAGGTAAACATAGCTGCCTCCGTATACAGTAATGTATATGCTTTGTGTGCATAAATCACACATTGATGATGACTATATCGGTTAAAGGCTAGAGATAGTTCAGACCGAGGAAAGGCTATAATATTTTAATATGGAAAAATTTAATTATAAAATTAAAAACAAGAGATTATCAAAATATCTATATTCTTTAGGTTTTGAAAGAAAAATTAATTTTGATAATGCAGATAAAGAATATTGGATGTATGAAGAGTCTGAAACTTTTCATGAAGCTTTGAATTTTTATTTCTACATGAGAAAGAAAAACAGAAAATAAATGTTTTACTAGGAGATGTTATTATGACAAAACAGAACTTTGAGAATTTAAAAAATAATCTTATATATTGTAAACATTGCAAAAGAGATCTTCCAAAAGATTATTTTTCGTACAGTTATGTAAAAAGTGATTGCACAGCATCAAAATGTAAATATTGTGATTGGCTGATAAGACACAATGGTATTAACACAGACTTGAATTATTCTAAAGATTTTTTAGAAAAACTTATAGAAGATATGATTTTTGAAAAAGAAAGATATCTGAATGAATTAGCAAAACAACATCAAATAGGTTTAGATGAGTTAATTCTGATAATCAAAAATCTTAAGATTGGTAATAAGAAATTGACAATAAAATCAAAATGTCAAAACTGTGGTAAAGATGTAGATGTGGTTTTATCAGTATACGAAAAAAATAAAAACACCTTTTGTTCTACTGATTGTTATTACGAGTATAAGAAGAACAATGCGAAAAAGGGAAAAGATAACGAACAGTATAAAAGAATAGAAACAAAATGTTCTAACTGCGGTAAGAATATTGAAGTAATTCCATATGATTATAATAATACAAATTCATTTGGAGATAGACATAATTTTTGTTCGCAAGAATGTTACTGGGAATTTAGAAGAAAATATTATGTTGGTGAAAAACACGCAAATTATAATAGAATTCTTACTATTGAAGAAAAAGAACGTTTACGACAAAATTTATTGAATTCCTTCAAAAAATCAAATAGGTTAAATACAAAAATACAGTTAAAAACAAATTCAATTTTAGAAAAAAATAAAATCAACTATGAAAGAGAATATCGTGTTAAATATTATTCAATAGATAATTATCTAAAAGATTCAAAATTAATGATTGAAGTAATGGGTGATTATTGGCATTCTTCTCCAGTAAAATATGGTGAAAATAAATATTTTTTGAATAATATCCAATATAAGGGAATAATACACGACAAACAGAAACATTCATACATTTTAAATCATTTAAATATAGAGATCTTATATTTATGGGAAAGTGACATAAAAAATGATGTATTAAAATGTGAATTACTTATATTGGAATATATTAAAAACAACGGGATCCTTTCTGATTACAATTCTTTTAATTATACTGTAGAAAATGGTGTTTTAAAATTAAATTCTCAAATTATTATTCCATATTTAAAAAGATCAGCAGAAGAAATCAAGAAATATTTAAAAACTTCTGCGTAAATATTATAGAATCCGTAGAGACTGCGATGGTTTATTATAGTAATATAATTTACCTAAGTCATCCTCCTATTATTATAGGATGAATATACAGTCCGATCTCACGAAATAATCTAATTTTAATTAAACGTGAGAGGTAGGCAGAAATGACCTACCCTCTTCTATTTTAATAGAAGAAGTAACAAAATTTATGAGCAAATACGCAACCGATTGATACAGCAGGTATTTTTGAGGGACTTAAAAGATCTGCTTCGTCAATGAGTGCTGCCAACAACACTTTATCTGAAACCATCGCACTAATAACTGCAGCCAATAGCGTGGTACAGGATCCATCAACTATTGGGACTGCATTTAAGACAAAATTTTTACAAATTGTCTTTATGTACAGAAATGTGCATAGAAAACATATTTAATTGCAGGTAAAACGTAAAGCCTTGCACCACAATAACAGAGACAATCATGTTATGACGGTACGAAAGTAGAAACAACGCAAGGATGATATATGGTCAAAAACCTAAGTATCACTTTTACTAATTTTGTTAAATTAGGAATCGTGGTTCATGCAGCGAAGCACCCTAACGTATCCCGTAGATCATACGGTACTTGAGCCGAGGGCGAACGTTCAACGACTATCCCCATGTCGGGATTTGGAAATATTCATTTATTGAATTATAAAATAAAGGTGGAAATCCTGAATATCCAAATCAATAGGAGTACGGCTTAATCGCAAATGAAGTCGGTGAAAACCCGTTAAATGGAAAAGGTATGACTGCTATTCTATTATTAGAATGTGGTTAAGAAATAGTCTACTCTCATATGAAAATATGAGTTATTGTTAATTTTTAATAAGTAATAAATTGAAATACACAGAACAAGATTATATCAAAAAATGTAATGAGTTTAATGTTGAGTATATAGGTAATCACAAGGAGAAAAAACTTGGAACCGTAATTGATTTTATTTGTAAAAAACATCGAGACAAAGGAATACAGTCTGTAGATTGGAGTCATTTTCGTACATATAAATATGGCTGTAGGTATTGTTCTGGAAGAGGAAAAACAACACAAGATATTATTCCTTTAATAAAAAATAAAGATGTGCAACTTATTTCTGAGTATATTGGAAACGAAAAACCAATTACTTGTAAATGTAAAAAGTGTGGAAATATATGGACGACATTACCTAAGACTTTAATAACAAATGGTGCAGGCTGTCCCATTTGTGGAAAAGCAAAAGCAAGTTTAAGTGGAAGAAAAACTCATAATCAGTTCGTTGAAGAATTGGAAGAGGTAAATCCTAATATAGAAGTATTAGGATCTTACACCGGTACTCACAGGAAAATAAAATGTAGATGTAAATTGGATAATACAATTTGGTATGGATACCCAGCAAATTTACTAAATAAAAGTGCTGGCTGTCCAACTTGCAACATATCGAATGGCGAAAGAGAAATGATTTCTATATTAGAAAAATTAAATATTAAATATGTTCAACAATATTCTATACCGGGTTGTATTTATGAAAGAAAACTAAAATTTGATGCATTTGATATAGAGAATATTGTCGCATTTGAATACAATGGCGAACAGCATTACAGACCGGTAGATTTTGCCAGTAAAGGTGAAAAATGGGCAAATCAACAATTTGAATTGACTAAAAATCGTGATGCTGCAAAAATAGAATATTGTAAAAATCATAAGATTCCAATTATAATAATTCCTTATTGGGAAAAAGATAATATGGAGTCTTTTATTATAGAAAAAATTAATAATTTGAAAGGAAGAAAAATTAACAATAAAGCATAAGTTGCGATTATGCTTAATATATGGAATTTCAATGAGAATACGCGGCGCAAAAACAGATCTTGAAGAAGCCGGATTAGAAACAGATGGAATGGCTGAATCCACCGCAAAATTAAGAGAAGAGATCAAGGCACTTAGCGGTGTAGACATCATGGAAAATGATACTACATTCAAAAGTACATATAGAATATTAGATGAATTATCTACAAAATGGCAAACTCTTACGGATGTGCAGCAGGCTTCAGTTACAGAACTTATTGCCGGAAAGAGACAAGGTAATACTGTATCTGCATTAATGAAAAATTTTGATATTGCCAGAGAATCTTTGAACACCGCCGAAAATGAATCTGTTGGATCAGCTAATCGAGAATTAGAAGCTTGGAATAAAGGTATTGAATCTTCTTTCAAACACCTTCAAGCGCAATTTGAGGCGTTCTCAAATGCTACTTTAGATTCTGGATTTTTGAAAGGAATCGTAGATATGGGTACGCAAGGATTGGAAGTTATCACAAATTTGATTGATAAAGTAGGACTACTTCCAATGGTATTAAGTGGTTTCGGAGCCACTTCATTCTTTAAGAACCTAGATTGCTCCAAAATCATAGGAGTATTTACATTAAAATCGGTCTATTACTAAGGAGAATATTACATAATGGCGTAATAAACAACTTAGTGAGAATTGGGTTCTATAAAATAAACAAGAGGATTAATTCGTCAAAACCACTATTCTGTAAAAACAGTGAATCGGATGAAAAAAAGCATTTAATAATGTTCCGTGGTAATGCACGAGCCAACCCTGCTACGTTAAGTAGTGTCATATAATCCGTTAGCAGAAGTTACGTTAAATCGTGATGGCGGGATAAAGGCATAAAATGCAGGGAAGAGTAGAGAGAGCACCCTTCCTCGCAGTATATGAAAGCCATATTTTATATGCTGTTAATGAATGTTCCAAAATGTAATTATTTCTGCTCGCCTCAGTTATTTCAAATAACTTGCAGAAATATATGTATTATAAATAATGTAATTTAAAACTTCCGGCAAAATCTGGAGTGCCGTAACCAATATAATCTTCGGATTATTTTCTAGCAGCAAATCTCTAATGCTGTTTGGTTCCAGTGATATGAGAAAATTTACACAATAACAAAACACATGTTCCGACTACTCTTCTATTCTAGTACGAGTTATAATAAATATAAGCTTAGAAAAGGAGAATAAATATGGGAACAGAAGATAAAACAAAAAGAAACCAAAATACAAATAATCCCGTTTTTGAGATTTCAAGTTATCAGAGGAATTCTACAACGGAAAACACTACCCCTCCGGTAAGACAATCTGAATCTCAAAACAATAATGAAAATCAGAGGTGATAAGTATAAATTGGATAATTGATCTTATAGATAATATACCATACATATTATCTTTTGTAATTCCTGGATATATTTTTTTATCCACTTATTATTGGGTATCTTTTGTAGATCATAAAAATTTTAACAATTTAATTATCAAAAGCGTTGCTGCAAGCTATATTCTTGGTATTGTATTTGATTTTATTTTGAAGAAAGCCAAGATCATTATTTTACCAGACCAGCGTATTATTTTACTCACAATTATTGGTTTGTTATTAGGAGTAATTTTAGGTGAATTATGCCATTCAACAACATTCAATAATCTTTTGTTAAAATTACATATTTACCGTACAACTAATGATGATTTCTGGATGGATATTTTTAAAGATAATACATGGGTAAGAGTATTTTTGAAAGACGGAAAGTCATATCTTGGATTATATAAATATGGTCAATCAAACAAAGATGAACCAATAATTGCGTTAACGATGTATCAAAAATTGGACGAGGAAGCAAATGTTATAATCGACAATTCTAATAATCCGAAAGAGCTTATTGTGTTAAACACGAAAGACTTTGATAGAATGGAAATTGTGTATAGTTAATTTTTATAGAAGGGACAAATATGTATATGGTTGAGAAGAAAAAAAGACGATTAGATTTTTCTAAATTATCCGGAAGAAAATTAAAAATCGTTTCTTCCGAAGAAGCATTAAAAGATGTTATTCCTATAAACTGGTCAATAGATGTTTTATCTGGTGATAAGAAAATTTTTAATTTCAATCAAGAGCAGTAACTACTACTGTTTTTTGTATATCTTGCACAAGTTCTTCTTTGTTCATTAGTTATATTTTTAGTAGACTTTTCTCCGATTGTTGGATATAATATAAATAAGAAGACCACAGTGTTTTCTCAATTCATCACATATGAGTCCTGTGACGGTTCTGACAGGACGGTAAAATAAAATGTAACCGAGTGATGATGATGTGTGACGGTTCTGACACATCGATAAAATAAAATGTAACCGAGTGATGAAGTATATTAAGAGAGGGTATTCCTCTCTTTTTTACTAAGGAGAAATAATGGAAGAAGAAAATATTTTTGATTTTCAGATATTGAAATTAACAGAAGCCTTTTATGATAATTATCCATCAAAAGAATATCCAGAATTGTTAAAAAAGAAAAATAGAGGGTATAATTGTTTATTAATTCAGACACATTATGATTATTTCGTTTGTATACCATATAGAAGTGAAATTCATCATAAATATGCTTTTAAATTTCAAAATACAAAACGATCAAATAAACATAATTCAGGACTTGACTATAGTAAAATAGTGATTATCAAAAATCATAACTTTGTTTCGTCCGAACCTGCAATGATTGATAGAGATGAATATATGAAGACAAAAAGATTTATATCAAAAATAGTTGAAGATTCTCTTAAGTATGTAGATGAATATGTATTGCACATGAATAATGAAATTACTTTGCCAAAAATGGATTTTAAAAGAAAGTATGGAATGTCTACATTAAAATATTTTCACAAAGAATTAAATATAAATCAAGAGCAGTAACTACTACTGCTCTATTTTTGTGCTTGAAAACAATACTCGGTAAAATATTAGATATTCAAACGAGATTTTTGTATTAATGATATTATTATTTCTTGTGCTGTTAAAATTTTATTAGAGATACAATTTCATCTATAACGTCTTTTCTCGTTACAACTGATTTTGTTATTTCCATTGCTATTGTGCTTAATGCAGATAGAGAAGTTATACCTATCTTAGACGCTCCTGATTTTGTTGCGTCCCAAATAGACTTTGGTCTTATAGTATTTAAAAACTGGTGTCCATATGGAGTTATATTGTCTATTTCACAAAACATCATTAATCTCCTTCCGGCGTCACCCAAGTTTCCAGAAATATATCTCATTTCACGAAGATTGTACACTGTATACCAAATATCTTCTTCAAAATAAATATTTTCAAAATGTTCTTTTATCTGTTTAAGACTAATTCTTGTAAAATTTTGTTTTTCCAAGTCTACTTCTAATTCAGCTTCTAAATAGAGTAATACATCTCTAATACAATCTGGATTTAATTTCATGGTAATCTCCTTTCAGAATCGAGGTGTTAATATGTTTGACAATAATTTCGTTGATAATTATTTACAGCGTGAAGAAAAAGAAAATTATATTGTAAAGTGTTTAATCAACACGCTATATTGCGGCACTGATGTAAACCAATCTGAATGTTATTCAATTATAAAAAAGTTTAAAGAAAAAATTTTGGGCAATGTGGAGTTATAAGATAGCCGCTGTTCTTCTCCTCCTCTTGATCTTTGTCGTTGTCATTGATGTCTGCAGCTTTGTCTGGCAGAGCCAAGTAGCAACATAAGAAAACAACAGTTTTTAAATATTAAAATGATTCAAAATTTTATTTGATTCTATCTCCATATCAATAGAGTGTAATAATTTTGAGTGCTCATCAGCCATTTTGGGAATATCATTAGATTCCACATAATCAGAAATATTTTTAATATAAATCATATATAACGGATTGAAATCCAAGAAATTAAAATCAAATTCCAAATTATATTTTTGTAAAGCTTTTCTATATCCTAAATAATAAAAAAACTCATGTAATCCAAAAGACCCATCAATTTTTTCAAAACATTTTATCGCTGCTGTGTATGATTGAGACATAAGGGATTCTAAAGTAAGACAGCCGGCTCTGTAAATAACCTCTGATTCCTTGTTTACTAATTTACTATTGCAGCTTTTGATAATTTGAATCATTTCGATATATGCTGCATGATATTCTGAGTAAGAAGCCATTATATTAAGGAATACTTCATATTTTTTATCTCTATATTTTATTGAGTCCGCAAGATGAGTAAATTCATGAAATAATATAGATCTTGTCGAAACCTCCGTATATTCATATATCTCCTTTTGAACATATAAGATATATTTTTGATTATACAAATCTATTGATTTAAATCTTGCGTGTGATGAATCATTTTTATCAAGAAGCTTTATCTCTTGTATTGGCGGGATGTTTTTAATTTCTTTACAGTATTCCAACCAGCGTAATTTTGTCTCAAGTTTTATTTCTTCAGTAATCATTATTTTATCCTCCAAAGGCGGTGAATTAAATTTGAATTTTTTGCAATTATTATTTTATAGAATTCGCGCATTTTTACATTTTTCAAAATGCAGAATTATCATACTCTTATATTCATTAAATAAAAACAATTGTCATGAATTAAATAAAATGCAAAGTGACTTTAATAAGCGAATCGAAGATAATTTTGGTCATCAAGAAACTAATTATTCATACAAATATAAATTGGAGAAGCAACGTAAATCATGTGATGATTTAAAAAGGAAAATACATAAGTTAGAAACAGAAATGTTATAAGATACATCTCTATTTCTAACCAGCGTAATTTTGTCTCCACCATGCTACTACCATTTGTATTTACAATTTAGACATTCATATGTTTTCCCAATATTGTTACTTAAGATACCAAAACTAAGTATCGAAGCAGCTCTTTTGGTTCCAGAAATTTTACGTATTTTTGTACTTCCACAAGTGGGACATTTAGGGATGTTAGTTTCTTCTTTTTTCTGCTCACTTGTATGACTGTTTGAGTGATTGTGCCCCATACGCGTATTAAACATTTCTTCTGAAAATTGATTATTACCATATTTATTAGCCATATCTTCGACAAAAGAAAAAGCATCCTTTTTCATCAATACGGATATCCATTCGTCCATTGTTAAATCAGTTTGTGCCATTGTACTTCCACAATAATCACATTTTAAATAATACGGTGTTCCTTCGCTGAATCTGCCACATTTAGGACAAATTTCAACTTTTTCGGTATCTGTTAAATTGCTATCTTTCATAAATTTAATAATTGGGAATCCACAGTTTGGACACGATTCTGCATATTGGCTTACCTCGTTTTTGCACTCAGGACATACTACTAACATTTATATTTACCTCTCATTCAATTAAAAATAACTCTTACAACTATTACACTTCCACTGTTTGCCAATCTTTTTACTTCCGATACCAAACATTAGTGTACTAGCAAGACGGCTTGTACCAGATACTTTTGCAACATTTGTTGAATTACAGTATGGACAGTGTAGCTGATTTGTAGGTGTTGAGGAAGATTTTGGAGATGATGGAGCATCTAATTTTGCAACCCAAGCGTCCCTCATTTCCTGCTGAAATTGATTGCCCCCATATTTATTTGCAACTTCAGCTATGTATTCACGTTCTGTTTCAACAGTACAATTTTTATTAAACTCCTTACAAGGAATATCCGTTTGGACTAATATTGTATTGCACTCGGTACATTTAATATATTTTGCGCTACCATCTTTAGGATATGCACTCCCATTTGTATATCCACACTTGGGACAGATTTTTATGTGTTCAAAATCATCTAAACCCCTATCTTCCATAAATCTTTTTAAAGGAAACCCGCATTGAACACATGTTTCTGAATATTGACTTATTTCCGCTCCGCATTCCGGACAAACTATTAACATATATATTTACCTCTTATTTCATTATTATAACTAAAATTCTATCATATAAACTTCTTAAAGTACAGAGGCAGTACGAAAGCGATTCAAAGAAGTCGGTAGTTTATTTAGTAGCTTTGATGAATTGAATAAGAAAACTTATAAAGGTTTCGGAGTAATAGATGAGATGCCGAATGCGATTAAAGGTGTTTTTGGTCGGAAATTCAGCATTGAAAATATTGATACTGATGATGCGTTCAGTAAATTTACAATGGAACAAATCAAGGCAAAATCAGCCGCATTAGGATTAACAGATAGTTTAACTGCACAAGTGGTCGCAATGGCATCAGACGCAGACTTGTCTGCAAAAGCAGCAACAAAGCAATTAACATGGGGAAAAGCATTAGATGATAATAAAATCAGTGCAGAAGATTTAACGGATGCATTAAAGAAACAAAGCAAACTGTCTACAGAAAATATAAAATTCTTGGATGGCATTGGAGATAAATCAAGTTCAGCATATCGTAATCGTCTTAAAGGCGTAATTGACGGTATAGAAGGGCTTTCTGATGAAATCATTGATCTCGGAGATGCCGGAGATATATTCTCCAAAAAATGGGGCGGAATTAAAGATATCGGAAAAGGAATTATAGCCACTTTCAAACCTTTACTTCCATATATTGCAGGAGCTGGTGCTGCTATCGCTGCTTTTGCTGCTTTTGATTATGCTACCCATGATTACACTAGAAAACTGGAAGGTTCTCAAAACGCAGCAGCTGAATATGCAGAAGCACAATCAGAATTAGATGGATTAAACTCAGAACTTGAAACAACTCAGCAAAAAATATCCGAATTGAAAGCACTTCAAGAAGATGGTGTGATTACCTTTGCTCAAGAAGTAGAATTACAAAAGCTTGAAAATACTAATGCGGAACTTGAAAGACAAATTGACTTGCAAAAATCGTTAACAGACATAAAGAAACAAGCTTCTGCTCAGGCTGCTATTGAAGCTTCTAAGGCAGAAAAATCTGCTATGGAGGAATCGGAAGAAGAGTACGGTTCATTCTGGGGAAAAATCATAGGCGCAGCACAATACATTAGTCCTATGCCTACAGATCCAACATTAATTGACCCTATGAATCCAACTATACCTGAAGCCCATAAACACAACCAGGAAGACACTACTGTTCAAGGAACAATTAAATCGAATATTAAATCTCTTAAAGAATACGAAGATCAACTTAAATCTGTACAAAACAAGTTAAAAGATGCACCAACAGATACCGGTTTAGTAAAACAACAAGAGGAATTATTATCAAAAATAGGCGATGTCAAACAATCGCTTTCTGATGAAGCGGAAATTCTACAGGGTTGGATTGATCAAAGCACTGATGCCGAAACAGGCACTCCTATAGATGGTATGAGTGACTATGTGGATTCATGGCGAAAATCTCTCTTAGAGATTCAGAACTTAGGGAAATCAACATCTGAAATTGATTTGAACAATTTAAAAAACTTCTTCTCTTCTTCCAAAGGTGATGGCATTGAAGAATATCTTACAAATGTTGTCAAATCTAGCAAAGATGCGAAATCTGCTCTTTCTGAATTCAAACGTCTTGGTTTAGACTTAGATAGCATCGGAGTTACGGAAAGCGGTCTTGTTAGGTATTTCGAAGACATCGCAAAAGCTGCCGAGAAAGCTGCCGAAGCAACAAAAAAGGTAAACAATAATCTTACGATAGATGATATCGGTAAAGCATTTGAAAGCAAAAATGCCGGTGATGATTATGTCACAATGAGTGATTATCTCAAAAAAGCCAAAGAATTGTATGATCAAGGTCTTGTCGGTACTGATGATTTCAAAAGTGTTGCTGAAGCCATTAGCTATGGAATTGACTCTTCTGCCGATTCGTTTAAGGCTAATTACGATAAGCTTCAACGATATTTTACTAAAGATAGTGATGATAATTTAACTGGCGCAGGTATGAATAATTTCCTATCAGACCTTCAAGCTAAAGGACAAGAAATTGCACAGAATGATCCCGCCAGACAATATGCTTCTTCATGGGCTAAATGGGATGAAGAAGCTCAAAAGTGGACATTAGATATAGATAATACTGCCGAAGCTGCAAAAGAATTAGGTATAAGTGTTCAATCTATGGAAGCGATTTTAGGTCGTCTTAAAGATTATGATAATCTTGGTGAATTTAATTTCAAATCTGCAATTAAAGACTTTGATACTGCCAAAGAGTCTCTGACAGGACTTGACCAAATATTAGAGTCTATGAAATGGGGGCATAGGAAAAACGCCTTAAAGGAACAGGTAGAAAATTGGAAAGGTCAACTGGATACTTGGGAGCAAGATTTATCTACTCTTGATACAGAAATTGTAGCAAAAATCAAACTTGAATATGATTTAGCTTCAATTCAAGCTGAAATTGATAAAGCAAGAGAACTTATCGAATCAGGTGATAATTCTTCTCAAAATCATGCAAAAGTAATTGCCGGCAATACAAACTACATTGAAACAGCCGAAGATGCAACAGGATTAAATACAGATGGAGTTACTATCCCTGTTCAGTATGAAACAAACCAAGAATCAATAGAAACATTAAAAGATCAACTTGCGGTTACTAGCGATGAAGGAACGAAAATTCGCATTCAGGCAGAGATAGAAAATTTACAAGAGGTTCAAAAAACAATCCTTGACTCATTCTCAGACACTCACCCTGAAATTACACCAGAAACAGATCCTAGTGTTGTAAATGAAGCATGGGCTGATTATTTTTCAAAACCTCAGAAGCTTGTCGTTGATGCTGAACTCAATGACAGCGAAGTGAGCAGTGTTCTGTCTGAATTGGCTTCTGGTAGTACAATCGAATTTACAGCGGATGTGTCTGGTGTTCAACAGAAAGTTCAGGCTGTTAAAGAAGAAGACGGTACTATTCGATATGTGGCAAATGTTAACGGTGTCGAGCAAGAAGTAACACCGCAACTCAACAAAGATGGAACTGTTCATTTTAAACCCGATACATCAAGTGTCGAATCTACAGATGTAAATGTGAAAGGAACTGCTACTATTACTAGTGTAGACTCATCTGAAGTGAGTGTTCCTCCAGTTACAATTCCTTCAGTAGTCCAGCCACCAGTTCCTGTACTGCTCAATTATGCTTTAGGGGATCAAGCTCCTCCAAAAGATGAGACAGCTCTTGCTAATTATAAATTAGGTGATTCTCCAAAAACTGTCCCTGACGCATCTGGTACTGCAAACTTCTCATTGGGAAGCTATCCTACATCTCTCCCTGCAATAACACAAACTGTATATAGAGATTATGTTGACCGTGGAAAGGGTAAAATAAGCGGTACTGCAAAAGTTGACGGAACTATCGGCGGATTACATCCTATTCCAAAATTATCAAGTAGAGCACTTGCTATGGGGACACTACAAGATACTTCTTGGCTTAAATCTAGTTGGAGAACAAAACAGAGTGAAGTTGCGCTTACCGGAGAAGTTGGTCAAGAAATTGTTGTCGATCCAAGAGTGAATAGATGGTGGACTGTTGGAGACAATGGTGCTGAATTTTCATCTATACCGTCTGGAGCCGTTGTTTTCAATGCAAAACAAAGTAAAGAGTTGCTTGAAAATGGATTTACAAATTCTCGTGCCAGACTAAATGGAACTGCATTTGCTGGCGGAGCTTCTGGTGGATTGCAATTTCAAGGTGGAGCCCCTCAGTACAATCCACCTAATTCTGGAGGTTCATCTAACTCTTCTTCCGTAAATAATGCTGCAGATAATCTTTCAAAAGCAGCAACAGATACATCCGAAGCGGCTGAGAAATTATCCGAATCGCTTTCTGATCAGATTGACTGGATTGAACGTGTATTTAAGGCAATGGAACGCCAGTTTGACCATCTGATGAGTCAAATGGAGCGAATTACTAAGCTTCCGGACAAACAGATTAAGATGTACGAAGCTTTAGCAAAGAATCAAGAGTATCTTTCTAATACTGCTACTGCTATCAATAAATATCGTGATCATCTTACAAGTTTAGAATCTCAGATGGGACTTGATCCACTGATTTATAATCAAATCAAAAATGGCTCATTTGATATTTCTGGATATGACGAAGAAACGAAAAAGCTGATTCAAATTTACCAGGATTATTACGACAAGTTGGAAGACTGTAATTCCCAGTACGATGAACTCCTTGAAAAACAGGATGAATTAGTTCAACAGGCTCTTGACAATGTTGAAGAATATTGGGAAATGATGAATAATCAGCAAGATACAGCCAACGATTATCTTGAGAAACAGCGTGAACTTTGGGAAGAACTTGGTCATTCTGCTTATGGTAAAGAACAGGAATCTTCTATTAAAGAGTCAATTAAAAATCAGCAAGAATTGGCAGAAAGTACACAACAGCAAATTAAGGATTACGAAGCAGAAATATCTAAACTTATGTCGCAAGGATACATGTCCCAAGGATCTAAGGAATGGTATGAAGCACAGGCAAAACTTAATGAGTTGAAAGAATCTGCTATTGATGCACAAATCGGTTTAGTGGAACTTGAAGACGAGTTACGAAATCTGAAACTTACACGATTACAACATACCATTGATATGCTTGATCGTACTGCACAGAGATTAGAAAATGGAACAAGTCTCACAGAAGCCAAAGGAGATAAAGTCAGTGAAACTGATCTTAAGAAACAACTTGACAATGCTAATGCTTTAATTCAGGCAAACTTTAACAAAAGACAAGAACTGGTAAAAGAACAAGGATTGTACGATGTTGGTTCCAAGCGGTATCAGGAAATTGCAGATGAAATTGCAAAACTTGATGATGAGTTTTACAATGCAAGTGAAAATATTGAAGAACTCAAAAATAAAATCTGGGAAGTCAGATGGGAACCATTCTTTGAAGGACAAGAAGCCTTAAAAGACTTGATCACAGAAACCGATGATTTTAGAAGTATGCTTCATTCAGATGCATTTGTTGGACAAAGTGGCGGATTAACCATTGAAGGCATTACTAATCTCGCACTTATATCTCAAGGTATGAATGCTGCAAAACAGCAGATCAAAAACTACAATGAGGCATTAAAGAAACTTGATGAAGATTTAAAGAACGGAAACATTTCAACAAGTGAATATAAAGAACAACAAAAGGATTTCCTAGATTCTATTAGGGATTCTGTTGGTGTTGTTGAAGATTACAAGAATGAAATTGTTGACTTATATCGTAAGCAGTTAGAAGCAGAAAATGATATGGTTCAGAAATCAATCGAAAAGTATGACAAACTGCTTGATATTAAGAAAAAGAACGATGATTATTCTCGTAATCTTAAGAAACAGACAAAAGACATTAATGTGTTAAAAGCACAAATTGCTGCTTTAGACTCGGTAAATAACGAAGCAGCAAAAGCAGAGAAAAAGAGATTAGAAGCTCAATTAGCAGAGGCTCAAGATCAATTGCAACAGACACAGAAAGATCATGAGTATGAAGTTAGAAAAAATGGTTTTGAGGGTCTTTCTGAGGACTTAAATCAGTCGCTTGAAGATACTCTGAATGAAGTCACATATAATGCCGAAAAACAAGAACAAGTTATTTCTCAGATGTTGGGAAATATTGTTAATAATTATCAGCAAGCCTATGACAAAATTCAAAGTATTATTGCTGGCACAGGCTTTAAACCAAGTGGTGATTTTAATTCTAACATTGGAAACCTTGGTACAGCGGGAGGTGTACAAAATCAAGTACACGGAAGTATTACTACTGCCCCTAATTATAAACCAAATGATTTTACAAATGTAAACACTGGCGCTATCCAAAGTGGATCAGCACAAAGTAACAATGATAGAATCGAAGGAATTATTGGACAAGCTCCGAATACATCCAATCGACCTGTTGCCGAATTGAAACTTAATAAGACATCAGTGTCATTGGAAGAAGGTCAATCCACTTCTATTACTGCGAGTATACGACCTACTGATGCAAAAAATAAAAAGATTTCTTGGAAATCTTCTAATACACGAGTTGCTACTGTTAGTGGCGGAACAATCCGTGCTATCAAACCAGGATCTGCTCAAGTAACAGCATCTACTACTGATGGAAGTGGATTAAGCGTTTCAGTCGGAGTTACAGTCACAAAGAAACCAGAACCACCTAAACCACAACCGCCTCAGCAAAATAATACTGGTGGCGGAGATGGTATTCCAAGAGTCGGTGATAAGGTTAGATTCAATAGTGGAATGTATTTCAATGACTCATACGGAACAAACCCGGTTGGAAATCAACATCTTGGTGAGGAATTATATATCACATATATGAATCCAAACAGTCCGTACCCTATCCATCTAGGTACTCAATCAACTCCTGGATTTTACAGTGACCTTGGCTGGGTAAGACAAGATCAGATTAGTGGTTATGCTAAAGGAACGAAGAAAATCACAAATGCAATTGAACTTGCAAGAATTGATGAAGTTGGTAAAGAACTTAGAATCAAGCGTGGAAGCGACAATTATGCAACATTTGAATATGGTGATGCTATTGTTCCTAAGAAGCTAACAGACAATCTCTTTAGTCTTGCTGAAAATAAAAATGCGATTATGGAAGCATCTCTCCGAAGAAATGTCAGAGAAGATACTGGCAAAGGAACTACTATTAATCAGCATTATGATAACTTAATTAATGTCGAAGGAAGTATTGATAAAGATACATATCCAGGCATTAAAAAAGTTATTCAAGAGGTAACAAAATATTTTACACAGGAAGCACATAGATTAGGAATGCATAAGAAACTGTAATACTACTGACAGTCAGAGAATGATTAATTCGAATCTGGCTGTCAGTATAACCATAAATAAATTTGCATAAAATATATAACAAAAAAAATAGACATTAAAAAGAAGAAATAGCATTTTATACAAATATAATTTTTTATTTCATCTTTTCAGTGCCTATGTATTTACAATTAGAAAATAATCTAATATAATCGTAAGTAAAAGAAGTAAATCATTTAATGATTAATCATATAATTTGTTTAGTTGGAAAGAACAGAATCCTATAGACGGTTGAGCCTTTTATTGGACATTTAAGGCTAATCAAAAAATTATTAACGCATAAATAGTCGCTTACTCATGGCGGTTATTTTTGCGTCTATTGTCGATAAAATTAACTATGTAAGTGGTAATTACTCCAATTACAATATCTGCAACAAGTTCGCAAATTATCACGTTGTATCACCCTCCTTTCTTAGCAAGGGTATCTATACGATAAACTGGATGTCACCATCCAGACGTGACTCAAACCGCCTACCATCTCTATCTAGCCTGAAATAAAAATGTTTGGTTCTGTTCTTTGCCAATATTATAGATGTATTGTATCAATTTGTCAAACAATATTGAAATTTAGAGTCGAGGTCGTGCGCCTTGGCTCTTTTATTATATCCAAAAACCCAAAGAAAGTTGAGGTGAAAGAAAAAATGATTTTAGTATGTAGAGATTTTTCTTATGACGATAATTCGTTATTAAAACAGAATTTATCATCTGTAAATTTTGATGATGACACTTCTCTCCCATCTTCCATCAAGAGGGATATGGAAGTAAGTGAGCTTAATCCATTTCGAAATGAAACTACCGGGTTCGGAATGAAATATACAGAAACGCTTACATTTGAAATTCATATTACAAAAAATTATGAAATAAATACTTCGCAGGAAGAGTTAGAATTCACTCCAGAGGAATATGAAATCATAGTTTCATGGCTCAGTTCTTCTAACAAAAATTCATGGATTACAGTGACTACACAAGGGAACGAAACTGTAAAATTGAAAGGCTACTTCTCTTCTATCACACCATATGAAAACTGGGGAATATGTTATGGTCTTAGATGTGAATTTAAATGTAATTCCCCATTTTCTTTTGTTGAAAAAACTGATCAGCAAATCATCACAAGAAACAAAAATTTTATGTTAGAAAATACAAGTAGTGAAAAATATGGATATGTTTACCCTATTATTAATATCCACCCTGCCGCAACAGAACAAATCTATTTTCATAATCTATCTGATAGCAAAATTCTTGAAACAGGAAACATATCGCTTCAATCTTCTAATAAATTAACCCTAGAATTATTAAAAACAAAAATTGAAAATTATGCAAAAAATAATCGCTGTTCTTTAGACTATGTATACGGGAAAGACAAACAGGTTATGTCTATATGCAATGATACAGCAATCTTATTCTATTTAACAGATGCCTTTGGAGTCAAAAATAAGTATGGTGCTTATTATATAGAAAATGGTCAGTATTATATTTTTCAAGGCGGATTTTTCTATTGTAAAGTACAGCGTGATTTAGATTTGAAATTAGATTGTGGAAATCTTTCATTATATGATGAATTAAATAGACCAGTTGTATTTGAGCGCGTAGGTATAGAACATGAAGATAATATTTATTGGATTCGATTGCTGCATGGACATAATACGTTTCGAGTTTATGGAAATATGACATTGGATATTACATATCTTGAATCACGGAAAGGAGCATTGATTTAATTGCAATTTAAATATGATACATATGGCAATCGTGAACAGACTATTGTTTATCTCGCTACACCTAGCAGAATCATTTTATGTGCTCTAAATGGTATCGACTATTCTTCCGGAAACTTCGAGGGAAAATGTAATGATGTTTCAACAATATCTTTTGATGTAAATCAGTATGTTGAAACTTATACTGGACAACTTGTAGAATCAAATGCATATAATTGGCTGTCGAAATTTATGAAATTATATGTAACCGGAATTGGATGGTTTATTATGGACAGCCCGACAACTCATGGAACAGGTACAAAAGAATACAAAACAGTCACTGCTCAATCTGTTCAAAGCGAATATGCACAGATTCCTCTTGATGGTTGGAAAGTAAATTGCGGTACAACTGACTCACTTGAAATGTTGGTAGACGGCAACGTAGAAGAAATCGAAGGCGTTGAATTCGCAAAAGAGCAAATAAAGTTTTACAATGAAAAAAATCACCAGCTAAGTTTAGTTAATATTCTAGTTGAAAAAGTTCCCGGTTGGAAAGTTGGTTATGTCGATAATATTCCTAAAGAATACAAGACAATTGAAAATGGTGAAGTTATTACGAAATCTATTTATCTAAAAGATGAAATAGGGAAATTTGATCTTGACTATTCAGATGTGTACAGTTTTCTCACTCAAGAATTTGAGAAATTTTTTAATTGCATCGTAGAATTTGATTATGAAAATCTTATTGTTAATTTCTATCGTGTTGAAAATTTTGGTAAAAATACGAACATCACGATTGGATTTCGCAATCTGGAAAACTCAAATGAAGTTACAATAGATGAAGAAAACATCTTTACAAAAGTTCGCGTTTCCGGAGCAAATGACTTAGGAATTGAGCAGTGTAACGGCGGAAGTAACTATTTATTTTACTTGGATAGATTTTGGTTGAACAATAAATTTTTAAGTGATCCCACAATTGAAAAATACAAGAAATGGGAAACATTTTGTGTACAGGCACGAATTGATTATACCGCTCTATCTAAAGAATGGAATATTCAACAAGATAAAATTTCTGAATTGTACATTCGTATACCAACTGGTGATTGCGACCCAGATAAATGGGATAAACTTTCAGATACAGAATTGCTTACTTTGAAAAAAGACTATGAAGCACAGAAATTAGGGTATGAAAAACTCTACGTTGATGAAGAAGGAAATTTTGATATAAATGCTCTTAATGCATCTCCGGACGCAAATATCTACCATCAAATCGTTGATACCATTCTCCCAAATATTCAAATAGAAATAGACAACAGAAAATTGCCGACATCTGAAGGTGAAAAAGATTTTATCGAAGAATATCTTACAAATTGGAAATACTATGGAATCAATGAGTTGGAGATAAAATTAAAATCCTATCAAGACCAAGCTAAATTACTTGCTAAAAGTCATTATGATTTAACATGGGAACGTTATCAGGAATTGTCAAAACAAGATCCAGAAAAATATCCTGCGTTGACAGAAGATGGATTCAAAGATAAACATAATATTTATGAAAAAAATGCTTATCAAATGGACGAGAACAACAAAGATTCCTGTGCTGCCGCTCTCAAAGCACGAAGAGATGAAGTAAAAAAAGAAGAAGAAAAACAAAAAGAAATTTCTAAAAAAAGGACTGCATTATCACAAAAAATGTCACTTGAAACATGGTCGGATGACACATTAGGTGGCTTCTCAAAAGAAGAACTGTCAGAACTATATCACATCACAAAGCAAACCCCTTATACAAATGAAAATATTTTCACAACCAATCAAGATTCGTTGACGGATATTGTAACAACGCAAAGTGAATTATGTCGTGTGGCACTTGAAGAATTACAGACATATTCCATTCCACAAACAATTTATTCGACATCTTTAGACAATCTTATTTCCGCAAGCGGTATGGAATTACATGCAGAAACTCTTGATTATGGAAGCTTCATTTGGCTTGGATTAAGAGATGATTATTATGTTAAATTACGAGTCATGTCTATTTCCTATAATCCATTTCTCTTTGATAATAATTTTTCTCTTTCATTTTCAAATATGATTAAATCCACTTCAAATAGAGATGACTTTATGCAAATCCTTGGGTCAAGTTCTAATCTTGGCGGAGAGAGTTCACGAAATAATGTTTCCGGTAATCTTCAACTATCAGATGATAATATATATGAAATTTTGAATAAATTACTTCAATCTTCTGCTTTTAATAATAAAGTTCAAAATATTGTAAACGGATCCGGAGGAAGCATCATTGGGGGTACAGGCGGTAACTATATCACACCAGGTACTCTTGAAGCTGAAATGATTAAATGTATTGATATTCATGCTGAAAATGGTTTCTTTCAATATTTACAGGCGGAATTAATTTCTGTTGGGAAAATTGTTGCGGAGTCTGGAGATTTTAAAAAACTTCAAGCCAAAGTTGGTAATATTGATGACTTGTTGGCAGGCAATGTATCCGCAGAACTTGGTCATATTATCAAATTGACAGCAGACAATGTAATTATTGACGAAGCAGTAATTCGCCAGTTGATCGCGTCACAAATCACAGTGTCGATGCTAAAAGCCGGAACGATTAATGCAGATAAATTTAATATTGAATCTGAAGACGGTGGAATGACTATTGCAGGAAATACAATGCAATTTAAAGATCAAAATGGTGTAGTACGTATTCAAATAGGTAGAGATACAAATAATACTTTCACTTTCTGTTTATATGATGAAACCGGAAAAGGAGTTCTTATTGATTCTACTGGAATTAAAGATTCTGCGATTAGCGATGGGCTTATTAAAAACGATATGATTGCCAATGGAGCCATTACTGAAAATAAAATTGATAAAAACGGCATGACTGAATGGACTGATGATAACGGTAATAAAATTTTTGATGTGTCCAACATGTATTATGGCAAAGACAAATTTTCTGTTTCATACACACAAACTATTGAAAAAATAGAAACGCTTGAAAATAAAATAGGAAATATCGAATTAATGGGAGAACAAATTTTTAAAGAAATAAATAACGAAATATCTCCATCCTCCATCACATTAACTGCTGTTTGCAGAAATGGTGCAAAGATAGGAAAATGGTATATTGATGGAATAGAAAATAATGATTTCGTTTCAGAAGATAAAAATTCGATTGTAATTCCATCGTCATTTATGGTAGGAAAGACTTCTTCGACCATTAAAGTTGAAAATGATACAGGCGAAATATTTGATTTACATAGTATATACTTATTATCTGATGTGAAAGGAGAGTCAGGTCAGGCTGCAATTTCAGTCGTAATTTCAAGTGAACATGGAACAATTTTCAACGAGAACACATCAATAAGAAATACAATTTGTACATGTACTGTATATGAAGGTGTTAAAGAAATAACTCCAAAATCTTATGCATGGAAAATTATAAATAATGATTCAAATAATTGGGAAGTAATTGGCAGCAACAAAACCGTTGAAGTAAGCATTGACAAATTGGTTATTAGAAGACGCTTAAAATGTGACGTAGACATAGATATTTAGAATTTGTGTCTACGTTTTCTTATAAAAGGGGGTGAAATTTTTGGTTTTTAGTAGCAATGAACTTGATTTTTTAATTTTACAAAATGGCGAGAATGGTATACCTGGCGAATCGAAGTATGTATGGGTAAAATACTCAAATAGCCCAGACGGTGCAGATTTGACAGATAGCCCAGATAATTGTGCTTACATCGGAATTGCTTATAATAAAGATACCATTGAAGAATCAAATAATCCCAAAGATTATACATGGACAAAAATGAAAGGTGATAACGGACTCGATGCCTATACCGTTATTTTAAGTAACGAGAACATCTCCTTTCCAATTAGACACAACACACTTACTATATCTGATAGAAAAGAATACATCTGCGATATAATGGTTATGCAAGGCACAAAAGAACGCAGTGATTTTATAATTGGAGAAATCACTCCTATAAATGGATTGAATATCAAAAAAAATGATAAATCTGTTACTATTTCTGTTGAAAAAGGCACTCTTCTATCACAAAAGACTGGCGAAATTAGAATCCCTGTTTCAATAGATGGTCTTATATTTTTTAAAAATATATCTTGGAATTTGTTTGAGGAAGGAAAACCGGGAGTAAACGGTGAACCATCTTTAAATATTTCTATTGCAAATGAGAACCAAAATATACCATGTACATCTGACGGAAAAGTCATAGATAATTTTTTAATTGAGATTCCATTTGCAGGATATGTTGGTTTTGACAAATCTCCTTGTAGTGTTTCTGTCGGAGTATTACCTTCAGGAATCACACTTGGATCAAATGAAAATGCAACCGATAAAAAAGATGGTCGTATAATTTTAAACGTTGCAAAAGGAAGTAATTTAGGAAGTGATCAAACTGTATCTGGTCAGATATTACTTACATTTACAATCAAAGAAAGAGAAATTGTCAAAGTTTTTACGTGGTCAAAGACAAAAGATGGCGGAGATGGAAATATCGATTTATATTCTATTGAACCATCTGTTTCAGTAATTACTCGAAAGCTAGATGGAAGCTTGGATCCAACCACCATTACATTTAATTCATGGGTTAGAAATTCTAAAAGTGTAAATTTGAGTCCATATGAAGGGCTTTTTATTATAGAAGAAACTGTAGACGGGGCTGTATATAATAGTAAATATATTTCAGAATCAGCGGAGTCATCTGTGGTCTACACTCCAACTACACAAGAAATTACCGCGATTAGGTGTACTATCTGTAAAAAAGATAATATTACTTCTACACTGGATAGACAAACTATAATTGTACTAACTGCATTAGATGAGGTCAACAACTCTATCACAGAAATAAAAAATACTGTTTCAGGTGTGTCAACTAAAGTAGATGCAGTTGAAAAATCCATTACCGATAAAGTATGGCAAGATGACATTACGACACAAATCAATAATTATGATAACTCAACTATCAAAACACTGAGATCACAAGTTGCTGAACAAAAGACTGAAATAGGTAGAATAACTTCCGAAGTAAGTGATGTAAAAACAACGGTAGAGAAAAAAGCAGACGGATCAACAGTTAAGTCTCTTGAAGAACGAGTCGCTAAAAATGAACAGACAGCCGAAGGATTTAAGCAGCATGTAGAAAAAACATATGCAACAAATGGGAAAGTAGATAGCATAGAATCTACATTTAATCAAACAGCTGAGGAAATCAGAGGAACTGTTACCAATATTCAGGGAGATGTCTCTAATGTATCCCAAAAAGTAAATGAGTTTGGAGTCGCTGTTGAAAACGTAAAAGGAGAAGTTGCTGATTTAAATGTAAAGGCTGATAAAGTTGAACTGAGTGTGGCGAAGAAAAAGGATGTACCACTCACTTCTGTAAGATATATTAGGGATTGGTTAAACGGAAGTAATATAGATGCTGAAAACAAATGGATGGAATGTAAAGTAATCGTAGGTGTAGATAATATTGCGTTGAATATTATGCCTACATCTGATGTCGATATAACAAATCCTTCCTATTATACAGATGGTTTATTAACGGATAATCAATACACCACCACTTCTACCGGCAATCATTATTTGCAGTTAGATCTAGGAAAGATACGTAAGGATATTGATTACATACAAATTTGGCACGACTACTCATCAGAGAAATACTTTAATAATAAGGTAGAAGTTTCAGAGGATGGTAATTCGTGGTATACACTATATGACAGTCAATTACAAGGGGCATATAAGGAATCAGAAAATGGAAAGATTCATTATGTAAATGATTCTGATTATCTTACAGAGCAGCTCGCAAAAATTGATATTGATATAAATAAAGTATCGGCGTCTGTTGCTAATGCTGAAGGTAAAATTTCTGAAATGGCAGTAAAGCAAAGTGAAGTTGAGCTGCGTGTTAGTGATACAGAAAAAGACATTACTGATATTGTAGGTAATATGCTACCTGATATAGAAAATCAAATTTCTGCAAATCAGTCCGCTTTAGAGGTTGCTTTAGAGTCTATCAAATCAACAGTTACAAAGCTTGAAGGCGATGTGGTAAAACAATCACAAGAAATTCAAGATGCGAATGGATGGAAGTTCATATTCTCTTCTATTGGAGTTAAAGGTGAAGGAATTCCAGAACAAGAAACAGCAATTAGTATTAATGGTGATGGATTATCTGTAACTCGTTTAGAAGACAAGGGATATAAGACAGTTATCACAGGCGATGAGTTTGGTGGATACTACAATAATGGACAAGACTGGGTAAAAGTGTTTTCACTGGACGAAGACATGGTTCGCACTAAACGATTGATGGCGGAACGAGGTTGTGATTTTATGAGTTTGAAAATAGTTCCCGTTGACTATTCTTCTATGGGTGTCAAGGGGTTAGCATTTGTTAAATCAGGCGGAAATTCTTAAAACTAAATATAATTATTAAACGAAAATGGACTGATAGTGTATCAGTTCTTTTTTATTTGGAGGTGATTTAATGCCTTATGAGGCAAGAGTTATACAGAGTCATACTTCTAATGGTTCTGTTGCAAATAGTTCTAATGTGACTGTTACTTTTCAAATCAGAAGAACTGATTATGCTATGATTGGATACAATTACGAAGGCAACGCTTATTGGAGAATCAGTTGTGATGGGCAAAGTACCGGGAATAAATATTTTACTTTTGATTGGAATTACCATCCACAAAATCAATGGTGGACTGTTGGTAGTCATACATTTACAGTTGCACATAATGGAGATGGTAGTAAGCACATAGGTTTTGATGGTTATTATTATACAGGTATCTCCCCGTCTGATTTAGGCGCAAGTGGAAGTGCTACCTTAACCAAAATTCCACGATATGCAAATATTACAAGTTTTAAAAATACAGCAACAACGGTAAATAGCGCAACATTCTATTGGACAGCGGATTCAAATTGTGATGTATTGCAGTATTCTTTAAACAACGGATCAACATGGAGTAATGCATCCGGAAGTACATTTTCCATATCTGGTCTGTCTCCAGGAACAAACTATAACATTAAAATCAAAGTCCGAAGAACCGATTCTGGGTTATATACTACATCAAACAACATTTCATTTACGACAAAATCAATTGCACGAATTTCCAACTCGTCATTAAGCATGAATATTGGTGGCAGCTTATCTCTCTCATTTTCTAACTATGGAAATAATAAATCATTTTTAAGATTTTATGCTCAGAAAACCGATGGGAATTGGCAACAAATATCTACTGTATCCAATATCCAAGCTTCGTCGTATTCATGGAATTTATCAAGCTACTCTTCCACTTTATATTCTCTTTGTCCTAACTCTAATTCTTTAAAAATTAAAGTTATATGTGGAGTTTCTTTGAACGGAAGGGAATATACAAATACTGTTTCAGGCACTGCAAAAGTAACAAATAGTAATCCTGCGTTTTCTAACTTTACCTTTCAAAATACAGATTCCAAAACAGTAAGTATAGTCGGGAACACACAAAATATGATTTCTCTTTTTGGAAATTTAAGAATTACAATCACAAGTGCAAATAAAGCAGTTGCTAAAAATAGCGCAACAATGAAATATTACAATATTGTTGTAAGTTCGGGCAATACAGTAGTATCCAAAAAATCGAATTACTCTTTGAGCGATATAAGTGTGGACATAGGTAGTTTACAATCAGCGGGGACATATACCATTCGAATTGATGCTGTAGATAGTCGTGGCAATGCAAGCGGAGTTGTTTCTAAGACACTTGTAGTGTATCCATACCACACTCCGGCTATTTCTGCTAGTATTGATCGTTTGAATGGATTTGAAGCGGAAACATCTTTAAAACTTACATCATTAATTTCAAAAATTAATATTGCAGGAGCAAATAAAAATAGTATACAAAATCTGCAATATCGATATGCTGAATCTGGCAAACCATTCCCAGAAACTTATACACAACTAAATAATTACACAACATCTGAATCTGGTGAAGATTTTGTTATTTCTATCAGTGAGCCACAATTTTTAACATTAGATATTAATAAAACATATATCTTTGAATTTAAGGTTTCAGACAAGGTAACGTCTTATACAATTAGCCCTAATGCAAACCAAGGTGTATCTGCAATGAATATTATGGATAACGGTAATATTCTTATGGGGGTAACACCTGACGAAAGAAACGTGAAGGACACAAAAGCTAATCTGTTAGTGCAAAAGGATATAAAAGCTAAAGATCGATATGTTATGCAACAAATTGACAAACGTTCTTCCCTTGATGCATCTGACGGCGGAATAGAGATACCGGCTGGTGCGGATTTGAATAATTACAAGACGATAGGTAATTATTACTGCCCAATGAATACAACAGTTAAGACACTGAAAAATTGCCCGACTAATTATGCATTTACAATGGAAGTAAAGTATGGAACCGGTAATGATTATCCTAAACAAATAATCTATGAATATTTTGGTGGAGGATTTGAAAGGTATTTTGAGAGTGTTGGCTCAAAAGCATGGAAACCGTGGGGGGCAAGGTTTAATTCAAATAATTCATTTACAGTTTTAAGCAATGCTGTTAAAAGCCTATATTTGCTTATGCATCCAGTTGGATCTATTGTTATGACTACTAGCAACAGTAATCCCGGTGATACATTTGGAGGTACATGGCAATCATGGGGCTCTGGAAGGGTTCCGGTTGGCGTAGATACAAATCAAACAGAGTTTAACTCATCGAATAAAACAGGCGGTAGCAAAACAGTTTCTCACCATCATACAAGAGGATCGTTAGTTGCCAATATTGGTGCTGTTGACAATGATTCAACTTCTATTGGTTATGATGCGACTAATAAGAGCGGTGTATTGTATGATTTCGCCTTTAGTCATGGAAATTTAAAGACTAACATACCAGCTAGTCGTGTAAATCATGCCACAACGGTTTCTGGTTTAACTGCCGATACGCAAGTAACAAATTTGCAACCATACGTCACATGCTATATGTGGAGACGAACAGCTTAATAGAAATGGAGATTATGATTATGCAGTATTTAAAAATAGGTGAAAAAGAAAATTTAGAATTAAATATTAGTTATATAGAAGAGAATACATGTGTCTTTACTTTTGATAAGTATACATATGAAACGATTAAAAATTATTTTGCAGATAAGGTTTTAAATAAATTTTCAATTATAGATGAAAATAAAACTATTTCATATACGGTTGAAATGAAATTAAAAAATATCATATTAGAGAATCAGACAGATAAAAATTTTGATGTAATTACTGTTTGCTTTGAAAAATTGCAAGTGGATGACCGTGTTGCTGTTTTAGAAAAAACAGTTCAAGAATTAACCAGTATGCTAGAAAATTTACAACAAAAAGTAGTAATGAGATAAAAACTATATGTAACAATAAGTGCGGTTTTAATGCTGCACTTATTTATCATAGATAAGGAGGGTTTTATGATTACATTAAATAAAATCGGTGATTATCACAATCGTCAAGTCCTAGAGATTGAATGTTTAAAAGCAGATGAAAAACCTATTGGGACTATTGACGGTTTGGTAATTACAAATGGAAGTAAGCTACACGAGCTAGACGGAGATACATATGAATATGACGAACAGAACAAAACGTGGGTATTACAACCAAAGTCTTCAGGCGGTGCAGACGGAAGAGAAATCGAATTACAGAAGACACAAACCCATATTCAATGGCGATATGTTGGGACAGAAGAATGGTTTGATTTAGTATCATTAGACGAGATTTCTTTTAAACATTCTGATTTTACTCCAGAACAGTTACAAGCATTAAAAGGGGCAAAGGGAGATAAAGGAAATCCGGGAACAAATGGTACTAATGGTAAAGACGGATTATCAATTAAATCAACCCAAATTAATGACTCTGGACATTTAATTTTAACTTTTAGTGACGAATCTACAAAAGATGTCGGAAAGGTAACTGGTGAAAACGGAGCACCAGGTAAAAATGGTGTATCCCCTACTGTTGAAGTTTCCAAGTCTGGAAAGACAACTACAATCACTATTAAAGATTCAGCTGGTACAAAAACAGCACAAATCTCTGATGGGGCTGATGGTCAATCAGCAATTGCACCTAGAGTAAAAGTTAAAGAGGGTGATGTAACTATTCAGCCTAATACACTTACTATTATCGAGAATACAGATAAAGGATATGTGTCTACAATGAATATTACACTTGCTCCAATTACAAATGAAAATATCGCTAATGAATATCATTTCTTTTTTAAGTCTTCTACAGATCCAAGTGTGAAAACTACTCTCTCACTTCCTGAAACTGTTATGTCAGATTTGACATCTATCGAAAATAATAATATTTACGAAATAAGCATTATGGAAAATTGTCTTTCTTATGCTAATTGGATGGTGATTTAAAAAATGATTAGAAGAAGAACAATTACAAGTTATGTTTGGAATTCTGTATCTGGAAATAAAATGGTCATTTTATCGAATTGCATTAGAAATTTCTTTCGAAAATTTGAATTACTCGGCAATAGTACGCAGGGCGAGAATCCAGCGCCGGATAATCCGCAGGAGATTAAATCAGCAGGACGGAAAAGTAAGAATCTGTTAATAGAAAATATATCTGTTTTTACAGTGCAGGATAACATTGCATACATACCTTTGCCGGAAGGACACGAAACAAAGCTGTATACTATGCTGATACAGAAAAAACCGGGTGAAAACGATGACGTAGGATTTACTTGCGGATTTTATGACAAATCAAATATGACCGCTACTTATAGTGCACCGTGCTTACAAGCTGGAAATCTTGTAACGGGAAACGGTATTATCAATTCTAAAATCGGTGTTAATCATTTTGTATGCTTTTCTCCGGCTGATTCGAGGTTTTTTGATATATACAATGTCATGTATGCAGAGGGGAAAGAAACTACATTAGATTATGAGCCTTACGGATATTTTTTTGATATGAAAGTTACTGGAAAGAATTTGTTCGATATGGCTGATATACAAAATGAAAACGGGAAAATAGATTCCGATTTTGGCAAAGCTAAAAGCATAAAGCCGTTTAAAGTTATTAAAGACAGAAAATATTTATTGATTTCCAAAGGAACTATGATTGCAGATGTTAGATATTCTTCAATTTATTTTGGGGAAGATGATCTTACATATGGACAAGACAGTAACAGAAAACTTACAACAGGCACTGGTTATAGTTGCTTTATCGGCACAGAAGCAAGAAAAATATTAGTGGCAAAAGAAACTTGTACAATAACAAAAACAATGATGCACGGAACTATAACGGAGAAAGATGCATACGAAGTGGAAGAACTCGGTTTATTTGAAATCATTAACGATAACCCGAACATCGATTACGCGCCTTACACCGAACAATTCGCAAAAATAGTCCTAGACGAGCCATTGAGAGGTATTGGAGAGTACAAGGATGTGCTGACGAAAGATGGGGTTGCGAGGAAGATTAAGAGGATTGTGTTTGATGGTAGCAAGGATGAAAAGTGGGACATTGCAATCGAAAGAGAGAATGTAATAAATTTTGTCTCGACTCAATTTAGTGATGCAATTAAAATAAACGAACACCAGCGATCAATGATGGACAAGCTTAAGTGGTCATCGGGTGTATGGGGTAGAGATGAAGTCGGACAAGATATGTTTGCCAGAATACTGAGGATGAATATGCCAAAAACATTAACACCCGACTTGCAAACCTTTAAAACATGGCTATCGCAAAACCCGCTTACAGTAGACTATGTCCTAGCCGAGCCAGTAACCGAACCTCTCCCAGAATCTGTACAAGACCAACTCTCTGCCCTGCACAGTGAGAACGGCACGACACATGTATTTGTGGATAGCGGGGAAGTAGAAGCAGGAATAAATATTGAATATATAATAGCTCGCAATCCCATCAGCTAAAGCTAATGGGTAGTTCACTATAAATATAAATCGTAAAGGAGGAAAGATTATGTCGTCTTATGGAAAAATATTAGACGGAAGATTGACTTTGCAGCATGGAGTTGTTAATTACGAGGGTAAAAATATTATCAATCCATCAGATGAAATCTTACGTAAATTAGGATGGTATCCTGTCAAATCAGACGTACAACTTCCGCCAAAGGAAGGTTTTATAATCGTAGAATCATATATGTTGGTCGAAGAACAAATTACAGATGAGGGCACTATCCCATCTCACATCTTAATTAAATATGCTTATGAAGCATTGCCACCTGTTGAGCCACAGCCAACATTACAAGATCAAATCGATGAATTAAAGAAAAGACAAGAGGTGTCTGATAATGCACTTCAAGATTTAATATTAAACACAATGCAATTATAAAGGAGGAAGTTTATCATGGAAGAATTTTTAGCTTACAGGATTATTGATGGAAAATTAACTTACAAGAAAGTACCAGCTAGTTTAAAAGCTGAAGTCGCACGCGTTCTAAGAGAATGTGGATGCGGAGATTTAGTAGTTGAGTAATTACATATAAAACTCAACAATGTAAAACTGAATATTAAATTAAGAAAGAGTCATTGTTTACCAAATGTCGTAGACAATGGCCCTTTTATATTACACAAAATTAAGGAGGAAGTTACTATGGCACATTTATTTGTAATTGCAGGACATGGAGCAGGAGATCCAGGAGCATGTGGTCATGGATTCTCAGAAGCGGAACGAGTAAGAGCATTGGCTACTAAAGTAAAAGCTATCGGTGGAGACAATGTAACTCTAGGAGATTTTAACATGGATTATTATCAGAGTAACGGTATTGCATCTCTTAATATTCCTAAAGATTGGCAAATCGTAGAATTGCATATGGACAGCGGCGTTGAAACTGCAAGAGGAGCACATATCGTAATCAAATCAGGTTTTAATCCGGATAGTTTTGATACAGCATTGGCAAATAATTTAGCTGCTATCTTTCCGGGCAGAGCGTCCAAGATTGTCGGAAGAAATGATTTGCAGAATGTTAATGTAGCGGCAAACAGAGGATATGGGTACAGATTGGCAGAATGTGGATTTATTTCTAACTTAAACGATCTTACTGTATTTAATAATCGAATGGATGAAGTTGCCAGAGCAATTTTAGGAGCGTTTGGAATCAAAGGCGGAAATACACCAGTTCCAAATAAACCTACTGTTACTCCTACACCGTCTAAACCATCTAAACCACAGCCTACTTATAGAGGTGAAAAATTATATTTTGAATATCAGGTTAAGGCTGGGGGAAAGAATTATCCTCCTGTAAAAGATCTAAATGACTGGGCTGGTGCAGGTGATGGTGTAGCTATTACAGATATTGCTATCAGGTGTAATGTTGGTCATGTTAAATATAGAGTTCATGTTAAGGGTAAAAATTGGTTACCTTGGGTTGATGGCTATAATTGGAATGATCGCAATAACGGTTATGCAGGATGTGGAGCACCTATTGATGGTATTCAGGTTTATTACGACACACCATCTGATTACGCAGCTAAGTATGGTTGGCAGAAAGCACAGTACAGAGTGTCTACTTTAGAAGGTAGAGAATACTATGACTGGCAGTACGATAATGAAACACATAGCGGTCAAGACGGATATGCAGGTAAACTTGGAGTCGCAATCGACAAGTTTCAGCTGTTCTAAAACTTAATTATCAATATAAAAATTTATGGGTAGTGGAGATTAATTTCTCTACTACCCATTTTTTTACTTTTACAAATTCATTAAAGGACTTGTCTTTACTCCCATATCAAGCACACGTTCATCGTCCATTGACTGCAAGTAAATTTTAGTTATATTTATATTGCTGTGCCCTAGAAGACGCGATAAAGTATATAAATCGCATCCGTTTTTTAATTGAGCTTGTGCAAAATAATGTCTACAAGTATGCGGACTACTACGAATAGTATTCCTTACTTTACATGCTTCAGCACATTCTAATACGACACGTTCCACTGTCTCTGGAGTAAGCTTTTTACCTTTTTGTGACAAAAATAAATATTCTGTTTGATATGCAAACTTATCTTTTATATACAGATTTCTTACCCTTTTATATTTTATAAGAATTTTATTCAATATAGGAGAAATTGGAACCACTCTTTCTTTATTTCCTTTTCCTCTAATAAGAATATGATCGTATCGGATGTCTGACATTAAAAGTCCACATAATTCTGAATTTCTAATCCCTGTATCAAGCAACATAACTATAATTAACTTATCACGGATGTCTAAATACCTTACACTGCCGTAATAACGAACCATATCTCTTACTTCTCTATCGTTAAAAGTTTTTATTAATGCTTTCCCTTGTTTTTGGAAATTAACCTTATTCATAGGATTCCTAGAAACATATTTTTCATTTTCACAATATTTGTAAAATGCCCTAAAACTTTTTATGATTCCGTTTATATATGACGGCTTTCTTCCAATTGAAGTAAGATATGCTATATATGCATTAATCACATTGCCTTGAATTTTCCCCAAATCATCAATATCATATTCTTTTTTTATGAAAGTGAAGAAACGCAAATTGTTATTCCGATATCCCTTTATGGTTTTTTCGCTTAATCTGCGTAATTTACAATCAAATATAAATTCTTCTAAAACATCTTCCAAAAGCATAGTGGTCACTCCTTCAAACATTATTTATACATTAATTATGCGTAAATATACATTATCCAAAGATGCCACTATACATTTCGTATATTCGTAACTGAATGATTAGATTTCGTTTTTGTCTATCATTACTGAGTCATGATTTGTAGTATTATTTCTCCTTTTTGCTGCAAAATAACTACATGCTATACTCTAAACTGAATTTCTTATTCATCCCAGTTGTGGTACACTTCCTGGACATCATCATCTTCCTCAAGTAGATCCAATGTCTTCTGAATATTTTT